>Ga0265296_1001786_pt1 | contig 23383 bp, 12 predicted proteins | sample MunlanPumphouse1_FD_189073 | JGI IMG/M metagenome (GOLD analysis project Ga0265296, IMG submission 189073) | Groundwater microbial communities from a municipal landfill in Southern Ontario, Canada - Pumphouse #1 | ecosystem: Environmental > Aquatic > Deep subsurface > Groundwater | place... | reverse complement strand
ATGTTGCATCAATCACCGCTTTCGGTCGAGCCATGGCCAATCCCCCTCAAATGGTTTAATTTGGAGGGATTATTAACTTTATTTTGTTGCATGTCAATTCGAAAGTGGTATAAAGGGGGTGGCGCTGCAGCGCCGCCCCCTTTAATTATTACCTTTGTGTCTTTGTGTCTTGGTGGTGAGTTAAATCACCCGCACAACCGCACTGCCGGTCCCAGGGGGCGCAGCCGGTCCGCGCCCTCCGCCTGGCCCACTACCAGGCTGATGCGGCCGCAGCCCCGGGTGAAGAGGAAATGCCAGGCATCCTCCACGGTAAAAAAGCCCTGGTCCGGGGCCACCACTTCCACCCGGTCAGCGGCGTAACCCAGTTCCCCCATCGCCGCGGACCCGTTGAACTCCTCCGGCAGGTTGGAGCTGCCCACCAAGTAAACGATCAAGCCGTCTTTCATAAAACCCTCCTGACATGGATTTAGGAGAAGCCCCTCTGACGCCCGCCGCGTTTTTGGGCAAAAAAAATCCCCAGGTCTTTACAGACCCAGGGATGGCGCCCAGCTTTCTTGATCCCAGGGGGGCCCGGGGCCTTAGACCCCGAACCGGCCTTTCGCCCCTGCACCGGGGACCTAGGCCTTGCAGATGGGCAGGTCTTCTGACTTCCGGATCATCCTAATCCCTGCGCCTTCCCATTTCCCTGAGGGAAAAAGTGGCTTTCCGCAGGTTTCGTCCCCGGTTACAGCGGCGGGACCGTGCCGGCCTTGAACCGGCTTCCCTATTAAACCCCACTGAGGGTACCCATCTTCTCTATGGATACAGGATAAGGGAAAACATCCTCACCTGTCAAGGCAAAATTATCCTCACCTGGCCTGAATAGTTCCAGGTTCCAAGTTCCTAGTTCCAAGGTGGCACAGGCTTTCCAGCCTGTGCTGATTAAATCGGGGGACGAGGATTCCTGCTCTAGATATTTTTTCTGATTTATGGGTAAACCCGCGGTTCATGATCGACTGCTGGACCGGAAAGAGGTAAAATAATAAAATATGGTTGGGCCATGGATTTAACAGGAAAAATGCCTCCCCTGGGGGAAGTCAACTACTTGCGGCTGTCCATCACCGACCGCTGCAATCTCCGCTGTTTCTATTGCACCCCCCCGGGGGAGTGGGAAAAGCTGCCGTGCCGGGGGATTCTCCGTTACGAAGAAATGCTCCACCTGGCCCGGGTGGCGGCAAGCCAGGGCATCAAAAAAATCCGGGTCACCGGCGGCGAACCCCTGGTGCGCAAGGGCGTGGTGGCCTTTATCCGGGGCCTCCATCAGGTCCCGGGCCTTAACGAAGTCTGCCTCACCACCAACGGCGTGCGCCTGGAGGAGTTGGCCCCGGACCTGTACGCCGGGGGCCTGCGCCACCTCAACCTGAGCCTGGACTCCTTAAGAAGGGAGCGCTACCGGGAACTCACCGGCTTTGACCATTTCCCGGAAGTGATGGCCGGACTGGAAAAGGCCGCTTCTTTAGGATTTCATCCCATCAAGATTAATTGCGTGGTGTTGAAGGATTTGAACGACGGCGAGTTGCCGGAGTTCGCCCGCCTGGCCCGGGAGCGCCCCTTCCAGGTGCGGTTTATTGAATTCATGCCCACGGTTTCCCGGAAGAAATGGTCCCGCCATTTTCTCCCCATGGCCGAAGTGCGCCGGCGGCTGGCAGGCCTGGGGCCGGGAGAGCCGGTGGCCCGGGAGGCTATCAGCGGCCCTGCCCGTATCTTCCGTTTCCCCGGATTCCGGGGGGAATTGGGGTTCATCAGCGCCATCAGCGAACATCAATGCCCGGAGTGCAACCGTCTCCGTCTTACCGCCGCGGGCCGTCTCCGTCCTTGCCTCTTCGGCACCAGGGAGATAGACGTGAAAGGGCCGCTGCGGCAGGGGGCCGGTGACGCCGTCCTGGCGCAACTCTTCCGGGAAGCGGTCAGCCTCAAGACCTGGAAGCCCAGTTTTGATTCTCCCGACACTTCCTTTGCCTGCCGCCGGATGGTGAGCATCGGCGGCTGATCCCCGGGAAAAAAATCTAACTGATTCTCTTCATTAAAGTCTATAATTGAAAAATTATCCTCGGCGATCTTGGCGCCTGGCCGTGAGAATTCTTTTTCATGCCAAGACGCCAAGGCGCAAAGTCACGCACAGGAGCTACCAAGAAAGCATGAAACTCAGCATCGTCATCCCGGTGTACAATGAAAAAGACACCTTGGAGTTGATCTTCCGCCTGGTCCAGGAAACCCCCTACGACAAAGAAATCATCGCCGTGGACGACGCTTCCGTGGACGGCTCCCATGATATCCTGGCCCGCCTGGCTCAGCAGTATGACAACGTCCGGGTCTTCTACCACCAGCGCAACCAGGGCAAGGGCGCGGCCCTGCGCACCGGCTTCGCCCAGGTGACCGGCGACGTGGTGATTATCCAGGACGCGGACCTGGAATACCGCCCCGCGGACTACCCGGCCCTGCTGGCCCCCATCGAAGAGAACGTGGCGGACGTGGTCTACGGCAGCCGCCTCATCGGCGGCCGGGCCCACCGGGTCCTGTTCTTCTGGCACTACATGGGCAACAAGATGGTCACCACTTTGTCCAACATGTTCACCAACCTCAACCTCTCGGATATGGAGACGGGCTACAAGGTCTTCAAGGCGGAGGTCCTCAAAGATATCACCATCAAGAGCGGCCGCTTCGGCGTGGAGCCGGAGCTCACCGCCAAGATCGCCAAGAAGCGCTGGCGCATCTACGAGGTGCCCATCCAGTACCACGGCCGGGATTACGCGCACGGCAAAAAGATCACCTGGAGGGACGGCATCGCCGCGGTCTGCCACATCATCCGCTTCCGCTTCTGGGATTAAAGACTGGGGGAAGAGGTTAAGAGGGAAAAAAAATGAAAACTTGGTCACTTGCAAACTTCCCTCTCTTTTGCATTTCCCTTTTCCCCTCCTCCCCTTTTCCCCTTTTCCCCTAATAATGAGAAATTGGCGACGTCTGCTGTTTTGGTTCCTCTCGGCCCTCTGGGGCTTACAGGTGGTCTGGCTGGCCTGGTACTTCGCCCCGGAAGTCCAGGATGTGGCCTGGAGGCTGGCCCAGGACCGCACCGGCGCCGCCATCCGCCAGGAAGACTCCTATTATCGCTGGCTGCTGTCCCTGGCCGCCATCATCCCCCCCCAGGCCTCTTACGTCTTTCTGGATAACTACCAGGCCGGCAAGGAAATCGAGGCCCGCTACCATCTCGCGCCCCGGCGTCACACCCTGCTGACCCCGGATGTAAGCCCCGGTTTCCTCTTTTACACCCTGTGCCAGGAGAAGGCTTCCTACCTCATCATCCGGGAAGGGGACAAGCCCTGGGAGAGCGCCGATGCGGTGCACAATTCTGCGGGGTTCCGCCTGCTGCCTACGCCCGGCCCGGGCCTGATCTTCCAGGTGGACCACACCCGGCTGGCGGGGAAATTCTATGATTGATGCGGCCCTGCTCCTCCTCCGCCTGCTCCTGGGACTGGGAGCGGTTTTTCTCCTGGGTTACGGTTGGGTCGCCCTCCTGGTCCCGCGTCTCCGGGATTTCCGGACCCTGGAGAGGCTGGCCTTCGGCTTCGGCATCGGCGCCACCATCCTGACCCTGTGGATGCTGGCCCTCACCTGGCTGGGGCAGGTCTTCAGCCTGATCCTGATCCTGGCCCCGCCCCTGGCCCTGACCGGGGCGGCGCTGCTCCTGAAAAAGCTGCTCCCCAGACGGGCCAATGGCACGGTAGCGCAGGCTTTCCAGCCTGCGGCCCCCCCGCCCCCCACCCCCTATACGGTTTGGGACTGGCTGTTTTTAGGCTTGCTGGCCGCGCTCTTCCTGTTTGCCTTTCTCCGGGCCGCGCTCTACCCCATGTGGGCCTGGGACGCCATCGCCACCTGGGGCTGCAAAGGGAAGATTTTCTACCAGAGCCGGGGCCTGGACCTGACTTGCATCGATGCCCACAACTACTACCCCAATCTGCTGCCCCTGCTGTTGAGCTACCTCTATTTCTGCCTGGGCCGGGTGAACGACCACCTGGCCCAGGGTCTTTTTCCCCTGTGGGGGGCCCTGCTCCTGGCCCTGCTCTATTCTTTCCTCCGGAGGATGGGCCTAAACCGCACCCGGGCCCTGGGGGTCACCGCCTTTTTTGCCCTAAACGGCACGGTCTTCATCGTCCACCTCTATATTGCCTATGCGGATCTCCCCCTGGCCTATCTGGCCCTGGCCGGAGTCGGCCTCCTCTATCTATGGTTCACCGCGGCCGCGCCCCGGGGCAGCCTGGCCCTGGCCGCCTGCTTCTTTGGCGGCATGGCCTGGTGCAAATACGAAGGCCCGCCCCTGGCGGCCACCGTGCTTCTGGCCGCGGTCCTCACCCTGGCCTGGCTCCGGCCCCCGGACCTCAAGGCCCGTTTCTTGGGCTTAGGGATTCCCCTCCTGGGCCTGGCCTTGGGGCTTCTCCCCTGGCGTCTCTTTGCCGCGCTGCGCCACCTGGAGATGGGTGCGGACCATCTGCAGCAACTCTATCCCCACCAGCTCCTGGCAGGCTGCTCTTATCTCGCGGCCGCCCTGGCGGACCCTTTCTTTTTCGGCTTCCTGTGGCCCGCGCTGGCCCTGGCCCTCATCCTCTCCGGCCGGGCCCTGTGGAAGAGCCCCCTCCTTTTCCTCGTCCTCTTTGTGGCCGGCAACCTCCTGGCCATCCTCCTGGCCTACGGCCTGGCCCCCACCTCCGCGGAGGAGTTCCCCAGCTACGTCCGGGCCACCCTGGACCGGTTGTTGCTGCACATCACGCCGGTGGCCGCCTTGATCGTGGGAAAAGGGCTTAAGGATTTGCAGGGAAGGCCGGAGGAATAAAAGTTTTCTGTTTTCTGAGGTGGCAAGGCCGGGTAAAGGAGCAGGGGGACCGTAGGGGCGAACCTTGTGTTCGCCCGCCATGTCTGGGCGAACACAAGGTTCGCCCCTACAACGCAATACCTTTTTGATGGCGAATTGGTATCAATCCCCTCTCCCACAGAAAGGCCATAAAAAAGATGAGCGGCCAGCAGGGCGGGAAAGCGAAGCGCATCCCGCCATTAGCGTTATTCTATACTATAGACCTCGGAAGTAATCATCTGCCGCCCATTCAAGGTCATAACGGCCGTATTCAGCATACCGATGAAAGCTTGAATACGGCCGATCCACAACCCTCGCCAACCTTGCCGGCCCGCCCTGAAAAATTCCCAAAGGTGGTCAGCCTCTTCGGTCGGGAGTTTCCGGCGGTGTTCCGGCAAGGTGACATGCCGAAGACGGGATGCGCTTCGCTTTCCCGCCCTACGCTTACTGCTGCACATTACGCCAGTGGCGGCTTTGCTGATTGGAGAAGGAATGCAAGACTTGAGGGAGCCAGTGATCACTGATTACTGATACTTCGCCCCATACCAAATGCCAAAAAGAAGAGGGCCCGAAGCAAGCTTCCAGCCCTCATTATTTTAGTAAGGGGTTGGGGGTGAGGTCAGGGGTCTGTGACCCCTGGCCCCCTCCCCCAAAAATGCCTGCCTATCACCCCATCTTACACACCCCGGCCCGGCATTTGTGGTCCTTGATGTGTTCTTCGAACTCCTGGCGGAAGTTTTTGAACGCGCTCATCATGGGCGAGCCCGCGGTCTGCCCCAGGGGGCAAAACGAGGCGTCCACCATGACCCCGGCCAACCTCTCCAGGAAGTCCAGGTCTTCCATCCGGCCCTGGCCCTCGGTAATACGGGTCACGGCCTCCAGGATGCGAGGCGTGCCTTCCCGGCAGGGCGTGCACTGGCCGCAGGATTCGTGCCGGAAGAACACGGCCACCGAGCGGATGAAGTCCACCGGGCAGACGCTTTCGTCCATCACCAGCATGGTGCCCGACCCCAGCGCGCCGCCGATCTTGCCCATGGAGCCGTAGTCAATGGGGGTGTCCAGGGCCGCGGCGGTGACGATCCCCGCGGACGCGCCCCCGGTCTGGCACATCTTGAATGTAGCGCCCGGACGCAAACCGCCGCCGTAAGTGTCGATGAGTTCCCGCAAGGTGATGCCCGCGGGGACCTCCACGATCTGGGGCGTCTGCACCTGGCCGATGATCTGGTAGATCTTGGTGCCCGTGGTGTCGCTGGTGCCCAGGTTCTTGTACCATTCCCCGCCCTTATTGATGATGGCCGGGACAGATGCCAGGGTCTCCACATTGTTGACGATGGTGGGTTGTTTCCAAAGCCCCGCCACCCCGGGGAAGGGGGGCTTCATGCGGGGGTAGCCCCGGCGTCCTTCGATGGACTCGATGAGCGCGGTTTCCTCGCCGCAGATATAGCAGCCGAACCCGGAGCGCACCTCGATGTCAAAGGAAAAATCGGTGCCGAATAGTTTGTCACCAAGGTAGCCTTTGACCCGGGCCTGCTCGATGGCCTGGTTGAGGCGGTGCTTAGAGAGGTAGTATTCACCCCGCACGTAAATGAAGCCCTTGCTTGCCCCCACCGCGAACCCGGCGATGGCGATGCCCTCCAGGACCTTGTGGGGGTCTCCCTCCATGATGTACCGGTCCTTGATGGTGCCCGGCTCCCCTTCGTCCGCGTTACAGACCACATACTTGGGAAAGACGTTCAAGGGACGGGTGAAGGACCATTTGAGGCCCGCGGGAAAACCCGCGCCCCCCCGGCCCCTGATGCCCGCGGTCTTTACTTCCTCCACCACCTGTTCCGGGGTCATGGTGGTCACGGCCTTCTTCAGCGACGCATAGCCGCCTTTGGCCAGGTAATCGTCGATCTTCACCGGATCGATCTGGCCCACGTTTTCCAGGACCACCAGGTCGGTAGGGCTCTGCTTGTAGGACCGGAAATCCTTGGTGCTGTAGGGCAGCGTCCGGTAATCCGCAGCCTTGCCCGCGCGGTAATCCGCCAAGGTCTGCTTGATCTTCTCCGGGGTCAGGTTGCCGATCACCACTTCATTGATCTGCATGGCCGGCGCCACTTCGCAGACCCCCAGGCAGGCGGTGGCCTCCAGGGTGAAGAGGCCGTCTGCCGTGGTTTCCCCCAGGCCGACGCCCAGTTCTTTCTCCAGGGCATGGAGCATATTGTGGGCCCCGGTGATGTGGCAGGGCGGGGATTCGCACATGCGAACCACGTACTTGCCCTTGGGCTTCCAGGCGTACATGGAATAAAAGCTCATCACCCCGAAGACTTCACTTCCGGGGATGTTGAGGCCCAGGGCGATGCGTTCCTGGACCGCAGGCGGCAGGTGCCCCAGCGTGTCCTGGACTTCTTGCAGGACCGGCATCAGCGCGCCGGGTTGATCCTTGTGCTTATTGATGATCCCATCAACTTTGGTCATTACTTCCGGGCTTATCACAGCTGCCGTCTGGCAGGTGCATCCTGAATGGGCAGTCATGGTCGGGCCTCCTTAAACTTTCTCGATCTGCACCGCGCAGACCTTGTATTCCGGGATCTTGGAGACCGGATCCAGGGCGGCGTTGGTGAGTTTATTGGCCGAGGCCTCGGCGAAGTGGAACGGGATAAAGATGGTGCCGGGCACCGCCTTGGTGGAGATTTGCGCCTTGACGGTGATCTTGCCCCGCCGGGTGCGGAGCTGCACCATCTCGCCTTCGCCAATGCCGTATTTGGCGGCGTCCGCGGCGGCCACCTCCACCCGGCACTCCGGGGCCTTTTCCGCCAGACCCGGGGCCCGGCGGCTCATGGTGCCGGAATGGTATTGATAGAGAATCCGCCCGGTGGTGAGGTAGAGGGGGTATTCGGCGTCCGGCATCTCCGCGGGGTCCTTATGGTCAATGGCGAAGAACGTGCCCTTACCTTTGGCGAACCGGTCTTTGTGGAGAAACATAGTCCCGGGGTGATCCTCGGTGGGACAGGGCCACTGAATGCCCCCCGCGTCCAGGCGCTGGTAGGAAATCCCCGCATAAGCGGGGGTCACCTTGCGGATCTCCTCGAACACGGCCTCCGGGTTGGCATAGTCCATGGGATAGCCCAGGCGGTTGGAAATCTCGCAGATGATCTGCCAGTCCGGCTTGGACTGCCCCACGGGATGGACCGCCTGGCGCACCCGGGCCACCCGGCGCTCGGTATTGGAGAAGGTGCCGTCTTTCTCGGCAAAGGAGGCCGCGGGCAGCACCACGTGGGCCAGCTTGCCGGTCTCCGTCAGGAAGATGTCCTGGACCACCAGGAGGTCCAATTGCTGCATGGCCTTGATGGCGTGGTCCGAATCCGGGTCCGTGAGGGCCGGGTTCTCGCCGATGATATACAGGGCCTTGATGCCCCCCTTAGGGATGGCGGGGAGCATGTCGGTCATGGTCATGCCCGCCCAATCAGGCAGGTTCTTGACGCCCCAGGCCTCTTCCATCTTCTTGCGGTTGTTGGCGTCGGTCACTGCCTGGTAGCCGGAGAAGACGTTGGGCAGCCCCCCCATGTCGCAGGCGCCCTGCACGTTGTTCTGGCCCCGCAAGGGGTTGACCCCGCCGCCGTGCACGCCCAGGTTGCCGCAGAGCATGGCCAAATTCGCCAGGGTCTTGACGTTGTCCGTGCCCACGGAGTGCTGGGTGATGCCCATGCAGTAGACCAGGGATGCCACCTTGGCCCGGGCGTACATCCGGGCCGCGTCGATGACCTGGGCCGCGGGCACGCCGCTGATCTTCTCCACGTATTCAGGCGTGTACTTGGCCACCTTCTCCTTCATGGCCTCGAACCCCTCGGTGCGCTCGGCCACGTAGGCTGCATCATAGAGTTTCTCGGCAATGATCACCTGCATCATGCCGTTGACCAGGGCGATGTCGGTGCCCGGGGCCTGGCGCAGCCAAAGCTTGGAGTAACGCACCAAGTCCTGCTTCCGGGGATCGATGACGATCAGGTCTTTGCCCTTGAGGCGGGCCGCCCGCTTGATGCGCGCGGCGATCACCGGATGGTTTTCATTGGTATTGGAGCCGATCACCAGGATACAATCGGCGTCTTCCAACTCACCGATGGAGTTGGTCATGGCGCCGGAACCAAAAGCCGCGGCCAGACCGGCCACGGTGGAGCTGTGTCAGAGACGGGCGCAGTGATCGACGTGGTTGCTGCCTAAGGCTGCGCGCATCATTTTCTGCATCAAGTAGTTTTCTTCGTTGGTGGTCCGGGCCGAACACCAGCCGCCGATCTTCTCGGGACCGTGTTTCTCCTTGACCTCTTTTAAGCGGCCGGCCACATAATCCAGGGCCTCATCCCAGGTGGCCTCCTGGAGCTCGCCGTCCTTCCGGATCAACGGCGTCTGCAGGCGGTCGGGATGCTGTATGAAGCCCATGCCGAAGCGCCCCTTGACGCAGAGCCGGCCTTCGTTGGGCAGGGTCTGGGCCCCGGTGACCTTGACCAGCTGGCCACCTTTGACGTGCAGGTCCATCTGGCAGCCCACCCCGCAGTAAGGGCAGGTGGTGCGCACTTGCTTACGTTCCCAGGTGCGGCCCTGGTGCATGGCGCCTTTATCCAGCAAGGCCCCCACCGGGCAGGCCTGGACGCATTCGCCGCAGAAGACGCAGTCGGAATTGAAGTAGGGGAAATCCGCTTTGGCCACGATCTTGTTGTGGTGGCCCCGGTAGCCGATGCTGATGGCCAGGTTGACCTGGCGCTCGCAGCAGGCCCGGACGCAGCGGCCGCACATGATGCACTTGGAGAAGTCCCGGACGATCATGCTGTTGTCGTCTTCGTGATAGTACTTGGTGTCCGGGGGGTTGGCGAAGGCCGGGGTGGGCACCTCATAGCGGTAGGCCAGGGCCTGAAGTTCGCACTCGCCGTTGGCCTCGCAGACCAGGCAGTTGTGGTTGCCCGAGCCCAGGATGAGTTCCAGGACCATCTTCCGGGCCGCGGCCACCCGGTGCGACTCGGTCTTAATCGCCATATTGGCGGTGGCCACAGTGGCGCACGCGGGCAGCAGGGTCCGGGCCCCTTCCACCTCCACCATGCACATGCGGCAAGAGCCCGTGGCGGTCGTGTCCTTTAAGTAGCAGAGCGTGGGGATGGAGTAGACGCCATGGGCCCGGGCCACATCCAAAATGGTCTGGCCCGGCTGGAATTCCACCGTCATCCCGTCCAGGGTGAGGGTCGACTTGGTCATAGCCTGCTTTCCTCCGTTTTCCTCCAGGCGGGTAATGTAATTTTCAGGTTCATTTCCCGGCAATTCCCCCGGACGCCGATCCCCAGGAAAATGTCAGGTCGAAAACCGCTTAAACCACGATATCTTATTGTTTTAATTATACAAAAGACATATTTCCAGAAATCACTTGTTCATATTAGCACAAATATCCAGGGAGTCAATGCTCATGGCGGGAATCCGGGTATTTTGCCTTTTATTCCCAAAGTTTTCCCCAAAACCTGCACCCGGCCATGGGAACTAACCTTGGTCACCGGTTGCTCAATTTTTGGAGGAAAATTAAAGGAAAAAAAGGCCAAAGGCAAGGCAGTTTCTATATCTTGTTAAAAGGAAATATCTTAGAAACCCGGGGCCGTGGCCACAAAAAAATAACTGGCCGAGTGGGGGAGACCCGGCCAGTCGTGAAAGGAGAAAATGGTGTATGAACTTTTATTAAGGGGGGGATTGGATACCTTAATGGTTCATCTCTGCTTTATAACATGCAGCAAACGTGCCACAAATAATAATTTCAATTTACCATGTTATTTAGGATGGTTACCGATATTTGCATTCTGATCTCGGTTCAATTTTTTTTACTGCTTCTGGGTTAGTCAGAAGCATAGATTGATTAACCTGTTGACATCATTACCATAATTAGCAATATGAATTGTCCCGGGTCTGTACAAGACATAAGCCCCGTCCGGCCGCTCAGAACCCGTGGAACCCGTACCACGTACCTACCCCAATTGCCGGCGGCGGGATGCGCTTCGCTTTCCCGCCCTACGGTTACTTTGGGGGTTAAGGGCTTAATTGACAGGCTGCCGCAGTCAGCCGCTCCCCTTCTCCCCTGGCCCCGCGTCCAGTTCCCGGCGGACGGCCTCGGCCAGTTGCTGGGGGTTGATGGGCTTGGTAATCAGGTCCCGGATGCCCAGGGCCCTGGCCTTCTCCGGCGTCAGGGTCTCGCTGTAGCCGGTGCAGATGATGATGGGCAGACCGGGCCTGATCTTCAGGAGTTCTCCGGCCAATTCCCCACCCGACATCTGGGGCATGGTTTGATCGACCATGACCAGATCGAACCCTTTTGGTGCGGCGCGAAAGGCCTCCAGGGCCTCCCGGCTGCCGGTCAGGGCCGTCACCTGATACCCCAACTGCTCCAGGAGGATTTTGGCGGCCACCACGATATCCTCCTCATAGTCCACCACCAGGATGTTTTCGGCGCCGGTGGGCATGGGCCGGACCGCCTCGGGTTCCTGCAGCTCCTCGGTCCGCATCACCGGGAACAAGACCTCAAACGCGGTCCCCTGGCCCGGTGCGCTTTGGACCTTGATGCCGCCCCCGCAGAGTTTGACGATGCCGTGGACCAGGGCCAGACCCAAGCCCGTGCCCTGGCCCTTCTCTTTGGTGGTGAAGTAAGGCTCGAAGATGCGTTCCATGATGACCGGGGGAATCCCCTGTCCCGAATCATGGACCCGCAGCCGCACATAGGGACCAGGTTTGGCGTCGATCCCAAAGGCCGACTGCCCATCCGTTAATTCCACATTGTCCAGATACACCTCCAACAGTCCCCCCTTATCAGCCAGGGCGTGGGCCGCGTTGGTGCAGAGATTCATCACCACCTGGTAGATCTCGGTGGGGTCCGCCAGCACCCAATCCGGATTCGCGGCGATCTCCTGGCGGATGTCGATGGAGGAGGGGAATGAGGCCCGCAGCAATTTCAGGGATTCCTTGACAATGGAACCCATCTGCATAAATATGCGTTGGCGCTCGCTCTGCCGGCTGAACGACAGGATCTGGTTGACCAGTTCCGAGGCCCGTTTGCTGGATTTCAGCACCTGGTCCAGGTACGACCGGGTGGGGCTGTCCACGGGCACATCCCGCATGGCGATCTCGGTATACATGACGATGGGCGAGAGGATGTTGTTGAAATCATGGGCAATGCCCCCGGCCAGAGTGCCCAGGGCCTCTATTTTCTGGGTCTGGCGCAGTTGGGCTTCCAGTTTGGCCTTCTCCTCCTCGGCCTGCTTCTGCCGGGTGACATCCCGGTTGCTGGCCCGGCGGCCGAGATTGCGCCCGGTGGGGCTATACACCGGCTGGCAGACATGGGCGATCCACCGTTCCTCCCCCTCCTTGGTGATAATCCGGAAATCCAGGTGATGGGGCTCGCTGCTCTCCCGTTCATCGTGGAGGTGTCTGGCAATTTCCGGCCGGTCCTCGGCGTGGGTGATTTTCTCCAGGAGGTCGGGCTCCAGGAAAAAATCTTCCACCTGATATCCGGTAATCCGTGCACAGGAGGGTGAATTGTAATAGTAGCTCCCGTCAGGAGAGAGCCAATACTCCCAATCGTAGGTAAAATCCGCCACCGTGCGGAACCTGACCTTTGACTTCCGCAAGGCCTCTTCGGCTTGCTGCCGCTCCACTAACTCCAATTGGAGCGCCTGGTAGGACCGCTTTAATTCCGCGGTCCTCTCTTCCACCCTCTCCCGGAGAACTTCTTTGGCCCGTTTGATTTCCAGGAATAACGGAGCAATCAGCGCCACTCCCACCGCCATGCAAACAGAAGTGGCCAGCGCGATCAACTCCTGGCTGACGTCCACCGGCAGGAGTTCCATGCCCCGGGCGTACCACTCATACAAGGTAAAGCAGCGTCTCAAGCCCATGAGGACAATGGCCGCGGAAATATCCAGGCCACGGTCCTCTTGGTGATCCAGATCAGCCGCAAGGCCAGGAATGCGGCTACAAACTGGAAGGGAATGGAGATAAAGAGGATGAAATAAGGCTTGGTCATCTGTTTATCCTTATCTAAACCCTCAAACATTGCTGGCGCCCCGCTGCTGGCCCCCATACCCGGCCTGGACGCGCCCGGGTGTTTAAAGACCCCGCTCCCCCCTGGTGGCAGGGGCTGAGGGGGGAACGCGGGCGTCCCGGCCGCCATGGGTCGCGGCCGCGGCGGCCCGCCCCTTCCTGGGAATATCACCCCCACCCCTGGCCTTTCCCGTCAGGGAGGAGTGCCAAAGGCCTTCAAGCTCAGTTGCAGCGTTTTTAAGAAGGTGCATCGGGGCTCATTATAGAGGAATTTTCTTAGGTAAGAGATGTAAAATTTTCCTGTTTAAGAATACTTTTCCGAAGAATCCTCTCCTCTGCGGACTCCCGCCAGCCGCGGCTTTGCCCTCTTTATGGGGGATAGGCAATGTCTAGCCATACCTTCCGGAAAATTTATGATAATATAGCGGCAAAATATACTTGGGGGCTCCCACATGGCACTGAATTGGAGAATAGGCGCGCGGCTCTCCGGGCAGGGCTCAACTGTCCGGAAGATGTTTTCCATCGGCTTCTTACGCCTTTTTCTGGGATTGGCGCTGGTAGGGCTCTGTCTCAGCCCCGGATGGTCGGCCACCCCGGGGGCGGGCTCCGGCAAGGCCCCCGCCCTGCCTTTCAATGCCCAGAAAAACTTCACCATTCAGAAAATCGTGCCGGACAGCAGCCAGGAGGAAGTCAAAATCTTCTTCAGCGCGCCGGTGCCCATTGAGGCGTTGCGGTCCGGCCTGCGCCTTCTGCCCCGTATCAAGGTGGATTGGGACCGCACCACCGTCAGCCCCGAGGGGGTCTTGACCCTGCGGGGGGCCTTCCGCTACGGTTCCGGCCACTATGTCTCCCTGACGGACAACCTGGTGGCGGCAGGGAAAACTTATGTACCCACACTCACCCAATTTGTCATGCCGGACCGCCCCGCGCTGGTGGAATTCGTGGAAGACAAGACGGTGATTGAACGGGACAGCCGCCAGCTCCTCCACGTCAAGACCGTCAACGTCAAGGAGGTGTACCTGGAAGGCCTGCGGGTGCCCCCCTTGCTCCTGCCCCAGGCCCTGGCCGCGGAAGTGGGAACCCAGGACCTGGGCCAGACCCTGGAGCATCTCAAAAAGGCGGGGGAGCAACTAAAACCCCTGGTAGGGAGCAAGGACGCTTATGCCCCCTTTCTGGCCGCGGCCCTCCGGGAAAACCAGCTCTTTCCCGCAGGGGGCGTCAAAAACCGCGCGGCCGCGGTCTCCCTGCCCTTAGGCTTCCGCCAGCAAAAGGAAACCGGGGCCCTGGAGCTCATCCGGGTCAAGGATAACCGGGAAGGCAGCAAAGCCGCCACCGGCGCCCGGCTCTTCCGCGTCACGGATCTGGGATTGACCTACAAGATCGCCGCCCAGAACCTCCTTCTCTGGGTAACCTCCCTGAAATCCGGCGCACCCCAGGCAGGCGCGCAAATACTGGCCTTCACCAAAGGCCTGGAGGTCTTTCCCCTGGGCGTGACGGACAAAGACGGGGTCCTCCTGATCGCCCCCCAGGAACGGGAAGGCCTCAACCTCAAGCAACTGGGAGCCTTCAAAGCCGTCAAGCGTAAAGTGGCCCTCGAGGAAGTCTCCTTCCTGATGGCCGGACAAAACGGAGACGTTTCCTTCATCTATGTCTACCCCGATGGCAATCTCAAGCCCAAAGACATCTGGCAGGTCAGCCCCAAGGAGCAGCCCCGCAACCTCAAGGGCCAGGTCTTCACCGAACGGGGCGTCTATCGCCCCGGGGAGAAGGTCTTCTTCAAGGGCACGGTGCGGGAATATCAGGAAGGGGCCATCAAATCCCCCCAGGGCCAAAATTGCGCCTTTGAGGTCACCAATTCCCGGGGAGAAACCGTCTTCGACCACGATTATCCACTCTCCGAATTCGGCACGGCCGCAGGGGAGATGGTCACCCAATCTCATTGGCCCATGGGCACCTACACTCTGACCATGCGCTTCGGCTCCGCCAGTAAACCCGCGGGGGCGAAAGAGGAAGAGGAGCCCGAGTATGATGAGGACGGTGAGAAAAAGGCCCCGGCCCCCAAGGAAGGCGAAGCCAATATCACCTTCCAGGTCCAGGAGTTCAAGGCCCCCCGCCACTTTACGGAGATCGGTTTTGAGCGGGTGCAGCGGCCCGATAAGGATTTCGTCAACCGGGAGAGCGTCGCCGAATTCGTCAAGATCGTCATCAGCGGGGGTTACTACGCCGGCGGCTCGGTGAAGCACGGGCAGGTCCGCTGGAAGATCCACCAGGCCCGCACCGATTACCGGATTCCGGGCTACGACGGTTACACCTTCGGCTTCACCGGCAAGGAGCAGGGCGACCTCATCGAGAGCGGCCAGGCCATCCTGGATGAACATGGCAAGACCTCCGTGGAATTCCCCCTGGACCGCAATCTGTTGTCCGGACGCCAGGGCCTGTCGGTGGTGGCCACGGTGGTGGACTTTGACGGCCGCGCCTCCACCAGCACCAAAATCTTCCAGGCCGAACCCGAGATCCTGGTGGGCATCAGCCACCACCCGGAAAAGGTGCAGATGGGCGAACCCCAGGACCTGAAGCTGGTGGTGGTGAACCGCCAGGGCCAGAAAGTGGCCCAGGGGACGCTCAAGGCCGAAATCCTGGAAAAAAGTTTTGCCTATGTGGCCAAGCGCAATGAACAGGGCGACCTTTATTGGGACGATGAGACCACCTGGCGCCGGGCCCTGGCCGCGGACCTGCCCCTGAAACAGGGGGAGGGCGTCTTCCGTTTCGACAGCAATCAAGCCGGCAAGTACGTCCTGGCCTTTACCTATACGGACGAAAAGGGACGCCGCTTCACCTCCGCCAGCCCGTTGCAGGTGGCTTGGGAGTACCGGTCCGAAAGAAAACAAGAACGGGCTTATGAACCCCTGGGCCTGTGGGCCAACCGCCCGGCCTACAAACCCGGAGATACCGCCAACCTCACGGTAAGTCCCCGGGGGCCGGTCTCCTGGTATCTGGTCACCGTGGAGCGGGAGGGCATCCTCAGCCACCAGGTGGTGCAGGCCGCAGCCGGACCCATGACCCTGCCCCTGGCCCTCAAGGCCGAATATGCCCCCAACGTCTATGTCTCCGTCTTGGGGCTGAGCCCCCGGGGGGATTTCCCGGTGGCCGCGGGCCGCTATGACACCGAGGCCCCCCGCTTTGTCTGGGGCAATCTCAATCTCCCGGTGCTCAAGGAGCCGGAGGGCCTGGAAGTCAAAATCAGTCCTGAGGTCAAGGAGCTGAAGGCCCTGCCCGGCGCCCAGGTCACCCTGGATCTGACGGTGGCCACCCCTAAAGGCCAGGGTCTGGAGGTCGAGATGGCCCTGGCGGTGGTGGACGAAGCCGTCCTGGCCCTCACGGGTTTCAAGACCCCGTCCCTGGAGCAGCTCACTCGCTTCGACCGCCCCCTGAACGTCTTCACCGGGGAACTGCGCACCTCCCTCATGCACCAGACCCCCTTCTACCCCTCCCGCATCGACCCTCTTACGGGCGGCGGCGGGCTCTCCGGCGATATGATCTCCCGGCTGCGCAAGAAGTTCGAAGCCGTGGCCTACTTCAATCCCTCCCTGCGCACCGACCCCCAGGGTAAGGCCAAAGTCACCTTCACCCTGCCGGACAACATTACCAGTTACCGGATCTACACGGTGGTGGCCGACCGGGGCAGCCGCTTTGCCAACGGTGAGCGCCAACTCGTGGCCGCCAAGGAATTTTACCTGGAACCGGGTCTCCCCGGCTTCTTTACCCGGGGCGACCGCTTCCGCTTCCAGGTGGCCGCGTTCAATGCCGGAGTGGCTGCCGGCCCGGTGAAATTCAGCGCCGCGCCCACCGGTGGCCTCAACTTCACCGCGGTGGACGCCGGCGGCCAGTTGGAGCCCAAGACCAGTATCAAACTCAACGTCGCCGGGGAGGCCACGACTCCCGGCAAGGCCCAGGCCCGCTTCACCGGGGTCTTCCAAAACAAGGAAGACGCGGTGGAGCTGCCCATCAAGATCAACTCCGGCCTGGTGCAGGACACCACCTCCCAGTTCGGCTCTTTCACCGGCCCCGGGGAAGCCAAGCTGGCCCTCCCCCACTACCTCACCGCGCCCCGGGAGGAGAAGGTGAATCCGGACGAAGTCCAGGCGGTCCTGACCCTGTCCGGGTCGCCCTTTACCCGGCTGTCCCGGCCCATTCACTACCTCCTCTCTTATCCCTACGGCTGCGTGGAGCAGACCAGCTCCGGGGTCTTGGGCCTGGCGGCCATCAAAGGGCTCATCCAGGAGGGTCATATTCAAGGTATTGACCCGGCCGCAGTGGACCGGTTCTTAAATAGCGGCATTGACCGCCTCTTTAATATGCAAACCGCCGAAGGGGGCTTTGCCTATTGGCCGGGGCAGCGCTATGCCCACGCCTGGGGAGGCATTTACGCCCTGTCGGCCCTGAGCCTGGCTAAAGCCCAAGGCCTCACGGTGTGGCAGTCCGGCCTGGATAAGGGCTTGAAATATCTGAAGAACAAAATCCTCTACCAGGAGCCTACTCCCCTGGAAAAGGCCTTCTCCTGCTATATCCTGGCCCTTAACGGGGCGTTGGACAATGCGGCTTACAGCCGCGCCCGCAAGGATGAACACCGGCTGCCCCGGGAGGGCAAGGTCCTCCTGCTCCTGGCCGCCAAACAGGCCAAACTCCGGTCCCCGGGCGAGTTGAAGACCCTGCTTAAGTCCCTCCTCGAAGCCAAAGAAGAGGTCTCGGAAATCCGCCCGGACGATGATTTTGAAGCCCATTTCCGGGCACAGGCTTTGACCCTGCTCGCGGCCCGGGAAATCATGCCCGACGACCCCTTAACCCGGGCTGCCGCCCAAAAGCTCCTGGGCGGACTGGGTCAAGGGGGCATGTGGACCTCCACCAGCGACACCGGCTGGTCGCTCCTGGCGCTGGGGCAATATTATAAAGGGGTCTCTTTCAGCCAGGAGCCGGGCCAGATCACCGTCACGCCCCCCGGCAGCCCGCCCCAGACCTTTTCCCTGGACCCCAAGGGCTCCCGTAGCCTGACCCTGGATGCCCAGGCCTTACTCAAGCACCCGGTGATCCGCTTCCAGGGCCCCCCGGGTCGCGCCTGGCTCTACCAGGTGGACCTCACCGCGCCCCGGCTGGACCTGGTTAAAAAAGGCGCGGACCGGGGTTTCAAGGTCACCAAAACCGTGAAAAACAGCGACGGCTCCGACGTCATCAAGGTGGGCGACATGGTCAAGGTCACCCTGGCCGTGGAGGTGGGCCGGACCATGAGATACGTGGTCCTGGACGATCCCCTGCCCGCGGGCCTGGTGGCGGTGAACTCCGCCTTCGAAACGGAAGAGCCCATCCCTGCCAAGGAGGATAAGGACGAATCCCCCTTCGATTATTTCACCGCGGACGGGGCCATCCGTTTCCGGCCCAACTACTTCCAGATCCGGGACGACCGGGTCCTGGCCTTCCGGGACCTGGTCTATCCCGGCTCTTACCGTTTCCAATACTATGCCCGGGCCGTGTGCGAAGGCTCCTTTGTCATGCCTGCCAGCAAAGCCGCGGCCATGTATAGCCCCGGGGTGGAGGGCTTCTCGCCCCAGGGCCAGCTCCCGGTCCAGGCCCGGTGAGGCTTATGGATCTGTGGTGGCTAAGGCTGCCGCATAATCTCAGATTTTGAAGTAAGGCTGGATCGCCTGGATTGTTCAGGGCCCTTAAAGAAGGGGGGCCAGTATTTATCAAGGAAATTCAACGTGCTAAAGGTTTACCGGGACATAGACGTTCCCGAAAAAAGAGGTATTTATGACTTATCGCATCCTGGCACCCGGTAAGCTGGGCTATACCTGTGAAGCGGCTTCTTTCCAGGAAGCCATGAAAACCAAGATTGACATAATCGCCGCGGACGTGGGTTCCATCGACCCCGGGCCCTATTATCTGGGAGCCGGCAAATCGTATGCCGAAAAGGCTATCTTGAAACGGGATTTTACCCTGATGCTGGATGGGGCCTTGCAGCAGCAATGCCCCCTGCTCCTGGGCAGTTGCGGCCTTTCCGGAGACACCCGCCACATGGAGATCATGGTGGACATGGTCAAGGAAGTGCTGGCGGAGAAAGGGATAAAAAACCTCAAGGTGGCGGTGATCAGTGGCCATGTGGATAACCAGCTCGTCCTGGACCACCTGGATCAATTGACGCCCCTGGGCCGGATGCCGGCGGTCACGCCGGAGATGGTGCAGCAGAGCGCCATCGTCTCCCAAATGGGGATCGCCCCTTTTATCAAGGCCCTGGAGATGGGGGCGCAGGTGGTGCTGGCCGGCCGGGCCTGCGACGTGGCCATCTTCGCCGCCGATCCGGTGCGGCGGGGCCTTGACCCGGGATTGGCCTACCATGCCGGCCACGTCCTGGAATGCGGCGCCATCGCCTGCGATCCCGGTTCCGCCAGCGACGGCTTGATCGCCGAGTTCCGGGATGATCAGAGCGTAGTTTTTACCCCACCCAACCCCATTAGAAAGGCCACCGTGTATTCCATCGCCGCCCACAGCCTCTACGAGGAAGACCACCCGGCGCTGCAATACTACCCGGAAGGCGTCTCCACCTATGAGCATACCCAGTATTTTCAGGCCGGCGAGCGCACCGCGGGCCTGAAAGGCAGCCTTTTTGTGCAGCGCCCCCTGGACACCAAGCTGGAAGGCAGCATGAAGGTGGGGGAGCGGTTCGTTTCCTTGCTGTTCCTGAAGGACCTCCAGGATGTTCCGGAAAAATATCCGGTGTATGGCCGCAACGGCGTGGAAGTCCGGCCCGTATCCGCCCGGGAGCAGGAAATCGGGCTCCTGATCAAGGCGCAGAGTCCCCAGGAAGAAGCCGCCCAGGCCCTGCTGACCGTAATTAAAGGCTATATCATGCATTACGGCTTCCCCGGGCGCAAGGCCACCGCCGGCAACCTGGCTTTCCCCATTTCCCCTTCGGAAATCAACTACCGCGAACCAGAGGGAGATTTTGTCTCCTTTATCATTGCCGGCACCCGGGACCCCTACTTTCAGGGGAGTTTTGCCGCCATCCGGGAAGGGGTCCTGACCCTGGCCCGGCAAAATTTCCCCCAGTTGCTCGAGGCCTGCCAGTTGGAGATTACCGTCACGGGGCGGGAAGAACCGGTGTTGTACCTGGAAACAGTGGAAAAGACCAAAGAAGCCGCCCAGGCCCGCCATAATGAAGAGTTGGCCCGCCTGTCACGCTTCCTGGCCCCGGCGAAGCCCTCCATGACAGGTCTCTATGCCGGGGAGGCTTACACCTGGAGCATTTATCACCTATGGCGCGAAGCCGAGATCATCAAACATCAGTTATTTCCCATCACACTCTACCGGGCGGACGGCAGCAATTGGGAGATCCTGGAGCAAACCGAGACGGCGTCAGCCTATGGCGGGGTGGGCCTGAGCCAATACGCCGGCTCCCTGGAAGAGACCAAGGTTGATGCCATCACCCCTTTTTCCCACTCCGGTGCACCCCAGGGGAGCAAACCCCTCAAAGATATGGCCCGGGTGATCCGTTCCAAAAACGCCAAGGTCAATAAGATGACGTATGACATCTTCTTCAATTCCGAGGAGGATTACCAACTGGCGCTACGCTCCAATGCCTTTACCAAAGAAGCCGTGGCCCGGACCCTGGCGATTTCAGTAGCCGACGTGATCGGCTGCTACGGGGCCGACGACTGCCAGGCGATAAAAATATCAACCTATCGCCCGCTCATCTCCGGGTCTCCGGGGGAGCGGGACGTGTTCGGAGCCCAACAGCAACTTCCCTTGTTATTGCTGGAGATACCGATCTTCTGAGCTGCAAGGCATTGACCCTATCACTGCATGATCAGGGTTAAAGAGCAATTCTGAGACTTCACATCATGTGGCGGAGCATCTTGCAAAAATCCCTGTGGCTCCTGCTGGCCGGAGTCCTGGCCGCGGCCGGTATTTATCTGGAGGCCGCGTCCCGCTTCGATCCTGCCACGCTCACTCCCGCGGCCGGCCCCCTGGTCCTGGATCGCCGGGGCGAAATCCTGCGCCTGGTCCCCGACGTCCTGGGCCGCAAAGCCGTACGCCTGCCCCCCGGCCCCTTGCCGCCCCGGGTGGCCGCGGCCTTCATCGCCGCGGAAGACCAGCGTTTCTGGCAGCACCCCGGCGTGGACTTCCTGGCCGTGCTCCGGGCCGCGGGCCAAAATTTGGCCTCCCGGCGCATCGTCTCCGGGGCCTCCACCATCACCCAGCAACTGACCCGCCTCGCCTACCCCGGCCCCCGCACCTTTCACCGCAAGGCCGTGGAAATGGTGCGCAGCCTGCGCCTGGAAACGGCCCTGGGCAAAGAGGAGATTCTCCGGGCCTACCTGGACCAGGTCCCCCTGGGCTACAACCTGGTGGGCGCGGAGGCCGCGGCCCGGGCCTATTTCGGCAAACCCGCCGCGGACTTGACCATGCCCCAGGCCGGGCTTCTGGCCGCCCTGGCCAAGGCCCCGGGCACGCTCAGGCCTAACGGCCGCGGCCACGCCCGTTTGCTGGCCCGGCAGCAGTGGGTCCTGGGACGTATGGCCCACCTGAGTCTGATCAATTCCCAGGAGTTGGCGGCCGCCCGGGAAGACCCCCTGGACTTGCGCCACCGGGTGGGCAGGTCCCCCATCCTCCCCTTTGCCGCCCCCCACTTTGTCCAATCGGTCCTCTCCCGGGCGGGAGACCGGGGGAGCCTACCCGGGGTGCTGCACACCACCCTCGACCTCTCCATGCAGCGCCGCGTCGAAGCCCTGCTCCGCTCCCACCGGGCCCGGCTCCAGAAATGCGGCGCGTCCCAGGCAGCGTGCGTGGTGGTGGACAACCGCACCCTCCAGGTCCTGGCCCTGGCGGGCTCCTACCGCTATGGGCCCCGGGACCAGGGTTACAATAACGGGGCCGCGGCCTTACGCTCCCCGGGCTCCACCCTCAAGCCCTTCCTCTATGCCCAGGCCCTGGACCTGGGCTTTACTCCCGCCACCGTTCTCGAGGATGTGGAAAGACGTTACCGCACCCCCCGGGGGGAATTCAATCCCGCCAACTTTGACCGCTCGGCCCACGGGCCGGTCTCCTTCCGGGAGGCTTTGGGGAACTCCCTCAACCTCTCGGCCGTCAGCCTCCTCAACCGGGTGGGGCCCCCGGCCTTTTACGACACCTTAAAGACCCTTAACCTCATCAATCATCCGGAACGGACCCCGGATCACTACGGCTTGGGACTGGTGGTGGGCAATCCCGAGGTGAATCTGCTGCAGATGGCCGCGGCCTACGCTTCTCTGGCCAATGGCGGGGTCTTTAGGAACCTCCGTTTCCGGCTGGCGGAACCCCTGGACCCCGGGGTGCAGATCTTTTCCCCCCAAGCGGCTTATATCGTCAGCGACATCCTCGCCGATCCTCTGGCCCGGGGCCGGATTTTCGGCGGGTCCATGGCCATGAACCAGCCTTACCATTTGGCCGTCAAAACCGGCACCAGCACCCGCTACCGGGACTGCTGGGCCGTGGCCTACTCCCCGGAATACACCCTGGCCGTGTGGGTGGGAAATTTCGGGGGCGGCCCCACCAGCAACCTGAGCGGCGCGGCTGCGGCCGCGCCCATCTTGGCCGATCTGGCCCGGGACCTTTTCGGGGCCAGTTCCCCTCCCGCCTTTAACCGGCCCCCAGGGGTGACCGCAATGACCGTCTGCGCCTTTTCCGGCCTCCTCCCCGAAGCGGGCTGCGCTTATCTGCGCCAGGAGCTTTTTATGGCCGGGACGGAGCCCGGCCGCGGCTGCACCCTGCACCAACCCCGGGACCCCTGGCACCACCTCGCCACCTCCTATGCGGGCTGGCTCCATCAGCGCTATACGGCAGGCGGCGAAGGCCGCTACCGCCTGGAAGGCTTCTCCCAGGACCTTAACCGGGTTTTTCCCGCGGCAGCCCCGGAAGACGCCCCTGGCAGCCACCCTCAAAGCCCGGGCGCCCCTCCCCGGGAAAGGCCCAGGATGCGGCTTCCTGCCCCGGAGCAAGGCCCCCCGGTCACCATCACCTACCCCTTGGGCGGGGACTGTTTTCTCCTGCAGTCCCGGGCAGAGGTCGTCCATCTGCTGGCCAAGGCCAGTTGCCGGGCTCCCCTGCCCCAGGTCACCTGGTTTGTGGACGGCCAGGAGGTGGCGGCCCCGGGCCCACCCTACGAGGTCTCCCTGGAACTGGGCCGGGGCCGGCACCAGCTCATGGCCGTGGGTCCGGAAGGCGCGGGCGACCTGGTGGCCGTGGAGGTGCAGTAGCGGCCCCTTGCCTCCCCGGGATGGTCAGGGCCGTTTTTGCCTTGCGGCCTCTTTTGGCCCCATCCCCCCGTCATCATCAGCTAGCCGCCCATATCAGGGGTGTCAAAGGCCCGAAATTTTTGGCCTCACCATCTGATGTTCTCTGGAAATCTTGCCGATAAGAAGCAAAAGAGGATCG
>Ga0265296_1001785_pt1 | contig 23385 bp, 16 predicted proteins | sample MunlanPumphouse1_FD_189073 | JGI IMG/M metagenome (GOLD analysis project Ga0265296, IMG submission 189073) | Groundwater microbial communities from a municipal landfill in Southern Ontario, Canada - Pumphouse #1 | ecosystem: Environmental > Aquatic > Deep subsurface > Groundwater | place... | reverse complement strand
GAAGCGAAAGGACCGCATGGGGGAACTGTCCGCGAAGAAGCAGGCTCTTGCCGTCGAAGGAGCGGGCTTTCCCGGCTCGATCGCGCAGGGAACGCCGGCGTTTCTCGATGCATTGAGAACCGATCTCGATCGGGAATCGCTTCTCGAAAAGGAGATCGCCGCGGCCGGCTCGCGGGGCAAAACGCACGCCCCGCTCTGGCGGCCGGTTCTCGCTTCGGTCCTCATCCTCGCGGGCATTGCCGGCATCGCGATCGGCAAGCTGCTCATGACCCTGTTCCTCGTCGCCGGCGCCGGGCTCATCGCCTGGCATTTCGCGCGCAGGCCCGGCCGCCGGGAGATCGGCGCTTCGGCGGGCCTCGAAGGCGAACTCGAGCGGCTCGCGAAAAAGCGGGCGGCGCTGCTGAGCGGTCGCTCTCTCGAAGAGTCGAGGGCGCTTTTCACGGAATGCGCCGCGTGGAGGGACCGGGAGCGCGACGTCGAATCGAGGATCGAGGAGGCTGCCGGTGGACGGCGGGTCGATCTGATGGATTTTATCGGAGCGCTCGACCGCGAGTACGGCGACGCCGCTCTCGAGCTCCGCGCCCTCGTGGAATCGCGCGCGAAGCTCGAACCGTTCAGAACCGACGGGGACGGGATGCTGAAGCTCGATCGCGATGTCGGCGCTCGCGCGGAGGAGCGAAAACGTCTCGCGGCGGTCCGCGCTCTCGCCGATCGCGAGCTTGCCGCTCTCGAGCGCATGGACGAGATCGATATCGCCGAGCGCCTCGCGTGCGCTCGGGAGGGCTTGGAGCAGGCCGGGAGGAAGGAGCGTGTCCTGGAGACGATCCTCGAAACGCTCGCCGAGGCGCGGCGGGAGATGGCCGGCTTTCTCGCCGAACGGCTTCCTCCGCTCGCGGCGGGGTATCTGTCGCGGTTCACCGGCGGGCGGTATGAAACGCTGTTCATCGATCCCCTCACCCTGCGCATCGAGACCGTTCCCGCCCGCGGGGACGCGGATGCGTCGGGCGGCGCCTCGTCCGCGCCGGAGCGCATAGAGCCCGACTCGGTCAGCCAGGGCACGCGCGACCAGATCTATCTCGCGGTGCGGCTCGCCCTCGTCGAGCTCATGAGCCGCGGTGAACCGCAGCCGGTCTTTCTAGACGACCCGTTCGTCCACTTCGATCCCGCGCGGCGCGAGCGGGCACTCGAGCTCGTGCGCGAACTCGCGGCGAGGCACCAGGTCGTCATATTCACCTGCGATCCCCGCTATCGCGAGGCGGGCGGGCGGGTAGTCGAGCTCCCCGCGCGGGCGTGAATTCTCTTGTCAAACCGCGCGCGCTTTTCTACAGTTGCGGCATCAATCGTCACATAGAGCTTCGGGACGCTTTTCGAGCCGGGAGGACGGTATGAAAGAGATCGAGATAGGCGTCGTCCAGGATTATTTCGCGAAGATCGGCGTCGCGGCTCTCGGGATCACCGCCCACGGGATCAAGGTCGGCGACGAGATTCACTTCAAGGGGCACACCACCGATTTCAGCCAGAAGGTCGATTCCCTCCAGATCCAGCATGCGCAGGTGAGCGAGGCCGGCGCGGGAGCTTCGGTGGGGACGAAGGTGAAGGACCGTGTCAGGATAGGGGACACAATCTTCAAGGTCGTCGAGGGCTGACGCAGATCGCGGGCAGCGCGCGCCCGGCGCGATTCCGGACGCCGGGCTTCGGGCGTTTCGCGCGAGCTACGGCGATTCCGGCGCGCGGGACGACCGCATCCTCTCCCGTATCGCGGCGACCATCGTCTCGAGCCCCGGCAGAACGCGCGACTCCCTGACTCCCTCTTCGAGCAGATCGATTCCGCTCGGGATCGAATCGAGGAAACGGGGCTTGCCCATGCGCGTGCCGAGCTTGACGAACGCGGCGAGCGCCTGGAGGTTGCGCTGCACGCCGGCGAGCGTGAAGGCCTCGTAGAATTCTCCGAAACGCCGATCCTCCGGCGCGCCGCGCGAGCGGAGCTTCGCGTGAAATGCCTCGAGAAGGGTCCGCCTCTCGAGAGCGCTCACGGGGTGATAGGCGTCCTTGAGGAGAGACGCCGCGTCGTAGAGCCCCGGGCCGCGATGCGCCGTCTGGAAGTCGACGATTCTGAGGCGTGCGTCCTTCAGCATGATGTTCCTGCTCTGGAAATCGCGGTGCATGAAGACGCGCCGCTCGCGGGCGAGGGTCGCCGCGAGAAACCGCCGCTCCTCCTCCCAGGAGCCCGGCACCGAAATCGGGCAGAATCCCTCGACGAATTCGCGCATGAAGTATTCCGTCTCGCCGAGGAGCGTTTTCTCGTCGAAGATTGAATCGCCGAGAAGCCCCTCCCGCGCGAGTGAATCGGTGACCGACGTTTCGAGATCGACGAGGATGTCGAGGGATCGCGAATAGAGGGACAACGCCTCGGCCGGAGAGACCGTTTGCAGCGCGTCCTCGAGGTGGACGTCGCCGAGATCCTCCATGAGAATGATACCGCGCTCCCGGTCGACCGCGTAGATCTCCGGTGCGCCGATGCCGTGGCGCGCGAGCAGGCGCGCGATCTCGACGTATGAGTCGATCTCCCGCCCACCGCCGCTCTGGTGGAGCACGACGATCGCGCGGGAGGGACCTGCGAGCCTGAAGAACTCCCGATTCGATCCGCCCCCCGCGATCGCGGAGAGCGTCGTCGCGTCGGCGAGTTCCGCGAGGCGTTCCCGATGCGCGAGGGCCTTCGCCGCCGCGAGAACCGGATGCGCGCCATGATCGGTCATCCGTGCGAGCCTCCCGCGGCTTTGAGAATCCCTTCGGGAAATAGAATCTCGTTCGAGTGGACGGTGTCCCTCGCTACGATCGTGTCGTCGAGAACGACGCAATTCTCCAGCCGCGCGCGGGGCTCGACGACGGCGCGGCGTCCGATCGCACAGAATCCGGCGCAGCGGGCCGCGGGGTCGATAGCCGCTCCCTCGCCGATGTGGATGGGACCGAGGGGTGTTTCCATTTCGGAATCGAGGCGCATCCCATCGACGAGAATCGCCCGGTGGATGCCGAGATATCCCGCGGGAGAGCCCGCATCCCCCCATGCGTACGGAACGTGCCCTTCCGCGGCGTTCCATCCGATCACCGAGCCGGGTTTCTTCCGCATCATATCCGCGAGGATCGTGACGAGCTGTTCCTTTTTCCCGCGAGGGAAAAAGGGAAGGGAGTCGGGGGAGAGCACCGCGAGGCCCGTATAGCCGAGGAGGTTCGCGCCGCGCCCGAACCTTTCGGCGCTCTCGCCGATCGCGAGCACTTCGTTTGCGGCGCCGACCGCGACATTTGCCCGGGGACCCGAGGGAGCGAGCACGAGCGTCACGAGCGCTTTCTGCTTCCTGTGGCGCTCGATCGCGGGCTCGTACGGTATGTCCGACAGGACGTCGCCGTTATGAAGAAGTATGCAATCCGCGCCCGAGACGCCGTCGCGCATGTTTCCGATGCCTCCTCCCGTTCCGAGGAGCTCTGCTTCGCGGTGGAGCCGAACCGGCCAGGCATGTCGCGAGGCGAACGCTTCGATCGTGTCCGAGAGATGGAAGATGTTGCAGTGGATCTCCGCCGCGCCGTGACGCATGAGCTTCTTCACGATTAACTCGAAGAGGGGAGTGCCGAGAATCGGGAGGAGCGGTTTCGGGATTCGCTCGGTGAGAGGAAGCATCCGCTCGCCGTATCCCGCCGCGAGAATGATTCCGGAAATTGCGGTTCGTGTATTCTTCATAAGGCTCAATAGAGGAGGAATCGCGCCCGATCCGCGCGAAAGCGTTCCTCGTCGTCGCGCCAGTCGTCGAATAGGCGGGAAAGGTCCTTCCCCGCGTCGATCGTCTCGCGCAAAGCCGCGCTTCCCGAGATGATGTCGATCGGCGGAATGGTGTATTCGTATTCGTACGGCGGCGCGCTCCACCGGAAGCGGTCAGGGTGGAGCCTCGCCGCGGCCGCGACGATCGCCGCGCCGCAGCGGACGGGCTGGAACTCGCGCCGGTCCGTGACGTGGATCTGAATTCCTCCGCACGGCTCGTTCGCGTATTTGTCCCACGCCGGCGTGAAGAAGAGGGGTCTGAAAACGACCCCGGCGAGTCCGAAGGAGGCGAGCTCCGCGGCGAAGGCGCGCGGTTCGATCCACGGCGCGCCGATAATCTCGAACGGCTTCGTCGTTCCCCGGCCTTCGGAGACGTTCGTGCCTTCGAGGAGAACGGCGCCGGGGTAGACGAGCGCGGTGTCAATCGTCGGCATGTTGGGAGAGGGGAGGACCCAGGGTTGGGCGGTCCCGTCGAAGTACATATCGCGCTTCCATCCCTTCATCCGCACGACCCGCAGGGAGCAGGCATCGGGTCCGCGCGAGTTCATCATCGTGAGCGCCTCGCCGATCGTGAGGCCGTGTCGCATCGTGAGAGGAAATAGCCCGACGAACGACTGGAATCGTTCATCGAGAAGCGCCCCCTCGACCGCTTCCCCGCCGATCGGGTTGGGACGGTCGAGCACAACGACCTCGACGGAGGCCTCCGCGCACGCGCGCATCATGAGGAGCGAGGTCCAGAGGTACGTATAGGGCCGGGTCCCGACGTCGGGAAGGTCGATCACGACGCAATCGAGCCCGTCGAGCTCGCCGGGGTCCGGCGCTCGCCGGATGCCGTACAGCGAATGGACGGGAATGCCTGAGGCCGGATCGGTGAAGCCCTCCCATTCGATCATGTTGGCCTGCGTGTCCCCGTGGATGCCGTGCTGGGGGCCGAATATCCGCTCGACGCGGGTGCCGCACGAGAGGAGGACTTCGATCGTCGATCCGAGGGAGCGGGTGACGGAAGCGGGATTCGCGAGGAGCCCGACGCGTTTCCCCGCGAGGCTCCTGCACGATTCCTGGAGGATGATATCGCAGCCGGTTTCAACCAACGTTTTTGCCGCGCCGCCCGGGGCGGGCCTGTCGCCCGCCCCGGCGCGACGCATCGATTACAGATTCCAGTCGACGACCCTCAATGTGTCGGAGCCCCCGCTATCGCTATTGACGATTTGCACGGGGCCGACTCCGGGCGCCAACCACATTATTTGATGAACGTCGCCTGAGTCAACCGGATTTCCGTTCACGGAGATCGTGAAGTCGGCGTACATGTGATGCACGCAGCACCCTTTGAACGTCCCGCGCAGCTCCTCGCTCACGAGGTCGACCCTCGCGGCATCGAGCTCGATATGACCGGACAGCACTATCGAGGTCGAATCGTTGATCGTGCCCGTCGTGGCGAAGGTCCAGCTCTGTCCGAGGTAGCTCTCGATCGGGAGCTTTATGTAGGGGATCGGATCGTTCCACATCATGGAGAATTCAAAGACGCCGTCTTCATCGTATTCGCTCCGTCCGAGGTGCTGGATGACGGAAGAGGTCTTTCGCAGGTGAACCTTCTCTTCGATGTAGCTATGCTCATCGAGCCTGACCTCGTCGAAGGTCCCGCCCTGCAGGTTATAGTTGCCGATAAGCCGGGTCGCTTCGCTTCCCCAGCCTCTCAGGTAGTACCATGCGGCGTCATTTATGATGGGGTAGAGCGTTTGGCTTCCGGCTGTGGTGAATTCGTACGGCGTCGGATTGGGAACGATCACGTTTCCCGCGCCGTCGGTCGCGTTCCAGAAATTCACCCAGTATGTGCATCCGGGAAGAAGCGTTTTCGACAGGGTGACGGTGATGCGCGAATAGTCCTCGCTGAATTCCGGTTCTGTCCGCACGAGCTGGCTCACGCGCGCATCGATGTACTCGGCGGGAAAGTCGAATGAGCCCATGTCCATGGGTTCGCTGAAGTTGAACACGATCTGGGAGAGGCTCGTCGACACCGAGTTGGCTCCGTTCATCGGCAGGGCGCTCATGAGATAGGGCGCCGCGTCGTCGATCATCGTCCGGAAGCTGAAGACGTACGGGGCGGCGAGAGGGTTGCCGGTCAAATCGGTCGCTTCGGTGCCGATCGTTATCGTGATCAGGCTGTCCGGCGGGAACGGCACATGGTGGACCTTCATCGTGAGCGCTTCCCATTCGAACCAGACGTCGTGGAGCGGGGGGACCGCCTGGACCGCGCTTTCGGCATTCGAAGGATTCATGGGTTCGTTGAAAGTGATCTCGATCATCGCCAATCCGTTCACGTTCAGGGCGCCGTCGGCCGGCGCGGTGCCGACGACCTCGGGGGCCACGTAGTCGTTCGTCGAAGTCGTCGTGAACGAGATCGGATAGTCGGTGCCGAGCTCGTTTCCGCCGAGATCCTCGCACGTTGCGTCGATGGTGATCGTGTAGCTCGCGCCGCCGCCGAGCAGGATGGTCGGCGTGATGAAGAGAGTGTCCTCTCTCCAGAATAAGTTGCATGAGAACTGCGGCGATAGGGCGAGTCCTGCCTCGACCGTCGTCTCGTTCATGGCTTCGTTGAATGCGATCCAGAACGGTCCGATCCTGCTCACATCGGTGGCGTCCAGCTCGGGGAAATGCCCCGTGATCGAGGGTGGTGTCTTGTCTTGCGGAGGGGGCGTCGTCTCATCATCGCTCGAGCAGCCTGCAAGAAAAGCGAGCGCCATGAGACAGAAGACTATCCATGTCGAGGCACAGAACCGATTCATTTTGGACCTCCTCGTCCTGGTAACTTCAACGGCTGCCGCCAGTCAACCGTTCGTAAAGTTTCGTTTACGTATGGAATCCCCGGCGCGACGAATCCGGCATATGACCTGTTGCAACTTCCGGACCGTCGCGCTACTATTTGTTCGCGGACAGCGCGAGTCCTTGCGGCGCGCTCATGGTCCTGTCGGGGCCGCATTCAGAGGGAGTGTGAATAATGGCGCGAAACGTAACGATATGCCGATTGGGTTTGATTGCATTGCTCTCCGCTCTTCTCGCGGCGGGCGTCGGATGCGCGAAGAGAGACCGCGCGGAACGGGGGGGCACGCTCATCGTCGGAGAGATCAACGACTACGAGGGTCTCAATCCGATGTCGACGACGGATGCCCATGCCCGCGACGTGTACAATCTTCTTTTCCTGTCTCTTCTCGACGAGCAGTCCGACCTGCTCAACTTCGCTCCGCGCCTCGCGCAGTCGTGGGAGTTCTCCGCCGACCGTCTCGACCTCACGTTTCGCCTGCGCCCGGACGTTTACTGGAGCGACGGGATCCCCGTGACCGCGCGCGACGTCGCAGCGACCTTCGCCGCGCAGAAGGACTCGGCGACCCAGTGGGCGAGCCGCCATCTCAAGGCGCACATCGACTCGGTCTCGGTCATCGACGATCATACGATCGTGTACCACTACGCAATGGCGTATCCCTATCAGGTCATGGACGCGAACGACGGGCCCATCATGCCGAAGCACGCGCTCGATCGGGTTTCTCATGCGGAGTTCGGAAAGCTCCCGATCGAGCAGCTCCCGACGAACGGTCCCTTCAAGCTCCATTCGTGGGTCAAGGGGCAAGCCCTCACGCTCGTGAGAAACGAGCGATATTACGAGAAAGGAAAGCCGTACCTCGAGAAGGTGATCTTCAAGATCATTCCCGACCAGATGACCCTTCTCACGCAGCTCAAGAGCGGCGAGATCGATTGCATGGAGATGATTCCGCCGGCGGAGATGCAGGACATCAGGAACAATCATCCGGAGCTCACGATTTACGATTTTCCGACGCGGTTATACGGCTACATCGGGTGGAACGCGTCGAAACCGCTCTTCGCGAGCGCGCGCGTACGCACGGCTCTTACGATGGCGATCGACCGCGCTCTCATCAACGAGAATATCTACTACGGATTCGCGCAGGAATGCACGAGCCCCTTTCCGCCGATCATCTGGGCGTACAATCCGAACATCAAACCGGTCCCGTACGACACCGCTGAAGCGCGGCGGATCCTCGCCGAGGAAGGCTACCGCGACACGAACGGGGATGGCTGGCTCGAGAAGAGCGGAAAGCGGTTCGAGTTTGATCTCATCACGAACCACGGAAACCAGCTTCGGAGTGATATCCTCGTGACGGTCCAGGACATGCTGAAGAAGATAGGCATCAAGGTCAATGTTGCCGCACTCGAATGGACGGTATTCCTCGAGCGCACCAAATCGGGGAATTACGACGCCCAGGTCAACGCGTGGCGCGTCGGCGGGAAGGCCGATTTCGCGCCGATCTGGTCGTGCGAAGCGCGCGGCTCCGTGGGCTACAACCGCGTCAATTACTGCAACCCGCTCGTCGACAGCCTCAACGCGGTCGCGACGGGGATGCTCGATTTCGAGAAGGCGAAGCCGATCTTCTGGCGCATTCAGGAGCTTATCTATAACGATCAGCCGTACACTTTTCTCAATTTCCAGCGAGCGCGCAACGTTGTGAATCGGCGGTTCAGGGACGTGAAGCCGGACGCGATCAGCATGTATCATTATCTCCAGGACTGGTGGGTTTCACCGGAAGGGAAGAAGTAGGCGGGTCGCGCCCGCGCCCCGCGCTCCCGCCCGGCGCGGAGCGATTCGAGGGCGCCTCGAGGTCTGCATGGTTCATCAGATCGGACTCGCGGCGATCGTGAGCGGCGTCGCCGCCCAGGTGCTCAAGCCGTTCGTCGACGCCCTGCAAAAACGCGGATTCAACGTGCTTCGCGTCCTCGACACGGGAGGGATGCCGAGCTCCCACACCGCGGTCGTCACGACGCTGACGACCGGCGTCGCCTATTACCAGGGCGTTTCGTCTCCTCTCTTCGGCATGTCGCTCATCATGAGTCTCTACTTCATCTTCGAAGCGACGGGTCTTCGGCAGGAGGTCGGCCATCAGGCGCGCGTCCTGAACGAGGTGGTGGAGCGGCTCAAGGTCACGGGCTCGTACCACGTCGAGCCGGAAGTTCTCCGCGAGCTCATCGGACACACGTGGATCGAGGTCTTCGCCGGGCTCGGGCTCGGGTTCATCGTCGCGCTTCTCATGTTCTGAAACTCGGGACCGCAAAACAACGCCGAATTCTTAGAAACATCTTGACACCCCGGCGTGCCTCAATCGAGAATCGCCTCGATGAATGTGCCAGGAGGTAAATTGCGTGGCAAGGAGGCGGGCCGGATCATCGGGGATGTTTCGGCCTTTTTTTTCGCTTCGGACGGCTCGGCCGTGAGCGCGCGCGGGCTCGTATGAAGAGGAGGCGCCGGCAATGCGGATCATATCGATCATAAACCAGAAGGGCGGGTGCGGGAAGACGACCGTCTCGATAAACCTTGCCGCAGCGTTCCGCGAGCTCGGGCTGAAGACGCTCCTCATCGACCTCGATCCGCAGGCGCACGCATCGCTCGGGCTCGGCGTCTCGCCGGAAGAGGTCGAGACGACGAGTTACGACCTGCTCAAGGATCCTCGCATCGACGCATCGGACGCTCTTCGCATGGTCGAAGAGAATCTCTACCTCATTCCCTCCTCGCCCGTTCTGAGCGCAATCGAGCAGGAGCTATCGGGCAAAGCCGGCCGTGAAGGGCGCCTGCTGTCGAAGCTCGCGCGCATTCCGGCCGATTTCAGCTATGTCGTTATCGACTCGCCCCCGAGCATAGGACTCCTTACGTTCAATGCGCTCATGGCGTCGGGCGAGGTGATCATCCCGGTCGATCCGAGCCGTTTCTCCGTCCAGGGGCTCGAGAAGCTCCGCGAGACGCTCGAACTCCTCGAGCGGGAGACGCGCCATACGATCTCCGTGCACGTGCTTCTGAACAATATCGAGCGGCGGACCTCTTTCAGCCGTTCCATCGTCGACGAGGTCGAACGGAGTCACGACAGCGTTCTCCTGAAGACGATCATAAGCCATTCGGTGCGTTACAAGGAGGCCTCCTCCCAGGGTCTGCCGATCTTTCGGATGAAGCATGTCGAGCAATTCCAGGAGGAATTCCTGGCGCTTGCCCGGGAGATCGAAGCGAGCGCCCCCTCGTCGCTCGCGGTTGAGAGCATAGACGACTGGATGGTGAGGCTGCACGGACCGCGGCGCATCGAGGAAGGGATCCTCTTTATCATCAACGCGCCGAACGCGCAGAACGTATACCTTACCGGCGAGTTCACCAACTGGTCGCGCGAGGGAATTCGGATGGAGAAGGACGAGAAAACCGGTTTCTGGAAAACGGTTCTCCATCTCGAACCCGGCGAGTACGAGTATCGATTCATCGTGGACGGCGTCTGGCTGAAGGATGCGAATAATACCGACTCCGTGCTCAACGAATTCGGCCAGGAAAATTCGCTCCTCATCGTGTAAATCATGCCTGAGAGACGATCATCCCGAAGCCTGCGCGACGTTTCGCACCTTTTTCTCTCGGAATCGCGCCCGGTACGGGACGAGGCCCGGCGCGGCACGGCGTGCATCTGGCTTGCCGTCGCCGATGCGTCGTTGAACCGCGCCCATTGCGCGGCCGGCCTGGCGGCGGCCTTCGCGCGGCAGGGGATGCGCGTCTCGCTCCTCGAGGTCTGCGGCAATCTTCCCACGATCGGTTACTATTTCGGCATGGAAAGCGCCGAGTATCTCTCGCCGGCTCTCGACCGCGCCGCTCTCGTGAGCGGCACGTGGAACGGAACGGTCCGTTACTGCTTTTCGGCGAGCGTTTCCTCCTTCCGCGGGTACGTCGGGAAGGAGCTGGACCGCGCGGCGCCCCATGCGATCGTCGTAGCGTTCCCGTATCCGCGCCGGCTGAGCGCGGCGCCTTTTCTTTCGGCGCTTCGGGATGCCTCCGCTGTCCTCGCGGGAGACGCGGCGCCTGACGGCTGTCCGCCGGACGCGATCATCGCCGCCGCCGGCGCGGAGGGCGCCAAACGGATCGGAGCCTGCATGGCGGGAATGCGAGAGGCGTTTCCGCGCGCCGCCGGTTATTTCGTCGCTGATCGCTCCGTGCGCGAAGCCGGCGCGTTTGAGCGGATCGCCTTTCCGGACGATTTGCGCCGCTCGTGGGCGCGGCGAATGCCGCCATCCGATCCGTGGTTCGACGATCTCGCCGCCGGTCTGCTGCAGGTCGTGAGCCTGAGGCGGAGAGGGAAGGTGAGCCTTGCGGGGAAAGGATAGGATCGCTTCTGATGGAATGCGCGTGTTCGTCGTCGGGAAACGGATCGGACCGCGCCGGACGCGCCGTCTCTTCATCAGGTTCTGCCGCGAGGTGAGCCGCCTTTCGGACCGATTCGAGATCGAGGTCGCGCCGTTCGAAATAACGCTCCGCGAGCCGGGCTCCGGCTTTTGCGTCGTCGTGTCGCCGCTCAGGGATCTCTTTCTCGTTTCCATCGGCGAGAGCCGTTCGTTCGACGTGCGTGTATCATCAGACGAGAGCTTCGTGTCGGCGCTCGATCTCACGCTCGAGCGGTATCTCGCCTCAGCCTCGAAGGCGGCAAGCGCCGCCTGATCGTTTCCCGGCGAATGCCGTGCCCACGGTCGGACGCTCTTCCGGATGCCGTCGCTCCCCCGATTTCGCAATTTCCTTTCGCGGCAGAGGGAATCTTCTTATCTATATGTGTAAGATGTGGCAGGAGGTGGATGATGATGAAGAGATGTGCCGCAGTCGGATTGGTGCTCGCTCTCCCCGTTCTCGCGTCGTGCATATTCCAGAACAGTCCGCTCGAGCCGAACAATCCGCCGACGATACGAGCATATACTCCTCCGGAGACCCAATTTTCCCTGATCATTCCCGATTCGTGCGTATTTTCCATCGACGCCGTCGATCCGGACGGGGACAGCATCATGTACCTGTTCGTTTCGGGGGATTTCGTGCTCAGCCGGGCCGATACGGCCAAGTTCTACGCGATCAAGCTCGGGCTCTACAAGATCCGCGGTGAGGCGCGGGACGGAACGACGAAGGCGTTTCACCAGTGGGAGGTTACCGTTCTATCGAAGGAAAATGATCCGCCACGGATCACGTCATCGCATCCCGAGCAGGCGGCCGTTGCATGCGCGGTGGGCGAGACGCTCGCATTCCATATCACCGCCGTGGACGATCAGCAAGAGAGCCTCCAGTATCGGTATGTGCTCGACGGCGAGCCCCTCCAGTCGGGTTCTTCCGACCTCGTCCATCGTTTCATGGAGCGAGGGGATTTTCTGGTCGAAGCGGTCGCATGGGATGGACAGTACGGCGATACGGCAAGCTGGAATGTCAACGTCGTGGGATTCCCCGACACGATCGCTCCTGCCCCGATCATCGATCTCGCCGGAGGGCCGGGCGAGATCGACGGCTCGATATCGCTCGTTTGGACGGCGCCGGGAGATGACGGCAACACGGGAAGGGCGGCTTCCTACATCGTCAAAACGTCGACCTACCCGATCCTGACCGAGGCCGATTGGAGCAACGCAGAAGGCAAGTCCGGAGAGCCCGTTCCCTCCGAGGCAGGGACCATAGAGCGGATGACGATCCGGAACCTCATCTCGGCGAGCTACGTTTACGTCGGCATGCGGGCTGTCGACGATTTCTTCAACATGTCGCCGATCGGCAATTACGACAAGGTACTTGTGCGGGGCATCGATATCGGCGGGCGCACGATCAACGCCGGCACGGGCGAACCGGTTCAGGGAATCGAGGTTCTCACGAGTTCGAAGCGCGATACGAGCGGTGCGGACGGCGAGTATATCCTCCGCAACATACCTTCCTATACGACCTCGGTTCTCGCGCGGGACGAGAACGTCCTGGGTCAGCTCGGCAACTATTTCAACTGCTCATCCCCGATCTTAACGGTGACGCAGATCGACAAGGATTTCTACATGATACCGGCGTTCACGCTGGTCAGCACCGTCCTGCCGGACCAATACGAAGGGCGTTTTCTCGCTTTCTACAAGGGAATCACGAAAACGGACGGGTACCTCGGAAAACCGACCGTATACATCGGCTGGAATCACTGGCCGATCACCGTCTACAATCCCCCGCAGGTGTATCAGGGCATCGATCTCCAGGCTTCATGCAGGAACGCGTTGGCGGACTGGGAGCAGTCAACGGGTATCGATCTTTTCGTCGATGCCTCCTCTCCCGAGGGAGCCGATGTGCTGGTCAAGTACGACACCTTGACGGAGGAAAGACACCATGTAGAGACACCGGCATACAACGCCGACGGAACGCCGGCGCGCAAGGAGATTTTCATCTACACAAAGAGTACGGAAGTTCCCCTCTCGAGATTCGCCGAGATGGTTTTCACCCATGAGCTTGGGCATGTCATCGGACTCGACCATAGCATGAACACGGGGCATCTCATGGTGGGGCTCACCATGCCCCAGGTGCTCCACCCGTCGATCGACGAGATCCGGGTCGTGCAGGTGCTCTACCATATGCCGAATTTCTTCGATTACAGGTATGTGGTCGAAGATTAGGACATACCGGCTGAACAGGAAAGGCCAAGTATGACAAAAGGGCATATATTTTGAGATTCCGATCGAGCCCCTGAATGGCATTCCTTCCCGTTCCTTAAAGGCGCAAGAAGCCATAACTTCCGCGCAGGAGCTTGCATTCAAGGGCAACAATACCGAAACGGATCCCCTGCACCTGCTTTCGGCCCTCCTCAGGCAGGAAGACGGAGTGATCGGCCCCCTGCTTCAGAAAATGGGAGTTGTGGTTTCGAGCGTTCAGAACGGTATCGATCGTTCATTGAAGGATCTGCCGCGGCTCCAGAGAGGGATGGGAAACGCGAGTCTCTCCGTCGAGCTTCAGGAGGTCATCAAGCGCTCGTTGGGCGGGGCCGAAGGGCTCCGTGACGAGTATGTGAGCACCGAGCATCTGTTTCTCGCCCTGGCCGAAGATCCGGGCAGGACCGGAAAACTCATCGCCGAGAACGGGGTCACGCGCGACAGGGTCCTCAAGGCCCTCGCGTCCGTGCGCGGTTCGCAGCGGGTCACCGATCAGAATCCCGAAAGCAAGTACCGCGCGCTCGAGAGATTCACGAGGGATTTCGTCGATCTTGCGCGGAGGGGAAAGCTCGATCCGGTGATCGGGCGCGACGAGGAGATTCGACGGGTGAGCCAGGTTCTCTCCCGCCGCACGAAAAACAATCCTGTCCTCATCGGGGAACCGGGCGTCGGAAAAACCGCCATCGTCGAGGGGCTCGCGCAGCGCATCGCCGCGCTCGACGTCCCCGAAAGCCTCAAGGGGAAACGGCTTCTCGGCCTCGACATGGGCTCGATCGTCGCCGGCACGAAATTCCGCGGAGAGTTCGAGGAGCGCTTCAAAGCGGTGATCAAGGAAATCACGGACGCCGAGGGGCAGATCATTCTCTTCATCGATGAGCTGCACACCCTCGTCGGGGCGGGCGCCGCGGAGGGCGCGATCGACGCCTCGAACATGATCAAGCCGGCGCTCGCGCGGGGGGAACTTCGCTGCATCGGCGCAACGACGCTCGACGAGTACCGCAAGCACATCGAGAAGGACGCCGCCCTCGAGCGGCGTTTCCAGCCCATCCTGGTTCGCGAGCCGAGTGTCGACGAAACGCTCGCGATTCTCAGGGGGTTCAAGGACAAGTATGAGGTTCATCACGGCGTGCGCATCGTCGACGACGCCCTCATCGCCGCGGCGAAGCTGTCGCACCGCTACATCACGGGCCGGTTCCTGCCCGACAAGGCGATCGACCTCATCGACGAGGCGGCCTCCCGCCTGAGGCTCGAGATGGACTCGATGCCGATGGAGCTCGCCGAGATACAGGACAAGATAACCCAGCTCGAGATAGAAAAACGGGCGCTCGAGAAGGAGAAAAACGACACAGAGGTCAAGGAGTGCCTCGCCGGCGTCAAGGAGCGGCTCTCGGAGAAGAATCTCTCGCTTCGCCTCACCGCCTCCGCGAGAAACGCGTTTATGGAGCATGGGTACAGTCCCGATTTCGGCGCCAGACCTTTGAAACGCCTCACTCAGAAATGGATTCTCGATCCGCTCGCCCGGCTCGTCATTGAAGGCGCCGTCGCCGAGGGAGATACCGTCCATGCCGACTGGAAGGGGGGAGCGATAGTCCTCGGGAAGAAATGAAGGCGATGCCGCAGCGAAAAGAGGTTCGGCCGGGCAAGGCTGTCTCCCGATAATGAGTAGTATTCGCAGTACAAATACCAGTCTTGACAAAGGGTTAGATTTGGTGTACAATAAGATCGCGTCTGATTCCGTGCTCCTCATTCTCAAGATGACCAGGGGCTAGGCGATAAAAGGAGCTGCACCATTCGGTCATACTGCTATTGTCTCTCTGAGACGCCTTTTTAATTCATTGCCTTGGACGAAGGTATGTAAGCAGGAGGGTACCATCAATGAGACGGATTTCATCCGCGCTCCTCTCCCTTATGATTTTTCTGGCCCTGCCGGTTCATTCCGCATCGGGCTCAACGCTATCCTGGACCCTCAACCTGGAACCCTCCCGGCTGAAGTACGAAGACGCGGAGGCCGGTCGCGTGCGGATCGCGGTCGACGGGTATGGCACCCTTGAGTATTTCAATTATCCCGCTCTTCCGTATCGGGTAGTGAGCGTTCTCCTTCCTCAGGGTGAAGATATCTCATCTTTCCGGATCGATGTTCTCGACCGGGTGTCGGTGGTGCCGGCCAAGCCGCTCGCCCTCTTCTCGGGGAGCTACCGCGACGACGGCGAGAAGCTGGGGCTGGCGATGGATCAGGTGCCGGGCAGCGAGGCGGACGCGGTGTTCCCCTCCTGGCGGGTGCGGCACCTCGGAACCGGTTTCTATCGGGGGTACCGGCTCGCCCAGTTCGCCGTATACCCGATTCGCTACGACATGAAATCGGGCGACCTCACCGTCGAGAATTCGGTTCGTCTCGTGGTCGAAACGGCTCAGGCGAGCGTCGCGGCGGCAGCGGTGGAACGGATGCGCTACATCGAGGGATTCAGGGATGAATCGCGGAAGAGCGTCGAAGAGATGTGCATCAATCCCGAAATGACCGGTTCCTATTCGTTCGACGAGATCAAGGTGGACCCGGGAACGAGGGCGTTTCTCCCGAGCTACGAGCCGAGCATGGAAGGAAGCGACGTCAAGTATCTCATCGTGACGAACGAAGCGATGGCGTCGGCCTTCCAGCGCCTCGCCGACTGGAAGACGAAGAAAGGAATTCCCTCGGCGGTGCGCACGGTCGAATACATCACCCAGCACAGCCGCTCCGGCGCCGATCTCGCCGAAACGCTGCGCAACTTCATCGCCGACGCGTATGCGAAATGGGGGGTCGAGTACGTGCTCCTCGCCGGGGATACCGACGTGATCCCGGCCCGGTTCGGTTTCGTCACTTTCTACACGGGCGAGTTCATTCCGACGGACATGTATTATTCGTGCCTCGACGGGACCTGGAACGCCGACGGCGATTCGCTCTGGGGTGAGGCGTTTCACAGCGCGGTCGACCAGGGGGACAACTGCGACCTGTACGCCGAGGTTTACCTGGGACGGCTGCCGGCATCGACATCGGCCGAGGCGACCATTCTCGTGAACAAGGTGATCAATTACTCGACGCCCTCGGAGACCGCTTCGAAGTCGAAGTTCCTCATGCTCGCGGAAGTCGTGTTTCCGTCCGATTATCATCCCGGCGACCAGATCATTCTCGACGGGGCGGAAATCGAACAGAGTGTGTACAACAGCTATCTTGCGGGCAACCCCGAAGTGACGACAACGCGCCTGTACGAGAACTACCCCGCCTACGCGGGATCGCTCACGCTCACGAGAGCCATCACGATCGATTCGATGTCCGCGGGCGCGAATCACATTCTCCATACGGGACACGGGTACAAGTACAACATGTCGGTCGGCGACGGAAGCATCCTCAATTACGACGCGATGAATCTCTCGAACGGACAGAAGCTCTTTTCCATGTACCTCATGAGTTGCACGAACGTCGCTTTCGACACCGATTGCCTCGCGGAGTATTTCCTCCTCAACCCGAACGGCGGCGCGTTCGCCGTCACCGGGTCGAGCAGATCGGCGTTCCCGAGCGCCTCGCGTCCATACCTGGATGAATACTACCGCCTCCTCTTCACGCAGCACGTCGTTCAGCTCGGCAAGCTTCAGACTCTGTCCCGCGAGCCGTTCACGGCGAGCGCATACGGAGAGACGGCGGATCGGTGGACTCATTTCATCTACAACTATCTCGGCGACCCCGAGCTCTGCATATTCCAGGGGAGCGTGAAGACCTACGCGGTAACGAAACCGGGATCCGCCGGGTTCGGATCGAATTCGATCCAGGTCGGGGTAACGAGCGGGGGCTCGCCCGCCGACTCGGCCATGGTCTGTCTCTACAAGAAAGGGGACGACTATGCATACGCGGCGACCGGCCTCTCCGGAACGGTCACGTTTCCCTCGTTTCTCTGCAAGAGCGCCGGTCCGATCTACGTCACGGTGACGGGACTCGATCACCGCACCTATCGCGATTCGATCATGGTCGTTCAGCAGGCGCCCGCGTACGTGAGGGTGAACAAGACGAAGATCGAGGATTATATCGTCGGCAATAACGACCTCGTGCTCGATGCGGGGGAGACCGCCAATCTTCAAGTTGAGCTCAAGAACACCGGTCAGACAGGCGCGACGAAGCTCTATGCGATCGTCCGTTCGACCGATTCCGAAGTAACGGTGATCGACAGCACGTCGATCTACCCGGATCTCTTGGCCGGCGCCAAGGCGTATGGCCTCGATCCCATGCGGTTCAGCATCAATGCTTTGGTGCCGGACATGCACCCGATCGAATTCACGATCGACGTGCGCGACTCGACGGGCGGATTCTGGTCGGAGAAGTTCGCTCTCGCGGTCCATGCGCCCGCGATCGAGCTCTACGTGAGTACGCTCAGCGATACGCTTCCCTACGGCAACAATAACGGGATCATCGAGGAGGGGGAGAATTTTCTCCTCAAGATCTCGCTCAAAAACTTCGGTTTGGGCGTCGCGCAAGGCATCACCGGACGCATTCGTTCCCTCGACAGCGACATCGTCGTCGTCGACAGCACGTCGAGCTACGCCGATATCGCGCTTCTCGGCGTTGCGAAAGGGGAAGGCTTCGTGCTCTCGGAGCGGAACCTCGGCCAGATCAACTATTGTACCTTCGAGGCGATCGACCGGTTCGGGAGGATGTTCACCAAGCGGATGGAGCTTCGCAAACCGGGTACGCCCAAGGCCGTCGCTCTCAATTCGAGCTACGGTCCGAACGAGATTCACGCGACGTGGCGAAGGCCCGATTCCCTCGAGGCGTACCGGTACCAGGTGTATCATTCGCAAACGCAGGGGGGGCCTTACACTCTCGCGAATAGCGACCTCATCCGGTTCACCCTGTATCGCGATACGGGGCTCGCGGCGAGCACGCGCTATTATTACCTGATCACGCTCGTCGACTCATGCGGCAACGAGGGTCCGGCGAGCGCCGAGCAGACCGCCACGACAAGTCCGCCCCAGCTCTCGGGCTGGCCGAACAAGATGGCCAAGGAGACGGCGAGCAGCGTCAAGATCGGCGACATCACCGGGGACGGGCGGCCGGAGGTCGTCGCGGGGTCGGACTTCGTATATGCCTGGCACGGTAACGGCATCGAGGTGCGAGACGGGGACAGCCAACCGCTCACCTGGGGCGTTTTCAATACCCTCGGAAGCGGCTTTACGGCGACCGTCGCTCTCGCGAACCTCGATGGCGTGCCGGGGCTCGAGATCGTCGGGGCTTCATGGAACACGAAGCAGATATTCATATTCAACAAGGACGGCGCCGCGCTGCCGGGGTGGCCGAAAACGACGAGTTACCTGTGCTGGGCGAGCCCCGTCGTCGGAGATATAGACGGAGACGGCGATCTCGAGATCTTCGCGTACGATGTCTCGGGTAAGGTATACGCGTGGCACCACAACGGAACGGAAGTGCGCGACGGAGACGCCAATCCGGCGACCGACGGAGTGTTCTTCGTGACGAAGAATCCGGGAACGTGGCACATGTCCACACCGGCGATGGCCGATATGGACGAGGACAACGTCGCGGAGCTCATCGTTTGTTCCCCCGGAGACAGCATCTATTGCCTTAACGGCAACGGGAGCAGGGTGCCCGGCTGGCCCTTGAAGGTCGTCGATACCGGCGCCAATATCACGGCGAGCCCCGCCGTGGGGGACATCGACGGGGACGGCCATCTCGAGGTGGTCGTTCAGAGCAGCGCCGGGCGCGTGTACGGATTGAATCACGACGCCACCTGGATGACGGGCTGGCCGGTGTGGATTTACAGCAACACGGGGACGATCTGTCCGTCTCCGGCGCTCGCAGATCTCGACAACGACGGCAAGCTTGAGATCGTGATCGCGGGTCTCGACAGGAACTGCTACATACTGCGGTACAACGGCGTCGCCTTTTCCGGGTGGCCGCAGGCGTACGCGACGACGAGCACGAGCGAATCGTCTCCCATCGTCGCCGATATCAATGGCGACGGCAGTCTCGATATCCTCCTTGCCTGCGAGGAGGGCCGCCTCAACGCCTGGAAGCAGAACGGCCAATCGATCGCCGGCTTCCCGATACGGCTCGGCAGCTACATCCGCGGCACGCCGATGGTCTGCGATCTGGATTATGACGGCGATCTCGAGCTCGCCGCCACCTGCTGGGATGCCAACGTCTACGTGTGGGATCTCACCGGCGCGAACTATAACGGATGCATGCAATGGAACGGCTTCCACGGGAACATATACAACTCGGGCTGGAAGGAATTCATCCCGGCGACGGCCGTCGAGCAGATCACGTGCGTGTACCGTCTGTTCGAGGACATGGTCGAGCTCAACTGGTCCGTGTACCCGGACGTTCCCTCGTGGAACCTGTACCGCGAGCTGCGCGGCGGGGACTTCGAGATTCTCGTTTCCGGACTCCGGGCGGGCCAGACAAGCGTCATCAACTACGCAGACAGAACCGCCGAAGCGGGCCTCGTGTACCGGTACCGGCTCGAGGCGGAGGGGAGAAGCGATCTCTCGCTGACCACCGGAGAGATTATGCTTCCGGTGCAGAACGTCCGCCTGTACCAGAATCATCCCAATCCGTTCAATCCATCGACCGTAATTCCGTTCACGGTGCCGGGAGGATTGGACGTTCAGCACGGCGTGTATCTCGCGGTTTACGACGTGAACGGCGCCCTCGTGAAGACCCTCGTGAGCGGGACGCTTCAGGGGGGAAGGCACGAGGTGCGTTGGGACGGGCGAAACGAGCGGGGCGAGAGCGTCGCGACCGGCATCTATTTCGCGCAGGTGAGGTCCGGCGGCTTCAAGGAGGCCCGGAAAATGATCCTCCTCCGCTAGTCGCCGGGGCCGCGCGGGCGGACGCTATTTCGGAGGCCGCAGCCTGAAGTAGCGTGCGAGCTCCTCGTACGAGTGGAAGTGGAGATCGAAGTCGTACTCTTCGTGGAACTCGCACTCGGCGGGATGATGCGCCCGGCAGATCCGCGGCCGCGAAGGATAGATGAGACAACCCCGTGTCGGATCGAAGAACCGGCACGGGGTTTTTACCATCACGTACCATCGTTTGCGCTTCGTGTAGATCTCGACGTCCCGGTGAGCGAGTATCCAGAGAATATCGTCGCAATCCTTCGCGTTATGCGGCGCGTCGATCTCGGTCGAAAAATACATGCAGCATCTGGCGGGGACGCAATTCTTGCAGATCGACGAATCCTTGGTTTTTTTCTTCTCCCGCGGCGGCTTCTTCGCGGCGGTTCGTTTTGTGGGCATGGTGCTCCTTCCCTCGAGTGTTCGCGCGCGGATTGTACAGGGCTCGAGGAGCCGCATCAAGCCCTTCTTCACAAAACAGGCTGCGGCAGTGGCGGCTTCACAGAGGAAGCTTCGGTAAAGAGCTTCGGTAAAGGGCATTGACACCCTCTTCACTCATGATGTATCGTACCTCTTTAGTGTAATTTTTTAAGCAAAGTTGATTTTTTCGATCGATCGCCGGGCGATTCTTATTGCGTGGCGGAAAACAAAGGAAGATCGATGAAGTATCCACTCACCGAAGATGAACGGATGATCCAGAAGACCGCCCGGGATTTTGCGCGCAGGGAGCTCGCCCCCGTCGCGATCGAGGCGAACGAGAAGGGCATCTTCCCCGAGGGGATATTCAGGAAGCTCGGGGAGCTCGGATTCATGGGTGTCATGGTGCCCGAGGAATACGGCGGCGTCAACCTCGGGACCTTTTGTCTCGTTCTTGCCCTCGAGGAGATCAACGCGGTTTGCGCGTCGACGGGAGTGACGATGTCGGTGCACAATTCGCTCACGAACTGGTGCATTCTCAAGTACGGAAGCGAGAAGATACGCACGCGATTCCTCCCGAGCCTCGCTTCGGGAGAGATGCTCGGCGCCTATGCGATCACCGAATCGGAAGCGGGGAGCGACGTCTCGGCGATGCGCCTTTCCGCCGTCCGGAAGGGGAACGAGTACATCCTGAACGGCGCGAAGATATTCATCTCGACGGGCGACAAGGCGGGAGCGATCATCGTTTTCGCTCGGACCGACCTGGGCGACCGGACGAAGGGCATCAGCGCGTTCGTCGTCGAGCCCGGCTCTCCGGGCTTTTCGATCGGAAAGATCGAGAAAAAGATGGGGCTCAGGGCGTCGACGACGGTGGAGATCGTTTTCGAGGACTGCCGCGTGAGCGCCGACAATCTCCTCGGCACGGAGGGGATGGGAATGACGATCGCTCTCGCGGGTCTCGACGGCGGAAGAATCGGCATCGCCGCGCAGGGGGTCGGAATCGCGCAGGCGGCGCTCGACGAGGGCGTGCGCTTCTCGCGCGAGCGAAAGCAATTCAACACGAGAATCATCGATTTTCAATCGACCCGGTGGAAGATCGCCGACATGGCGACGGCCGTCGAGGCGGCGAGGCTTCTCACGTATCGCGCGGCGAAGCTCAGGGACGCCGGCGAGCCGTGCTCGAAGGAGGCGGCCATGGCGAAGCTCTTCGCGAGCTGCACGGCGAACAAGGTCGTTTACGACGCTCTCCAGATGCACGGAGGAGTCGGCTACACCGAGGAATTCCTCATCGAACGGCTGTTCCGGGACGCCCGCGTGACCGAGCTCTACGAGGGAACGAGCGAGATTCAGCGCCTGGTCATTTCGAAGGCGGTCATCGATGAATTCGAACGGACCGTTCCGGATTGATGCTCACGGCAGCGAAAGGAGGAGCTCTTGAAAATTCTTGCTCTCTTGAAACGGGTGCCCGATACCGAGGCGAAGATCCTTATCAACCAGGAAGGAACCGGTATCAAGGATGAAGGCATCAAGTACATCATCAACACCTACGACGAGTATGCGGTCGAGGAGGGCCTGCGGCTCAAGGAGAAGACGGGCGCGGCGAGCACGGTGACGGTCGTGTGCGTGGGGCCCGAGGAAGCGACCGAGCTCATCAGGACCGCGCTCGCGATGGGCGCCGACGACGCCGTTCACGTCTGCGACAAGGCGCTGGAGCGTCCCGATCCCTTTGTGACCGCCGCCGTAATGGCGAAGGCGATCAAGGTCGAAGGATTCGATATCATCTTTTGCGGCAAGCAGGCGATCGACGACGATATGGGCCAGGTTCAATCGATCCTCGCCGAAATGCTCGACATCCCTCAGGTGAACGTGGCGACCGCGTTCGAGCTGGCCGCCGACGCGAAGCGCGCTACCGTACGGCGGCGCGTCGAGGGAGGGGACGAAAAGGTCGAGACGAGTCTTCCCGTCATCGTATCGTGCGAGAAGGGGCTCAACGATCCCCGGTACGCCTCGCTTCCCGGCATCATGAAGGCGAAGAAGAAGGAAATCCGGAAAAAGACGCTGGCCGATCTCGGATTCAGTCAGACTCCCGGCGAGGCGCGGAGCACGATCCTGCGCTGGCTGCCACCGCCGAAAAGCTCGGGGTGCACGATGGTCAAGGCCGAAGAGACGCGGGATGCGGTGAAGGAGCTCGTGCGGTTGCTCCGCGAAGAGGCGAAGGTCGTTTAAGCACTGCTCGACAGGGAGGATTTCTGCAATGGCGAACGATATTCTGGTATTCGGGGAGGTCCGCGGGGGCGGGATCAAGAAAATTACGAAGGAGCTCATCGGCGCGGCACGGCGCGTTTCGGCGGCCGCGGGCGGAGCGATCGATACGGCGCTCGTCGGAGCGGGGGCGCGCGCGGCGGCCGAGGGCCTGACGGGCTACGGACTGCGAAAAATCATCGTCGCCGAGGACGAGGCTCTCGCGCGCTATTCGACCGAGGGGTACGCCGCGGTTTTATCCGATATCGTGAAACGGGGAGCGTATTCATATATCTTCCTCGGCGCTACGGCGATGGGGAGGGACCTCGGACCGCGCGTCACCGCGAAAGCGGACGGCGTCATGTTCAGCGACTGCGTCGACGTGCGCATGGAGGGAACCCGATGCGTCGCCCGCAGGCCCGTGTATTCAGGCCGAGCGTACGTCGAGATCGTTCGATCGGGAGACAGGCCGAACTGCATATCGATCCGGCCCAACAACGTCGCTCCCGCCGAGCCCACCGGAGGCAGCACGCCGATCGAGG
>Ga0265296_1001784_pt1 | contig 23387 bp, 16 predicted proteins | sample MunlanPumphouse1_FD_189073 | JGI IMG/M metagenome (GOLD analysis project Ga0265296, IMG submission 189073) | Groundwater microbial communities from a municipal landfill in Southern Ontario, Canada - Pumphouse #1 | ecosystem: Environmental > Aquatic > Deep subsurface > Groundwater | place... | reverse complement strand
CCATCGGCGCCATGCCGCCGCGGCGCGGCTGGCAGCGGGGGCAGAAGTGCGTGGCGCGGCCGCCTACGACGGTACGCCGCACCGCCGTGCCACAGACGTGGCACGGCTGCCCCGTGCGCTGGTACACGTTGAGCAGCTCCTGGAAGCTGCCGCGCCGCCCGGCCGGATCGACGAAGCTCTCGATCGACGAGCCTTCGTGGTCGATGCCGGCCTGCAGCGTCTCGAGCAGGGCCTCGTGCAGGCGCTGCGCCTCACGCGGCCCGGCGCTGCCCGCCGCCCGCAGGGGGTGCAGGCGGGCACGGAAGAGCGCCTCGTCGGCGTAGATGTTGCCCACGCCGGCGATGCGCCGCTGGTCGAGCAGGAACGACTTGAGCGGGGCGCGGCGGCCGTCGAGGGCCGCCCGCAAGTAGGCCACCGTGAACCCTGGGCCGAACGGCTCCGGGCCCATGCCGGCGAAGAAGCCCTCCTCGGCCGCCGGGTCGAAGGCCCACAGGCGGCCGAAGCGCCGCACGTCCTGGAAGTGCAGCTCCGCGCCCGGCTCCAGATGCCAGACGAAGCGAGGGGGCCGGCCGCCCGGGGGCGGGCGGAAGAGGAGCTGGCCGGTCATGCGCAGGTGGATGACGGCCGTCGTCCCCCGAGCGCTCACCCCCAGGCCTTCGAGGTCGACGATCAGGTACTTGCCGCGGCGCCGCAGGCCGCCGATGCGGCGATCGACGAGCAGCTCGCGCAACTCCGCCTCGCCGCGGTCACTCACGGTCGCGTCGCCGACCACCACGTCGCGGACGATCAGCCCCGGCAAGCAGGTGAGCAGGCGGCGACGGACCGTCTCTACCTCGGGAAGCTCGGGCATCAGGCTTCGCCGGGTTCGTGCGGGCCCCGGGATGCGGCGCCGGCCGGGCCGGCCTCGGAGCGCGCCCCCCACCACTTTTCGAGGAAGGCGCGCGCCTCGTCGGCCGAGGCGACCTCGCCGGCCTCGACCTCCTCGTCCAGCGCGTCCAGAGCCTGGCCGACGGCCGGCCCGGGCCGCAGGCCGAGGAGCGCCATCACGTCGTCGCCGGAGAGCAGCCGGGGCACCGGGGCCTTGCTCACGGCCGACCACACCGAGCGCGCCAGCCGATAGTGCCTCGCCAGCGAGGCGAGCGAAGTCTTCTCGCCGCGCGTCGCCAGACGGTCGCAGAGCGAAAGGACCACGGACTCGAAGACCCAGGGGCTCACATCGCGCCGATAGCGGGCCACAGCGCGGCGCGTGAGCGGCTGCTCGCGCACCAGGAAGCCGAGACGCAGATGCTGGCGGATGAGGGTCCCCAGATAGGTCGTGAAGCGGCCGCTCATGCGCAGGCGCGAGGCGACCTCGGCCGCCATCCGGCGGCCGAGCTCGTCGTGACGCCAGAAGAGCACGTGACCCTCGGGGGTGACCAGGCGGGCCGCAGGCTTGCCGATGTCGTGCAGCAGCACGGCCCACGAGAGCGGCACCAGCGGCCCCACACCGGGCAGGCCGACCTCGGCCGGGGGCGTAAGGTACCCGTCGCCGCCCAGCTGCTGGACCACGCCCGCCGCGTAGGTGAGTGCCTCCAGCGTGTGCTCGAAGACGTCGAGGTGGTGGTAGGGGTTCTGTTCCACGCCGCGAAGCCCTTCCAGCTCCGGAAGCACCACGGCGAGCGCGCGCCAGACGGCGAGGTCGCGGAGAGCCGCGGCGGCGGCGGGGATGCCGAGTACGGCGGAGAGCTCGGCCCCGAGGCGCTCGCCGCTGACGCCGCTGAGGCCCGGGGCGGCGCGCACCGCCGCCGTGGTCGCGGCCGCGTCGGGGACCAGGGTGAAGCCACGCGCCAGGCGGGCGAGGCGCACGACCCGCAACGGGTCGCTCTCGAGAGCCGCCGGCGAGCAGAGGCGCAGGCGCCCGGCGGCGAGGTCGTCGAGGCCGCGCAGGGGGTCGACGATCCGTTCGCCGCCCAGGGGCCGCGCCAGCGCATCGACGGTGAAGTCGCGGCCGCGCAGGTCGGCCTCGAGCCGCGCGGCCCGGGTCGCCGGGTCGAGCGGGCCGGCTGCCGTGGTGGACCCCACGGCCCGCAACGGGGCGACGTCGACGTGCAGTTCGCCGACCACCACTCGCCAGGTGCCGAAAGCATCCGAGGACGCGTACACGGCGCCGCCGAGCCGGTCCGCGAGCCCGTGCGAGAAGGGCTCGGCGGCGCCGTCCAGCACGATGTCGACGTCCTTGACGGCGAGGCCGAGGAGCTCGTCCCGGAGGCAGCCGCCGACGAGCCAGCCGGCCTCGCCGGGGCCGAGCGTGGCGCGCGCCGCCGCGGTCACCTCGTCAGGTGACGGCGGCGCTCCCGGAAGCGGCGCGGCACCCACGACCGCCTCAGCCCGCGGGAGCGGCGCCGCGGTACCGGCGCACCACCCGCGGGCTGACGTCGCAGACGACCTCGTAGTTGATCGTCTGCAGCAGGCGCGCGACCTCCTCACAGAGGATCCGCGGCGCCCCGAAGGCGTCGTCTCGAGGGCCCCGGACGCGGGCGCCTCCGTTGGTGGATCCGCCGACCCCTTCGCCGGCGGCGCCGAACAAGACCACCTCGTCGCCGACCCTGCCCCAGTCCGCGGGCAGCCGCACCGTGAGCTGGTCCATGCTGATCGTCCCGGTGATGCGGCAGCGGCGCCCACCGACGAGCACGTCGCCGCGGTTGGTGAGGAGGCGGCTCACGCCGTCGGCGTAGCCGATGGGCACGATGCCGATGCGCGTCGGCTCGGCGGCCACGAAGCGGCGCCCGTACCCGACCGAATCGCCGGGAGCGACCATCCGCACGCCGGCGACGTAGGAGCGGAGCTTCATCGCCGGCCGCAACCCATCCTTGAACGGGTCGTCGTTGCTCGGCGCGAGCCCGTACAGAGCGATGCCGTTGCGGACCATGTCGAAATGGGCCCGCGGGCCGCGCAACGTCGCGGCACTGTTGGCCGTGTGGCAGAGCAAGTGCGGATTGAGTGCCTTGAGCTCGGCGGCGAGCGCCGCGAAACGCCCGAGCTGATGCTCGAAGAACGTGGTGTCGGCCTCGTCGGCGGTGGCGAAGTGGCTCATCAGCCCGACGAGCAGGCCTTCCCGCGCCGCGTCGGCGCACAGGGCACGCGCCTCGTCCTCGGGGACGCCGAGGCGGCCCATGCCGGAGTCGAACTTGACGTGCAGGCGCGCCCTCAGGCGGCGTGCCTCGGCCAGGAACGGCGCCGACCAGGCGACGGCGTCGGCGCCGGCTGCCACGGCGCGCTCCAGCTCGGGGCTGGTGAGCGCGCCGAAGATCAGCATCGGGGCCGTGAGGCCGGCCGCGCGCAGCTCCTCGGCCTCGGCCACGGCGGCGACGCCGAGCCAGGTCGAGCCGGCTTCAAGCGCGGCGCGCGCGGCCGGCACGGCGCCGTGCCCGTAGCCATTGGCCTTGACGACGGCGCAGTGCGCGGCGCCGGGCGGCAGCTCGCGCATCAGCCGGCGCACGTTGTGCCGGATCGCCTCGAGGTCGACCTCGGCGACGGCGCGCTCGCAGCCGTCCAGCATGTCAGAGCCCGAGGATCTTCATGATGTCGTGCCGCGTCACGATGCCCACGACCTTGCCGCCTTCCTCCACCGGGACGCGGTCGAAGCCGTAGCGCGCCATGAGCGTGGCCGCGGCACGCGCCGGGTCGCCCGGGGCGACGGTGTGCGGCTCCGGAGTCATGAGGTCGGCCACCGTCGCCGCCGCCGCCTTCTGCAGCTGCTCCCTGAACTTCTTCTGGCTCCCCAGGTAGATGATGCTGTCGAAGAGCTCGAAGTAGTGCGGCATCTGCACGTCGGCGTCCATCGCCATGAGGTCGCCCTCGGTGACGATGCCGACCAGCAGGTCGTGGGCGTCCACCACCGGCACCCCGCCGACGCGGTGCTCGCGGAATAGCGCCACGAGGTCCTTGACCGTCATCCCGGGGTGCACGGTGACGACCGGGGTCGTCATGATGTCGCGCGCGAGGGGCTCGCCCGCGGCGGGCTTCTCAGTGGTGCTCATGCGCTTCCTCCTGTGGGCCGGCCTTGACCCGCTCCACGGCGGCCGGCAGGAACTGGAACAGGTCGCTCGCCACCATGCCGTCGGTGCCGACGGCGTTCTCGGCGGCGAGGTCGGCGGCGAGGCCGTGCAGATAGGCGCCGAGGCAGGCGGCGTCGGTGGCCCCCAGGCCCTTGGCGAGCTGGGCGACGATCACGCCGCTGAGCACGTCGCCCGTGCCCGGCGTCGCCAGGCCGGGGTTGCCTGTCGGGACGACATAGGCGCGCCCGGAAGGATCGGCGACGATGGTGGCCTCGCCCTTGAGCACCACCGTGGCGCCGCTGCGCTGCGCGGCGGAGCGGGCGCACTCGAGGCGCTGGGCCGCCACCTCTTCGGCCGGACGGCCGAGCAGGCGGCCCAGCTCGCCCTCATGCGGCGTCAGGACGGTGGGCGCCGAGCGCTCGGCCAGCAGCTCCGGCCCGTCGCCGAGCGCGAACAACCCGTCCGCGTCGAGCAGCAGTGGCCGCTCGAGACCGAGGAGCTCGCGCACGACGAGCTGCGCCTCGTCGGCGCGGCCCAGGCCGGGGCCCACGGCCACGGCCTTCAGCCGCGCCGCCTCGTCGAACAGCGCGCTGCGCCCGGCCAGCGTGAACTGCCCGCCGGCGCCGGGCACCTCGACGGTGATGACCTCCGGGTAGGGCTTCTCGCCGCCGGAGCCCGACGGCAGAGCGGCATGCACGAGCCCTGCGCCCGCACGCAGCGCCGCCATCGCCGTCAGGTGAGCCGCGCCGGTCATGCCCCGCGAGCCGCCGACGACGAGCACGGTGCCCACCGAGCGCTTGTGGTCGAGCGCTCCCTTGGGCACGAAGAGCGGCTCCACGCCGTCCTCGGTGAGCAGCCACACGTCGGCGTCATGGTCGCAGAGCGGCGGGATGCCGATGGGCGCGACGACGACTTCGCCGGAGAACGTGCCGCCCGGCGTGACGAAGTGGCCGATCTTGGCGGCGTGCAGCGCCACCGTGAGGTCGGCCACCACCGCCGGCCCGTGGACGGCGCCGTTGGAGGCGCCGACGCCACTGGCGACGTCGATGCTCACCACGGCGCCGGGCGCCTCGTTGATGAGCTCGATGGCGGCCGCGGCGGTGCCCTTGGCGGTGCCGGTGAAGCCGGTGCCGAAGATGGCGTCGACGATCACGTCGGCCATGCCGACGAGCATCACGGCGTCCTCCGCCGATCCGCCCTCGGCATCGAAGGCGGCGCGCACGTCGACCCCGAGCTTGTCCAGGATCTCGAGGTTGAGCCTGGCCTCGCCGGCGTACTCGTCGGGGCCGGCGAGCGCCAGCACGGTCACCTCGACGCCGGCGTTGAACAGCTCCCGGGCGACGACGAAGCCGTCGCCGCCGTTGTTGCCCTTGCCGGCGAACACCACGGCCTCCTCGGGGTCGTAGCGCTCGAGGATCTCCTCAGCCACGGCCAGGCCGGCGCGCTCCATGAGGTGCCCGGCGGGGATGCCGACCCCCTGGATGGCGGTGATGTCGACCTGCCGCATCACCTCGGCGGTGTACAGGCCGAGCAGCAGGGTCTCATCCATCGGCAGCCTCCTTCAGGGCGGCGGCCACGGCGTACGCCATGCCGCCGGTATGGCTCAACGAGACGTCGACGCGCGTCACGCCCAAGTGGGCGGCCACGCGCGCCACATCGCCGTGCAGGGCGATGTGCGGCTTGCCTCCCGAAAGTACCTCGATATCGCGCCACACGAACCCGATGATACCGATACCGAGCGCCTTGCCCACGGCCTCCTTGGCGGCGAAACGGGCCGCGTACCGCGGGAACGGGTCGGCGAAGCCGTCGCTGTACGCACGCTCCTGAGCGCTGAAGAGGCGCTCGTAGGCGCGCGGCAGGCGCTCCAGCAGCCGCCGGATGCGCGCCGCCTCGACCGCGTCGATGCCGATGCCGACGAGGGTGCCGCCCCTCATGGACGCCTCCTCGTCCTGCCCGCCTGACGGCGCCCAGAGCCCGCGTACATCGGCTATTCCACCGTCACTGTCTTGGCGAGGTTGCGGGGCTGGTCCACGTTGAGGCCCTTGATGCCGGCGATGTGGTAGGCGAGGAGCTGCAGCGGCACCACGGTGAGGATCGGCGCCAGGTGATGGTCGCAGGGCGGCACCCAGAGCACGTCCCGCGAGAGGCCCCCGATGACCGTGTTGCCCTCGGTGGCCACGGCGATCACGTCGGCGCCCCGGACCCGTACCTCCTCGATGTTGCTCACCAGCTTGGAGAAGACAGGGCTGTCGTCGGCGACGACGACCACCGGCGACTCCTCGTCGAGCAAGGCGATGGGGCCGTGCTTCATCTCGCCGGCGGCGTAGGCCTCAGTGGGGATGTAGCTGATCTCCTTGAGCTTGAGCGCGCCCTCGAGGCAGACCGCGAACCCCATGCCGCGGCCCAGGTAGAGGAAGAAGCGCTCGTCGTGGTAGCGGCGGGCGATCTCCTTGACGCCGCTGTCGTCCCAGGCGAGCAGCTGCTCCACTTTTTCGGGGACGGCGCGCAGCTCGTGGCCGAGCCGCATGAGCTCGGCCTCGCTCTGCGCGCCGCGCGCCCAGGCGAGGCGCAGCGCCAGCAGCAGCAGGGCGGCGACCTGGGCGGTGTGGGTCTTGGTCGCCGCCACCCCGATCTCGAGCCCGGCCCGCGTGAACAGCACGTAGTCGGCGTCGCGGGTGGCCTGGCTCCCCATGATGTTGGTGAGCGCCAGCACCGGCGAGCCGGCCTCGCGGGCGAGCCGCATGGCCGCCAGGGTGTCGAGCGTCTCGCCCGACTGCGTGATGCCGATGACGAGCGTGTCGGGGTCGAAGACGGGCTCACGGTAGCGGAACTCGCTGGCGACGTCGATCTGCACCGGCACGCGCGCAAGCTGCTCGATGGCGTAGCTGCCGATGAGGCCGGCGTGGTACGAGGTGCCACAGGCGACGATGAAGATGCGCCGCAGGCGGCGCAGGAACTCGTCGCCCATCCCGACCTCGGAGAGGTCGACGCAGCCGTCCTCGTGGAGGCGGCCGGCGAGCGTGTCGCGAAGGGCCGCCGGCTGCTCGTTGATCTCCTTGAGCATGAAAGTCTCGTAGCCGCCCTTCTCGGCGGCATCGGCGTCCCAGGTGATCTCGGTCTCCTCGCGGGCCACAGGCTGACCGGCGACGTCGGTGTACTCCGCGCCCCCGGCGCGGAGCGTGACGATGTCGCCGTCCTCCAGCACGACCATGCGCCGCGTGTGGCGAAGGAAGGCGGGGATCGCTGAGGCGAAGAACATCTCGCCCTCGCCGACGCCGACCACCAGTGGTGCCTCGCGGCGCGTGCCGACGACGATCGCGGGCTCGGCGGCGGAGACGGCGCAGATGGCGTAGTGGCCGTCGAGCCGCGGCACGATGCTGCGCACGGCCGCCGCCAGCCCCTCACCGAGGTGCTCCTCGAGGAGGTGCGCGACCACCTCGGCGTCGGTCTCGCTGGCGAGGGCGTGGCCGCGGCCGGCGAGCTCGGCGCGCAGCTCCTTGTAGTTCTCGATGATGCCGTTCAGGACGATGGAGACGCGGCCGCTGCAATCGTTGTGCGGGTGGGCGTTGGCTTCGCTGGGCCGGCCGTGCGTCGCCCAGCGGGTATGCCCGAGGCCGACGACGGCCACCGACTCGCTCTCCCCGGCGGCGGCCATCAGCGCGTCGAGATTGCCGACCGAGCGCACCACCGCGATGCCGCCGCCCTCAAGCAGGGCGAGCCCCGCCGAGTCGTAGCCTCTGTACTCCAGGCGTTTGAGGCCGTCGAGGATGATGGGCTTGGCGGGGCGATGCCCGGCGTAGCCGACGATGCCGCACATGCGGGCTCCCTTCAGCGGGTATGGCACAGGCGGGCGAGTCGCGGACGGCACCTTCGAGATGCTTTGTTCCGCCGTCGCCGACGGGTTTTGACGTCTCGATCACGACCGTGCCGGGCCGGGAGGCATCCGCCGAGTCTTTCGATGAACCTCCACCTCGTCACCCGCACGAGCCGCCCCTGCAGGGCCGCGCGCGCGGGCCAGGCGCTCAGGTTGCTTGCGGGTGTCCGCGCCGCCGGTCTGCTCTGGCTTGGCTATTCTATCGCGTAGCGGCACCGGCGGTCCGCCGAGGCTCGTCGTCGCCGGGCACTGGCAACTGGCTGCCGGGACAGATACAAAGGGGATGATGCGGCGAACCCGCCGGCCAGACGGCGCGTCTCACCGCCACCTGGTCTGCGCCTGAGGCGAGGCGCTGCCCGTACCGCGACGTGAGGAGGGGCTCGATGATAGACATCCAGGGTCGTGCACGGCGAGGCGAAGGCCGCCCCAGGGGGCGGTGGGCGCCGCTGGCCCTCGTGCTCCTGATCGTCCTGGCGGCGGCCGCCCTGGCGGGGCCGGCGGCGGCCGCTCCGGCAGAGCCCACCCTCTCGCTCGACGAGCTGCAGGCGCGGCTCGACTCCGGCCCGGTGACGGGCTACTTCCTCACGGTCGACCAAGGCGCTCACATCGCCACGGTCCCCATGACAGTGCTCAGCATCGCCGGCGGCGCCGGCCCCGATGGAGCGCTCATCATGTTCGCGGCCGACATGGCCGACCCGCTCATGGAGCGCATCGGGACGATCGCCAGCGGGATGAGCGGCAGCCCGCTGTACGTGGACGACGCCGGCACCGACAAGCTCATCGGCGCCCTCTCCTACGGCGATATCTTCACCCTCGGCGGCCTCGCGCTGGCCACGCCGATCGAGTACATGAGCGCCGTTGAGGACCGCTTCGGCGCCGTAGCCGTGGGCACCGCCGGCGCCGTGCGGACGGTCAGCCTCGAGCAACCCCTCAGCGTCCCCGGCGACGGCATCGTCGGCTCGGTCGCCGTGGTGACCAGCGCCAAGGCGGCGCGGGCCGTCAGGAAGCCCGGCGTGGCCGTCTTCGCGCCGCTCGCCGCCGTCCAGCTCGGGGGGCTGCCCGTCAAGAGCCGCGCCTACGCGGAGCTGAGCGCGGCCCTGCAGAAGCGGGGCCACACCGTGGTGAGTGGCCTGGGGAGCGGGCCGGGCGGATGGGACCCCGAGTTCACGACGCCGCTCGTCGGCGGAGCCGCCCTGGCAGTCATGTACACGCGCGGCGACCTCTGGGCCGGCGGCATCGGCACCGTGACGTACATCAACGACGACCGCCTGGTAGCGTTCGGCCACTCCATGGACTGGGCCGGCCCGACCGCACTGTACCTCTGCAACGCGCAGATCGACGGGATCTGGGCGAACAGCCTGTCCGCGTACAAGCTCGGCACTCCCGGCGCCGTGCGCGGCGCCATCTCGGAGGACCGCGGCTCGGCCGTGGCCGGCCTCACCGGCGCCGGACCTGCTGAGGTCCCCGTGACATCCAGCGCCACCGCCGAGCTCGAGACCACGGCCTCGGCCACCAGCACCACCTGGATCACCAGGAAATGGGCCGGGGACCCCTGGGGCTCCTTCCTGGCCGCCGTGGCGACGACCGTGCCCGCCTACAAGGCGGCCGACCGGGCCTACCTGCCGGGCAGCGCCGAGACGGCGACCACGGTGGTCGTCTCCGACGGCGAGCAGCAGTACACCGTGCAGCGGGCCAACGTCTGGGACGACCCTTGGGACGTGCTCTGGGTGATGAGCGGCGATGTCTCGTACATCCTCGACACGCTGGCCGCCGACCCGTACGGCATCGCCCACGCGGACGTCGTCTCGGTGGACTTCGCGGCGACGCTGAGTGACGCGAGGCGCCTGGCGACCGTGACGGACGTCACCGTACCCGGCGGCCTGCGTACCGGCAGCAACACCATCACCGTGACGGTCGACGTGTTCGGGCAGCCGGAGCCGCTGACGATCCCCGTCACGCTCGTGCTTCCGGTCGGCACGCCACGCGAGGGATACCTGATGGTGTCGTCGGCGACGGACGGTCGAGAGGACGGCGAGGCGGAGCCCGAGGACGGCACATCGGTGCGCCGCACACTTGCCGAGACGGTCGCTGACCTCAATGCGGCACCCGCCAACGACGAGGTCCAGGTGACCTTCCTGCCGATGCCGCTGCCGGGGCCGGAGCCCTTCCAGGCGACGGCCGGCGACGTGCTCACCGAGTTTGAACCCGTGAGCACGACGGTCGCCACCGGCCTGGTGGTCACCGGCGGTGTGGCAAAGCCGACGGCCGGGCTCACGTTGTCCGCCCGGCCCGCCAGGGTGCTCCGCTACCGGCGCACGACGATCACGGGCAGCTTCATGGCGGGCGGCGACACCGCGGTGCGCGTCTACCGCCAGTACCGCGGGGAAGCGAAGCGGGTGCTCGTGGCGACAGTCCCGGCGTTCGCCATGGACGGTATGGCCGGCTTCGCCTACCGTTCGGAGCGCCTGAGGAAGGCCGCCCTGTTCACGGTCGTCTGGGCCGGCGACGCCTCCACCCTGGGCGCTACTGCCCGAGTGAGCGTGAACCTGCGCCGCTGACCCGCTCCCGAGAGGAGCTGCCACCGAGAGGCAGGGCGGCGCCGGCGCCGCCCTGCCTCTCGTACGGGGCCCGGTGGACCTTACGCCAGGTGCTCCTCGACGACGTCGACGATGCGCCGGCAGGCGCCCTCGACGTCGTCGTGCGTGGGCGCCTCGGCCATCACGCGCACGAGGTCCTCGGTGCCCGAGGTGCGCACGAGGATGCGGCCGGAGCCCTGCAAGCGCCGCTCCTCCTTGTCGACCGCCGCCCAGACGGCCGCGGCGCCGTCAAGCGCGCGCTTGTCGCGCACGCGCACGTTGACGAGCTTCTGCGGCAGCCGGGTCATCACGCGCGCCGCCTCAGCCAGAGTGACGTCCATCTGGCGCAGGGCCTGCAGCAGCAACAACCCCGTGGCCAGACCATCGCCGGTCGTGCAGATGTCGCGGTTGATGATGTGCCCGGACTGCTCGCCGCCCAGCAGGTAATCACCGGCGAGCATCTCGGCGACCACGTAACGGTCACCGACGTCGGTGACCAGCACCTCGATGCCCTCGCGGGCCATGGCCTGATGGAAACCGAGGTTGGTCATCACCGTGGTGACGACGGTGTCGCGGCGCAGCTTGCCATGTGCCTTGAGGTGCTTCGCGAGGATCGCGATGATGAAGTCCCCGTCGACGAGCTGGCCGGCGGCGTCGACCGCGAGCACGCGGTCGCCGTCCCCGTCGAAGGCCAAGCCGAGGTCGAAGCCGTCGGCGCGCACGAGCTTCTGCAGGGCGCCGATGTGGGTGCTGCCGCAGCCGGCATTGATGTTCGTGCCGTCGGGCCGGTCGAACACCACGGTCACGTCGGCGCCAGACTCGGCCAGCGCCAGCGGCGCCGCTTGGTACATGGCCCCGTGGGCGCAGTCGACGGCGATCTTCATGCCGCTGAGGTCGAGTGGGATGCGCTTGACCACCTCCCACACGTAGCCCTCTACGGCGCCCTCGAGGACCTCGGCCGAGCCGAACGCGTCGCCGGCCAGCGACCGCAGGTCGTGGCCGGCGATGTGCGCCTCGATCTCGGCCTCCTCCTCGTCGCTCAGCTTGAGACCGGCGGAGGAGAAGAACTTGATGCCGTTGTCGGCGTACGGATTGTGCGAAGCACTGATCACGATGCCGGCGTCGGCGTCGCGCTGCAAGACGAGCGCGGCGAGTCCCGGCGTCGGGATCACCCCGGCGAGCTCCACCCGCGCCCCGCCGCTGGTGAGGCCGGCCGTGAGGCCCGCCTCGAGCATCGGCCCGGACTGGCGCGTGTCGCGGCCGATGACCACCAGCGGCGAACCTCCGGCGGGCCCAGCCAGCACGGCCGCCGCGGCGCGCCCGACCTGTACGGCGAACTCGGGCGTCAGCAACTCGCCGGCGACGCCGCGGATACCGTCAGTGCCGAAGTAGGTGCCCATGCCGCGACCCGTCTCCGTTCATCAGTGGGGTGTGGCGCGTGCGCGCCGGTGCTGGCGCCATGCTACGCGGGTCGTGCCGGGGTGGCAAACCCGCCGCGTCGGACCCGCGACGGAGCCCTGCGGGCTCGCGGGCCGCTGGACAGCCGCCGTCGATCAGTCCCAGCTGCGAAGGCTGAGATGGACCCCGAGCAGCCTGGCCACAAGCCAGACCGCCGCGGCGGCGACCCCAACGACCATCGCGGCAAAGGGCACCAAGCTCCAAGTCGAGGCGTGGAAGTACGAAGCGATCAGGCCCACGGCGAGTGGCGCGGACAGCACGACGGCGGCCTTCTTCCACATCGGCGCCGTGTTACGCCGGTGCGCCCTCTTGACGATCCTTCTGGCCATCGCGGACTCCTCGGGAGTGATTGGCACCAATCCTAGCACCTGCAGGAGGCGCCGCCCCGCGCGCGGACCAGCCGTCAGTAGACGCGCAGGTACCGGAAGCTGCTCGCCGCCGGCAGATGGTCGGCATCGGCCGCGAAGCTGGCGCGCACGCGGTACTCCCCGCGCGCCCTCGGCTTCCAGGCCCAGCCGTAGCGGCTGGAGCTGTCGAGCGCCCGCTGGGCCCGGGCGACGGTCGTCCACACCCACTTCTTCAGCGTCTGCGAGTAGCGGTGCTTCTGGGCGACCGCGGTGATCGCGCCCTTGGTGACCCCATCGCCGAGCAGCGCGTGATTCGGCCGCACCTCGCCGCTCGCGGTGACGCGGCGCCCGAGCGGGTAACGCAGGTAGTTGCCCGCGCGCGAGGCCGCGTTCGCCAGCCGCAGGGTCACGAGCGGGCGCACTTCCACGGCCGTGGAGGCAGCCGCCGGCCTGATGATGCCGTCGGCCGTGCCCAGACCGATCCAGACGGCGCGGTACGACGTCCCCGCCGTCGGCGTCACGCTGTGCGTAAAGCTGCCGTCGGAAGCGGTGGTCAGGCTCGCGAGCGTCGTGAATCCGGCGGCTCCGGTGACGCGCGCCTGCAGCGTGACGGCCTCGCCCGCCGCCGGCGCGCCGCCCTCAGTGAGCGTGCCCCTCACCGTGGTGGAGCCGCCTGAGGTGAGCGCCGGCGAGTCGGCTGCCAGCGTCAGCTCCGAGTCGGCCACGGTCGTGAGGCCGTGGTGAGTCTTGTCCGCCTGAGGATGGCACGTGCCGCAGGCGCCGAGCTCGGCGTAGTGAGCCGTGTGGCAGCTCGTACAGGTCTTGCCCGCAGACGGCTCCGCCGCGTGGATCTGCTCACGGCCGAACATGCCGGAGCCGCTGTGGCACGTGGTGCACATCGGCAGCGTGACTTTGGAGCCGCGGAAGTGGCACTGGCGGCAGACAACCGCCTGCACCGGACGGTCCATGCCCTTGTGGCAGAGGGTGCACGCCGTGATCCCGTCGTGGCTCGCCTTGGCCGAGGCGATGGAGCCCTCGTGGCAGGTGGCGCACTCGCTCAAGGGGACGGCCTCGGCGCCGGCGTGGTGGTAACCGGCGACGTCGGTGTGGCAGGTGGCGCAGGCGGCGAGGCCCTCGAAGTGGCCGCTCGCCTTGTCGGAGTGGCAGGCGGTGCACGACGCGTCCGCGCCCGGCGTCGCCGAGTGGATCACGGAAGTGCCGTGGCAGCTCGAGGCGGTGCAGGCGCCGGCGCCGAACTGCTCGGTGGTGTGGCAGGCGCTGCAGGTCGCGGGCACCGACGGGATACCCATACCGTCGTGGCAGGTGGCACAGTCGACGACGCCGGCGTGTTCGGCCTTGGCCGTCGCGATCGAGCCGTCGTGGCAGCCGGCGCAGTCGACGAGCGGCACGGCCCGGGCGGTCCCGTGGTGGTAGCCGGCGACATCGGCGTGGCAGCTCTCGCAGGTGCCGAGACCCTCAAAGTGGCCGCTCGCCTTGCCCGTGTGGCAGTCCGCGCAGGAGGCCTCGGTGATACGCGTGCCGACGTGGTTGGCGATCCTTCCGTGGCAGCCGGCATCGGCGCACTCGAGGTCGTTCGAAAAGACGACGGCTGCCCACGGTCCCTGCTGCGCCTGGTGGCAGCCGAGGCAGTCACCGGCGGCGGGCACGTCCATGCTGGTGTGGCAGCTGCTGCACACCGCGCTGCGGCCCACGTGGCCGGCCGGAGCATCGGCGACGGTGCCGTCGTGGCAGGCGCCGCAGTCGCTAAGGGCGAGCGCCTGGACGCCGCCGTGATGATAACCCGGCACATCGGTGTGGCAGGTCGCGCAGGTGCCGTACTGCTCGAAGTGGCCCGTGGCCTTGCCGGTGTGGCAGTCGGTGCAGACGGTGACCGCCGACGGCGTGGCGTTGTGGATCACGGCGGTGCTGTGGCAGCCGGCGGCCGTGCAGCTCCCGGTGCCGTACTGCTGCGAATCGTGGCACGTCACGCAGGCCTGCGGCACCGCCGGCAACGCCATGCCGCTGTGGCAGGTGGCGCAATCGGTGATGCCGTCGTGGTTGACCTTCGCCGAGGCGATCGTGTCGTCGTGGCACGAGGCGCACTCGCTCAGGGGGATCGCCTGCGCGCCTGTGTGGTGGTAGCCGGCGACCTCGGTGTGGCAGGTCTCGCAGACGGCGAGGCCTTCGAAGTGGCCGCTCGCCTTGTCCGTGTGGCAGTCGGTGCAGATGCCCTGCGCCGACGGCGTGGCGTTGTGGATCACACCGGTGCCGTGGCAGGTCGAGCTCGTGCAGCCCCCGGTGCCGAAGGCGGTCGCGGTGTGGCAGCGGTTGCACGCGGCGGGCACCGAGGGGGTGTCCATGCCGGTGTGGCAGCTCTGGCAGTCGGTGACGCCGTCGTGGCTGACCTTCGCCGAGGCGATGGCGCCGTCGTGACAGCCCTGACAGTCCGCAAGCGCGGTGGTCTCGGTGCCCCCGTGATGATAGCCCGCGACGTCGGTGTGGCAGGTGGCGCAGGTGCCGAGCGACTCGAAGTGGCCGGTGCTCTTGTCGGCGTGGCAACTCGCGCAATCGCCGGTCGCGCCCGGCGTCGCAGTGTGGATCACGGCCGTACCGTGGCAGCTCGCGCTGGTGCAGGTGCCCGTCCCGAACTGTGTTGCGGTGTGGCACTGGTTGCAGGTCGCCGGCACCGCCGGGATGTCCATGCCGTCGTGGCAGGTCTCGCAGTCGGTGATGCCGTCGTGGTTGACCTTGAGAGAGGCCTGCACGCCGTTGTGGCAGGTCGTGCAGTCCACCCCCGACGACTCGCCGTTGTGGTGCGGGCTGCTCCCCGGGTCGGTCGCCGAGCGGCTCGTGCCGTGGCACGTGGTGCACGGCGTCGAGCCGATGCCGGCGTGCGGCGCAGGGCCGTGCGTGAAGGACTGCCAGTAGTCGCTTCGGTGGCAGGTCTCGCAGGGATCGGTCGGGTCGACGGGGGCGACGAGGTGGCAGGTGCCGGTACAGGCAGTCGCCGTGGCCAGACCCGATGTATCTTGCCCAGGCTCGTGGCACATCCAGCACGCCCTGCCCGGCACGCTCACGAAGCCGGGGTGGCAGCTCGTGCACACCGCGTCCGACGCACCGGGTCCAGGGTGCCCGCCGTGGCATCCGGGCGTGCACGCCGAGAAAGAGGTCGCGTTGTCGTGTGGCCACCCCTCGAACGCGAGCGCTGGGGCAGCAGACGCGGCAAGCACGACGGCGACGGCCACAGCCGCCAAGGCGAACGCGGACGTCAGCGTGAGCCGACCTTCCCTCCTGGCACCCTGCGCCACGGCTCCTCCACGGTCAGATCAGACCCGACGCAGTCTAGCGACGTCGAGCCGATTCTGGCAAACAACGGTGGGGAGGGAGAGGCCGTTGGCCTCTCCCTCCCCACGGGCTCATGTGTCGACTCAGATCAAGGGGCCGTCACGGTGAGGACCCACGGTGTGCCCGGAGTCACGACAGGCGTGGTGGTGCCACTCTGGCGGGTGCTACTGGCACCGGCGCCGTCGCGCAGGCCGTTCGGCACGACGCTGACGAAGTAGGAGCCCGCCACAAGGCTGGCCGGTACGACGCAGGTCACTGCCGTACCGTCCACGTTGGTGGCAGCAACGACCTCGGCCGCGAAGTTCAGGGTGTTGGCGCTCGACGGAGACGTGGTGCCGGTGTAGAAGCGCACCCTCGCGCCCAGCGTGCCGAAGTTCTTGCCGCCGACCGTGATCTGCGCACCTGCAGCCACGGGGTTCGGCGCGATGGCGGTCACGTACGGGTACAGCGGCGACGTCCAGTGGCTGCCGCTGACGTGGCAGTTGGCGCAGACGCCGCGGTCGTCGAGGCGCAGAAGAGCGCCGCCGCCGGAGAGACCGGCGCTCGTCGAGAGGGCGCTGGCCCCGGCCGACGTGCCGTGAGCCACGTGGCACGTCATGCAGTTGATGCTGCTGCTTCCCGAGGTGTGACGGAACGTGAACACGGCGTCACCGGTGTCAGTACGGCTGGTCGACACGTGACGGCTGTGGCATGCGCCGCAGAACCCGGAAACGGCCACGCCGATGCTCGCGGAGCCGCCGTTGGTCGCCTTGTAGTTCTGGTCGAAGTAGTTGCCGGCGGTGTTCTCGTTCGCGGTAGCGACCGTGTAGACCTTGGTGCCCTGGTCCGGAACGAAAGCGGGCATCGGAGTCGGGTTCGTGGCGGCCGGCCCGGGCGCCACGACCGAGCTGCGAAGGATGCGGTAGGTAGCCTCGCCGCTCGGACCCGAGTTGCCGTGCGGGTTGTGGCAGTTGCTGCACTCCATAGCGAAGCCTGCGGTGCCCTCGTTCGCAGTCGCGCTGAAATCGCCGAAGCCCCAGACGGTGCCCGTGGTGCCGTCCGGCCGATGGGCGGACGACACTTCGTGCGACGCCGGCGCGGCGCTGAAGTCGGTGTTCATCAGGGCGTTCTCGAAGCCGCCGGCGAGAAGCCCGCCGCCGATGCGACCCTCGCCCCCGAGGTCGCCGGTGTCCCCGGCGTAGACGCCGTCGGTCACGTTGGTCTGCGCGCCGGCCGCGGCGCTACCGTGGCAGGTCATGCAGAGAGCGTGCTCGTCGGCCGCGACGAGCAGCATGTCGTTCTTCGCCGTGTGCGCGCGGTGGCAGCCGGCGCAGCCGTCAGGCGTGTTGGTCGCGGTGTAGCCGCCGTGCGGACCGCTGTCGGCCAGCGCGGCGGCGGGGACGAGCAGCAGCATGAGCGCCACTACCAGACCCATCATTATCATTGCCTTCTTCAAGACTCTTCCTCCTTCGGTGGAATCAAAGATCCACCCCCCTCGGGTTTCATTCACAGCCACACGTCTTCCCCAGTACTCCCCCTCCTTCCACTCGCCGCAGACCTCCGTCTCGAAGGTCGCTCACACTGATCGCGACGCGAATCACGGTGTCGCCGAGATCGTGCCGTCGCCGCTGACGTGGCACTGGGCGCAGACGCCGCGGTTGTCCATGCGGAGTAGGGCGCTGTCGGTGCCGGTGGTGACGCCGACGCCCGGCGAGACCGCCGTCTGGTCGGCGTGGCCGCTCATCTGAGCCGACGACCCGTGCGCGACGTGACACGTCAGGCAGTTGAGCGCGTCGCTCGAGGATGAATGGCGGTACGTGAAGAGCGCATCGCCGGAGTCGGTCTCCGCTGCTCCGCCGCCTGCCAGGTAACGGGTATGGCATTGGGCGCACCACGACGCGAGCTCGTCGCCGTACCCGTCGTAGCTCTGGCCGAAGTACCAGCCGTCGTAAGGATAGGCGATCGTGTAGGTCTTCCTCGCCTGCTCACGCACGTCGGCCGAGGTGCCGAGCGAACCGACTCCCAGCGGCTTCGACCGCAGGATGCGGTAAGTGGCCTGGCCGGCCGAGCCCGAATTGCCGTGCGGATTGTGGCAGTTGCCGCAGTCCATCTGCACGCCCTCGAGGCCCGGGTACGGGCTGCCGCTGATCGGCCCAAACCCCCAGACGGTGCCCGCCGTGCCGTCGACCGTGTGGGATGAAGTGGTGGTGCGGCTGGCCGGCGGTGACGTACCCCAGTCGGTGTTCATCACCGTGCTCTGGAAGCCGCCGGCGAGCAGGCCCGCGTCGACGACACCCTCGAGAGGCGAGGGGCCGGGCGACCGGCGCGCCAGGTACACGCCGTCGAGCACGTTGGTGTTGGCACCCGTGCCGCCGTTACCGTGACACGTTGTGCACAGCGCATAGGTGCTACCGGCGACCAGGAGCATGTCGCTGCTGCCGGTATGCGCGCGGTGGCAGCCGGCACAGCCGTCAGGTGTGTTCGTCGCCGTGTACCCACCGTGCGGTCCGTTGTCGGCCAAAACGGTGCCACTCGGCACGGCGAGCACCGCCAGTACCGCCAGTACCGCCAGGACGAATATGCCAGTTCTCCTCATACGCACGCCCCCTCTTCCCCTCACCCGCGGCTGCAGCCCCGACGCGCAGCGGCAGGCGTTCAGGTCTAGTACGACCAGATCTGGATGCGGTCGTTCTCTCGATCAGCGATGTACATGCGCCCCGACCCGTCTACCGTCACGTCGTTCGGGTAGTTGAACTGGCCGTCACGCACGCCGAACGCCCCCAGGCTCACGAGGAACTTGGGCTCGTCGCCCGAGACATCGAACACCTTGACGGCTTGGTTGACGGCATCGACGACGTGGAGGCGGTCATTGCCGTCGATCCAGAGGCCGCGCGGGAGACCCAGCACGCTTTCCCCGACACCCTTGCCGAACTCGAGCAGGAACTTGCCCTGCTCGTCCCAGACCGAGATACGGCCGTTGTTACCGTCAACCACGTACAGCCGACCCTTGCTGTCGACCATCGCCGAGTTCGGGAAGGTGAACTCGCCCGGGCCCGTGCCCATCTTGCCGATGACGCGCTCGGGCGAATCGAACTCCTGCCACGACGGAGCTGCGAGCGCCTCGCGCGTGATCACGCGGACGCTGTGCGCGTCGCCCATCACGTCCGTGACCCAGAGATTGCCGGCCTTGTCGAAACGAACCCCGAGAGGACTCCAGCCCTCATCGGGCGGCGGCAGGGTCTGCTCCTCGCCGCCCGGCACCGTGTAGCGAAGCTGCCGGGTGACGACGTCGTAGGCGACGGTCGTGCCAGGCGGAAGACCGCCGGCATGCTTGGAGACGTACTCCGTGAGTGTCAGGGTAGGCGACAAGATCTCGTCGATGAACTTGCCGTCAGCGGTGAATACATACACGGCGCCCTGGATGCGGTCGGAGACGAAGACGCGGCCGTCGGAGTCGATGGCCAGGTAGACAGGCGCGCGACTGCCGACGGCGGTCGATGGGGCCACGAAGTTGCCGACCACCTTGCCGTCGCGGTCGAGGATCTTGATGAGGCGCTCGCCGCCGGACTCGGCCACGTAGATGCGCTGCCCATCCGGCGATACCGCGACGCCGACGGGCTTGTCGACCTTCACGCTCGAGAAGAGGTAGTGCGGCTCCGCGTAGACGTTGACGGGCAACGGGATGAGTTCCGGCAGCGGTTTCGGATTGATGAGGTACATAGCGAACAGGGCTGCGGCGCCCACGCAAGCGGCGATCAGGAACAACAGGATCCAGCGGCCGCGGCGCATCTTCGGGGTCACGGCGGGCTGGAGCGTATCGCTAGTCGAAGTCATGCTCAGGCCCTCACTGGTTCTGCTGCTGCGTGGCTTCGACCCGCCCGAGGGCCTGCTGGATCGCGATGCTTTGCGGCGTCAGCTTGAGCGCGGTCTTGAGGTTCGCTTGCGCGCTCTTCAAGTCGCTGAGCTGCTCGTAGGCCAGGCCCAGGCCGAGGAAGGCGGGGCCGAAGTCCTTCTTCTTCGCGACCACGGCGAGCAGCTTGTCGCGCGCCGCCTCGTAGTCCTTGGCCGAGAAGTCGACCATGGCTCGCGCGTACTCGGCGAGCACCGGCTGCTTCGTGGCATCCCAGCTCGCCGCCATCGCCTGGTAGGCCTCGGTGTAGTCGGGCACGAGGGCGACGGCCTTCTGCAGGACCACAAGGGCGTTGTCGTGCTTGCCGGCGGCGGCGTTGGCGGTGCCGAGCAGGTAGAGCGCGTCGGCGTCGGTCGGGCTGATGCCGACGGCCCGCTCCAGCGGCTTGATCGCCTCGGCGGGGCGGCGCAGCTTGAGGAAGCTGTCCGCCTGGTAGTAGAGCGCCGCTTCGAGGCCAGTGTCCAAAGCCGCAGCTTGGCCCTTCTCGTGGATGCCGATGTACTTCTCGAGCGGCTCAAGCGCCTCTTTCGGCTGCTCGTTGAGGGCATAGGAGACCCCGGCGACGAGCAGGGCGCGGTCCTTCTTCGGGTAGGCCTCGAGGACCTGATTGGCCGCCGCGATGGCGTCGCCGTAGCGGCGGTAGAGGAGGTAGTTCTCGGCGAGCGAGAGGCGAAGGTCGGCGTCGTTGGGCTTCGTCCGGACCTTCTCCTCAAGCGCAGCGATCGGGTCAGGGGTCTTGACCGCACCGGATGGCGCCACATAACGGTCGTAGTAGTAGTAGGCAGCGAATGCAGTCACAATCACAATCAGGACGCCGAGAGCGGTCCAGATCCTGCGTGTAAGGCGCGCCTCAGCGCTGAGTGAAGCGTTTTTGGCCATGAAGCGTCTCAACCTTTGACTCGTTTAGACTTCGGTACTCCCCGCCCGCGCCCCGGGGAGGGGCGCGAACTTGTGCAGAATGGTACATGTGTCTAGGGCTTGTCAACTTCTCAAAGTAGGGTTTTCGCCCTACCAGCCATCTACGACCTTTCCCGTAGTCCCGCGCGACGAGTTCAGAGGGGGGTTTTGACTGGCGAGGGCGACCCCTGTTCCGGGGCCTTGGAGGACGGCGTTGCCGTCGCGTCAGCCTCCCGGGACGTCCGAGATGTCCAGTCCCGGGACATGGCCTCCACGTGTGGGGCAGTTTGGTTGGTGCCAACCCACATTTGTTGCCTGCCCAGGCAACGCGGAGGCTCGCCGCGGCGCAGATCGGCTGCCTGCGGGGCACTTCGGGCCGCCGGACTGCGGTCCGCGGCGACGCCGCGGACCGGCTGCTGCGCTGTCGCTACCCCGCAACGACGACGGGCCGCCGTAGGGCAGCCCGTCGGGGAAGTCTGGTGTGTGTGCGGCGCGTCAGCGCTTGCTGAACTGCGGCTTCTTGCGGGCCTTGTGGAAGCCGGCCTTCTTGCGCTCGACCTTGCGGTCGTCGCGGGTGAGGAAGCCGGCGCGCTTGAGCGGCGTGCGCAGGTTCTCGTCGGCCTCGCAGAGGGCGCGGGCGATGCCGTGGCGAACGGCCCCGGCCTGCGCCGAGATGCCGCCGCCGTACACGTTGGCCCTCACGTCGAACTTGCCGCCGGTGTGCGTGGTCTCGAACGGCATGACGGCGATGGTCTCGAGCACCTTGCGGCCGAAGTACTGGTCGATCTCGCGGCCGTTGATGGCCACCTTGCCGACCCCGGGGCTGAGGATCACGCGGGCGACGCTGGTCTTCCGTTTGCCGGTCGCCCGGTAGGTCACTGCATCAGGCACGCCTCACTCCTTGATCTCGAGCACTACGGGCAGCTGCGCCTCGTGGGGATGCTCCGCGCCGGTGTAGATCTTGAGCTTGCGGAGCTGAGCGCGCCCGAGCTTGTTGTGCGGCAGCATGCCGCGCACCGCGTGGCGCACGATCTCCTCGGGGCGGCGGGCCAGCAGGTGAGCGTAGGATTCGCTCTTGATGCCGCCCGGGTAGCCCGAGTGGTGATAGTACATCTTCTGCTCGGGCTTCTTGCCCGTGACCACGATCTGGTCGGCGTTGATCACGACGACGAAGTCGCCGGTATCGATGTTCGGCGTGTAGATGGCCTTACGCTTGCCGCGCAGGCAATCGGCGACGACCGTGGCCAGGCGGCCGAGGGTATGCCCCTTGGCGTCGACGACGTACCACTTCTTCTCGATGGTGGAGGGCTTGGCGACGTAGGTCTTCATGGGCTCACTCGGTCCGCTGTCAGAAAGCGCGCCTCTCGGACGCGCGAAGGGGAACTATAGCCAATCGACCGGTGCGATGCAACACGGCGCGCCGGCGAAGGAGCGGCGCTCGCGACCACGGCGACCCGGTCAAACGGGCGGCTCATCATCAGCGCCCCGCGCCGCGAGCGCCTCATCTGCCCCAACTGACCGCCGGTCCACCGCGTCGGACTGCTCGTCGGCGTCTTCGGACTGCTCGTCCCCGCGCGCAGCCAGGCTCGCCTCCGGCTCCGCCTCGGCCGCCTCGGCGCCGGTGGCCAACTCGAGGACCTGCGCGGCCTCGGCCTCGGGCAGCCGTTCCACGGCACGAAGCTTGCGCTCCATCGCCCGCGTGCGGGCGCCCGTCTGCTCGATCGTGCGGCTCGCCGTATCGAGCTGCCGCTTGACCTTGGCGAGGACGTCGCCGAACTTCGCGAACTCCGTCTTCACCGCCCCCAGCACCCGCCAGACCTCGACGGCCTGCTGCTCGATGGCCAGCGTCTGGAAGCCCATGCGCAGGCTGCTGAGAAGCGCCGCGAGGGTGGTGGGGCCCGCGACGACGACGCGGTAGCGATGCTGAAGGTCGTCGACGAGGGCCGGCTGGCGCACGACCTCGGCGTAGAGACCTTCGGTGGCGAGGAACATGATGGCGAAGTCGGTGGTGTGCGGCGGCTTCACGTACTTGCCGTGGATATCCTGGGCGGCCAGCCTGATCGCTCGCGCCAGGGCCTCGCTGGCGCGCTGCGTGGCCTCCGCGTCGCCGCGGTCGGCGGCGTCCTGGATACGCAGGTAGTCCTCCTGCGGCAGCTTGGAGTCGATGGGCAGCCAGACCGGGCTTTGGGGCTCGTCCCGCGGCCCCGGGAGCCTGACGGCGTACTCGACCACCTCGCGGGCGCCGGCCTCCACGTGGACGTTCTTCTCGAACTGCCCGGGCGCCAGGATCTCCTCGAGCAGCGCCCCGAGCTGGACCTCGGCCCAGGTGCCGCGCGCCTTGACGTTGGTGAGCACGCGCTTGAGGTCGCCCACCCCGCTGGCCAGGCTCTGCATCTCGCCGAGGCCCTTCTGCACCGACTCGAGCTGGTCACTCACCAGCTTGAACGACTCGCCCAGGCGCTTCTCGAGGGTGGTGTGGAGCTTCTCGTCGACCGTCTTGCGCATCTCCTCGAGCTTCTTCTCGTTGCCGTCCTGGAGCTCCCTGACGCGAAAGTCGACCGTGGTGCGGATGCGCTCGAGCGCGGCCTGGTTGGACTCGCTGAGGTCCTTAAGGCTCCGCGACAGGCCGCCGAGCTGCACCCGCTGGACCTCGCCCATGCTCTGCAGGGTCGCGGCCAGCGTCTCGTTGGCCGCGGCCAGGCCCTTGGCGAGCTCCTCGCGCGAGGCGTAGGCCGCCCGGCCGGCCTCCTCGCGCGCCACGCGCAGCTCGTCGCGGAGCGGGTCGGGGCGCTCCCGCGCGGCGCGCCCCGACCGCCCCGCCAGCACGACGAGCAGCAGGGCGTTGACCGCCGCCAGAGCGAGGAGCAGCCAGAGGATCGTGTCACTCATGCGTCACACTCCCGGGAGGTGTCCATCACTGGACAGCATACCCGGCGGAGCAGACGGAGACTGAGCCTTGCGGCG
>Ga0265296_1001783_pt1 | contig 23392 bp, 25 predicted proteins | sample MunlanPumphouse1_FD_189073 | JGI IMG/M metagenome (GOLD analysis project Ga0265296, IMG submission 189073) | Groundwater microbial communities from a municipal landfill in Southern Ontario, Canada - Pumphouse #1 | ecosystem: Environmental > Aquatic > Deep subsurface > Groundwater | place... | reverse complement strand
ATAATGAAAAGACCCTCAACTGGAATGAGAACAGGGACGGCACTATATCAGGTTCTGTCGGAGATTTTTTCTTCAAAATAGCAGCATATTATCTCAATGGTTCTTCCGGCATAAAGAGGGCCAGAATCCACTGTCCGTTCCCGCCTGCATTCTGAAAGAAGCAAGAAGCAGGAAGTAAAAAGTGAGAAGCAGGAGGGAGGAAATGAGAGGTTTTAGTTCCCACTTCTTATTTCTTGCTTCCTGCTTAATTTTATGAATCTCAGGCAGAGGTTCTCTTGTCTCTTTTATGAACTTTTTTAGAAAAAATTTAAATTGACAATAAAAAGATTTATATCTTATTCCATAGTAATACACCTGCTTGCGATGTCTTTTCTTTTTATCCGGCCTCCCAGACAGGAACAGAAAGGCTCGCCTTTGTTTGCAAGGCTTGTTACGCCGGGTGAAATATCAGAGACTGAAAATTTTGTGCCGCTCTCCAAGACAGCGCCGCTGCCTCAGGATATTGAGACTCACAAGCCTGAGGTCATGAGTGAGAAGTCAGAGAAACCTCAAATCTCAAATCAAAAGTCCCAAGTCAGTATTCCGCAGGATGGCAGTTCCCGGATTCCGCAAGTTATGAAGGGGCAGGTGCCCGGGAGCGGGGGGGAGCCCGTAAAAGACGGGCAACTCAAAATACCGCCTGGAACCGGCGGCTTCTCCTTTCCGCTTAAAAGAGAGAATCTTTTTGACAGAGAGGTGATATCAGAATCAGCACAAAAGCAGGAAGACAAAACAGCGAAAAGCACTATTACGTTTGATGCAAAAGAATTTAAATATTATGGGTATATGAGGAGGCTGAGAGAAAAGGTTGAGGGTATATGGCAGTATCCCTCTGATGCAGCGATGAGAGGACTTTATGGAGACCTCTATATAAGTTTTACAATAAAAAAGAACGGAAGCCTTGGCAGTGTGGAACTTGTCAGGACATCAGGTTACAGAAGTCTTGATGAGGCAGCAATAAAGGCGCTTAAGGAAGCCGCCCCTTACTGGCCGCTGCCTGAAGAATGGAAAGAAGAAGCGCTGACTATTAAAGGCCATTTCATATATTCTTTCCAGGGGACGTACATAAGGTAATAAAGGTAATATCAGTTCTTTCTTAAAGTAAGTGAGTAAAGTAAAAGCTTCTTATAGCTCCCCTCCTATTTTAGGAGGGGTGTCCGAAGGACAGGGTGGTAAGTGGGAAAAGGAAATTCATTCTAATCAAACCACCCCTGCCCCTCCTTAACTAAGGAGGGGAGTTTGGATACCCACTTGAAATGAGAAAGAACCGTAATATCAGAATCAGTAAAATCTATTGCCTCAAGCTTTTGTTATAATTAATAATGAAGCCGAGGATTTACCTGAAGGTCGGTGACAGGGTGAAACATCTGAGATACAATGTGTGGGGATACGGTGAGGTTGTGGAAGAAAAGCATTCAACTCTTGAAGGCGGTTTTTGTCTTGTCAGGGTCTTGTTTGATGACGGAATAGAGAGGTCGTTTATAAATGATCTCAATAATGAGGCCTGCTGTTATTATGCAGGAGTAAGGATTATTTAATTCAGTTTGTTTTAAAGTTATTTGAGGTTTAGAGCGAAATTGAGACCCAAAAAATATCTTGGTCAGAATTTTCTTTATGATCCGTCAATACTCGGAAAGATTGTGCAGGCTGCTAATCTTTCATCTGAAGATACAGTTGTTGAGATAGGCCCGGGTCCCGGAAGACTGACAATGATGCTTGCAGCAGCGGCAAAAAGGGTTATAGGAATAGAACTGGACAGGGCTCTCTATGAAAGACTTAAAGCCGAGCTGGATGGATATAAAAATATTGAGCTTGTATATGGAGACGCCCTTGGATATCCTTATGAAGACCTTCCCGAATTCAAGGTTGTTGCGAATATACCATATTACATTACAACTCCTATAATATTCAGGTTGATTGAGAGCAGGAAAAATCTGAAATCCATGTCGCTTACTGTTCAGAAGGAAGTGGCTGAGAGGATTGTCGCGAGGCCTGATACGGGAGATTATGGTGTGCTTTCAATAATGGTCCAGTATTATGCGGTTCCATCTCTTAAATTCATAATACCGCGTGGCGCTTTCAGGCCTGTGCCGAAAGTGGACTCTGCTGCCTTATATATAGAGATGCTTGAATCTCCATCAGTAAAGGTGAAGGATGAAAAGCTTTTCTTCAGGGTAGTAAAGACAGCTTTTACACAGCGGAGAAAGACCCTTGCAAATGCCATTAAGACATTGTCGGATGATGTAAAAGAAAAGATTATCCAGGCCGGAATTGATCCACAGAGAAGGCCCGGCACTCTCAGCATAGAGGAATTTGCAAGACTGGCGGATGTGCTCTCGCAGACAGTTGAAAAGGCACAGGCTAGTTTCGGAAAATGGAAGGACAGGCAGAAAGACAGCGTTGATATTGTTAATGAAATGAGAAGCGACAAGGGCATAAGATAGCAACAAGAAATGTCAGTCACTATCCTGATAAAAAACTGCTAAAAACTCCATGAGACGGACTAAATACCATGCTTTCTCCAGTAATTTGTAAGTGCCTGTCAAAATGCAAGACAGGTTCTTTGCCCCTTTTATTCTTTAGCCCTTTCGCGCTTCTGAGCTTTTTATTCTTTTGTGTCACAGTATTAGGGCTGAAAAAATACGGCGGTTTAGTATAAAATGAGGTTGAATGTTTTAACCACGTAGTTATCCATAGTGAAAAAAGGGGAAAATATGCATTTATTCGAAAAGACTTTAAGCGTGTCAGTAGAAGAAATACAATTAGACCTCAGAGGATTTAAAGAAATCTCTTGGGCAGACTTTTGGCTTAATCCGCGGAGGCTTAGAGGTAGTGACTTTTTAATGCGTTGGTCACAGGGTGTTTGGAGTGAAAAACGACTTGTTGGTGCAATAAATTCAACCGAAGACTTTTTAGCCATTCCTTATGGACCAAGCGGAACCGCTCCATCTAATGATGTAAGAGCCTTTGAGCTATATTTTGAAAGGTTGGAAAAAGCTGGTTTAGGGAAAATTAAAAGACCCGCCCTTCTTATTTTTAGTAAAAAAGACGAAAAGTTTGTAACAGACTTTTTGGAAAAAAACGGGGGTGATAGTGAGCTTCCATTTATACCTGAAAAAGACCTGAAATTTTTAATTCAAAAAGCAAAAATAGCAGTTGAATGTGAAAACTCTCTCTGGGTTGCAGGGAAGATGCCTGATTATAAGACAGAACTTACGCCACAAAAAAGGCTTGGCGGTAAACCCGGATTAAAGAAAGCCGCAGTTTTACCTACTGTAATTATAAAAGAAGAAGATAGGCCGCCTTTAAATGCGTGGCAGAAAGAAAATAAAATCCCTATTCATATTTGGCATGTTTTCTACGACAGAGCATTTGGGTTAGCCTTTGATAAAGCAGAGAAGTTAATAAAAGAGGGGTTGATCTTACCTACTATTCAAACATTTCAAGCGCCAAGTGGAGCTACCACCAACAAAGCCATCTACAAGTTTTATTATCACTATGCTTATCCGCTTGCCATATCAAAAGAACAACCGAGATTAGTGCCTGATTACATTGAAGACAAAAATGGTCATATTCTGCCATATGTCAAATTCGAGGGTGGTTCTTTGGAACTCATTCCAGAAACATTGCATTTATTAAAAGGATTCTAAAATGCGAGGGATGGTGCTTCATCAAAAATTGCCTGCCGAGTGGGACGAACGTGAAAAACTTCGTGATAAAGGGCAGTTCTGGACACCGAGTTGGGTAGCCAATGCAATGGTGGCTTATGTCGCAGAAAACACAGAACTTGTTTTCGATCCTGCAACAGGCAAAGGATCTTTTTTTGAAGCGCTTAAAAAACTGAACCTTTCAAACCAAATTATTTTTTTTGGAACGGACATTGATAATAAAGTTTTATCAGATAATATATATGAAGACCCTTCATGCATTGTTGAACTAAGAGATTTTATTAAAAATCCGCCTGGAAGAAAATTCAAAGCTATAGTCGCAAATCCACCCTATATCAGACATCACAGAATTGATGAAAAAACCAAGCAGTTTTTAAAACACCTTTGTAAAAAAATTACTGGCTTTACTATTGACGGTCGCGCAGGTTATCACATTTATTTTTTTTTGCAAGCGTTGAGTTTATTGGAAGATAATGGAAAACTTGCTTTCATCATGCCTGCGGATACATGTGAAGGTATTTTTGCAAAAAAATTATGGAACTGGATAACAGAAAATTATTGTTTAGAGTGTGTCGTTGCCTTTGATGGAAATGCAACACCCTTTCCAAATGTTGATACTAATGCACTAGTATTTTTAATTAAAAAAGAAAAACCCCGAAAAGAAATCTTTTGGGTTAAGGCAAATAAAGCTTATTCTAATGACTTGTTCAGTTTTGTTTCATCGCATTTCAAGCAGTCGGCTTTAGAAACTATCATAATCGTAAAAAGAGAGTTGAGAGAAGCATTAGCCACAGGTCTTTCAAGGCCTCAGCAAAAACATACCGGGTTTAAATATCATCTGGCAGATTTTGCGACTGTAATGCGGGGTATTGCTACAGGAGCTAATGACTTTTTTTTCCTGACACGAAAACAGGCAGAAGGATTACAAATTCCGACAAGATATTTAAAAACAGCGGTTGGCAGGACAAAAGATATAACAGACAACATAGTAACGCAATCGGATGTTAAAAAACTTAATAAACGCTCAAGACCAACTTTGCTGCTATCAATTGATCAACAGGAGAAGGATTTGCCTCCACAAATTGGTGTTTATCTTAAAGAGGGCGTAAGACGTGGTTTATCAGAACGCCCTTTAATAAAACAAAGAAAGCCTTGGTTTAGAATGGAGAGAAGAGAAGTGCCAGAATTGCTTTTTGCATATTTGGGACGAAGAAATACAAGATTTATTAAAAATGTTGCTGGTGTTCTTCCATTGACAGGCTTTCTTTGTATTTATACAAAGGATAAAGATGAAAAGTTTGTGGACAGCCTTTGGAAGATATTGAATCATCCCGATACTCTGAAAAACTTGCAATTAGTCGGTAAAAGTTATGGTGACGGAGCTGTTAAAGTAGAACATAGAAGTTTAGAAACCCTGCCCATTCCTGAACATGTAGTTGATAAATATAATCTTAGGAAACAGTATGAATACCATGAGGGTCAACTTACTTTTATATATGAAAAAAAGAAAAAATATCGCAAAAGGCATTGTTTATAAAACTGAAAAGCCTTTCTAATTCCTGAGTTGACTATATCATATTACCCCTCATCATGGCAGTATTTCGTGGAAAGCTTTTTTGCTGAAAAATTATGATTATAAGATGATAGAATTAAACAACACCATGAAAAAATTCGAGACGATAGACATATCAGGCGATGTTGGAATAAGGGCATATGGAAAAACCATTGAAGAGGCTTTTGTAAATGCTGCCATCGGCATGTACAGCCTTATAACAGACCTTGAAGATATAAAAGAGGAAAAAACTATTTCTGTATTTACAGAAAGTCATTCTCTCGAAGGACTTTTGGTTTCATGGCTGAATGAGCTGGTATTTCAGTTTGATGCATACGGATTTGTAGGGAAGACAATTATGATTACCGAGATCACCCCCACCCTAACCCTCCCCCCTCGAGGGGGAGGGATGGGAGAGGTGGAGGCTTATAAGCTCAAGGCAGCAGTTTCAGGCGAAGAGTTTGACACTGAAAGGCATGAGAGGAAGTTGCTGATAAAGGCGGCTACATATCATAAGTTGAAAATAGAAAGAATTAATGGTATGTGGGAGGTAGATGTTATTTTTGATATCTGATAGGATTTTACTACAGATGTCAGCTATCAGCCGTCAGCTGGAACAAAGAGAATATCAGGGGTCGGTTTCTGTCATTGCGGCTTGTCCGCAATCCTTCTGAAAAGAAAGATTCCCGACAGGCGGGAATGACAAAGAGTGAGACATATTCAGAAATAATGAGGTAAGAATGCTTCCTGAAAAGCTTAGACGAATTGATGAGACACGGATAGAAATCCCCTCAGATTACAAGCAGGGGATGAGGGTTAGGGGAATTATTTATGTTGATGAAATCCTTGAAAAAGACCTTGAACCCCAGTGTATAGATCAGGTGGCGAATGTTGCAACCCTTCCCGGAATTGTAGGGGCATCCATGGCAATGCCTGATATCCATACAGGCTATGGATTTTCTATAGGAGGAGTTGCGGCCTTTGATTTAAAGGACGGAGTTGTTTCACCGGGGGGCGTGGGCTACGATATAAATTGCGGTGTGCGTCTTCTGAGAAGCAACCTCAGAAAATTGGATGTGATTTCCAAAGTAAAAGACCTTGTCAGCATTCTTTATAATGAAATTCCTTCCGGCGTTGGTTCAAAAGGAAAGATAAGGCTTACGCCTGAGAATGAAAGGGAGTTATTGCTCAAAGGCGCTCGCTGGGCAGTGGAACAGGGGTATGGAGATGCATCAGACCTCGAAAGGATTGAGTCAGGCGGCTGCATAGATGGCGCTGATCCAGACCTCATAAGCAAGAAGGCTTATGAGAGGGGAAAGGCGCAGCAGGGGACCCTTGGCTCTGGCAATCACTTCCTCGAAATACAGTATGTGGATGAGATATACGATGAAAAGGCTGCTAATGCCTTAGGTCTGTTTGAAGGACAGGTTACCGTAATGATACATACAGGCTCGCGTGGTTTCGGGCATCAGGTGTGCACCGATTTTCTTGAGGTTATGGCGAGGGCTGCAAGTAAATACAATATTGCTCTGCCTGACAGGGAACTTGCCTGTGCTCCTTATAACAGCCCTGAGGCGCAGGATTATCTGGCTGCTATGAGGGCTGCTGCAAACTATGCATGGGCCAACAGGCAGTGCATAATGCACTGGACCGTAGAGGCATTTATCAAGTTTTTTGGAATGACACCGAGAGACCTTGGCATGAGCCTGATATACGATGTTGCACATAATATTGCAAAGGTCGAAGAGCATATTGTCAATGGAAAAAAGAAAAAGCTGATAGTTCACAGGAAAGGAGCAACGCGGGCTTTTCCGCCCGGACATCCTGAACTTCCTGATATCTATAAAAACACAGGCCAGCCTGTTTTAATCCCCGGTGACATGGGCAGGGCATCCTTTGTCCTGCTTGGAACTGAAAAGGCTATGCAGGAGACATTCGGCTCAACATGCCATGGCGCGGGAAGGGTGATGTCAAGGCATCAGGCAATAAAAAAGGCCAGGGGAAGGGCTATATGGCGTGAGATGGAAGACAAAGGTATCATAGTCAGATCTGCCGGAAGAGAGACACTGGCAGAGGAAATGTCAGAGGCGTATAAGGATATCTCAAAGGTTGTTGATGTTGTTCATAGGGCAGGAATATCTAAAAAGGTTGCAAGGCTGCGGCCTATGGGAGTGATTAAAGGATAAAAATCTGATATAATCTTTTGCAATGGAAAAGATTCTCTCAGTTATTCCTCTCGGCGGTGTTGAGGAGATAGGAGGCCTCAACATGACTATCGTCGAATATGAAAATGACATGATTATCGTAGATGTCGGGCTGATGTTCCCTGAAGAAGACATGCTTGGTGTTGATTTTGTCATACCTGATTTTTCTTATGTCATTGAAAATAAAGAGAAGGTTAGGGGAATAGTGCTCACGCATGGTCATGAGGACCATACAGGCGCCCTGCCTTTTCTGCTGAAAGAAATAGACGTTCCTGTTTACGGCACACCATTGACTCTCGGTCTTGTTAAAGAAAAACTCAAAGAGCACTCACTTGAACATGCAGTGTTGGTGCCGGTTAAGCCAAGGGATGTAATAAACCTTGGGGTGTTCTCTATTGAGTTTGTCCGTGTAACCCACAGCATTGTTGACGGTGTGGGATTGGGGATAGATACGCCGCTGGGGAAAATTGTACATACAGGGGATTTCAAGCTTGACCCCACGCCTGTTGACGGACAGCTTATGGATTTTCACAAGTTTTCCGAATATGGCGAAAAGGGGACGCTGTTGATGCTTTCCGACAGCACGAATGCTGAAAAGGGCGGATTTACATTTTCCGAAAAAGAAGTGAGACGCGCATTTGAAGATATCTTCTCTACGGCAAAGGGCAGGATAATAATTGCAACCTTTGCGTCAAATATCCACAGAATCCAGCAGGCGATTGATGTTGCAGTAAAGTTTGGCAGAAAAGTAATCCTTTGCGGCAGGAGCATTGTTTCCTATGCGCAGATAGCGCTTGACCTGGGCTACCTTCAGATTCCAAGGGAGACATGGCTTAAACTTGAGGACTTGAAGAACCTCGATGATAAAGATGTTGTGATAATAACAACAGGCAGCCAGGGCGAGCCGATGAGCGTGCTTTCAAGGATAGCTATAGACGAGCACAAACATATAAAGGCTAAAGACGGAGATACCGTTATATTATCGGCAAAGATGATACCCGGCAATGAGCGTGCCATAGGAAGGATTATAAACCATCTTTTCAAGAGGGGCGCTAACGTCATATATGAAAAGGTCTCAGAGATACACGTCTCGGGTCATGCATCCAAGGAAGAACTGAAACTCATGCTTAACATGGTGAGGCCGAAATATTTTATGCCTGTTCACGGCGAGTACAGGCATCTTGTATATCACTCAAGGCTTGCAGAAAAGACAGGCATCCCGAAAGAGAATATATTCATGCTTGAAGACGGAGAGATACTTGAAATAACAGACGAGGGCGCAAAAAAGAACGGAAGGGTCAACTCCGGCAGGATTTTTATTGACGGTAAAGGCGTTGGAGATGTTGAGGTCATGGTGCTTCGCGACAGGAAAAGGCTTGGTCACGACGGCATTGTGCTTGTGCTGATTGCAATTGAAAAACTGGGAGGAAAGGTTGTCTCAGGCCCTGATATAATTACAAGGGGCTTTGTTTTTGAAGATGCATCGCCTGAACTTATTAATGATCTTAACAGCCTTGTCTCGGATACGCTAAATGGACTGGACAGGGAAATAATGTCAGACTCATCTCTTATTAAGGCCAAAATCAGAAGTGTGCTCAAGAAGTATCTCAGGAACACAATGGAAAAAACTCCCATGATAGTGCCTATAGTATTTGAGGTATAAAGATTTAAGTCAAAAGTTGAGAATTAAAACTGGGAGGGATTATGAGACTAAGAGTAATATTTGCTGTTTTGCTGGTAATAACTTTGTCCGGTACCGTAAGCGCTGCTGAAGGGCCGGATGAAAACCTGCTCCGGAAGGAGATGGCTGCACTTGATAAAGCGTTTAAAATAACTGTGGATGCAGTTGTACTGAACCAGCCGCAAAAGATTGCGCCGGCCTTCGTTGAAGTGCAGAAGATAAGGGAGCAGGTTGAACAGGCTGTAAAAGACAAAAAGAAAATAGCGCTTCCCAGGAACCAGAATAAATTCAAAGTCTTTGTTAAATTGGACAACAGATTTCATCGTGAGATTGGGGCCCTGGTGATTGCAGCAAAGAAAAACAGGATGAGGGCTGTTAACAGGCAGACACACAACCTTCTCAATATGTGCGCCAGGTGCCATGCCATATTCAGAAAGCAGGATTAGAGCCGGAATCTGTTATAATCATACACAATGTTAGAGGCTATAATTCTTGGAATTGTTCAGGGATTCACGGAATTCCTGCCTGTAAGCAGCACAGCCCACCTTGTTTTATTCCCGTGGTTTTTCGGGTGGAAGGGCGCCGTTGATTCCCTCACATTCGATGTTGCACTTCATGCCGGGACGTTGCTGGCTTTAATAGGCTGTTTCCGGAAAGACTGGCTCGAAATCTTTTTTCATAACAGAAGACTTCTTTTTTTTCTTGTCATTGCTACAATACCTGCGGGTCTGGCAGGGATTCTTTTTAAACATGCGATACAGGGTTCTTTGAGAAGCCCGCTTATCATAGTCATCACCCTTATAGTATTTGGAATAGTAATGCTTCTTTCAGAGAAGATGAAAAAAGGCAGGACGGTTAAAGACGTGAAATTTTCCGATGCGATAGTTATAGGAATTTCGCAGGCAGTAGCGCTTATTCCCGGGGTTTCACGCTCAGGAATAACGATATCCGCAGGCCTTTTCAGGGGCCTGGAAAGAGAAGAAGCCGCAAGGTTTTCTTTCCTGCTTTCAACCCCGGCTGTTTTTGGCGCAGCGCTTCTTGAAGGAAGAAAATTGCTCTTATCTCCGGATAATTATGACCCGAGTCTCTTTCTTGCCGGATTGATTGCTTCTGCAATTTCAGGACTAATTGCAATACGGTTCCTGCTTTATTTTTTCAGGAGGCATCCGTTGAATATTTTTGTGTATTATAGATTCATGCTTGCAGTTATAATCATTGGCGGGATATGGCTGAAAGGATAAAACGGATAAAAGAAGAGGTTCTGGGCGTTGTCTCGCTTTTAGGCGGCATCTACCTCGGGCTGAGTCTTGTGACACACGCAAGATGGGACCAATCTTTTTCCACATTTACGACCTCTCCGGTAAAAAACTATGGCGGCATAATGGGCGCTTATATCTCTGATATCATGCTGGTGATGATAGGGCTATCTTCTTTTATAATACCGCTTCTTGTAATCGTATACGGGGTTAAAAGGCTTCTCGCCAAAGAGGGCCACAGGATACATGTAATTGGCGCGCTGCTTTTTGTCCTGTCGTCTTCAATCCTGTTATCCCTTATGACGTCAACATTTGATTTTAAGTTTGAGAGTAATCCCGGCGGTCTTACAGGCCTGTTTATTTCCGGCAAGATAAAAAACCTTTTGTCAATACCCGGGGCCTATATCTTTTGTCTGTCCATATTCCTGTCTTCAATAATACTCCTCAGCCCTGTGTCGCTGGTATCATTTGCGCTGAACAGAAAGCAGGAGAAAGCGGAAAACAGTGAAGATATGGAAGAACCTCTGATTGATGAAAGACAGCTTGTTATTCAGGAACCTGAAACTGTAGAGCCTTCGCTTTTTGAGGCTGAGCCTGAACCTGTGGAACAGCCTCAAACTGTAAAACCGCGTAAGGCAGGAGACTATGAACTGCCCCCATTAGACTTGCTTAAAATGTATGATCCAGGCATAAGACCGACAAAAGATGAACTGATGGCAAGCTCAGAATTGCTTGAACAGAAGTTTGCGGATTTTGATGTTGAGGGAAAGGTTACGCAGGTATATCCGGGCCCTGTTGTAACAATGTATGAATTTGAACAGGCAAAAGGCATAAAGATAACCAAGGTCGTTTCGCTTTCAGATGACATTGCTCTTGCACTTAAGTCGCCGGCTGTAAGGGTGTCAACAATATCAGGAAAATCAGCAATCGGCATTGAAGTTCCCAACAGGCAGCGTGAGACGGTGTCTTTGAAAGAGATTATATCTTCCGAGAGTTTCAGGAAAAACCATTCAATGCTTACACTGGCGCTTGGCAAGGATATATTCGGAACTCCGGTGGTCTCTGACCTTGCAAAGATGCCGCATCTGCTTGTTGCCGGTGCAACAGGCTCCGGCAAGAGTGTCTCCATAAACTCTATGGTGATGAGTATTCTTTACAAGGCAACTCCAAAGCAGGTAAAAATGCTTATGATAGACCCCAAACGCCTTGAGCTTTCAACTTATGAGGGGATTCCCCATCTTATCTCTCCCGTTATAACAAACCCCAAGGAGGCGGCAGAGGCCTTGCGCAAGATGGTCTTTGAAATGGAGCACAGATACAGGTTATTGGCTGAAAAAGGCACAAGAAACATTGAGGGTTATAACAGGATGGTTTCAGTTGATGAACAATTGCCTTATATCGTAATCTTCATAGATGAGCTTGCAGACCTTATGTTCGCCTCGGCGAACGAGGTCGAGGATGCTATCGCAAGGCTTGCGCAGATGGCGCGGGCCTCAGGCATACATCTTATCCTTGCGACCCAGAGGCCGTCCGTTGATGTTATAACAGGCGTTATTAAGGCCAATTTCCCTGCAAGGATTTCCTTTCAGGTTACAACGAGGATAGATTCAAGGACCATTCTGGATTCTCAGGGAGCTGAACAGCTCCTCGGAAAGGGCGATATGCTTTTTATGATTCCGGGAGTAAAGATAGTACGCATTCATGGAGCGCTCATCATGGAAGACGAGGTAAAGTCCGTCACTGATTTTATCAGGGCACAGGGGATACCTGACTATTCCATGTTTGAAAGAATACAGATAGAAGAACCGGCAGATGATGAACCTTCTTCTGACAGGGATGAGATGTATCAGAGGGTGCTTGAGTTTGCCGATTCTGTCGGAGAGGTGTCCATATCATCCATACAGAGACGGTTCAAGGTAGGCTATAACAGGGCTGCACGCATTATGGAACTGATGGAGACAGACGGTCTTGTAGGCCCGTCAAAAGGAGCCGGCAAGGCAAGAGATTTTCTGAGGAGAAGAAGATGATTAAAAGACAGGTGTCAGCTATCAGCTATCAGCTATCAGTAAAAAAGGTTTTTTTTATTTTTATTTTTATTTTTATTTTTTCACTTTTCACTTTTCACTTTTCACTTTTCACTGCTTGGGCTGCTGATGAGGTTGCAAGGATTCAGGAGGCTTATAAAAACATTGAGGATATAAAGGGCAGTTTTGTCCAGAAGAGTTATATAAAAGATTTAAAGAGGACTGATACATACAAAGGCACCCTTTTCATAAAAAGACCTTCAAAGATGAAATGTGTGTACAAAGGTGAAAAACCGCAGGAGATAATAATTAACAACGAGAGGATTATAATATATAACAAATCCGAAAAACAGGCATTCAGGGGGACCTTTAACAGGAATACATATGGTCAGGCGCCTGTGGCCCTCTTAAGCGGTTTTGGAAAGATAAGAGAAGAATTTAATATAACCCCCAAAAACGGCAGACTGGTCTTAATCCCCAGGAATCAGATGGGTAATATTGTTTCCATAGAGATAGTGACATCTGCTGATAATTTTCCGATAAAATCTTTTATAATAAACGATACGCGTTCAAACAGGATTGAGATAGCGCTTAAGGACATGGAGATAAATACAGGGCTTAAAGATTCCATATTTGATTTTTCTTTACCGGAGGGGGCGAACATTTATGAGCATAATCCTTAAGGCCCTTAAAAAAGCAGAAGGATCGAAAACCGGAAGAGAAGTTGTTGCGCAGGCTCAGGCCTATCAGGTCAGCAATAAAAAGGCGTTAGGAATATTCATTGCAGGTTTTGCCGGGTTTGTATTGTTATTTTCCATAGGGCTTTATTGGTTCAAGAGCAGACCTGTCTCAAAAGCACCTGTAAAAATTGCGGATAAAGCCGTGGATGTTCAACCTCAGAAAGCAGTCACTGCAGCGGAAAAAGAAGCCCTTGCGGTTCCCAAAGGCCCTGATGTAAACAGGCTTAATGAAGATGCAGTAAGACAGATTAAGGAGAAAAATTATTCAGGCGCAGAAGATAGTTTAAGAAAGGCGCTTCCTGCAAGGCCTGATGATGCGGTAATATATAATCATTTGGGTCTTTCCTTAAAAAATCAGTCCAGATACAAAGAGGCATCTGCAGCTTATCAAAAGGCGCTTCAGCTTAAACCTGATTATTACGAGGCGATGAACAACCTCGCTGTGACTTATGAGATGCTCGGGAACAGGGAAAAGGCAAAATCACTTTATCTAAAAGCCCTTTCCATAAAACCCGCATACGCCGAAGGACATCTCAATTACGGCCTTTTGCTTGAAGCTCAAGGAAACAACACTGAGGCAGAAAGCCATTACCACACCTTTCTCAACATTTCATCAGACGAAACGCTGAAGAGCATGGTCAGGGAGAGGCTGAGAGGACTCAAAAAGTAATTCAGCTAATCCTTCTGTTTTCTTATTGTTTCGTCAGCCCAGCTCAAGGCAGCTGACACAGTTGGAAATCCTATTGTGCTTGTGAGCAGAATTATTGCATGGCGTATCTCTTCCGGCTTGGCCCCTGCTGCCAGCGCCCTTCTCGTATGCGAATGAACTGCTCCCTCTGACCTTATGGCAGCAGCAGCGGCCAGTTGTATAAGGTGCGAAATTTTATCGTTAAGCGGGCCTGCGGCCTTTGCAGCCTTTCCAAGATTTTCAAGCGCCCCGGCATATCCCTTGAACCTTTTTTCGATGCTTGTATACTGGGATGGTAATTTAGCCATAATCCCTCCTTTGTTTTTATGAGTACAGATATTTTTTATCAGTTATCGGCAGGAAATGCAAGAAGATTCTTACTTTTTTAGTTGAAAAGCCAGCTTGTAAGTATTATCCTTTCAATAAGTTAAAACCGGGAGAACATAGGACATTCCTTGGGGGAGGTCGGGTAGTAAAATGGGAAGCAATAAAAACCTTAGACTTTTTATATGAAAAGATAGACCGGAAAGGCGGGATATGTGGGAACAAACATAGCGGTTTTTAGGGGTAAGGAAATCAGAAATACTATTCATAACAACGACTGGTGGTTTTCCATTGTCGATGTCGTAGAGGCGCTGTCCGGTACTGACAGGCCAAGAAAATACTGGCATGACCTGAAAAACAAGCTGACAGCGGAGGGTTATGTTGAAGTGTCCGAAAAAATCGGACAGTTGAAAATGCCGGCACCAGATGGAAAAATGCGTGAAACTGACTGTGCAAATACCGAAACAATGTTTCGTATCATCCAGTCTATTCCCTCCCCTAAAGCCGAACCTTTCAAACGCTGGCTGGCAAAGGTGGGCTATGAGCGGGTGCAGGAGTCGTGTGATGTCTTTTTGTATCCCCTCCTTAACAAGGAGGGGATTCGATAAAACAGACAGGAGGACTTGAGATTTTTTGTGAACAGAAAACGGGCAAGCGGGTTGTTTCACATGAGAACTACCTGACGACTCCGCAAGGCGTTAAGAAACTGGGAAGGAAATAGCTGAATGCTGAAAGCTAATAGCTTATGAAATTTTTTGCACATAGCGTTGAAGGGAAGCCAAAGAGCGAATGGCAGGGGCGAGAACGGTTTTTACGGTTTGAACGGCTAATGAGGTAGCATGATTTGGGAAAGTTTCAATTGTTTTACCTGTTTGGTTATACTTGTGTCTAAAATACATAAGATAAGGGGACAGATATGGAAAGTTCGATGATTCCGCAGCAAATTATAGAAAGCAAGATATATTTACTCAGAGGTAAAAAAGTGATGCTGGACAAAGACCTTGCAGCGCTTTACGGAGTTGAGACCTTTAACCTTAACAAGGCTGTCAAACGCAATATTGATCGTTTCCCTGAAGATTTTATGTTTCAGTTGAACAATGAAGAATTCAAAAACTTGATATTCCATTTTGGAATATCAAGTTGGGGCGGCACTCGCAAATTTCCTTATGCCTTTACTGAAAACGGAGTGGCAATGCTTTCCAGTGTTCTTAATAGTAAAAGAGCGATAACTGTCAATATCCAGATAATGAGAACCTTTACAAGAATCAGGGAAATGCTTATATCTAATGCCGAGCTTGCCCGGAAAATAGAGGCCATTGAAAAGAAATACGATTCACAGTTCAAAGTAGTTTTTGATGCGATACGGCAATTAATGACGCCGCCTGAGACAAAGAAAAGGAAGATCGGGTTTGAGGTAAGGGAAAGCAGGGCGAGATATGGAACGCCAGTGCGAAAAAGTGCAAAAGTTTTACGCTCATAGTATTGAAGGGAAGCCGAAGAGCGAATGGCAGGGGCGGGCGAAGAATCGGCTGTCAGCGTTCAGCGGTCAGTGCTCAGCAAAGACTTAGCTGCAAGAAACTGATAGCTAATAGCTGACGGCTTTCAAGGGAGGAGATTTGAGAAATTTTAAGGAATTGAAAGTCTGGCAGAAAAGCCATAAACTTACTCTGGCAGTTTATAAAGGCACTGCTATTTTTCCCAAAGAAGAAGTCTATGGACTGACAAGCCAGATTCGGCGTGCATGCAGTTCTATCTCCGCAAATATTGCAGAGGGCTGCGGCAGAGGCAGCGAAGCAGAATTTGCGCAGTTTCTCCAGATAGCAATGGGTTCTGCAAGTGAACTGGAATCCCATTTATTGCTTGCTCACGATCTTGAATTTTTAAAAGATAGTGCTTATCATCAATTGGAGAGTGATGTCTGTGAGGTAAAGCGTATGCTTGCTGTATTTATCAAGAAACTGAGAGCTGACCGCTGATAGCTGAGAGCTGCTTTATCAAAAAGCTGAGGGCTGAATGCTGATAGCTGAGAGCTATTTTTTTGCGGGGTTGTGGCATGATTTGGAAGAAATTTAAATTGGAACAGATAGGCTGGTAAGGAGAACTAATTTGGAAACAAACATAGCGGTTTTTAGGGGTAAGGAAATCAGAAAGACTATTCACAACAACGAATGGTGGTTTTCGGTTTCTGATGTAGTAGAAGCGCTGACAGATAGCGCCGATCCAAGGCAGTATATCAAAAAAATGCGCCAACGCGATCCTGAGCTTAATGCCTACTGGGGTACAAATTGTACCCTGCTTGAAATCTTGGCACCTGATGGAAAGATGAGAGAGACTAACTGTGCTAACACAGAGGGCATATTCCGCATTATCCAGTCTATTCCCTCGCCTAAGGCCGAGCCTTTCAAGCGCTGGCTGGCTAAGGTGGGCTATGAGCGAGTGCAGGAAATCGAGAACCCTGAACTTGCAACGAAGAGGACGAGGGCTTTGTATAAAGCAAAGGGCTATTCAGACGATTGGATAGAAAAACGTATGCGAGGAATTGCCATCAGGGAAGAATTGACAGATGAGTGGAAAAAGAGGGAAGTGAAAGAGAAAAGGGAATACGAAATCCTCACCGCTGAGATCGCAAAAGCTGCATTTGGCATTACGCCGAGCACTCATAAGAAGCTAAAAGGCTTGAAGCGCGAAAACCTTCGAGATCATATGAACGATCTGGAGTTGATATTTTCAATGTTAGGTGAAGCCGCAACAACCGAGATAACGCGGGTTGATGATGCAAAGGGATTCCATGAGAGCAGGCATTCTGCGCGTAAAGGCGGAGGAGTTGCCGGTAAGGCCAGAAAAGACCTTGAACAGAAGACGGGAAAGAAAGTGGTGACGAAAGAGAATTATCTGAGTGAACCAGAGAGTCGTAAGAGGTTGGAGAGGAAGAAGTAAAGGCTGAACAACCAGCAAGGAGAGCAGGAAGATGAAAATCAGCGAGAGCATGGATTTATTTTTAAAAGAAGTATCGGGGGATATCAGCAAGAAAACTGCGGAAAAATACAAGGACGTTCTGAAATTATTTCATGATTACCTGGCGAACTATGGGGATTTGTCTCATGAGGAACACAAAGACAAAGGTATTATCCTGACGGCTGGAACAATTGAACTACACGACGGACAGGTTTCAAATTTTTTAGAATGGTTTCTGATCCGGAAAGTGCTCGGCCCGGCGTGGCTAAATACCTCTGCACCTGGCATTATGAAAAAATATATTAAATGGCTCGATAGGAAGGGGCTTCTTGCCGAAGGGGCGATGGACGAAGTAGACGAAACTACAAAAAATGCAGCAAGAAACCTCCCACGTGTCGAGAAAGCGGCCATGCTGTTCTACAAGCTTTGTGAAAAGAATAACGATAAATTCGGTGAAATAGAATTCGATGATAAAGATTACAACGAAGGCTACGGAGAAGTAATCGGGATACTTGAAGATAAGCTTCACCTTGACTATGACGGAGAAAAAACCGGTCCCATCCAAATTACAAAGGAGATAGCAAAACTCCTGAAAAAAGGCGATACCGTCAACCTTGTTGTCGGCAGGAAGGGAAAACTTTGGTACCCCCTTGAAGCTGGGAATGTTTATCCGGGCTGAAGTTGAGAGCTTATGAATAATTACTACGCCCATAGCGTTGAAGGGAAGCCGAAGAGCGAATGGCAGGGGCTTGAGGAATATCTGCGTAATGCGGAGGGGACTGTCCCAGATTTACGGACAGAGCTAAGCGTAGTCCCCTCACTTGTCATTGCGAGACACCGAGTGCCGAAGCAATCTCAGCCGTTCGGGACAGGCTCCGAATCGGGACTGTCCCCGGCTAAGAGGAACGCTTTCGCGGCGGAATTCGGCTCAGGAGATTGGGCGTATCTTGCGGGGTTGTAGGATGTTCTGAAGAATTTTTGGCCCATTATTGACAAGAATTACGGAATATGACATAGTAGCTACAAATATAGCCACACGGAGGAACGCAATGAAATTCGCCAATGTTAGAGAACTTAAGAACAAGACATCCGAGATATTGAGAAATGCAGAAAAAGAGGCTGTGATTATCACATCAAATGGTAAGCCGCGGGCAATTGTCACCGCAATTTCGGAGGAGGACTTTGAAGATTATCTGCTCGAAAAAAGCGCTGCTCTGCAGGACATGCTTGCAGAATCTCAGGCAGAGTACCATAGCAAGGGCGGCGTAACTCTGGAGGATTACCTGTCAAAAAGGAAAAGAAAAAGTGGATAAGTTTCATATCGTCCTTTCACCCAATGCGAGTAAAGACCTTGACAGCTTCAGTGACGGTGTTTGTGAGAAGATTGTCCTTGCATTGCAGACACTCAAGGACAACCCTTTCCCCAGAGGAAAACTGATCAAAAAAATCCAAGGAACGAAGACGAATTATTACAGGTTCAGGGTGGACAAGTATCGCGTATTTTATATGCTTGAAGGAAACCGTGCTGTCATTTTGCGAATTCTCGGTAAAAAAGACGTTGAGCGATTTATCAGAAATCTCAACTGAAAGAAGGCACTCTCTGAATACTGAAAGCTGAGGGGTAGCAGCAAAGAAGTTTGGGAATGAATTCGGCTCAGGGGAATGGGTGTATCTGGCGGGGTTGTAATATTTTTCTGCAATTAAGAGTTAAGGAGTTTGATATAATACGGCAAAATAGGAAAATGAGCAGGAAAAGATAATATGGCAAAAACTACTCGCAAGACAAAAGACGTTTCTGTGGAATCGTATTCTCACAAGGGGAAGAAGCGGAAGAACAATCCGCCAGTGGGGCTGGTTTCAACTGCGACGGACAAGCTAAACGGCAGGACTAAATATCAGCACGACCCGCATATTGACCCGTTTCTCAGTTGGGCGGGGAAGAAGGAAGGGACTGAGTTTGAAGTCCAGAATGTGAGCCTGCACATCCATGAGCGGATTGATCCCAAGCGGATTATCAAGTCATTTCTGAAAGATAAAGGCAAGCCGAGGCAGCCGGGGCTTTTTGAAGAACCGGACAATGATCCGCCTTTGAATAAGGCGATTGATTTCTATCGTCACGATCAGGATTGGACTAACCGTCTGATTGCAGGAGATTCGCTCCTTGTGATGAACAGCCTGTTAAAGAAAGAAGGAATGGCAGGCAAGGTGCAGATGTTTTATTTCGACCCACCGTATGGAATCAAATACAACTCAAACTTTCAGCCATTTGTAAACAAACGAGACGTCAAAGACAACAATGACGCCGACATCCCCGCAGAACCGGAGATGATACAGGCCTTCCGTGACACATGGGAACTCGGCATCCACAGTTATCTTACCTATCTGAGAGAACGCCTCTATCTTGCCAAAGACCTCCTCCACGAAAGCGGCAGTTGCTTTGTGCAGATAAGTGATGAGAATGTGCATTTGGTAAGAAATTTAATGGATGAGATTTTTGGGGTAAGTAATTTTATTTCACAAATCAGCTTCAAGAAAACTGTCTATCAAGAGACAAATTACCTTGCCAATGTTTTCGATATTATTCTCTGGTATGGTAGACACAAGGATAAAGTTAAGGTTAGTCAATTGTTTAGGTATCGGGAAGATGAAGAAATATTGAAGGGTTTTGACTTAATTGAATTAAAAGACGGTGAAGTAGATCGCGCGTCAAAATTTCAGATAGTCCCAAAAGAGGCTAAGCTTTTAAGAGCATCTGATTTAACTTCAAAAGGAGAAAGTGAAAAGGGATCACAACCTTTTATTTATAAAGGTGACGAATATCGACCCAAGGCAGGTAACCATTGGAAAACACATCAGGCAGGTCTTAAAACGTTAGAGTCTGCAAATCGGTTAATTGCATTTGGAAAAACACTTTGCTTCAAAAAATATGCTAATGATTTTCCAGTTACGCCATTTTTTAATGTTTGGGATGATACTGTTCAAAGTACTTTTGCGACAGAGAATATTTATGTAGTTCAAACTTACTCAAAAGTTATTCAGCGTTGTCTCCTCATGACTACCGCTCCAGGAGACCTTGTGCTTGATCCCACTTGCGGAAGCGGCACTACTGCTTTTGTTGCAGAACAATGGGGGCGGAGATGGATAACTTGCGACACTTCGCGGGTTGCGATTACTCTTGCAAAACAGAGATTAATGACTGCGAAGTTTGATTATTACGAGCTTGCTTATCCGGTAGAAGGAATAAAAAGCGGATTAAAATATAAGACTGTTCCTCATATTACGCTTAAATCCATTGCCAACAATGAACCGGCAAAGGAAGAGACATTATACAATCAGCCGTTTATTGAAAGGAGCAAAGTTCGCGTCACCGGACCCTTCACTGTTGAGGCGGTGCCGAGCCTTCGGGTGAAGCCGTTTGACGGCCGTGAGCCTAAGATGGAAGTGACGAATGAACAACTGGCGCGCACAGGCGAAACTGGCAGGCAGGCTGAATGGCGCGATGAGTTGAAGGCTACAGGCATTCGCGCAGTCGGAAACAGAATTATTTCATTTTCAAGGATTGAGCCGATGATCGCCACCCGCTTTCTCCATTCAGAAGGTGAGATTCTTGAAGACAGCGGCGAAAACAAAAGGGCTTATATCAGCTTTGGCCCTGATTACGGGCCTCTTGAGCAACGGCAAGTTGAGGAAGCTGTCAAAGAGGCAAGAAGCCTGAAACATAAACCGGACTTTGTCATATTCGCCGCCTTCCACTTTGACCCTGAAGCTGCAAAAGATATAGACCAGATCAATTGGCCTGGGGTTAAGCTTCTCAAGGCACAGATGAGCGTTGACCTGCTCACAAAGGATTTGCCGGAAGAAACGCTCATCCAGTCAAAGTTACTGGCTCATCGGGCAGCCTGATGTGGAAGTGATAAAAATGAAAGACGGTAAATTCAAGGTTAAATTGAACGGTTTTGACTATTATGACCCTGTGACTGGAGAGATTATTTCTAAAGGCACAAAACACATTGCGATGTGGTTTCTGGATTCGGATTATGACGAAAGAAGTCTGTATCCTGATCAGGTCTTCTTCCCGGAAAGTGATTTAAAGCGGGACTGGACAAAATTGGCAAAGGCGCTTAATGGCGAGGTGAATGAGGAATTGATGGAGGCGTTTCACGGAACAGAGTCTTTGCTGTTTTCAGCAGGAGAGGAAAAGAAGATAGCGGTGAAGATAATTGACAACCGGGGAATAGAGTCGTTTGTGATAAAAAAGCTGGAATAATTATGATAGGCACTCCAAAAGACTTCATAAAAGACATTCTTGAAATTCCGGCAGAAAGTCCGACAATTGAGTTCAAGCGCCTTGCCGAAGATAAAGTTGTTTCCAAGATTATCGAAACCGTTGTAGCTATGGCAAATACCGACGGCGGCGTGGTTATGCTTGGCATTGATGACCCCGAAAAAACAAAACTCAAAGGATTGGACAGGGTATATGGAATCAATGAGAATTTAGAAGTTTTTGATGCATTAGGCCGAGAAATACAAAAAATTATCCCACCATTGTCAGGATTATGGCCGCCTGGCATTGTAGATGTCGCTAATATCGACAAGCGAGTTGCTTTGATTTTCATTCCAAAAGCCGTTGATAGTTTTCGCTCAGTCAACAATCATGTATTTGTTCGTCAGGAAAAAGGGAACCGCCAGTTAACAGCACATGAGGTTGTTAAGTTTGCTTATGCAAAAGGATTTGAAAAGGCGGATAAGGGGCTGGTTGAAGTTCCATTTGAATTGTTGAAAACACCTTATTTTGAGGAATGGAAGCAGGCTCGTAATATAAACGGCTCGACGGTAGAATCAATTTTGGAAAAAACTGGTTTAGCCAGAAAGTCCGATACAGGAAAATTGTTGCCTACATTAGCGTCTGTTTTGTTATTCGCAGAGTATCCAAGCGACCTTACTGAAGCAAAATGTGCTATCCGGGTTTTTCAATACACCAGAACTATTGAGAGCATTGGAGAAACTCCGAATTTAATAGGTATCCCCAAGACAATACAGGGACCTCTTATTAAACAAATTAAAGACGCCCATGAGTATGTCTTGACTCTTCTTAGGGCAGGTATAAGAATTCCTTCGGGATTTAAAGCAGTTTACCAAATTCCAGAACGCGCAGTAAAAGAGGCTATTACCAATGCTGTCATTCACCGCGACTATTATATAAAAAGAGATATTACCGTTAAAATCTTTGAAGACAGGCTTGAGGTTGAAAGCCCTGGTTTGTTTCCTTATAACATCACACGGACGAATATTGGACGGGTCAGAGCCGAAGGGTACAGAAATGATCTTTTGGTCAAACATTTACGAGAGTTTCCATCACCGCCCAATTTGGATGAAAATGAGGGTGTTCGGGCTATGAGAAAAGAGATGGCCGGCGAAAATTTATATCCGCCTATATTTTTGACTTATCCGGATTCTATAAAAGTAGTGCTGTTTAATGAGCATCAGGCATCAGAGTGGGAAAAAATAAGCGCCTATTTAAGAAAAAATAAATACATCTCGAATGAGCAGGCAAGAAATGTTACGGCTGTTGTTCAAAGAGATAAAATGTCTTATATGTTGAGACGGTGGGTAGAGCAAGGATTATTGATTCAGATTAAGCCGCCATCAGGTTTTAAAAGAGGAACTAAATATAAGCTGGTAGATGTCCCTGAGATTAAGACTGAAAACGGATAGGTTATACGTGAAGCAAGAAATCGTATAAAAATTAAACTACTTGATATCAATTGGTTAAGGGAGTTTTATAAGTAAAAGTGAAAATATGAGCCAAAAAGGAATAGACCAGTTAATCATCAACGGCCCGTATGAGGAGCCGAAGGAGCATTGGCTTTACATCCGGGAGACGCAGGCGTTTGAGCGGCGCGAGGGAAGACGAAAGTCCGGCTACTGGAGGGCGACAGGAACAGCGCGCCCCGGACAGGAAGACCCCGGTGAATATAAAGAAATAGAGATAGTCAACAAGATACGGCCGAGGATCAAAAAATGGAGAGAAAACGATTATCCGAATGTTACCGGAGTTACGAGAAAGCTGCTTAATCACTGGAATAACGAAGCCGGCATTTCAGAGAGTCAGAAACTATTCTGGTGCCAGCTTGAAGCAGGACCATGTCCCTTCCTTTTGTTGAAGTAGGAAGCGACCTCGATTAAACTATTTCATTCCAAAACTTATTTAAAGGAGGTCGCTTCTATGGGTAAAAGATACCGTAAGATGGCAAAAAAGGC
>Ga0265296_1001782_pt1 | contig 23411 bp, 23 predicted proteins | sample MunlanPumphouse1_FD_189073 | JGI IMG/M metagenome (GOLD analysis project Ga0265296, IMG submission 189073) | Groundwater microbial communities from a municipal landfill in Southern Ontario, Canada - Pumphouse #1 | ecosystem: Environmental > Aquatic > Deep subsurface > Groundwater | place... | reverse complement strand
TAAAAACATTGGCTATTTTAAAATTAAATTTTGGCTTAATGATGATATAAATAAAAATTATTTAGAAAATAAAATCAATTATTTTTATAAAAACAAAATTAAATCACTTATAATTGATGTTCGCGGGAATAATGGGGGTAGCTCCCAATTAGCCGATGTATTAGCTTCTCATTTTTTTAATAAAAAAGTTTTATTTGGCACAAATAAAAGAAGAATTTCCAAAAATAACTTTAAATTAAAAAAGTTCTATTATCATATTTATCCCAAAGAGCCATATTTCAACATTCCAATATATATTCTTATTGACTCTCAGTCATTTAGTTCCACTGAATTATTTGTCGCGGGAATGAAGGATAATAAAAGAGCGACATTAATCGGAGAAATTACGGGCGGAGGCACCGGTAATTCGCAAAAAATATTAATTCAGTTTAAAAATTACCCCTTTAATCTTTTTGTGCCCACCTGGATTTATTATCGTCCCAACGGGAAAGAAATTGAGGGGATTGGTATAAAGCCGGATATTGTAACCAAAAAATCAATTGGTTTTATTTATAAAAATATAGACGAGGCATTAATGATAATTTTGAGAAAATTTAAAAAAACAGGTAAAAAATTAAGTTGACAGAAATCACTTTATATAATAGATTAAAGTTAATAATAAATCGCACATTTTATTGAAATATATCAATTGAAGTAATTACTTAGGAGGTTAGGATAATGAACGATGATTTTTTGTGGATGCCGAATCCAGATGTTAGAAAGAGATTGGTGGCCGATAACATACTTTTATTCAATGTTAAAACCAACCAGTTGCTTCTAATTAATGACCAAGCTTCTTTTATCTGGGATCAGTTTAGGCCCCTTTCATATTTAAGAAATTCCGAGCTGCTTAGTTTGCTGGCGAGAGAATATGAAAGCGCGCCTCAAGAAGTATTGCGGTCAGATGTCGATGATTTTTTGCGGGATTTAGAAAATCAGGGTTTTATAAGATGTGATGGCGAATCGTTTAAGACGCAAGGGGTCGATATTAAAGACGGACAAGATGATAAACTGGGCCATTTTGCTTTTTCTGAATCATTGCATAATGTTGCCGCAGAATTAAAGGTGCCCATTTCTGGTTGTATTGAGATTACTCAGCGCTGTCCTTTGCGCTGTTTGCATTGTTATATTAGTAATAAGCCCGCAATTAAGGGTCAGGAATTGACGACCGGCGAAATAATGGATTTATTAGACCAAATGGCCGAGTGCGGTTGCCTATGGCTTCTGATTACTGGCGGCGAACCATTAATTAGAAAGGATTTCTGCGAGATTTATCTGCACGCTAAAAATTTGGGGATGATCATAACCGTTTTTACCGGCGCCATTAATTTGGATGAAAAAATTATCAAATTATTCAGCGAATATCCTCCCTTCCTGGTAGAGGCGACATTGCATGGCGTTACCGAAAAAACTTTTGATGCTATCACGGGCATAGATGGTTCCTTTCAAAAATTTCAGAGAGGAATAAAATTGCTTCGGGAAAGTAAAATTCCCTTTCATTTAAAAATGATTGTAATGCGTCAGAATGTCCAAGAGGTTGAAGCGGCTCATAAACTGGCATTGGATTTGGGCGCTGATGATTTCCGCTTCGACTCCATGATCAATGCAGATTTTCACCATTCGCCCAAAGCTCGCGAACTTCGCATATCAGTTGAAGATGCTTTAAAACTCGATTTAATTGAGCCATACAAAAACCGATGGCAAAGAATTTATCGTAATGCCCTGGCTAAGAAAAAGGAGAGTCGCAAAAATTATTTATTCCCCTGCCGAGCCGGGAGATGCTCATTTACAATTAGTGCCGATGGATATTTATTACCCTGTATTTTAATGAGAACCCCATCTTATAATTTGCGTCAGATGAGTTTTGGGGAGGGCTGGGCCTCATTAACTAGTCGGGTGGATAAATTACGAATGAGTAAAAATAATTTATGTTTACAATGCTCCGTTAAGACGTGTTCCAAGTGCCCGGCCTGGGGATATTTAGAGCACGATAATCCCAACAGTAAATCATTGTTTGCTTGTACGCTTCAGAGAGAAAGGGAGAAAATTTTTCTTCCCTAATATGTTTTTGAGAGAAAGGAGGATTGGTCATGACAAAGAAATGGAAAAAGCCCGAAGCCAAAAAGGTGGATGTCAAAGAAGACAGCACTTCGAGTGGCTGCGAAGGCAAGAGAATCGGTTGCTATGCCGGTTCAAGCTGTGGTTCCGTGGAGGCAAAAAACAAACCGCGGAAAAAGTGACTCGGCCATCGCCAAGCCATATTAAAGTGGATGTTCCAGGCGCATCCACTTTTTAATTTTAAAAATAACTTATTTTCTGTATAATAAAGACACCCATGAAAAAAGACGAAATAAAAATTTTCTATCTCCTATCTTTTTTGGGCGGTCTTCATTTTAATCTTGTAGCCCCGCTTTTTGTTATTTTCGGCCTTTCTCTTGGTTTTACCATTGCCAAAGTCGGCGTGCTTTTTGGCGCCAGCCGTCTTGTCTCGCTGATTTTCGAAGTTCCAACTGGTATGTTCGCCGATCAATATGGACGCAAAAAGTCAATTCTCCTGACTTATTTTTTAACCATATTTTCGTCTCTAATATATTTTTTTAGTTCAAATTTTTATGTTTTATTAATCGGGTCGGTAATAAGCGGTTTGGCCTTAACCTTTATGAGCGGCGCTTTTGAGGCCTTGGCCGTTGATTCATTGGGATTAGCCGCTGATGATAATTTGCGTAATAAATTTTTTGTCCGACTGGGCATACTATCAACCATTGGTTTTATCGCCGGCGGTTTTATGAGCGGCTTGATTGCCTATTTTGATTTGAGATATATTTGGCTGGCGCAGTCGGTCGTCTCACTGGTCGCCCTGATTATTGGCTGGCAATTTATTAAGGAAAAAGATTTTTGCGTTCAAAAATTTAAAAGAGATCATTTTGGGGAAACGTTTTTTAATAAAGTTAAAGAGCCCGCGGTTTTAATTATTAAAAATAAGGCGATTTTTTTAATGCTCATTGTGTCTGTGTTTATATCTTTAGCGGGGGCCATTTACGTAATTGACTGGCCGGTAATTTTTAAAGATATTTTATCAATTCCCGTCTACTATTTCGGCGCGATTTCTTCGGTGGCGGGAATTTTCTTTTTAGTCGGCTCGCTGATATTTGAGAAGTTCTCAATAAAGAGGGGTACGATTAAGGTGTTGGCAACGTCATTGATTTTAATGGGAATTTTTTATGTTATTTTTGGCTTTTCAAAAAGCATTTTTTTATCTTTAATGATTTTCATGGCTTTAGATTTTTTTAATGGCGGTTTTAGTCCCTTGTTTTATTCTCTGTTTAATAAATTTATTCCCTCGCCCCAGAGAGCGACCATTCTTTCTTTTTATAGTTTGATCAATAGTGGCAGTTCTGGTTTGGGTGAGATTTTAGGTGGTTGGCTTATTATTGCTTTCACGGCGCCATTGGCAATGATTTTTGTGTCCGCGCTTGTTTTAGTGTCATCACTGTTTCTATTTAGAATAGGTCATAAGATTGATTATAAGCCATCAATTAATGCATCTCTTTGATTTATGTCGTCATCGTGCCTGAATATAAAATTTTTTTTAGTGTGAAAATCAAATTGACAGAAATTACTTTATATAATAGATTAAAGTTAATAATAAATCGCCAAAGCTATTGCCAGGTTGCTTCTAAAATAGAGGGAAAAATTTATAAAATTTAGTACCTCTTTTATTTTGCATTATTTTGATTTTATGGTTAAAATTAAATCAAAAACAAATTAAAATATGAGTATAGACAAAAAATTATTACAAGCCATTAAAATGATGTTTGAGGTTGATCAGGATTTAAGATTACAGTGTGTGGCTAATAAAAAAATTCAAGTGCCACTATTTGAGATGAATAATAAAGATTATGGAAAAATTAAGGGAGAGAAATTATTAAAAGGCGCCAGCTTAGGAGGTGCATTAATTTATATTTTGGATAACGTACATAATATTCGTATCTGGAATATTATAGATAAATATGGTTATCCAACCAGTAAGTTGATAGGCAAAAATGGTATGCATTATTTTCATATTTTAATACAGCATCAGGATTATGATTTGAAATTACAAGAAGAATGTTTAAAAAAATGTGATTTTTCGCCAAAAGATAAAGCATATCTAACCGATCGAGTTTTATTAAATAGCGGGAAAAAGCAAATTTACGGCACGCAATTCTTTTTTGACAAAAAAATCGGTAAATTAGAAATGAAACCGGTAGAAAATTCGAAGATGGTTAATAGAAAAAGAAAGGAAGTGGGAATTGGTCCATGGGAAAAAGATTTTGCTAAGATAATGAAAAGAATGAAATAAAATTAAGCTACTATTTATAAAAATATAGATGAGGAATTAATGATAATTTTGAAAAAATGTAAAAAAACAGGTAAAAAATCAAGTTGACAGAACTTACTTTATGTAATAGATTAGGGGGATCTATATGAAAAAACCAAATAATAAAAGGGTGTGTTCATTGGCATAAAAACCATTAAGCACGCCCTATTTTTTTTTATGAGATTATGCTAAAATAAATATATGGCTAAAGTTAATTTTGATTACAATCTTAAAAAAGACGCTTGGAGTTGGGTGCTGATTGCAAAAGATAAAGATATGTGGGGTTTGAATTGGCGTAATCAGATTGCGCAAATTCCCGACGAACTTTTAGAAAAAATCGAAAAGGTTAGTTTTTCTCGCGCTCAAAAAATTGTTGAGGATTATATTGAAAAAGATTCAAAAAAAGAATATAAAAACAAAGTGATGTATTCTGAAATGCAGGTCTTGAAAAAATCATGGGGGATGGTCGAAAAAAAGTATTTTGAAACTCTTTCGAAGATCATGCAGAGGCCTATTTTCACCGAAAAATTCAGTTGTTATTTTACCACCGGACTCGTGTGTCCTTATAATGAAAAAGAAAATTGGTTTATGGTGTCTATGTGGCATAGTATCCCTTTTTCAATAACGACAATTTGTCACGAAATAATGCACTTGCAATTTTTAAATTATTATAAAAATTATTTAACAAAAAGATGGCTAAAGAAAAATCAAATTGAAGATTTAAAAGAGTCTCTGACGTTTTTATTGAACGAGGAAGAATTTAGCGATATCATCCTGTGTGATGATAGTGGATATCCTGAGCACGGTAAATTAAGAAAAGAATTAAAGAATATTTGGTTAAAAAATAAAGATTTTCAAAATTTATTAGATGAAGCGATTTCCATAATCAGAAGGTAATGTTTGCGCGGTTATATTAATGATAATTTTGAAAAAATTTAAAAAAACAGGTAAAAAATCAGGTTGACAGAACTTACTTTATATAGTAGATTAAAGTTAATAATAAATCGTACATTTTATTAAGTTTTAAAAAATACGATCGGTAAATCCCGCCAACGGCAGCCCGTAGAGAGAACATAGAGCATGCCGCATAATATTTCATAGAGATCGGCCTGCGGCCGGCCCCTGGTCCGCTTGCGCGGACTCAAAAAAGGTTCAATTAGACGGAATTGCTTAAGCGTGATGTCTGAAAAGGATAAGACTTTCTACCTTTTTCATTTTGAGGTTGTATAAGGATACAAGTTTAATGACTTATACCTTTATTTTACAACAAAATGAATTTTGCAACCATCTCAATATGTCATCAGGAAAGAAACTTAGGGAAAACATAAGAAAACTACGATTAAAAAAGAAGATGTCGCAAGGAGACCTTGCACGGCTTTAGGCTTTGATAGAGCGTACATCAGCAATATTGAAAATGGTCGTATGAACCCCACTCTTTCCACTTTGGAAAAAATCACCAAAGCGTTGGGAATTTCAAGCAGTGAACTTTTGAAATAAATTTATGAGAAACAAAACTTTCGCAATAATAACAGATTTCGGTTTCGATTTCTCTGTCGCTTCAATGAAAGCTCTGATTTTGAGAAGCTTCCCTGATGCACAAATTGTTGACATCGACCACAGCATTAAACAATTTTCAATATTAAGCGGTGCTTTTGTGATATATAAAGTATATGAGTACTTCCCGGATCAAACTATTTTTATTTGTGTGGTCGATCCCGGAGTTGGGAGCAAACGTGAACCGATTTACATAGACACAGGGAATTACAAATTTATAGGCCCAAACAATGGATTATTCCACTATATTTTAAAGGAACTTGGGTCTTCCTGTAAGACATATGTGATAAAAAAAGAATTTAGACCCGTGAAATCAACCACCTTTCATGGTAGAGATTTGTTTACGCCTGCTGCTATAGAAATTACTAAGGATAACTTTAATATAGTTGAGCCGATTGATAGAGATAAACTTGTCTTTATTCCTGCTCTTGATAGTGAGGTGCCTGTTATTACCTATATAGATGGGTTCGGTAATATCAAAACCAACATTTCTCTCAGTAATGATTTTAATAAGAAAGACGTCTTAAAAGTGAAAGTTAATAATACTCTTCACCTAATAAAAGTTTCCAATACGTTCAGTGATGTCATAAGGGGAGAACTGCTCTGCTACAAAGGAAGCAACAATACTCTTGAAATTGCCGCCAATCTTGCATCGGCTGAAGAAATTCTTAAAGTAAATGTTGGAGACCACATCGCTATCGAGCAATAATATGGGAAAACACTTAATCATTGCATCATATGACGGTATCAGTACTTACTATTGTGGTATCGGTACGACCATGCAAGATACCATTTCTTCTTTAAAGGATTTGGTAAATTCTGAAAAAATCAAAATTAGTTTGGCCTATATTTCTGCAGATCCAGATGGAAAAGTATTTAATCAGAAACGTCTTCAAGATAACGTCGAACTTGTAAAAAAGACTGGCGGCTATCTTATCCCTCTTTGCAATGGTACTGCTGGTTTTAACGAATTCGACATGTGGCAGAGCTTTCCTCAGTGGGAGTATGCATGTGCATCATTAGCTACAGCTCTGAATGTGATTCTAAAAGACGAAGATGACAACATCTTAATGCTGCATGACACTCCTTTTTTGTTTTTTCATAAATTCAAACAACAAATCTTTGGTAAGGAGTTGAGATGTTTTTACATGCCTCGTAGTACCGGTTTAAACTATAAGTTTGGAGATGAGAAGTGGCGACAAAAAAGAGTGGAACTTGAAAAAGAAGCTTTTCAAGCAATTCAAAATGATCCCGCTGCCTCCGTGCTTGCAATAGGTAGAAACTTTGCGCAACATTTAATAAGTGATTACAATCTCTCTTTTACCGAAAGTGATTATCTAGTAAACGGTCTTTATTTTGGACGCTATAAAAGGCTCCTTAACCAAAAATTCGACATATCTGAGCTTAGAAAGTTTGGTATAAACATTGACTCAAAATCTAAAGTTATTTTTAGCTGGGGCAGGGCTTCTATTGCGAAAGGGCTAAAAGAGTTGCTGGAAGCATGGCAAGAGATTGCTGAGTTACTACCTGACCATTACATGATCATACAAGCTCCAAATAATTCTGGGGAGGATGATTATTTTCAACTTTTAAAAAAGTATGAGAAGGAGATTCCAAGGACGATCGTGATAGACGATTTCAATCCAGAGATATGGCAAACTTGTCTCCGGATTCAAAATACTGATGTTGTTTGCATCCCGTCTATTATGGATCCAAATCCACATACTGCGATTGAAGCCAAACTATTTTCTGTCGGTATGGAATATGTGATTATCAGCAGCAATGTTGACGGTGTAAAGGATACCTTTGCCAGTGATGAATGTTTATGGGTTAATCCATACGATAAGAATGATTTTTCAAACGGAATCCTTAAGGCCGTGAAGTTAAACGAGAAACAAAGGTGCAGTATGAATGAAGCTAACGGTATGAGCCTTTCTGCATATGATTATGCAAAAACCATTAAAGATTTCCTTAAAAAAATTAACTTTATATGATTTTCCGGTGGTCAATTTGGGGAGGACATATATCAAAAAATATTGAGTTGCTTCGCTACAGCGTCCTTTCTTTCAAAAAACAATTTGGAAGTGTCCATCAGTACATTATTTATACGGACAATGTCAGCTTCGTTTCAAAGCAACTAGATACGGATGTAGATGTTAGAGAGTTTCCTTCAGATGAGAACTCACAATTTTGTATTACGTCTAAGGCAACATGGCTAAAGTGGTGCCCTTCATCAAGATTGGATGTTAATCAAGATGAGTTTTACGTAGATTCCGACGTATTTTTGTTGAAGTATCCAGAAGAGATTGATTCAATTTTGTCCAATCCGAAAATAAAGTTTGCCATCATGGATGAGTTTTTTGGTCAACCTTATCAGCATGGCGCGATGCATAAGAAGGCTACTTCAAATACGCCTTTTGTAAATGCTGGATTTTTTTTGCAAAAAGCAGGACATGATATTTCCCGTGATTTAACTAAAGAATTTGAATGGTGGCAGAAGAATATAAAAGATGATAAACAAACTCACCACGACGAACAAGGAGCATTGGCGGTTGCACTTACAAAGTATTTGGTGAACGGTGAATTATTTATTTTGCCAAAGAAGAAGTATATGGTAATTAGTGAAACTTCAAACGCTGGCATAAAAAACCTAGATAAAGTAACGTTATTCCATGCTACTTATCCAACTCATCCCGCGTTTTATAAGTTCAAGCATATATTAGATGAGATTTTACGTGAGCAATTAAAATTAAATTTTGAAAATGCCAAGTGAACACATGGAAGCGAATAACATAGTGGCGATTCTTATGTCTGTTAGAGACGAAGAATCATACATTGATCTGAATATTTCATACCATCTTGATCTCGGTTTTGATTATATATTTATTGCTAACCACTGTTCAACCGATAATACAAACAGAATATTAGCTTCATATAAAGACGATCCAAGGGTTATTGTAGTTGAGGAAAAAGATCCGGTTTTTGACCATGCAAAAATTGCAAATAAATTGCTTAGCTACGCTAACACACACTACAAAATTGATTGGTTTATTTTTTTGGACGCTGATGAATTTCTTTCAATAAAGGACGAGACAATCCACGATTTTACAGCTCGCTTAAAAAATAATAGTATCCCTTATGCAACTATTGGTTGGGCGAATGCGCTGTTTGATTACACACTCTCTGATTACACTTGTTCTCCAGTACATGCAATAGACACGACGAAATATTACTATCCATGGCCAGAAAAAGAATGGCAAGAATATGGTCATTTTAGGAAAGCCATGGTGAAAAATCATAAAAATATGGAGGTTGTTGTAGGGGGGCATTATGTAAAAACTGAAAATAATCCTGAATTTTTTGGTGAATACCATTGGAATCCTTTTATTATTCCAAAAAGTGAAGCCCGATTACTACATTTTGAATTTAGAGATAAGGCAGACGCAATATATAAAAAATGGGAAAAATTAGCATCGTTTGAAAACGATTCAACTTCGGATGTCAGTTCTCCCTGGCTTGAACGCATTCAGACAATTAGGAAATATGTTGAAGATTTTAAAGATAATATCGATGAAATTAACAGGAGATGGTTTTTTGAACACAGGACATTTTGGGGGACAATTGTACCCGAAGATAGAATAGTTTACGATACTACACTGTCTATTTGGTATAGAAAATATTTTAGGAGAAAAATAGAAAGCGGAAAAATCAAATCAGTTTGTTTGGTTCGTAGTGGATACTTAGGTGATGTAATAATGACTGAACCAATTGCACGATTTTTGTCAAAATACGTAGATAAAATTTATTTAGCCACGGAGATAGAAAACGCCGAATTAATATTCAATACCTATAATAAAGTATATAAATACAACCAGGTTAATTCAGGAGAAATTGATTGCGACATAATGATAAAGCTGGTTTACGAACTTAGTGATAACCAGAAAACATACATACAGGGATACATGGAATCAGTTGGTTTTGGGGAAGTGGTTGTCAAAGACATTCCGATACTAAACAGCGATTGGGAAAATATTATTGATGGCGAATATATCCTCATCGCCCCTCTCACGAGTTGGTGGGAGGAGAAAAAAAGAAATTGGGGATATAAGAAGTTTACTGAATTATCAAATTTATTAGAGGCTGAATACAATACTAAATGCGTAATACTTGAAAAACATTACTCATTTAGTGAAATGATGTCGCTCATTAAACACTGCAGCTTTTTTATTGGAAACGACTCTGGTCCTGCAATAATTGCTCAAAGTTTTAAAAAGAAAGCGTTTATTATTTTTGGGGCGACTCGCCCGGACTATATACACATGTCAGAGTATACTGTACCTATTTATGACAGAAACAGACACAAGCTTTGTAAGCATACTTCAAGGAAAAAGGAATTAGATTGCTGCGAGGAATTTTGTATGGAGAGAATAAGTGTTGACAAAGTTTTTGATCAAATCAAGTTACATGTATGAATAAGCCAAAAATAGAAATCAAATTAGCTTTTATTACCGGCTTAAGAGAAATTGTTTTAAACGAAATAAGCCAATATGCGAACCTTTATGTTATTAAAGAAGAGGGGGATTCGCTTCATTTGGATTTTGTACAAGACCTTACCGAAATCAAACATTTAAGAAGTGTTTCTCGAGCATATATTATAGTGCAAAATTCTAAATATAACCCGCTTTATATTTCCAACCATAAATCAATCTTAGGTAATCTTATAGAAATAATCATCAGTGGAAATAAAGATAAATTCAGGACTTTTAAAATAATTTGCGCTGGATCAGATTCTCCAGAAGTTCGCAGTATTGCCGAATATATACAAAAAACATATGGACTGACCGAGAAAGAGGAGGCGGATATGAAAATACATATCGTAAAACGTGATGAAATTTGGGAAATCGGTATTCAGATTACGCCAAGGCCCTTGTCTTCCAGGGATTATAAGATAAAAAATATGAGTGGCGCGATGGATCCAACGATTGCATACGCGGTGAATTCTTTATGCGAATTAGAGAATGCAAATTCCTATTTAAATATTTTTTCCGGAAGCGCAACATTGCTTATTGAGGCTGGCCAATGTTATCCAAATCTGAAACAATTAGTTGGTTTTGACAATAATAAGAAATATATTTCTTTAGCTATACAAAATATAAAAAAAGCCGGATTGATAAAAAAAATAAAGCTTAAAGAAAAAGATGTTTTTGACAAACCTGACTTAGGCGGGTTTGATGTGATTACGTCTGATTTGCCGTTCGGCATGTCTATATCAAAAAATGAAGACCTGGAAAATCTTTATCAGTGTTTTATTGAATACTGCCAAGAAACATTAAATCATGGGGGTAAACTGGTTGTTTACACGAGCGAGCACGAAATGCTGGAAAAAATCATCCTGGAATCAAAATTTAAGATTATAAAAACATTAGAGTTAAAATTTATAACATCGGTAAATATGTATCTCCGCCCGAAAATCTTCGTGTGTAGATTAAAACAAAATTCTGCATAAAAGTCATTTGATTATGAAAGAGTTTGATTTAAAGAAATATTTGAGTAAATATAAAAATACTAATATTGACTTCTTTCGATTTCCTGGTAATTATGGCGATTCTCTTATTTGGCATGGAACAAAAAAAATACTATCGTTGCTTAATATTTCGGAGCGCTATGTAGATATTTCTTCGCCCAAATATAATAATGTGCTTTTTATAGATGGTGGCGGCAATTTGGTTGATTATTATCATGATGTCAGAGACTTTTTGATTAAAAAACCTGCTTTATATAGTGAGATAGTCATTCTTCCACACACGATATTTGGTGAGAATCAGATTGAGACCTTGAATAATCTCTCAAGTAAGCTGACAGTATTTTGCCGAGAAAAAATTTCTGCAAAATTCTTAGAAGATAAACTAACGCACGGTAAGGTATATTTATGGCATGACTGCGCATTTTATAATGAATTTTCTCAGATACCTGCGGGAAATGGCATTCTAAACGTCTTTCGATCAGACAATGAATCGATATTGAACACATGGCCAGAATCAAATAATGATCTATCATATAATGGATATGCTACTAAACCACTGGATGAGTTACTTGGAGTTTTGCAAAAATACGCACAAGTAAACACCGATAGGTTGCATATAGCCATAGGTGCCACATTACTCGGAAAGCAGGTGAGATTATTCCCGAATTCATATTATAAAAACAAAGCTGTTTTTGATTATTCGCTAAAAAGATTTTCAAATATAAGCTTTGTTGAAAAATTTGACAAATTTAAATATCCATGATAATTTGTCAGTATTAAATAGTTCATTCCAAATTTAATCAGATAAGGAGAGCACGAAATGAACGGACTTAGATTATCCGATGCCATTAGGTTAAGAAGTTTGTTGTTGGGTGTTGGTAATTTGGATGGGGTGGAGATTATTCGCCGATTTGAAACCCAAGAGGATATTTATACGGTTTTGTATAATCGGCCACCATCCTTAATGTTGGAAAAAGGAGTTGTTTTTCGCGAAAATATCGGGCAAGAAACCGTTGAAAAAGTAATCTGTCAAATGACCGTTACAGAGAATCATTGCAATGGTCATTATCCTGGTTATCCAATTCTTCCTCTTGCCCAGCAAGCAGAATTTGTCGGTCAAACCGGCGCATTACTGCTTAGTGTCGCGAGACAAAAAGAGTTTGCCAATGCGATTCCCTTTGCGGTTAAAAATCAGGAATTCAGAAGTGGCAACAGCGGTCCAGTTTTCCCCGGCGATATTCTTATCTCGGTGGCACAGATATTGCGATATCGGATGGGCTTTGCAAATGTTGATGCTATTATTACCATCCGCGACCAGTTGGTGGCGACGATGGAAGAGGTGGGTTATATGGCGGTTAAAATGCCGTTCCTTAATGATTAATAAGTTATAAAAAAATTAAATTCATTGCGACTCTGGGCATATTTATGTTAAAATATATACATAAACCCAGAGTTTTTATTTATGGATTTTAAAGATTATATCTTATTTTTAGTTTCAGCCGTAGACATAGTAATGTGCCTAATTATTTTTGTCCATAATCCTAGAAGTGCAGTTAATGTGGCATTTTCACTTACGGCTCTCTGGGCGGCACTTTGGGGATTTGGTTTGGCTATGTTTAGATTGTCGTCAGATTTTAGTTCTCAATTATTTTGGAATCGAGAATTTATTTTAACCGCCGCCCTGATTGGCAGTAGTTTTTTGCACTTTTCTTTTGTTTTTGGAAAAAACGACACCTTAAAATTGAATTGGAAAAAACTTTTTTTAATATACTGCCCCAATATAATTATTTTTCTAACAGTCATAACTCCCGGAGTATTAATTAAGGATATTTTAGTAAGGGATTGGGGAAATGAGAGTATTTTAGGTTGGGGGTATATATATTATGGTATTTACTTTACCGCTCTTTGGTTATGGGCCAGTATCAACCTTCTTAGAAAATATAAAAGAGGCGATCAATTTCTAAAAACGCAAATCAAGTATATTTATATCGGAGTGGGAATTTCAATAATTTTTGGCGCCACCTTTAATTTAGTTTTCATCTTATTAGGAAATTATAGATATGTTTGGCTCGGTCCATATGCAATGTTTGGTTTTATTGTGGCTACATCATATGCAATCATCAAGCATCAATTGCTTAATATAAAAGTTATAACCACAGAGATTTTTGCCGTATCTTTAAGTTTTGTTTCTTTTACAGAGCTATTAAGATCAAAGGATACTATTGAATTTGTTAGTAGATTTAGCCTTTTTATAAGTACTTTGATTTTTGCCGCATTACTTATTCATTCGGTATTGCGAGAAGTGAAACGTCGTGAGGAAATGGAGGTCTTAACAAAAAAATTGAGAAAAACTAGCAAAAAATTGGCGGCGGCAAATAAAGAGCTCGAAAGATTGGACGAGGCAAAATCAGAATTTTTATCAATCGCTTCCCATCAGTTGCGCACCCCGCTTACAACGGTAAAGGGCTATACCTCCATGATGTTGGAAGGCAGTTTCGGCAAGCTTTCAAAAATTATGCGCGATGGCTTGCAGAAGGTCTATATCTCGGGCGAGCGATTAATCAGTTTGGTGGACGACTTGCTTAATATTTCGCGCATTGAGGCGGGCCGATTGGAATTTAATATCCTGCCGGTTGATTTGGCCAAGATTGCCGAGGAAACGGTGAGCGATTTCCAGCAAAAAGTAAAAGAGAAAAAAATAAAATTAGAATTTTATCCCGAGCCGAATTTGCCGCCCGTCGCCACCGACCCGCAGAAAATCAAAGAAGTCATTTCCAATATCATTGACAACTCGGTTAAGTACACCATGAAAGGCGAAATAATCGTGGGCTTGCATCAGGAGAGCCGGTCCATAGTTTTTTCCTGCCAAGATACGGGCATTGGCATTGACCCCGAAGATTTGCCCCGCTTGTTTGAAAAATTCGTCCGGGGCAAGGGCATGATGCAGGTCTATACCGAAGGCACGGGTTTGGGCCTGTATTTCGCCCGAATGGTGATTGAAAATATGGGCGGTCGCATCTGGGCCGAGAGCGAAGGCAAAAACAAAGGCAGTAAATTCTCGTTCAGTTTGCCCTTGGCGGATAAGGGACAGGCGAAGAAGGTTGGATAAAATATTTGTTTATTCAATAATATTAAGCAATATTAAGCCCGTTTTGGCGGGTTTTTGTTTTTTAGCCCCAAAAACTTGACAGGATTTATTTTATTGTTATAAAATTATAATCAACAAAGGAAAACCAGTTTTACTGAGCACATTGATAATAAAAAAACAGAATACCAAAAAACTTAACAGAAGCGATGCAGGTATTATAGTTTAGATACGTTTCATTGAAATCCATTAATGAGGGTTTTTGTATTTGATGATACTGAAACAAGGAGCATTAAAGATGAAAACAGAAAAGTTTTTCCAATTGAATCCGTGTTGTCATGTTGTTTCTGGGGCTAAAAGAGGAGCTATCTATAACACAGAAAGCGGGAGAACATACTCTATAGATGGTTCATCGTTGAGAATCTTGCGGTTTCTACATGAGGGATTGAGTTTCGAACAGGTGGTAAAAAAAGTTGCTTTGCCCCCAGAAATCATCTCGGGCTTTATGTATCAACTTAAAGCGATTGGTTTAGGCGACTTTTTTAGTAGAAAAAAATTCATGACAAGGAAAATTTTAGAACCGGTAAGGCCACCTTTGAGTTTTCTTTGGCTGGAGCTTACAAAAAGTTGCAATCTTCATTGCCTTCATTGCTATGCTTCAGCCGGAGGTTGTTGCGACGCAACCGACTTAATGACGGTAAATGATTGGGAAAGGGTGCTTAGAGAGGCAAGGAGTATTGGGTGTGCTTCCGTTTCTATTACTGGTGGCGAACCAACCCTTAAACCATTCCTGAAAAGGGTCATCAAACTTGCTTTTGATTTGGGTTATCGGATAAACTTAGATACGAACGCTACTTTAATCGATAAATCTCTTGAAAAAGTGATAATCGATTGTGGCGTAATGGTTCATGTTTCTATTTATTCTAATAACCCAAAGGTGCACGACCAGATAACTCAAGTTAGAGGGAGTTTCGAGAAAACAATGTCTTCCATACGTGCGCTGAAGAAGGTTGGCGTTCCTGTGAGTTTTGAAGTTGTGGTCATGAAAGAAAACCAAAAGGGGTTGGGCGCGACACTGGATTTTATAAGAAGTTTAGGGGAAATCAGACCAACTAGATGTTTTGATTTTTTGCGCCCGGTAGGTCGGGGGAGAAAAGGTAATCCAGTCTCGTGCGGTTTTCTTGAAGACCTGCAATATCTACAAAGGCCGACTTTTTTGCCGGTTTACGAGAAAGAATTTGTCAAAAGAATTTCCGGTAACGACTGTTGGCAAGGTAAATTGTGTGTCTTGCCTAGTGGGAATGTTGTTCCTTGCGTTCTTGCAAGAGAGGATGTGTGTGGTAATGTGTTGAAGACGTCTCTCGGTGAAATCGTCAATGGAAATGAATTAAAAAAATTTTGGTCATTATCCAAAGATAAAATCTCCGTTTGTCAAGATTGCGAATATCGGTATGCTTGTCCAGATTGTCGCCCGAAAGCAAAGGCAGGAGGAGGAGAAAATCTGTACGCAAAACCCTACCAGTGTTTTTACGACCCATATTCTGGAATTTGGGGAAAAGGGAGGTGAGTGCGATGAGCAGCGCTTTAGCCGTCGAATGTGTCACGGTTGAGCAGGAAGAGGTGGACGAGGCCGTTAAGGAAGCGATAGAAAATCCTTCCGAGAAAAAAACCGTTAAAGTCATTCCGATTCAAGCATGCGAGCCTTGGCACAACTGTTGCCCAAGTTCGGGGTGGAAATAGCGGTTGTGGTTTACAACCCTTGGCGCCGAGATTCATTCGGCGCCTTTTTTATTTAAAAAGTTTTTAATAGCTCTATTATACTTTTTGGTCTTTTTTCTGATAAATATCTTTGCCAAATATTGACAATTTTTTTAGGTAGATCAGATTCTTTATAACGGTTTTTTTTATTTAATTTTTTTACCAACTCAAAATCAGTAGAAAGCATTATTAGAAGTTCCACGCGTTCATCTTCTTGATATTTTTCCGGTATTATTATGTGTAATATTTCATGGCAAAGATAAATTATGGAATAATTTTTCCAGTCTTCGGAGTGGCCCCATGTTATAATATTTTGTTTAGGAAAGGCCTGACCATTTCTTAATCTCGGATGAGTTATCAGAACATCTATTTTTTTTGAAGGTATTTTTAATCCGGTGATTTCTTTTAAGATTTTTAATGCTTTGTTACCGTTTTTGTCCCATTCTCTTGAAACAAAATTCAAATATTTTTTTGTTTCTTGATAGAGTTTTTTGAATTCAGGACTTTTTAGTCCAGAATTCAAAAACTCATTAGAGTTTAGAAGAGCTTGTTTTAAAACATTTTGGTAGTTTGATGTTATAAAAGCAATGTCTGGTTTGCAAAAAAGATTAAATGACTCTGGAAATTTTTTCCAAAGTTTATTTTGTAAATTGACCCACTCAGGGAACGGTAGTTTCTGACAACAACTTAGAGAATGAATTAATAAATAGGGTTTATTGATTTTAAAATATAGCTTTATCATTATTGAGGTTATGTTTATTATTTTTTAGTTCGCATTTTGAAAAATATGAATCTAAATACTTTTACCCTTTCGTGAAATAATAGCACAATCCGCATTCCGAACATTTTTTCATTGTCGTAGGATTTCTCATATTTTTATATTATACCATAAATATATCTGTGTTGCAAAAAAATTGCAACCCAAGTTCAACAGCCATTTTCTGGATTTTACTAATGGCCTTGTGAGAATCTTTATCAAAAAACATGCGTTTAACACGCGACTTACTATCGGATTTTGTTCGGTAGTAGGTCTTTTATTTTTCTGTTATTTATTGTAAGATCTAAGTATAATTAAAATAAAAACCGCTATGGATTTAAAAAAAATATTATACTTTTCCCGAGTTAGAAAAACTATTTAAACAGAACAACTTTAAAGTTTTGATGGTCTCCGGTGATTACGAGAAAAATTCCCCGAGTATTAACAGTAAAATAATTATTATTGTTGGAAAGAAATAATAAGGCATGATGCAGGTCTATACTGAAGGCACGGGCTTGGGCCTGTATTTCGCGCGGGGTCTTCCGGGTGTGTCGATTCCGCTCATGCGGGTTGCGGCGAAGATTGCTCTTGTGCTTGCAACGAGTAGGCCAACCGGGTCGAATTGAATATAGCCATGTTCAATTAGACCCCTTTTTATTATAATGTTATTATGGTTATGATTGGCGATAATATTAAAGCATGGAATTTTATCAAAAAACATTAAAACTTATCTCAGATAACATCAAAAAGACATTTCCATTTAGAGATAAAAAAGAGCTGTCTGATTTTGATTTATATTCCAAAAAATATTATGCGGGTTTGAAAAATATTGACAGCGATGAAGAATTCTTTATGTATGCCAAAGAGTTTGTCGCCCAAATGAGAAATAGCCACAATCGCATTGGCGGCTCTTGGGGCAAAACTTTCAGGCCTAAAGATTATAAAGTTATTATTGTAGAGAAAAAGTTTTTATTAAAAAAAAGAAATGAAGTTTTGGGAGAAGTTTTATTAATTGATGGAAGAAAACCAAAAGATATCTTACTGGAGAGGAAAAAGACGGCCACCGGCTCCACTAAGCAGCTTCTTGATCGCGGAGCGGAATATATTCTTAGCAGCCAAAAAAGTGATCCTGTAAAACTTAAATTAAAGATTGGCGGCAAAATCAGTTATCGCATTATAAACCGTTATCCAGTTTCCAATAACTCATCTGAAAAAATAGTTGAATTCAAAATGTTTAATGGCACTATCGGTTATTTAAGGGCAGCCTCATTTATTGACGAGCCGGAAATCAGAATGGCTTTAGAGAATAAAATTAAATATTTTGCAAAAGTTAAGCCAAGGTTATTAATTATAGATATCCGTGGTAATCTGGGCGGCAGTTCTCATGTGTCCAACATTCTTGCTTCAAGATTTTTTAATAAAAAAGTCTTATTTGGCTTTGAGTCAAGAAGAATTAATAAAGATAGTATTAAATTAAAGAAGTCGCCTATATATCTTAACCCCCGAGAGCCATATTTGAATATGCCAATTATTATTTTGGTTGATGCGGGAACTTTTAGCGCCAGCGAATCATTTTGTGCTGGTCTTAAGGACAATAGAAGAGCATTGATGATTGGTGAAACTACCGGTGGTGCCGGGATAGGTGATGTTAAAAAATTTGATATTCCGTTTAGAAATTTTAATTTATCTCTCTTTGTTTCCACGGCTATTTTCTTAAGACCTAACGGTAAATTGGCAGAGGGTAAGGGGATTAGACCCCATATTGTGGTTAGGCCCACCGTAAAAGGAATGGTAGTCAACGGAGATGAGGCGTTGGAAAGGGCAATGTTTGAAGCGAGAAAAATATTCCCCAGGAAAGCCATTCTTAAACATATACAAACAATATGACAAACAAGCTCAAAGAGCAGTTAATTGAGGAGTATAAAAAAATATTTATAAATACCTTTGAAGCCGGCGGGGGTTATGGATTTAGATTTTATCACGGCTTAAGGACAATGAAGTATTGCGAGCAATTTTTAAAATTAACATATTTTAAAAATAAAAAGATTAACAAGGATGCGGCTATAATTGCTGGTCTTTTTGCTGATGTGGGAAAATTAGAAGCAGTAAATGAAAAAGATGAACTCATTTATGGCTCAAGGGGCGATCAAAACCACGCCGAAATTGGAAGTGATATTGTTAAAAAATATCTTTCCAAACATATCAGTAATAAAAAGTTAATTGAAGATGTTTCCAAAATAATTAATGAGCAGCACGGCAAAGAGCAAACGATGATTGAATCTAAGTTGATTAAAGATGCTGACCGGTTTGATAATTACGGCTTCATTCAGATTTGGCGTCATATTACCTATGCCCTATATGATAAACGAAGCATTGATCGTTTAAAGGAATTTTGGATCGGCGAATCGGCCCGAGAAAAAGCCAAGGATTATATTAAAAAATTTAATTTTCCAATTATAAAAAAATTAGCGATGAAAAGATATAAAAAATTGGATTATCTGCTTTCAGAAATAGATAGAGAATGCGAGGGAAAGGACATTATTTAGTTTTCGTCGATGTTAAAAGCCCGCTTTATATGATGATTATAAAAACCAAGCCGAATGTAATTTTATTAAGAAAAATTAAATTATCTGATAGAAATTGTTTTGCGAAATGGTGGCGAGACAAAGAGCTACTTAAATTAACAAGCGGTATTTTGAAGTTGATTTCAGATAAAGAGGTGGGGAAGTATTTTTTAGCAATATTGCGAAGTAAAAATGATTATAATTTTATAATAATAATAGACAAAAAAGTTATTGGTCATATTTCATTGGTAAAAAGAAAAAATAATTGGTATGAAACGCAAATTGTTATTGGCGAGAAAAAATATTGGGGGAAAGGTTATGGGCCAAAAGCAATCAGCTCTCTTATTAAAAAAGCGAAACGACTTGGGATTTCTAAAATATATCTAGAAGTAAGACCTGATAATATCAGAGCAATCAAATCTTACGAAAATTGCGGTTTTCAGAAAATAAAAACAATAAAATATCCTAAAAATAAATATTTATCGGAAACACTGAGAATGGAATTAAAGAATTGATGCTTAAAAAACAAAGATTGATGGTATAATAAGGCATGATGCAGGTCTATACCGAAGGCACGGGCCTGGGCCTGTATTTCACCCGAATGGTTATTGAAAATATGGGCGGCCGCATCTGGGCCGAGAGCGAAGGCAAAAACAAGGGTAGTAAGTTTTCCTTCAGTTTGCCCTTGGCGGATAAGGGACAGGCGAAGAAAATAAAGTAACTGAAAATATTTTGAAATTTGAAAGGGAGGAGGCCATGGGACGTTACAGTTTTTTGCCGAATGGGAGAGTTCGTTTATTGCCGGTTTTTAAATCGGAAAACGGCCGAGGACATATTGACCCCAAAATACATTGCCCTCGTTGCAAGAGAAGATTGAGTCCCGACGACGTTAAAAGCAATCAAAGTTACTGCGCAGAGTGCCGGACTAATTTGGCGCTTCAACACGAGATGCTTAATCATGGTTGATCATTATAAAAAATCGCGATTGCGATAATCATTTAAAAATAAAACCCCACATTTCTGCGGGGTTTTTTTAACCTCCTCCTAACCCCCCTATAAAGGGGGAGGAAAAACTCCCTTCGCAAGGGGGAGGAAAGAAAGAGAATGCCCCTTTTCATAAGGGGAGGCGGGGCAGAGAATTATTTTTTTTCCTGAATTTCTTTTTTTATGGCGGTAATAAATTCATCAAGTTTCTGCGGGCCGAGGTCGCCTTTACCGCGCTGGCGCACGGCCACGGATTTGCCGGCCACTTCTTTTTCGCCGACGACTAAAATATAGGGCACTTTTTGTTTTTCCGCGTTTCTAATTCTTTTACTTAAACTCTCGTCGCTATTATCCAATTCAACGCGCGCATCTTCGCCAAATAACCTTTCTTTTACGGCCGCACCGTATTCATTGAATTTTTCGGAAACCGGAATAATAACTGTTTGTACTGGCGCCAGCCAAACAGGAAAAGCGCCGGCCACATGCTCAATATACACACCCAAAAATCTTTCCAACGAGCCGAGCAGAGCGCGATGAATCATAAACGGCTGTTTTTTTTCACCCTTCTCGTCAATGTAAAAAATTTCAAATCGGCTGGGCAAATTGAAATCAAATTGAATGGTGGAGAGTTGCCAGGGCCGGCCAATCGCGTCTTTGACTTTGACATCAATTTTGGGGCCATAAAAAACCGCGCCGCCCACATCATAAATAAAATCCTTAAAGCCGGATTCTTCCAAAACCCTTTTTAATGATTTTTCGGCCATCTCCCAGTCCTTATCGCTGCCGATAAAATGTTTCTTGTCTTCAGGGTCGCGGACGCTTAAACTCATTTCAAAATCATTGAAGCTAAATGTCTTTAACATATAAAGCGTCAGGTCCAAGGCCTTCTTTACTTCTGATTCTAATTGTCGGGGCGTGCAGATAATATGAGCGTCGTCTTGAGTAAACCCGCGCACCCTGTTTAAGCCGTGCAGGACGCCAGACCGCTCATATCGATAAACCGTGCCCATTTCGGTCCAGCGCACCGGCAAATCGCGATAGGAATGACTTTTATTTTTGTATAATCGCAAGTGCATGGGGCAGTTCATGGGCTTGAGGCGATAGTTTTCATTTTCCACGCCGAAAGATGAATACATATTGTCTTTATAAAAATCCAAATGTCCCGAGTGCTCCCAAAGTTTTTCCGAGGCGATATGAGGCGTGGCAACTAATTCGTAGCCGTTTTTTAAGTAAGTGTTTAAAGCAAAATTCATAATTTCCTGGCGCAGGCGCGCTCCTTTGGGCAGAAATAGGGGCAGACCGGCGCCCACTTCATCGTCAATGATAAATAATTCCAATTCGGAGCCGAGTTTTCGGTGGTCGCGTTTATCCGCTTCCTCTTTCATTTTTAAATATTTTTGCAGTTCGTCTTTAGTGGCAAAAGCCGTGCCGTAAATTCTTTGGAGCATTTTATTTTTTTCACTGCCCCGCCAATAAGCGCCGGCAATGGAAAGCAATTTGAAGTGGCCGAGTTCTTTGGTGGATTCAACATGCGGGCCTCGGCATAAGTCCTCAAATTCGCCGACTTGGTAAAAAGTGACCGTGGTTTGTTGCGGTGGTTTGCTCCTCCCACCCCCCCTTGGCCCCCCCTCGGGCAGGGGGGGAATATTAAGAACGGCCTCCTCGGGCAGGGGGGAAAAAGAAGAAGCGACCTCCTCGGGCAGGAGGGGGGTTTGGGCTAAATCTTCAATCAATTCCTGCTTGTACGGCTGGCCTTTCATTTTTTCCAATGCCTCTTTTATGCTCGCTTCTGATTTTTCAAATTTCAAATTTTTTTTAATCAGTTCTTTCATTTTGTCCTCGATTTTTTTCAGGTCTTCGGGCGCGAAAGTTTTTTTACCCAAATCAAAATCATAATAGAAGCCGTCTTCAATGGTCGGGCCGATGGCAAAAAGGACTTTGTCGCCGAAAATTTCTTTGACCGCGTAAGCCATAATATGAGAAGTGGAGTGGCGGATTGTATTTAACTGGTTGTTTTTTTGAGACATATCTTTGATTTTGTTTAGTTTTATTATAAATTAGGCAGAGAGATTAGTCAAACGATTTGACAACGCGGTAAAGGCGGAGTATGTTTTAGTCAGAGCGCCTAGAGATGGTGGTAAAACTATTTTTGCTGCAATTTGTCCTTTTTGGCTGCGACGGCGTCGGGCTGGCGCAAAAAGATTTTCACCGTAGCCGCTGCTACGGCTCAAATTTTTTCGCTGGCCCTCCTTGTCTCGCTCAAAAAGTCCTAAATTTCGCGACAAAATAGTTTTGCCACCATCTCATTATATAAAAAACAAGGAGAAAAACATGCCTTGGATATTAACCATGAGGAAAAGCGGCTATTTTGAAATAGTGGAAATTCTCATTGAGGGCGGCTCTAAAATGAAAGAGTTTTCTCTGTTCATTCTGGGCACCGGCCTTTCTTTGGCGCAAATTGCCAAACTGACCAAAATTGATTTGCCTCGGATTAATGCTTTAAATGAAGATGGCCTGATTCAAAGCCGGGCCCAAAAGAAAATAAAGGAATTTGCTTCTTCTCTCAAGAGAAGGACCTAACCATCTCAAAAACCAAATTATTAAATCATCCAAATCAAGGGTGATTTTTTATTTGATATATTTTATATTTTAAGTTAAAATGTAAAAAATGGAATATACCATAAATAAAATCAAAGAGCAGATTATTGATTTGGTAATCGGCGCGGCCGATAGAGAAGTTGATAGAAATCAATTAGAAGTCGTCATCCCGCCGGAAGCGGATATGG
>Ga0265296_1001781_pt1 | contig 23419 bp, 19 predicted proteins | sample MunlanPumphouse1_FD_189073 | JGI IMG/M metagenome (GOLD analysis project Ga0265296, IMG submission 189073) | Groundwater microbial communities from a municipal landfill in Southern Ontario, Canada - Pumphouse #1 | ecosystem: Environmental > Aquatic > Deep subsurface > Groundwater | place... | reverse complement strand
CCTTCGGCAAGGCCTCTCGCCCCCGAAGACGAAGACGACCGGTCGGGTGATTAGCTCAGTTGGTAGAGCAGCTGACTCTTAATCAGCGGGTCGTAGGTTCGAACCCTACATCACCCACCATCGTCTTTCCCTTTATAAATCAGAAAATTCAGCCGCTCTCCGGAACGAGACGGCTGTCGAACCGACTGCGAAATCACGGTTCGCGGCGTCGCGGGGCTGAGAGTCAGCAACTCGCATCTCGCCCTCAACCATCTTCGCCCGCCAGCGTCTTGGCTGGCGGGCGTCGCATCCGGCCTACCCCCTAGCGGTAGAGGGCCCGCTCTCGCGAGATGTCTTCACTGCTGTAGGGTTGAGCGTCGCTGTCGAACCGGCTCCAACCGGAGGCGCGATAGGCTTCGCCCCGCGACACGGCGTCGAAGCCCTGGCGGCCGTTCAGGATGGCCTCGACCCGGCTTTCATCGTCACCGTCTGACTTGACGCTGACCAGGGTTCCGCCGCGCCGGACCCCTTCGGCGTAGACATTGGCGTCTTCGTCCGAGTGGCCGGCCTCCTTCAGGGCGCCGAGCAGGCCGCCTGTAGCGCCCCCGGCCGCCGCGCCTATGGCGGCGCCGACCGCCGTCGAGGCGAGCCAGCCTGCCGCCACGACCGGCCCAAGCCCGGGGATGGCCAACATTCCCAGACCGGCCAGGAGACCGGCCCCTGCCCCGGCCAGGCCGCCAGTCGCCGCGCCCGTGCCGGCTCCGTCGGCGACATCATTCTCTCCGTCGCCGTTGCGGTCGCCGAGCGGACCCGCGCCGTCCTTGTGGGGATGTGAATGACCGGCGTGCCAGTTGTCGGCGTTGTTGGACACGATGCTGATGTCGTCAGGCTTGAAGCCGGCGGCTTCCAGGTCTGACACGGCCTGCAGGGCCTGGGTGTGGCTGTTGAAGAGACGGGTGACGGTCGCCATTGGGCGCTCCTGAATCTGATGGTTTGAAAATCTGGGGAGACGCGCGCGCCTATTGCGCGGTGACGACGCCCTTGTAGTCGACCGAGACGGTGGCTTGAGCGCCGTCCTTCATGGCCGTGGCGGACCAGACGCCGTTCTCGTTTTGCATCAGCGGTCCGACGTCCGTGTAGCCTTGCTTCTCGATCGCTTCCCGGGCCTGGCCTTCGGTGAAGGAATTGGCGCCGGGCGTCAGCGCCGTGGTCTGGGTGGTGTCGTCCGTATCCACCGCAGGATTGCGGGGCGTTTCCGACGTCGAGACCGCCGGACCTTCGACCGGTCCGGTCGACTCGGCATTGTCGCCGCAAGCGGCCAGCAGAGCGCTGGCGGCGACGAGCGCGAAGATGGGCTTGATCATGATGCGTGTCCTTTCGAGATACAGATTTGAAGTGGCCGCCGCCTCAAATCGTTCCGAAAGAAATGCCAATCAGGGCCGTCATCCGCGCAACGGAGCGCGTAACGGCCGCCTGAACTACGACAACGGCTACGGCTTTTACTGCAACGCTTTGCAATTGGCTGATCGCTCGGCAGACATGAATAAATCATCTGGTTCAACGCTACTGAAGCCAGACGCACTCGATCTATTTTCAGGCCGAAGTCTTCACACCGGAAGGCCTCGTTCGGCGAGGGCTTGCCCCGACCCGGTCAAAGCCGCGTCGCGGTCTCACCCGCGGCAAGGCGCTAGACCTTGGCGATGCGCCCCCCTCCGGTCTCTATCGCATCCAGCAAGTCCATGACGGCGTCGAGGGTGTCCGCCTCGCGTGCGGGTTTGTCCCAGCGGATGCGACTGACGCGGGGAAAACGCATCGCCACGCCCGACTTGTGCCGGGTCGAACGCTGAAGCCCCTCGAAGGCGATCTCCAGCACCAGGCCGAAATCCCGCTCGGCCCGCACCGACCGCACCGGCCCGAACCGGCCCACCGTGTGGTCGCGCACGAACTTGTCGAGCTGTTTCAGTTCTTCGTCGGTGAAGCCGAAATAGGCCTTGCCCACGGGGGTCAGCGCCCCCTCCTCCGTCCAGACCCCGAAGGTATAGTCGGAATAGAAGCTGGACCGTTTGCCGTGCCCGCGCTGGGCGTACATCAGGACGGCGTCGATGACGTGAGGATCCCGCTTCCACTTGAACCACGGCCCCTTGGGGCGGCCCGCCACATAGGGGCTGTCCCACCGCTTGAGCATCAGCCCCTCGGCCGCCGCCCCGACCGGCGGATCGGCCCGCAGCCGGGCCAGGCTGTCCCAGTCCGCATACTCGACCAGGGGCGACAGATGCAGCCGCCCGCCCCCATGGCCCTGGACCAGGGTCTCCAGTCGCGCCCGCCGCTCACGCAGCGACAGGCTTCGCAGATCCGTCGCGCCGTCCGCCAGCAGATCATAGGCGACCACCGCCGCCGGAAAGGCCGCCATGGTCTTGGCGTCCACCGTCTTGCGGTTCAGCCGTTGCTGCAGGTCGCCGAAGGGGGCGATGGCGCTGTCGCGCCAGACCACCAGTTCGCCGTCCAGCGCGCCCTCGAACGCCAGGGCCTCCATCACATCGGGGAAGGCGCCTGAAATCTCGTCCCCGGTGCGGGACCACAGTTTGCGGACCGCGCCCTCGACCACCGCCTGAACCCGGATGCCGTCCCACTTCCATTCGGCGGCGTAGTCGGCCGGGTCCATCTTGGGAAAATCGACCGCCTCGTCGACAGCGACAGCCAGCATCACCGGGCGGAACCGCCCTGGCGCATCCGGGCTGGGCCGTTCGGCCCGTCCCTCCAGCCAGGCGAACAGATCGCCATAGGGGGGCGGGACCGCGTGCCAGACCTCCTCGATGGCCGAGACGTCCACCGGCTCAAGCGGCGTAATCGTCTCCGCCCCGTCCGGTGAAGGAGGCGTCAGACGCGTCTCGGGCCGCATCATCGCCGCCGCCGTCTTGGCCAGCCGGCCCGACAGCCCAACCCGCAACCCGCCGGTCATCAGCTTCAACAAGGCCCAGCGTCCCTTGGGCTCCAGGGCGTCCAGCCAGCCCTCCAGCAGGCCCTTGACCTCGGCGCGGGTCGCGGTCCGCAACCCCTCGATCACCTCGCCCAGTTCGGGCTCGCGATTGGGCCGGCGGTCGGACGGCGCCGGCCAGATCAGGGCGACCGTCTCGGCCAGGTCGCCGACATAGTCATAGGACCAGCCGAACAGCACCCCGTCCACCCGCGCCTCGACCGCCTTGCGGATCATGGCGGGCTTGGCCGCATCGAAGGTCAGGTCGCCGGTCAGGGCCGCCAGGGCCCAGCCCCGATCCGGATCGGGCGTCGTCTTCAGATAGTCCCGCACCAGCACCAGCTTGGCGTTCCGCGAGGCGGTCAGCGACAGGCGGTCCAGAAGTTCGGCGAAGGCGCGCATGGGCATCCATATGGGGCGCTCGAGACGTCGCCGTCAGCCCAGAACGAAAAACGCCCCGGAGGTTTCCCTCCGGGGCGCAGATCGGATCACGCGATGATCAGTTGAACAGTCCGGCGATGACGGCGGTGATCAGACCGCCCGCGACCGCCGCCAGCACCACGTCATTGCCGCTCCGGACATACTGATAGCCGCGCGGCGGCGCGCGCAGGCCGTAGCGGCCGTAGTCGTTCACCACATAACCGTTGCTGCGGTAATAGGACGGCATGCGCTGGCCATAGCTCCAGGTGCGAACCGCATAGCCGCGCGGGGCGACATAGCGCGGCGCATGATAGCGACGCTGGGCCTGCTGCCAGCGGCCGTACTGCCGTTGATCCTGGCGATACTCCTGGCGATCCTGACGCTGGTCCCGACGGAAGTCGCGGCGATCATCCCGGCGGTCGTGGCGGTCATCGCGTCTTTCGTCACGCCCGTCATGGCGATTGTGCTGGCGGTTGTCCTGGCGCTGTTCGTAGCGGCGGTCGTCACGAGACTGGGCCGAGGCGGCTCCGGCGGCGCCCACGGCGGTGGCGGCCAGGACCGCGGCCATCGTGGCGGTGAGAATCTTCTTCATGGGATGTCTCCATCTGCGGCCGAACCATTCGACTGCCCACACTATGGAGACCGGCGGCTGAGGCGGGTCTGAACCGGCGCGGTCGCCTGCCGTTCAGACCAGGACCGCCTTTCAGCCTCAATCAGGCGGCGACCGACTGTTCCGCAGGCGACATGGCGCGGCCCACGGCCTCGCGTCCGCCCGGAACACGGCTCATCATCTCGGCCAGGGCCCCGAAATCGATGGGTTTGGTCAGATAGGCGTCCGCGCCCGCGTCCAGGCCGGCCTGATGATCTTCACTGCGCGCCGAGGCGGACAGCACGACGATGGGCGTGTCGGCGTTGAGCCCCTGGCCTTCGCGGATCCTGCGGGTGGCGGTCAGGCCGTCCATCACCGGCATGTTGACGTCCATGATGATCAGGTCGAACTGCTGCTCGCTCGCCGCCTCCAGGGACAGTTGCCCGTTCTCGGCCGTGGCGGTGACATGCGAGGCCGTGCTCATCCAGGCCTCCAGAATCATGCGGTTCACCGGATGGTCCTCGACCACCAGCACCCGCAGGCTTTCACAGCATTCTATCTCGGTCTCGACCCGTTCGATCGAGACACGGCGGCTCCATTCCACCACCTCGGCTTCGACGGTCAGGGTGAAGCTCGACCCGCGGCCCACGGAGGAATCGACGCTGATGTCGCCGCCCATGATGTTGGCCATGCGTCGCGCGATGGTCAGCCCCAGGCCCGTGCCGCCGAACCGGCGCGTCGAGGAGGCGTCCACCTGGGTGAAGGGCTGGAACAACCGCTCGAGATCGGTCGGAGAAATGCCGGCTCCGCTGTCGGTGACGCAGAACTCGAACCCGACCCTGCGGTCGGAAATACGTCGGCCGCGCACGACATAGCGGATTTCGCCGACGTCGGTGAACTTGACCGCGTTCGAGAGCAGGTTCTGCACGACCTGGCAGACCCGTAGCGGATCCCCGCGCACCACGGCCGGAATGTCCCCTTCCAGTTCGGACACGAAGGTCAGCCCCTTGGCCTCGGCCTGGGCCTCGAAGGGTCCGGAAATCCGGCGCTGCAGGTCATCGACGACGACATCGACGACTTCGAAGGTCATCTTTCCCGCCTCGATCTTGGTCATGTCGAGGATGTCGTTCAGCAGGGACAGAAGATTGTCCCCGGAATTGCGGATGATCGACAGATATTCGCGCTGGGCCCCTTCAAGTCGCGTCGCACTGAGCAGCTGGGCCGCCCCGAGGACGCCGTTCATCGGCGTGCGAAGCTCGTGCGAGATGACGCCCAGGAAGTTCGACTTGGCGTCGTTGGCGGCGTCCGCCTTGTCGCGTGCAGCCTCCAGCTCCTCGATCAGATGGGCCTGATGCGCCTGGAAGGCGTCGATCCGACGCTCGCGCAGCATGGTCATGGTGACCAGGACGAACAGACAGGCCATGGTGAACGGCAGGACGGCCAACATCGACCAGAACTGCGGCGTCCCCCACAGGCTGAACAGGATAATACAGGCGGCGACGCCATAGGGCGAAGAGATGATGACGGCCTGCCGCGGCGAATTGCGCAACTGGGCGAAGACCAGCACATAGCCCGAAATGATCAGGGCGACGGCCAGGGTCTGACCGAACGCCGAATTCGAGAACCAGGCCATCAGCGGCGCAGCGGCCCATGCGGCGGTGGTGACGGTCGCCACGGCGGGGAAAACCATGCCCCAACCGACATCGACGCGGTGGCTGAGCTTGTGTTCGACGACGCCGCGGATGGAACCGGCCGCCAAAGTGACCACGAACCATATCATGGCCTGCCACCAAGCCACCGTGCCCAGCAGACCCAGGGCCCAGCTGGCGATGATCAGGTACCGCAGATATTGGGTCTGCAGGATGGCCGTCAGGGCCTGAGCAGGATCGCCCGCGCGCCGGTCGCCCGGAAAGGCCTTCGCGACGCCGTCAGATTCCACCATGTTCCAGCCGTCCCCACGTTCTGTTTGGTCGCGTGACGCTAGGACGAAGGTTCTAAGACGGAGTGAACGCTGGTTTTCTTCGCAATCAGGCGCTGTGGGAATCTTCGACGGGGGTGAGGGCCCGGATCGACAGGGCGTGAATCGGGCCCGACAGCTCCTGTTTCAGCACCCCGTTGACCGTCCTCTGCCGCTCCAGCCGCGACTGTCCTTCGAAGGCCGCAGAAACGACCACCAGATTGAAGTGGCTTTCGCCGCCGGGCTTTGCGTCCATGCCGCCTTCGTGGTGGTGGCCGGCGTGCCGTCCGCTGTCGTCTTCGATCTCCAGCCGTTGCGGCGAAAGCGCGGCGTTCAGTTTTTCACGGATAATCGTCGCCACGGGGCCGTCTGACATGATCGTTTCCTTGAAGAGGTCCAATTCCACACTACACTTCGGGCGATGTCCGCTTCCTTTCAATACAAGCCGCGCTTCACCGACATTCGGGTCAAGCCGCCGAAGCCCGAGGAGGAAGCCGCCAAGGCGGACGTCCTGCACCTGAAGCCGGGCGAAAAACCGTGCCAATGGCCCGACTGCCGCAAGGCCGCGACCGCCAGGGCGCCCAAGTCGCGCGAGCGGCTGAACGACTTCTACGAGTTCTGCCAGGGGCATGCGGGCGAATACAACAAGGGCTGGAACTTCTACGCCGGAATGAGCGAAGGCCAGGTCCGCGCCGTCCAGGAGAACGAGGCCATGACCGGCGGTCGTCCGACCTGGGAGATGAAGGCCGGCAAGTTCACGCGCGAGGCCGCCGCCTTCTCCGCCAAGATGGGCACAGCGAACAACACCGGCGCCGGCTCCTGGCGTGACAGTTTCGGCCTGTTCGGCCGTCGCGGCGACCAGGCCCCGCAGTCCCCGACCGAGGATCGCCGAATCGGCAAGCTGGAACGCGCCGCCCTGGCCGATCTCGATCTCGATCCCGGCGCCGAAAAGGCCAAGATCAAGTCTCAGTACCACGACCTTCTGAAACGCTTCCATCCGGACACCAACGGCGGCGACCGCGGCGCCGAGGCCAAGCTGCAACGCGTCATCAAGGCCTGGAAGACACTTAAAAAGGCGGGCCTGGCCTAAACCAGGCTGGCGGATCCGCGCCTTCAGTCGGCGTAGATCATCTTGCGGGTCATGCCGCCGTCCACCGTCAGCACCTGTCCGGTGACGAATCCGGCCTCGACGAGATAGAGCACCGCCTTGGCGATGTCCTCGGCGCGTCCGATACGACCCACGGGATGCTGGGCGTGATCGCTTTCGCTCGGACCTTCCGGCGCGGCGATCCAGCCCGGCGCGATCGCATTGACCCTGATCTTCGGCCCCAGACTGATCGCCATCGCATGGGTCAGGGCGGACAGCGCGCCCTTGGCTGCGGCATAGGCCTCGGTCTGGGGCTCAGACATGATCGCCCGGGTCGAGGTCATGTGAATGATGCTGGCCCCTTCCCGCAGCATCGGGATGGCGGCGCGCGACATCAGGAAGGCGCCGGTCAGGTGGCTGTCCACCGTCCGGCGCCAGGCCTCCAGCGACAGGTCGGCCAGGGGGCCGTTGGTCGGATCGGCGACGCCGGCGTTGTTGACCAGAAGATCCAGCTCCGACCATCCCAGTTCGACATAGGCCGCCGCGACCGAGGCTTCGTCGCCGACGTCGCACAGCACCGACCGCGCGCCCGACGAGGCGGGCTTCAGGTCGAAGGCGGCGACCTCCCAGCCCCGATCCGTCAGGGCCTGACAAAGTCCGGCGCCGATCAGGCCTGCGCCCCCGGTGATGATCGCTCTCTTTTTCATAGTCACGCAAACCGCTGAGCCGAAGCCTGGTTGCAGCCGAAGTCAGGGCTGCCCCGCTCCATCGGTCGACGCCGTCATCAACGGGGCCGTCGGCTCCCGGAAATAGCGGTCGATGCCGTCAGCGACCGACTTCATCAAACGGCGACGCGCGCGTTCGTCGGTCAGCAGACGCTCGTCCTCGGGATTGGTGATGAAGCCCATTTCCAGCAGCACGGCCGGCACATCGGGCGCCAGCAGCACGGCCAGGCCGGCGTCACGGTGGCTGCGGCGCAGCAGCGGATGGTCCGAGCCTTCCAGATGGGTCAGCAGGACGCGCGCGAACTGGGCCGAGCGGTTCTGGGTGGCGCGCTGGGTCATGTCCAGCAGGATACGGTCCACCGACGGGTCCCGCCCCGGCAGGTGCAGTTCGCGGTGCCAGTTGTCGGTCCGCGTGAACTCGCGCACGGCCCGTCCGGCGCCCTGTTCCGACAGGGTATAGACGCTGGCGCCGCGCAGGGCCGGATCGGACCCGGCGTCGGCGTGCAGCGAGATGAACAGATCGGCGTCCGACTGGCGGGCGATGGAAACGCGGCGATACAGATCGACATAGGTGTCATCGGCCCGCGTCAGGCGAACCCGATAGCGGCCGGTGCGCTCCAGCTCGGTCTTCAGAACCAGGGCGGCGGCCAGGGTGACCTGTTTCTCACGGGTCAGGGCTCCGCTGGCGCCCGGGTCCTTGCCCCCATGACCCGCGTCGATGACGATCAGCGGGCGTTCGGCGCGACGCGGCGCCGGCGTCGTCCGCGGCGCGGGTCGTGACGCGGCTATAGCTCCACCGACGGCCTTCAGATCGACCACATAGCGATAATGGGCCACCCCGTCGCCGGGGGGCAGCAGAAAGCGGCGCTCGATCTCGCTGCCGCGCGCCAGCTCCAGCTCAATCCGTGACGCCCCGCCCGAGGCGCTGACCTGATAGGAGCGGACCAGGCCCGAACCGCCGCCGTTCAGGCCGCGGCCGGGCGCGACGCCGTTCAGGGCCAGGGTGACCCGGCCCGCGGCGCCCGTATCGATGACGCGCCCCTGTGTCGACTTGTCCAGGTCGATGACCACGCGGGTCCGGTCGCCGTCCGCACCGAAGCGCACGCCCAGGACGTCCCCCTGGGCGCCCCAGGCGAAACCCCGCGTCGAAAACAGGGCGACCGTGCAGATGACGACGAAGGCCAAGGCGGTCATCGCCCATTCCCTCGCGCCCCAGCGCTCTACACCTGTCAAAACACGACCGCCCATAACGACGTCGAACCCAATCCTACTGGAACCTGGTCGCCATGATGCCAGATGCTCGTATTCAGGGGGTTAAGGCCGAACACCTTTTAATTCGCGTCCGGCGTGACTATGATGTGACTGCTCGCGAACCGATCGCGCCTTCTTCGCCTCAGCGGAACCCGGCGCGCCCTCCTCGCGGCGCTGACTTTTCACCAATCCGAGAACCGCGCCGGCGTCGCCGGTGGTTCGAAGAGCGGACCAGTGTCGCGGCCTTACCCGTTTCAACGGATTGGCGCGCACGGTTCAGGACCGACGACCTCCATGGGCCTTTCCGCCTGCGTCCCCCTACGGCTTGACCAAGCCCGCTTCGCCGTTTTCGGCGAGGGGATTTCGCGCGCCCCGGCCCCTCCCCCCATTCGGCGAGCCGCCGTGACCCTGTCCAGAGTTCTGGAAGGGCCGGCCCGTGCGCGCCAGAGAGAGACTTTCCATGTCAAAGACCATGCTGATCGACGCGGCCCACCCGGAGGAAACCCGGGTCGCCATCGTGGACGGACGCCAGATTGAGGAATTCGATTTCGAATCCCGTGCGAAGCGCCAGCTTCGCGGCAACATCTACCTGGCCAAGGTCACCCGCGTAGAGCCCAGCCTGCAGGCTGCGTTCATTGAATACGGCGGCAACCGCCACGGCTTCCTGGCCTTCAACGAAATCCACCCGGACTACTACCAGATTCCGGTCGCCGACCGCGAAGCCATCATGGCCGAAGCGCATGACGACGACGATGACGACGATCTGGGTCGTGAATCCGACGACGACGCCGATCCCGAAGCCGCCCTGGCCGACGAGGAGCGCCTGAAGCGCCGCCTGATGCGCCGCTACAAGATCCAGGACGTGATCAAGCGTCGCCAGATCCTGCTGGTCCAGGTCGTCAAGGACGAGCGTGGCGCCAAGGGCGCGGCCCTGACCACCTGGCTGTCGCTGGCCGGCCGCTACTGCGTCCTGATGCCCAATACGGGCAAGGGCGGCGGCATCAGCCGCAAGATCACCAACACCTCCGACCGTCGCCGCCTGAAGAGCGCCGTCTCGGCCCTGGAAGTGCCCAAGGGCATGGGCCTGATCATCCGCACGGCCGGCGCCAAGCGCACCAAGGCCGAGATCAAGCGCGACTACCAATATCTGCTGCGCCTGTGGGAGACGATCCGCGAGACCACCCTCGCCTCTCACGCCCCCTCGGTCATCTACGAGGAAGAAAACCTGGTCCGCCGCGCCGTGCGCGACATGTTCGACAAGGATTTCGACGGCATCCAGGTCGAGGGCGTCGAGGGCTTCAAGGAGGCGCGCGACTTCATGCGCGTGCTCATGCCGTCCCAGGCCAAGAAGGTTCACCTGTATCGCGGCTCGCGCCCCCTGTTCGCGGCCAACGGCATCGAGGAACTGCTGACCCAGATCCACCAGCCGGTCGTGCCGCTGAAGTCCGGCGGCTATCTGGTGATCAACCAGACCGAGGCCCTGGTGGCCATCGACGTCAACTCCGGCCGCGCCACCAAGGAACGCAACGTCGAACAGACGGCGTTCAAGACCAATATGGAAGCGGCGGAAGAAGCGGCCCGCCAGCTGCGCCTGCGCGACCTCGCCGGCCTGGTCGTGATCGACTTCATCGACATGGATGAGGGCAAGAACAACCGCACCGTCGAGCGCGTGCTGAAGGACGCCCTGTCGTCCGACCGCGCCCGCATCCAGATGGGCCGCATCTCGCCCTTCGGCCTGATGGAGATCAGCCGCCAGCGTCGCCGCCTGGGCGTGATCGAAGGCGCGACCGAGGCCTGCCCGCACTGCCAGGGCACCGGCCGCATCCGCTCCGCCGAATCCGCCGCCCTGATGACGCTGCGCGCGGTCGATATCGAGGCCGGCAAGAACGGCGCGGGCGTCGTGGTGCTGAAGGTCTGCACCGCCGTCGGCCTGTACATCCTGAACCACAAGCGCGCCTATCTGCAGTCGCTGCTGGAGCGGCGCGGCCTGAACGTCATCGTCCAGATCGACGACAGCCTGGGCCAGGGCGAGCACAATATCGAACGGACCGAGACGAACGAGGACTTCGTCGCGCCCGAGATCGAGATGCCCAACCTCGACGACGACTTCGACGCCTCGCTGTACGAAGACGAGGATGAGGACGACGACGAGGAAATCGTCGGGGACGATGAGGACGAGGACGATGTCGAGGCGCTGGACCGCGAGGACAGCGACGACGACGAACCGCGCGAACGCGCTGAACGCGCCGAGTCCGGCGGTCGTGATCGTGGCCGGGGCCGCAACCGCCGCCGTCGCGGCGGTCGTCGGGACGAAGAGACCGCCGAGGTCTCCGACACCTCAGAAGCCGCTGATACGCTGAACCTGGACGACGCCTCGGACGACGAAGAGGACGAGAACGGCCGTCGCCGTCGCCGGGGTCGCCGTGGCGGTCGCCGCGTCCGCGAGGACGGCGAGCGTGACGTCTACACCTGGGTCCGCGGCCGCACCCCGTCGCTGGACGATCCTTATGTCTGGTTCGACCCGCTGAACCCGGGCCGTCCCGAGGCGCGCGCCGAACGTCCGGATCGCGCCGAGCGTCCCCAGGCCGTACAGGCCGAGGTCGAAGGTCTGGACGCCGTGGCGTCCGAGGGCTCGGGCGAGGAAGGCGGCCGTTCGCGTCGCCGTCGTCGTCGTGGCCGGGGTCGGGGCGGCGACGCCATCGGCCAGGAGATCAAGGTCGAGAACCGCGCCACCAATGAGGGCATGCCGCCCGACGGTTCGCCCCTGACGCCGATGGCCGTAGCCGATGGAGCCGGGGCCGACGCCGTCCAGGCCCAGACGCCGGAGACGGACGCCCCCGCCGTCGCGCCCGAGCCCCAGCGTCGTCGCGTTCGCCGCAAGTCGGCCAGCGCCGACGCCGTGGTCCAGCCGGCACGGGAAACCGAAGCCGCGCCGGAACCGATCGAGACCGCCGCCGAGCCGCACGTCGAGCCGCACCCCGACACGGCCATCGAGCCGAACGAGGCGGCGCTCGAAGGCGCGCCGGTCGAACTGGACGTGACGCCGCAAGAGGCCCTGGCCGCCGAGCCGGTCATGGTCTCGCCGGTCGAACGGCCTGTCCCGCCGGTCGCTGTCGAACCCCAACCGGCGGCTCTGCCGGAACCGTTCGTCGCCCCGACGCCCGAGATCGACGTCGAGGCGATCATCGCCGAAGACCCGAACCAGATCTCGGCCCCGCCCGAAAAGCCCAAACGTGGGTGGTGGCGCCGCTGATCGGTCACGATTAGACTGTCAGGATGCAGACGGGGGTCGGCCGCTACTGGAGTACGCCATGACGTGGCTTCCCCGTTCCGCATCTCGTGTTCTGGCCGCGGCGGCGGTGGGCTTCGCAGCCCTCGCCGCCGCCGGCCAGGCCTCGGCCCAGAGCCTGATCCGCGACACCGAGATCGAGGGCATCATCCGCGAATGGGTCGATCCGGTCTTCGTCTCCATGGGGTTGAACCCGACCGACGTCGAAGTTCTTCTGGTCAATGACAACGAGCTGAACGCCTTCGCCACGCGTGGGCGGATCATGGGCGTCAACACCGGCCTGATCCTGCGCACCAAGAACCCCAACGAACTGCTGGGGGTGATGGCGCACGAGGCGGGCCATATCAAGAACCGCCACACCCTGCGCGACGGGGCCCAGAACGCCGCCAAACAGCCGATGTTCATGACCATGGCCCTCGGGGCCCTGGCCATCGCCGCCGGCGCGCCGGACGCGGGCCTCGCCCTGCTGGGCTCCAGCCAGTATTTCGGCACGATCGGCGCGCTTCAGTATATGCAGGGCCAGGAGGGCGAAGCCGACCTGACCGGCGCCCGCGCCCTGGAGGGCGCCGGCGAATCCGGCGCGGGCCTGGTCTCCTTCTTCGAGAATTTCCGCGCCCAGGAAGTCTTCTCCGACGCCCGCCGCTATCCCTATTTCCGCAGCCACCCCCTGTCGTCGCAGCGCATCGAATCCATGCGCCGCTTCGTCCAGGATCAGCCCCATTACGATCATCGCGACAGCCCCGAGCGGATGGCCCAGCACGCCCTGATCCTGGCCAAGATCCACGCCTTCATGGATCCGCCGAACACCACCCTGCGCGCCTATCCCTCGACCAACACGGCCCTGCCCGCCCGCTACGCCCGCGCCATCGCCTGGTATCGCGACGGCCAGACCGACAAGGCCCTGTCGGCGGTGGACGCCCTGATCGCCGAGGCCCCGCAGAACCCCTATTTCGTCGAACTGAAGGGTCAGATCTATTTCGAGGAAGGCCGTCCGGTCGAGGCCGTCGCCGCCCACCGCGAGGCCGTGCGTCTCAAGCCCGACGCCCCCCTGCTGCGCATCAACCTGGCCCACGCCCTGATCGGCACGGACGATCCCAAGAACCTGGACGAGGCCATCGACCAGCTGAAACACGCCACCGTCGCCGAGCGGGAGAACACCATGGCCTGGCGCCTGCTGGGCCAGGCCTACGCCGCCCAGGGCAAGGAGGGCGAGGCCCGTCTGGCGACGGCCGAGTATTATTTCGCCGCCGGCCAGGAGCGCGAAGCCACCCAGTTCGCCCTGCGGGCCCGCAGCATGCTGGACCCCAATTCCATCGAATGGCGCCGGGCGGTGGACATCGTCCTGGCGTCAGGCGCCACGCCCGACGATCTGCTGGACCTGGATCGGCGCGACGCCGCGCGCAAGCCGACCACGCTGAACTGACGCCCTGCCCCCCTACTGACTGCGAGCCTTCATGACCGACGACGCCCCCGCGCCTGAGCCCCATACCCCGCCGCCCGCCAAGAGCAGCCGCCTCACGGGCGCAGTCGCCGGCTATGTCGCGCTGGGCGTCTCGGTCGTGGCCCTGGGCCTGGCCGCCGCCCCCTATTTCGGCGGCGGTTCGGGCGACGACGTCCGCACCTATCTGCTGGCCCATCCCGAGGTGCTGCAGGAGGCCAGCCTGGCGCTTCAGGCCAAGGAGGGCCAGGCCCGCGTCGACGACACCAATACAGCGGCGGCCGCCAATGCCACCCTGCTGGCCCCCGACGCCCGCGACCCCGCGTTCGGCCCGGCCGACGCCAGGGTGACGGTGATCGAGTTCTTCGACTTCCGCTGCCCCGGCTGCAAGGCCGTGGCGCCCCAGTTCCGCGCCCTGATGGCGGCCCACCCTGACGTCCGCTTCGTCTTCAAGGATTGGCCCATCCTGGACCGGGGCGAGGACGTCGCGTCCCAGTACGCCGCCCGCGCCGCGCTGGCCGCGCACCAACAGGGCAAGTATCTGGAGGTCTACGACGCCCTGATGTCCGAGCGCGCCCTGACGCCCGAATCCACCGACCGCATCCTGGCCCAACACGGCGTGGACATGGCGCGCGCCAAACAGACCCTGGTCGCGCCCGAAACCACCCGCCACATCGCCGACATCCACACGGCGGCGGCGGCTCTGAAGCTGCAGGGCACCCCCACCTTCTTCGTCAACGGCAAGGCCGCCGCCAGTATCGACCCCGCCGAGATCGCGCGGATGATCGAGGCCGCCAAAAGGTAAGCTTCCGAAGCTGGAGCGACTTGAAGGTCACGCCAGCCATATTCGAGCCGGCTATGTGAGCAATAACATCCAGCGCAACACTCCGAAGGCGACGATCAGCCCAATAACCACCAGCCAGCTCTTCCAGGTCGTTGCGCCGGTCGATTCACTCTTCAGTCTCCCTGCCTCGGTGCGGAGATTGAAACTCACCCCGTTTGAAGCCCGCATCTTTTGGAGAAAGGCGAAATAGTCCTGAACCGATTCAGTGGGGACTATGCGGCGTTCAATATCGACTTCTATCAGATGACGGGCCTGATAATCGTCCAGCCATTTGAACTCACTGAAGCCGCGCACGCCCGGCCCCTCGAACCAAGACTGCCATGGCGAGATCTGCGTTTTGATGGGGAAGACGAAGATGCGTTCCGTCCGCACGGTGCGCGGCGAGCCCAGGTCAATAGGCTGCTCGCGGCGGGGGCGATACTGGGTCTTCAGCGTTTCTCCGACTACGTCGTCGCGCGATTCGAAGCGGACGCCCTTGTCACCGCCTTCATTGACTGCGTAGGGCCTGTGGACGCTGTAGCGTTCGACGACTTCCAGTTCGTTAGTCACTGGATCGTCGATCCACGTGAGGGGCTCCAACTCCGAAAGCTCGCCATAGGCGGACTCCAGACCTTCACGCATACGCAGATTGACGCCGTCAGCCCCTTCGTTCTCACGCCAGCGACGCATGTCGTCTGCGCGCCAATCCCGATAGATGGTTTTCAACCTGAGCTCTGCAGGACCACTCGCCTTACGGCCGAATGTCCAGTGTTCCCAAGTCTCGCAAATCGCTTTGCGATCCGCTTCGGGGATGTCTTCCAGCACCGCGTTCTCGGTCAACGGGAGTCCGAGCTTGTAGGGCGGCCGCGTCAGGCTGGGCAGGCGCCCGAACTGCGGCGAACAGGTCGGATCGAGCCACCAAGCCCGCCCATTGACCTCGACCCGCACGATACAATGGTCGAAGGCTGTCGCGTAGGGCAAGGCCTCCGAGAGCCCTTCCCGTATCTGAGTATTTACCAGAGCGGGACAGGCCTTGAGGCCAAGCCGTGTCAATATGGCGACGAGAAGACGGGAGGCGTCCTTGCAGTCTCCATATCGGCTGTCCCAGATGTCCCTGATGGAGCGGGGTCGGAAACCACCCGTTCCGACTCCAATTGAGTGATACCGCAAAAGACGCTGAACATATCTCAGCGCTTCCACGGCCCGATCCTCCCCCGAGTCAAAATGTCGGGCTATCTCAGCGATGGCATCTTCCAAGCCCGACGGAAGCTCGCCCACAGCATAGGCGCTGCGAAAAAGGTCCGCGACATCGGACCAGTTCATGTTGTCAGCGATGTGGACTTGTGCGTGGCCGACCCATGATGTCGGCGTATCGGAATCATAGACATAGGTCGGCGCATCGATCATGCGCCAGCGCAGTTCGCGCACGCCGTCCCGGACCGACTCCAAGGCCGGCGGAGCCGCGCCCCTGATTTGGATGGCAAGAGCCCGTCCTTCCGGCGCGCGGAAACGGCAATCCGTCTCGACAGTGGGGGCCGACCATTGCAGCCGGAAGTGCTGACTGAGACGTCCGTAGAGCGCAGGATTGGCTCCAACGATGGAAAACGCCGTTTCAACAATGTCGCCGATGCGGACGTCTGGGATGATCATGTGCGCCGTCAGACGCCCATCGTACATCGCCCGTTCAAGGTTCAACTCGCGTCTCAGCAGTTCGAAAGCGGCTGGGCTGGCCGCCTCGCGGCGCACGCCGTCGCGTAAGACGCTGGCCGTGTGGATGACCAAATGCTCATGGGCGGGATCAAAGGTGATCTCGAAGCTGGCGCTGGTCTGCAGGCCGTCGCCGCCAGTCACCTTCTGAACAAGGCGGGAACTGAAAAAGGGGATTGGACCACAGACATCTACGAGGGTCTCCGCGAGAAGGTAGCAGACGCCTCTTTTGCTCAAGGCAAATGCATCTCGATCCCCCAGGTCGATCTCGCGTTGCGGAAACGTCTCCGGCGGCGGGGCGAACCTGAGCCCCATACTCTTATATTCCTCGTCTCCGTAAGCCATTGGAATCCCCCTCCAGCTTCACCGTAGACCAACTAGTCCACACAGCAAAACGGCCCCCGGATCGCTCCGGGGGCCGTTCTGTTAGGCGACTAGGTCAGACTATCGATTACTCGATGATCTTGGCGACGACGCCGGCGCCGACGGTGCGGCCGCCTTCACGGATGGCGAAGCGCAGGCCCTGGTCCATGGCGATCGGGGTGATCAGTTCGACGTTCAGCTCGGCGTTGTCGCCGGGCATGATCATTTCGACGCCTTCCTTCAGCTGCACGATGCCGGTCACGTCGGTCGTGCGGAAGTAGAACTGCGGGCGATAGTTGGTGAAGAACGGGGTGTGACGGCCGCCTTCTTCCTTGGTCAGGATGTAGGCCTCGGCCAGGAACTTGGTGTGCGGGGTGATCGAACCCGGCTTGCACAGAACCTGACCGCGCTCGACGTCTTCACGCTTGGTGCCGCGCAGCAGAACGCCGACGTTGTCGCCCGCCTGACCCTGGTCCAGCAGCTTGCGGAACATTTCGACGCCGGTGCAGGTCGTCTTCTGGACCGGACGGATGCCGACGATCTCGACTTCTTCACCGACCTTGACGATGCCCTTTTCGACGCGGCCCGTGACCACGGTGCCGCGGCCCGAGATCGAGAAGACGTCTTCGACCGGCATCAGGAAGGGCAGGTCGACCGGACGTTCCGGCTGCGGGATGTAGGCGTCGACGGTTTCCATCAGGGCCAGAACGCGCTGTTCGCCGATTTCCGGGTTCACGCCGTCGGTCGCGGCCTTGGCCGAACCCTTGGTGATCGGAATATCGTCGCCCGGGAACTGGTACGAGCTCAGCAGCTCGCGCACTTCCATCTCGACCAGTTCCAGCAGTTCTTCGTCGTCGACCAGGTCGACCTTGTTCATGAAGACCACCAGGGCCGGCACGCCGACCTGACGGGCCAGCAGGATGTGCTCGCGGGTTTGCGGCATCGGGCCGTCAGCGGCCGAAACCACCAGGATCGCGCCGTCCATCTGCGCCGCGCCGGTGATCATGTTCTTCACATAGTCGGCGTGGCCGGGGCAGTCGACGTGGGCGTAGTGACGGTTGGCCGTCTCATATTCCACGTGCGCCGTGTTGATCGTGATGCCGCGCGCCTTTTCTTCCGGCGCAGCGTCGATGTCCGCATAGGCCATCGCCTTGGCGCCGCCGGCCTTGGCCAGCGTCATCGTGATCGCCGCCGTCAGCGTCGTCTTGCCGTGGTCAACGTGGCCGATCGTGCCGATGTTGCAGTGCGGCTTCGTGCGTTCGAACTTTTCCTTGGCCATTTTCTAGCTCCTAGGTCCCCGAACCGGGGTTCCTGCAGTCTGGGGGTTAAGGGCGCCCGGCCCTTGGCGGGCCGGGCGCTTTTTAGGTCCGCTTCTCCGAAAGGAAAAGCTTAGGCGTACTTCTTGATCACTTCGTCGGCGACGTGCTGCGGCACCGGCTCATAGTGGTCGTATTGCATCGTGAACTGGGCGCGGCCCTGCGACATGCCGCGCAGCGTGTTCACATAGCCGAACATGTTGGCCAGGGGCACGAAGGCGTTCACGACGGTGGCGTTGCCGCGCATGTCCTGACCCTGGATCATGCCGCGACGGCCGTTCAGGTCGCCGATGACCGAGCCGAGGTATTCCTCGGGGGTCACGACCTCGACCGCCATGATCGGCTCGAGCAGCTTCGGCGCGCCCTTTTCCTTCAGTTCGCGGAAGGCGGCGCGGGCCGCGATTTCGAACGCCAGCACGCTGGAGTCGACGTCGTGGTACTTGCCGTCCGTCAGGGTCGCCTTGAAGTCGATCAGCGGGAAGCCGGCCAGCAGACCCGAGTCCTTGATGGAGTTCAGGCCCTTTTCGACGCCCGGGATATATTCCTTGGGCACCGCGCCGCCGACGATCGAGTTCTCGAACACGAAGCCCGAACCCGGCTCGCCCGGTTCGAAGGTGATCATGACGCGGGCGAACTGGCCCGTACCGCCGGTCTGCTTCTTGTGGGTGTAGTCGATGTCGACCTTGCGGCCGAGGGATTCACGATAGGCAACCTGCGGCGCGCCGATGGTGGCCTCGACCTTGTAGGTGCGCTTCAGGATGTCGATCTTGATGTCCAGGTGAAGCTCGCCCATGCCCTTCAGGATGGTCTGGCCCGACTCGTGGTCGGTCGAGACGGTGAAGGACGGATCTTCCGAAGCCAGCTTGGCCAGGGCGACGCCCAGCTTCTCCTGGTCGGCCTTGGTCTTGGGCTCGACCGAGATCTCGATGACCGGGGCCGGGAATTCCATCTTCTCGAGGATGACGGGCGACTTCAGCGGATCGCACAGGGTGTCCCCGGTGCGGGTTTCCTTCAGGCCGGCCAGGGCGACGATGTCGCCGGCGAAGGCTTCCTTGACGTCTTCACGGTTGTTCGAGTGCATCTGCAGCATCCGGCCGACGCGCTCCTTCTTGTCGCGGCTGGAGTTCAGCAGGCTCATGCCCGTTTCCATCTTGCCGGAATACAGGCGGCAGAAGGTCAGCGAACCGACGAAGGGGTCGTCCATGATCTTGAAGGCCAGAACCGACAGGGGCTCGTCGTCCGAGGCCTTGCGGGTGATCGGCTCTTCCGTCTTGAAGTCGATGCCCGGCGTCGGCGGGATGTCCAGCGGCGACGGCAGATAGTCGACCACGGCGTCCAGCAGCGTCTGCACGCCCTTGTTCTTGAAGGCCGAGCCGCACAGGATCGGATAGAAGGCGCCGGTCAGCACGGCCTTGCGGATGCACTTCTTCAGCACTTCGACCGAAGGCTCGACGCCGTCCAGATAGGCCTGCATGGCTTCGTCGTCGAGTTCGACGGCGTTGTCGATCAGGTACTGGCGGGCTTCATTGGCCTTGTCGACCAGGTCCGCCGGGATCTCGCCGACGTTGAAGTTGGCGCCCAGGGCGTCGTTGTCCCAGACGACCGAGCGCATCTCGACGATGTCGACCAGGCCGGACAGGGTGTTTTCCGAACCGATCGGGAACTGGATCGGCACGGCCTTGGCGCCCAGGCGGTCGCGGATCGACTGGACCGAGGCGTCGAAGTCGGCGCCGATCTTGTCCATCTTGTTGACGAAGACGATGCGCGGCACCGAATATTTGTCGGCCTGGCGCCAGACGGTTTCGGTCTGCGGCTCAACGCCGGCGTTGCCGTCCAGCACGGTCACGGCGCCGTCGAGGACGCGAAGCGAACGCTCGACTTCGATGGTGAAGTCCACGTGTCCGGGGGTGTCGATGATGTTCAGGCGCTTGCCCTGCCAGAAGGCGGTCGTCGCGGCCGAAGTGATCGTGATGCCGCGTTCCTGCTCCTGGTCCATCCAGTCCATGGTCGCAGCGCCGTCGTGCACTTCGCCGATCTTGTGGTTCTTGCCGGTGTAATAGAGAATCCGCTCGGTCGTCGTCGTCTTGCCCGCGTCGATGTGGGCCATGATGCCGAAGTTGCGGTAGTCCTCGAGCTTGTGCGTACGAGCCATGAAAACGTGCCTTGAGAAGTAGGTCTAGGACGCGGGTGGCGCCCTCGGGATGATCGTCGATGCAGCGGATAAGCGAGCGCGGGCGATTTAGCTCAAACCGCCCGCGCCGGATAGTCTTAGATAGGAACCGCCCATTACCTTTGAAAGGGAGACGGTTTTAAGACGCTTACCAGCGATAGTGGCTGAAGGCGCGGTTCGCCTCGGCCATCTTGTGGGTGTCTTCGCGCTTTTTGACCGCGGTGCCGCGATTGTTCGAGGCGTCCAGCAGCTCGGCGGCCAGCTTCTCGGTCATGGTGTTTTCACCACGCTTGCGCGCGGCGTTGACCAGCCAGCGGATGGCCAGGGCGCGACGACGGTCCGGACGGACCTCGACCGGCACCTGATAGGTGGCGCCGCCGACGCGACGCGAGCGGACTTCGACCGACGGGGCGACATTGTCCAGGGCGGCGTGGAAGGTGGCGACCGGCTCCTGGTCTTTCTTCTTGTCGGCCAGGATGTCGAAGGCGCCGTACACGATGTTCTCGGCGACGGCCTTCTTACCTTCGTACATGACGTAGTTCATGAACTTGGTGACGATCAGGTCCCCGAACTTGGGATCCGGCAGAACTTCGCGCTTCTGGGCGCGGTGACGACGCGACATGGAGTATTCCTTGCAGTGCCCGGCGCTCGCCGGGAAGATCTCGAAAAGGCCTCCGGGCGCGGGGGCCCGGACGCGAATGGCTTACTTCGGACGCTTGGCGCCGTAGTGCGAACGACGCTGCTTGCGGTCCTTGACGCCCTGCGTGTCGAGCACGCCGCGCAGGATGTGGTAGCGAACGCCGGGCAAGTCCTTCACGCGGCCGCCGCGGATCAGAACAACCGAGTGTTCCTGAAGGTTGTGGCCTTCACCGGGGATGTAGCAAACGGCTTCGTAGCCGTTCTTGGCCAGACGGACCTTGGCGACCTTACGCAGAGCCGAGTTCGGCTTCTTAGGGGTCGTGGTGTAAACGCGGGTGCAGACGCCGCGACGCTGGGGCGAACCCTCCAGAGCCGGCACCTTGTTACGGGTGGGCTTGGGCTTGCGCGGCTTGCGGATCAGCTGATTGATCGTAGGCATTCGAAACTTATCTCGACTTCTGATGGAGGCGTGTGTCTTTCGACCGAAGCGCCTCTCGCCTTCTTGTGAACGGGGGACCATCCCCTCGCCCGGGTGTCATCGAGACTGATCGCGTGACCCGAACAGTCCCTGGTTCGCTCCGGCGCACCGGAAAACACAAAGGGCCGGAACGCGCGCTTTGGGCGTTCCGGCGGGCACAGCCCGTCCGTTCAATTGTCACGATCTCAGCGACCGGCGAACCGGCCACGCCTCGAAAGTCCGGCGCGTATATGCGCGATAGGGGGATTGGTCAAGTGCGGCGGCCCCTTGGCGCTGGCCGACAGCCAAGACGCGAACAAACCCAACCTGCGCCCGAAAGCGGCCACGCTTGCAGCCCAGCCTCGTTTTCGGGTGACGGGGGGTCAGGATGCGGACCGAGGGCGATTGGCCGGCGAGAGGGCGAAGAGCGGGGCTGGTGGTCGCCTCAATGGGCCTGAATGCGGGCCTGATCGCGCTTTTGTCAATCACCGACACCCGCCCCGGCCGTCCCGGCGCCCCGGCCGCCACACCCCTATATCTCTATATCGAACCGCGCCCGCGCCTGGCCCAGGAGCGCGCGCCCGTCCGGGCCGTGGCGGCGTCCCGCACGGGCGTGCAAGGCGTCGTGGAGGACGCGGACGGTGTCCCGCGCCCCGACGACAGCCGCATGGAGCCGTCCGCCGCCCCTGTACCCACCCCGGCGCCCGGCGACGCCGTCGATTCGCGCTGGCGCGTCGGCCCCGGCGCGCCAACGCGGGGCCTGCCCCTGTCCTGCGAGGAGCCGAACAGGCTGTCGGTCGAGGCGCGTCGCTACTGCGACGACCGGGCGCGACGATTCGCGGGGACGGCGCGGCCCATCGTCGGCTCGGGCGACGCCGAACGCGACGCCGTCTTCGCTCGCCAAGGGGCAAGACGATTGGCCGCATGGGAGGCGCAACGCGCTGAACCTCCGCGCGGCGATCCGCCTTGCGAGACGCCCCACCCAGTCGCAGGGTGCGAGGGCGTCAATATCGAAGTCGATCTCTTCTCTTCGCGGGACGGTTTCCTGCCCAATCTGCGAAAGCGTCGTGAATGAGCGTGTCCGCCCTGCCCCGTCCGAATCGACGACGCCCCGACTGGCGCAAGGCGGGTCTGGCGACGGCGGCTGTCGCCATCAACACCGCCCTGATCGCCGCCCTGTCCTTCACGGCCCTGGGGATCGAGGGGCGCGACATCGTGGCCGCGCCGCCGCCGATCTATCTGGACATCGAGCCCCGCCCCCTGCTGCCCGATGAGCGGCCGCGCGTCCCGACCGTGACCCGACCGGAGGTCGCCCCCGTCGCCGCCTCTGCCTCGAACGCCTCGCCCGCCCCGTCGGTGCGGACGCCCGAGACGAAGGCCGCGCCCCGGCCCGCGCCTCTGCGTCCCCGTCTCGCCGCCCCGGCGCCGCCCGGCGCGCCGCCGCCGGCCGACGTCTGGCGGGTCGATCCCGCCAATCGGTCCGGGGCCATGGCGCGGTCGCTGCGCCAGGGCTTGCCCGGCTGCGCCTCGCCCGACCTGTTGAACGACGCCGAACGTCGCCATTGCCGTGACGAGTTCGCCCGGCGCGGCGAGAACGCCGCCCCGATCACCGGCTCAGGCAATCCCCAGCGCGACGCCGCCTTCGCCCGCGAGGGGGCGCGCCGTCTGGCGGAGTGGGAGGCCAAGCGTCGCCCCCTGTCCGGCGGCGTGGGCGTGGTCGGCCCTGCAGACTGCGTCGGTTCGAACTTCGGTACGGGCTGCGCGGGCGCTCAATTGAACCCATCGCTCGCCCCGGATTCCAGCCGCAACGTCCAGACCCGTCGTGACGGCCATCGCGCCGGCGGCGTCCCGATCACGCCCGGCGCCTCCGCCCCGATGGAACGCTGGAAGGACTGAACGAAAAAGGGCGGCGCCGTCGCCGGCGCCGCCCTCTTCATTTCATCACATCCGAACCCGGAGATCAGCCTTCGCTGCTCTCCAGCTCCAGTTGCAGATCGGCCGGCAGCGGTTCGATCGCGTCTTCGCGGGCTTGCGTCAGCTCGGCGTCGCGATCGTTGGCGATCTTCTGCAGGGCCCGCAGATAGGCGCCCGTACCGGCCGGGATCAGGCGGCCGACGATGACGTTTTCCTTCAGGCCTTCCAGCATGTCCTTCTTGCCGTGGACCGAGGCGTCGGTGAGGACGCGGGTGGTCTCCTGGAAGGACGCCGCCGAGATGAAGCTGCGGGTCTGCAGCG
>Ga0265296_1001780_pt1 | contig 23441 bp, 27 predicted proteins | sample MunlanPumphouse1_FD_189073 | JGI IMG/M metagenome (GOLD analysis project Ga0265296, IMG submission 189073) | Groundwater microbial communities from a municipal landfill in Southern Ontario, Canada - Pumphouse #1 | ecosystem: Environmental > Aquatic > Deep subsurface > Groundwater | place... | reverse complement strand
CGGCGCTGTCCGCCGTCGCGGTCCCGCCCGTCGTCGCGCCGTTCGCCGCGGCGCCCACCGCCGGCGCCGTGCCGTCCACCCGTGTCGCGGCGACCGCCGCCTGCTCGGCCCCGATCCGCCGGGTCGCCGCGCGGATCGCCCACGGCACCACCAGCAGCGAGGCCAACGGCGCCGCGACGATGCCGACGGCGACCGCGGTCTGCCCGGTGGTGATCCCGATCAGGGCCGCGATCGGGAAGAGGATCCGGGCGACCGACTCGAACAGCACCAGTCCGCCGTAGAGCGCGAACCACTGGTGTCCCGCGACGAACCCGCGGGCGAAGTAGCTGGCCGCGTAGGCGAGGCCGGCGGCGACCAGGATCCAGAACAGGGTGGACGACCCGAGCTGGTCCTCCAGCGCGCCCCGTCCGACGAACGCCGCGGCCACCAGCACGAGTGCGAATCCGGTCTGGATCAGTAGCGGCTCACGCAGGCGCGGATGCGCCTCGCCGCGGGCGGCGGCGGTGGCGATCGTCCGCGAGAGCAGCTGCTCGACGGGCCGGTAGAACACCGACATCGCGGTGAAGAGGATCGCCCACATCGTGGCGATCTGGCCGTACTGCTCCTGGCCGACCTGCGAGTCGCCGAGCGCGTGCGACGCGACCGAGAAGAAGAGGAACGTCAGCAGCCCGGTCGAGGCGATGCCGATCGAGAGGATCCGGGCACCGCGTCCGTACGAGCTGCGCTCGTGGGTCGCCTCGGTCAGCTCCTCGGCGAGGAACTCGTCGGTGACCGCGCCCGCGGGATCCAGCTGCGGGTCGGTCGGCAAGGCCCCGAGACCGGAGCCGGGGACGGGGGGAGCGGCCGAACCGTCGTCCGCCGGAAGGCTGGACGTCGGCTCGGGGTCAGGCTCGGGTCGAGCCTGCGGGTCCGGATCGCGGGGATCCATGCGGGCAGGCTCGGGGGCGTCAGTCGCCGACGCGGACCAGCAGCTGGGTCCACGGGAACGGCTGGCGAACCTCGACGACGTCGCCGTGCTGCGACAGCATCTTCTTGAACGAGCGCGTCGACCAGTGGTTCAGGTGGCCGGGGGTGTTGCCCAGCTGCTTGATGTAGGCGCCACGGGCCATATTGACCGCGCGCCAGATCGGCTCGCGCGGGACCGACACCAGCACCCAGCGCTTCGCGACGCGGGCCATCTCGGCGACCGTGTGCTCGGGGTCCGGAACGTGCTCCAGGACCTCGATCGCGGTCGAGACGTCGAACTCGTCGTCCGCGAACGGCAGGTTCTCGGCGCGCATGATCTGGTAGTCGAGGTTCGGCGCCTGGCGCTCGGCCCAACCGGCCTGGATCGACGGCTCCTCGAGGTCGATGCCGACCACGCGCTTGTCGCCGAGCTTCTTGGCCCACTCGTGGACCAGCACGCCCTCGCCGCAACCGACGTCGAGCAGGCTGCGCGGGTCGGCGCGGATGAACAGCTCCTCGAGGTTGCGCTCGAAGCCGGCCATCAGCCGGCGCACCACGGGGTTGGTCGACCCGTACTTGTCGTACGTGTTGCCGGTGATGATCCCGTCATCACTCGTCGTGATCGTGACCGGACCGTTGTCCTGCTTCTGCGTGCTCACGTGTTGGTGTCCCGGGTCGGAGGGGCGAAGGAGCGGGCGGAGGGCCTTACGGCCGGACCGCGTCCCGCTCGGCGGTGGTCTGCGCCGGGGCGGCGTGCGCCCCGGTCGTGGCGGGCTGCTCGCTGTTCGGCTGACCCGGCTCGTAGTGGCTCGGCGGGATGCCGAGCTCCAGCTCGATCCGCCGCGTGCGCTCGAAGACGCGCTGGAGCAGGATCCGCTGGCCGTGGAGCAGGTCGCCCATCACGGCGAGCGCGGCGAGCATCACGGCGGCGGTGAAGAGCACGCCGCCGAAGATCAACGACTGCACGTGCCCGGCGCCTTCGCCCTGAACCCACGAGACGAAGAACCGTCCCCACGGGACGCAGGCGAGCAGGAACAGCAGCGCCGCCATGCTCATGAAGACGCGCATCGGCTCGTACTGCGCGTAGATCCGGAAGATCGAGATCGTGTTGCGGCGGACGTACGCCCACATCGACGGGAACAGCCGCGACTCGCGCAGCTTCTCGTTCGTCGAGACCGGGACGTGCTTGGTCGCGACCAGCAGCTTGCCCGCCTGGATCAACGATTCCAGGGTGTAGGTGAAGCGCGAGACGACGGCCAGCTGGATCGCGGCTTCGCGGTTGTAGGCGCGGAAGCCCGACGTGGCGTCGGCGATCTCGGTCTCGGACGCGCGTCGGACGACGGCGGAGCCCAGCTTCTGCAGCCGCACCTTGAGCGGCGAGAAGTGCTCGATCTTCTCGACCTGGCGGTCGCCGACCACCATGTCGGCCTCACCGGCCAGCACGGGGGCGACCAGGGCGGGGATGTACGACGCGTCGTACTGGTTGTCGGCGTCGGTGTTGACGATCACGTCGGCGCCGAGCTTGAGGCAGGCGTCCAGGCCGGCCTGGAAGCCCGCGGCGAGGCCCTTGTTGTTCGTCAGTTTGACGATGTGGTCGACGCCGTTGGCGCGGGCGACCTCCAGGGTGCGGTCCTTGGAGCCGTCGTCGATCACCAGCCATTCGACGGTGTCGAACCCCGGCACCTCGCGCGGGAGGTCGGCGAGGGTCGTCGGGAGGGTTTCCTCCTCGTTGAAACACGGGATCTGGATGATCAGCTTCATAGGCTCTACGCGATTCGGGCGGTGGGCCCGATGACGTGACACGACGGCGCGAACCGGCGTGGCGGGGTCTGTCGGCTCCCGTACGGTGGGATCAGGGCGCGGACACGAGCAACTCTCGATGCTCGTGCAACCGGACGAGTATTCCAGAGCCCGAGGCGAGAAGCCCGCCCACCCGCCCGCTCGGACCGTCGGTCGGAATCGCGACGGGTGCGGGGCACGACGCAGAGACGTCCCGTAGACTCGCCGTCGCATCTTGGACGACCCGGACCTCACGACACGTTCTCGCTTCGGCGGCTGGTTGCCGTGGGTCGCCTTCGCGGTCCTCTGCGTCGGCCTGCTGGCGCTGTTCCTCGCCTACCCGACGTACCCCAACTACGACAGCTACTACACGCTGCTCTGGGCCCGGGAGATCTGGGACGGGCAGAAGCCGGTCTTCGACGCCTTCCGCGCGCCGACCGAGCATCCGCTGTCGATCCTCTTCTCACTGTTCCTGACGCCGTTCGGCATCGGGGTGGACCGGTTCCTCGTCTTCTGCGCGATGGCCTCGGTCGCCGCGCTCGCCGCCGGCGTCTACCAGCTGGCCAAGGTGACCTTCAACCGCTGGGTCGGCCTGACCGCCGGCGTGCTGCTGCTGGTCAACTGGAACCTGATCTACCTGGCCGTCCGCGGCTACCTCGACGTCACCTACATCGCGCTGGTGGTCTGGGCGGCGGTGCTCGAGGCGCGCCGTCCGCGACGCGGCTGGTCGGTCCTGCTGATGCTCGCGCTCGCCGGGCTGCTGCGCCCCGAGGCGTGGGTGCTGTGCGGGCTCTACGGCCTGTGGATGGCGTGGAACCCGAGCTTCCGGGCGATCTTCACCCCTCGCGGCATCGCCTGGCTGGCGGCCAGCGTCGTCCCGACCGGGATCTGGCTGCTCGTCGACTACCTGGTGACCGGCGAGCCGCTGTTCTCGCTGACCCACACGTCGGACCTCGCCGAGTCGCTGGGGCGGACGCAGTCGCCGCTGCAGATCCCGTTCTCGACGATCTCGTACCTCAAGGGGCTCGACGGGACGGCGCTGTTCTACGCCGGCCTGGCCGGGATGCTCGCGGTCGCCGTGGTGATCCCGAAGCGGCTCGGCTGGCCGTTCGTGCTGTTCGCGGCCGGGATCGGCACGTTCTTCCTGATCGGCTTCGGCGGCTTCTCGGTGATCGACCGCTACCTGATGGTCGCGTCGGTGATGCTGCTGGTCTTCGCGGCGTTCCTGCTGACCGGCTGGACCGTGCTCGCGCCGGGACGGCTGCGCAACCTCTGGCGCGTCGTCGCGGCGCTCGCCGTGATCGGCGTGGCGGTGGTCGCCGTCGACCGGGTCCAGCCCGGGTCGATCGACAACGACCTGACCTTCCGCGGGGAGGCGCACGACGACCTCGTGTCGGTGCTGCAGGAGCCGGACGTCCAGCAGGCGCTGCGGTGCGGCCCGGTCTGGACCCCCAACCACAAGCTGGTGCCGGACGTCCGCTGGATCCTCGACGCGCCCGCCTCGAAGGTGATCCCGCGCTCGCTGCTCGGGCCGGAGCTGTTCGAGAAGGACGAGAAGACCGGCGAGCTGGTCGGCGGCGACAGTCCCGACCGCGTCACCGCGCGCCGCGAGGTGCCCGACGCCGCCACGGGCGGGCAGCCGACCCGCGGGATCCTGGTACTGCCGTCGTCGCGGATCGCGCTGCTGCGCCAGGCCTACGTGACCGTCGGCGACGACCGTCCGTTCGACGCGATCCCGCTGTCGGGATTCGAGCGGATCGCGACGAGTCGGCATTACGTCGTCTACTCGCGTTGCGGCTGAGAGTCCGTTTGGACCGTCCGACCGGACGAACCGTACGGGGCACGGGGCAGCGCGTCGCCAAGCCCTATCCTCCGGTGCTCCGATGACGTTCGATTCGCGAGATCAAGCGCTGCTGGCCCGCGCGGTGGAGCTCGCGGAGCGCGGCCGGCGCCACGTCAGCCCCAACCCGATGGTCGGGGCCGTGGTGACCCGCGACGGCGAGACGCTCGGCGAGGGCTGGCACGCGATAGTCGGCGGCCCGCACGCCGAGGTCGCGGCGATCCGCGCCTGCGGCGACCGCGACCTGCACGGCGCGACGATCTACGTCTCGCTCGAGCCCTGCTGCCACCAGGGACGCACCCCGCCCTGCACCGACGCGATCCTCGCCGCGGGCATCTCGCGGGTGGTCGTGGCGTCCGACGACCCGTCGCCGAAGGCCGCCGGACGGGGCCTGGGGATCCTCCGCGACGAGGGCGTCGAGGTCGACGTGATCGCCGCGGACTCGGACCTGGGGCGCGAGGCCCGGTTGCAGAACCAGCCGTTCCGCAAGCACGCCCGGACCGGGCTGCCGTGGGTGATGCAGAAGACCGCGGTCAGCCTCGACGGTCGGTTGGCGACCCATTCGGGCGATTCGCGCTGGATCAGCGGCGGCCCGTCGCGCGACCTGGCCCACGGCTGGCGCGCGGAGGTCGACGCGGTGGTGGTCGGGATCGGCACGGCGCTCGCCGACGACCCCCAGCTGACCGCGCGCGTCCCGGGCGTCTCGCGGCAACCACGCCGCGTGGTCTTCGACTCCGAGGCCCGGCTGCCGCTCGACGGCAAGATGGTCGCCTCGGTCGACGAGGCGCCGGTCACGGTGATCGCCGGCCGCGCCGCGTCCCGCTCGGCGATCGACGCGCTGCACGCCTCCGGCGTCGAGGTGATCGTCGTCTCGGGCCAGAACGAGCATTCCCGCGTCCGCGCGGCGCTCAGCGAGCTCGGCCAGCGCAACGTCACATCGCTGATGCTCGAGGGCGGCTCGCACCTGGCGGGCGCGTTCTTCGACGCCGGCGAGATCGACGAGCTGCGGATGTTCGTCGCGCCGCTGCTGCTCGGCGGCCGGATGTCGCCGAGCCTGATCGGCGGCGAGGGCGTCGAGCGGATCGCCGACGCGGTCCGTCCCGTCCACGTCTCCCGTACGCCGGTCGGGGACGACCTGCTGACCATCGCGCGACTCAAGGAGTGGTGAGCGCACCCCATGTTCACCGGCATCGTCCAGGATCTCGGCACCGTCACCGCGGTCGACACGTTGGAGGGCGGGGTCCGACTGCGGGTCCGCACCCCGCTGGCCGCTGAGCTCTCGCCCGGCGATTCGATCGCGGTCAACGGCTGCTGCCTGACGGCGGTCGGCGACGGCCAGACCGAGGACGGCACCACGGTCGTCGCGTTCGACGCGGACGTGATGAACGAGTCGCTGCGCCGGACCAGCCTGCAGGCCGCGGCGACCGAGGGCGCGCGGGTCAACCTGGAGCTGGCGATGGCCGCCGGCGACCGCTTCGGCGGCCACATCGTCCAGGGGCACGTCGACGGCACCGGCACGGTCGAGTCGACCCGCCCGGACGGCTTCGCACGGGTCGTCCGCGTGGTGCCCGAGGACCCGACGATCCTGCGCTACATCGTCGAGAAGGGCTCGATCACGATCGACGGCATCTCGCTGACCGTCTCGGCGATCGACGCCACCGCGATCGAGGTCTCGCTGATCCCTGAGACCCTGGAGCGGACCACGCTCGGGCTCGCGGTCCCCGGGACCGTCGTCAACTTGGAAGTCGACGTGCTGGCCAAGCACGTCGAGAAGCTGCTTGCAGCAACCGGAAAGGCACCATCGTGACCGACCCCAGCCACGAGGCCCGCACGCTCGCCCGTCCGTTCGATCGCGTCGAGGACGCGATCGCGGACATCCGTCAGGGCAAGATGGTGATCGTCTGCGACGACGAGGACCGCGAGAACGAGGGCGATCTGGTGATCGCCGCGGAGTTCGCCGACGCCGACGCGATCAACTTCATGGCCAAGGAAGGCCGCGGGCTGATCTGCCTGACCCTGACGCCGAAGCGTTGCGAGGAGCTCGGACTGGACCTGATGGCGTCGAAGAACGAGTCGCCGTTTGAGACCGCCTTCACCGTCTCGATCGAGGCTCGCGAGGGCGTCACCACCGGGATCTCGGCCGCCGACCGCGCCCGCACCGTGCAGGTCGCGATCGATCCGACCTCCGGCCCGCGCGACGTCGTGGTCCCCGGTCACGTCTTCCCGCTCAAGGCCAAGCCGGGCGGCGTGCTGGAGCGCACCGGCCAGACCGAGGCATCGGTCGACCTCTCGCGGCTGGCCGGGCTCAATCCGTCGGGCGTGATCTGCGAGATCATGAACGAGGACGGGACGATGGCCCGCGTGCCGGACCTGGTCCCGTACGCCGAGAAGCACGGCCTGAAGATGATCACGGTCGCCGACCTGATCGCCTACCGCCGCAAGAACGACAAGCTGATCGAGCGGGTCGTCGCGATCAACCTGCCGACGGGCTACGGCGAGTTCACCGCGGTCGGCTTCCGCGAGCTGGAGAACGACAAGCACCACCTGGCCGTCGTCAAGGGCGACGTCGCGGGCAAGGACGACGTGCTCGTCCGCGTGCACTCCGAGTGCCTGACCGGCGACGTCTTCCACTCGCTGCGCTGCGACTGCGGCGAGCAGCTGGAGTCGGCGCTGGCGATGATCGAGCAGGAGGGCGAGGGCGTCCTGCTCTACCTCTCGCAGGAGGGACGCGGGATCGGCCTGCTGAACAAGCTGCGGGCCTACAAGCTGCAGGAGGAGGGCTACGACACCGTCGACGCCAACCTCAAGCTCGGCCTGCCCGCCGATCTGCGCGACTACGGGATCGGCGCCCAGATCCTGGTCGAGCTGGGCCTGACCTCGATCCGGATCCTCACCAACAACCCGAAGAAGATCCGCGGCCTCGAGGGCTACGGCCTGACCGTCAGCGAGCAGGTGCCGATCGAGCACGCCGCCAACGAGCACAACGACGGGTACATGCGGACCAAGCGGGACCGGATGGGGCACCTGCTGCACCACCAGGGCCTGCCGTTGGACGAGCAGATGCTCAACGAGGAGCACGTCCGAGACCAGGCGGCGGAGGGGGCGGGTGGGAATCCGGGTCGGACCGACCCGGCGCACCTCGTCGATCCGTCGGAGGCCGACGGCCCGGCGACCGGCGCGGACGGGACGGGGGAGCGGGCATGAGCGGCGAGCGCTTCGCGATCGTCGCGGCGACCTTCTACCGCGATCTGGCCGACCGGCTGATCGCCGGCGCCCAGGCGTCGTTCGCCGAGGGCCTCGGCCTCGACGCGGGCGCGACCCCGGCCGACGTCTTCGAGGTCCCCGGTGCGTTCGAGCTGCCGCTGGCCGCCAAGTACCTGGCCGAGACCGGCCGCTACGCCGGGATCGCCTGCGTCGGCGCGGTGATCCGCGGCGAGACCGATCACTACGACTTCGTCTGCGGCGAATCCGCGCGCGGGCTCCAGGACGTCCAGCTGTCGACCGGCGTGCCGGCGACGTTCGGCGTGCTGACCGTCGACTCGATGGACCAGGCGATCGCGCGCTCCGGGGGCGATAAGCGCGACTCCGGCCGCCACGCCGCGGATGCGGTGCTCGACCTGCTCGCGATCCGCCGCCGTCTGGCCACCCCGGGGGACGTCAGCTAGGCTGACCGTATGGACGCCCCGTCCATCGCGCTGTTCGTCCTGTTCCTGCCGCACGTGATCGGCGGCGTCTTCCTGGGCTGGTGGATCCTGCCGGCCAGCGCGAAGGAGGAGCTGCGCGGGTGGTTCCGCGAGGACGACGGCGGAGTCTCGCCGTCCGGTGGGCCCCCCGAGCCCGGGGGCAGTGGCTCCCGCGCGCCGCTGCTGCCGCTGCCCGACGCGTCGCCGTCCGCCGTGCGGATGCGCGAGCCCGGACGCCTGCAGGACAACGTCCCCGCAGCGCCCCGCCGTCCGCTGCACCCGCCGGTCCCGGCCGACCCGGAGCGCCGCCGCGAGCCGCAGCCGCGTTGAGCCGACCGGCAGCGTCCGCCCGGCGAGGCGGACGACGTAGACCCACCCGAAGTCGGTAGGCTCGTCGGTCTATGGCCAAGGTGTGCATTTCGTGCAAGAAGGGTCCGGCTTTCGGACAGAGCCGCAGTCATTCGATGCGCGCCACGAAGCGTCGTTTTGACGCGAACCTGCAGAAGGTTCGCGTGATGCAGAACGGCGCCGCCCAGCGCGCGTACGTCTGCACGCGCTGCCTGAAGGCCGGCAAGGTCCAGAAGGCCGTCTGAGGGCCTCTTTCAGCATGATCGGCCGTCTGTCGCGGCCGCTGACACGTCACAGGATCACGATCCGAACCCTCAGTCAGACAACCAGTCTGACTCTCGGGCTTCGTACCGCGCCCTGCTCGGTCATCGACCACGACAGCCAACCACTGATGCTGAAACAGACCCTGGGAACCCTCGCGGTTTCGGACACCTAGGCGCCGGAGCCCGCTGACGTTGTCGCCGACCGACCCAAACATCGCGCAGTTCCGCCACCTGGTGGTGGGGGCGCTCGATCATCTCGAATCGCGGCGCCAGGAGATCAACGATCTCAACGTGTTCCCCGTCGCGGACGGGGACACCGGCGACAACATGGCGCTCACGCTCCAGTCGGTCGTCGACGAGCTCGACGTCGTGCTCGCCGAGGGCATCAGCCTCGACGACCTCGGACGGAACGAGCTGGTCCGCCGGTTGGCGCGCGCCGCCCTGTTGGGAGCGCGCGGCAACAGCGGCGTGATCCTCTCGCAGCTGATCCGTGGTGCGACCGAGGAGCTGGTCGCGCGTCCCGGGGAGCTGATCAGCCCGCCGCTGATCGCCGCCGCGCTCGCGGGTGCGGCTCGTCGCGGCTACGACTCGGTGCGCCAGCCCGTCGAGGGCACGGTGCTGACCGTGATCCGCGAGATGGCGGGGGCGGCCGCGCACGCGGTCGCGCAGCTGGCGCCGCGCGAGCTCGGCACGCCGGTCGACGAGGACGAGCAGGCCGTCGCGCTGGCGGCCGTGCTCGGCGAGGCGATCGCCGCCGGGCAACGAGCGCTCGACGAGGGCCCGGAGCTGCTCGCGGCGCTCAAGGAGGCCGGGGTCGTCGACGCCGGCGGGTTTGGGCTGCTGGTGATGTTCGCCGGCGTGATCCGGACGCTGCGCAAGGGGCAGCCGGGCGAGGACTTCGACATCCGCCACTACGAGGCCGCCCGCCTGGAGCAGGTCGACCACGCGTCGGAGACCTACCGCTACTGCACGAACTTCGCGGTCACCGGCAACGGGCTCGACGCCCAGCGGGTGCGCCGCCAGCTCGCCGAGATCGGCGACTCGATCATCGTCGTCGTCGGCGACGAGCAGACGCTCAAGGTCCACGTCCACACCGACGAGCCCGACCAGGCGATGGGCCTGTTCGCGGGACTCGGCGAGGTCTCGCGGGTCGACGTCGCGGACATGGACGCCCAGGTCGCCGCCCACGCCAACCGCTCGGCGGCGCACGCGTCCGACGGTGACGCGTCCGCCGACGGCGGCACCGGCGGCGCGCACGTCCGGACCGCGCTGGTCGCGGTCGTCGCGGGTCGCGGGATCGCGACGCTGCTGCGCTCGGTCGGGGCGGTCGTGCTCGACGGCGGGCCGACGATGAACCCGTCGACCGCGGACCTGCTGGGCGCGATCGCCGCGGCACCGTCGGACGAGGTCGTGCTGCTGCCCAACAACGGCAACGTGCTGATGGCGGCCGAGCGCGCCGCCGAGCTGGCCGAGAAGCCCGTCGTGGTCGTTCCGACCCGCTCGCAGCAGGCCGGGGTGGCGATCGCAGTCGGCCACGAGCCGGACGCGAGCGCCGAGGACAACGCCGCAGCGCTCCGCGAGCTGCACGACGAGCTGGTCACCGCCGGCGTCGCGCCCGCGGCGCGCGACGACGCGCAGGGTCGGTTCGCGATCGGCGACGCCCTCGGGTACGTGGCCGACGAGCTGATCGCCTGGGGCGATCCGACGGACGTGCTGCGGACCGTGCTGGCCCGGGCCGGCGAGGACCGCGAGCTGCTGACCGTGCTGTCGGCGGACGAGACGCCGGTCGACGACGAGGCCGTCGCCGACCTGGTCCCGGACGGGCTCGATCTCGAGATCTCCACCGGCGGTCAGCCGTCGTGGTGGTGGCTCGTCGTCGCCGAGTAGTGGGTCGGGCCCGGGTCATCCGGTCGATCCGGCACGATTGCCTGCGGTGACCGTCGATCCCGACACCCCGCCGCTCGCCTTCGGGTCGAACGAGCCGTTCGGCGTCGACCGCCTGATCGCCGCGCCACTGCGCCGTCCGCGGCCGTCGCGCTGGGACCGCTCGAGCGGCTTCGGCGGCAAGAAGGCGCTCGCCGCGGCCGCGCACCTCGGGATCGACCGCGTCGGCGGGCTGCTCTGCCACCTACCGGTCGAGAGCGGGGCGATCAGCACGATCAGCGGCCTGCGTCCGGAGGAACGCTCGGTCGTGCTCGTCGAGGTCCACCAGATCCGCAGTCGGCCGGTGCGCCGGCGGGGGATGCGCCCGCTGGTCGAGGCGATGGTGAAGGACGGCTCCGGTCACCTGCAGGTCGCGTTCTTCAACCAGCCGTGGCTCGTGGACCGCTACCCGCCGGGCACGCGGCTGCTGCTCAGCGGCACGCTCAAGGGCCCCAACCGGTTCTCGGTCGCCGCCCACGCTCCGAGCAGCGACCCGCTGGTCGCCGCCCCGCCGACGCTGGAGGACGGCGGGGTCGGGGATCCGAACCTCGACGGCGCCGCCGAGGGCCCGCCGGCTCCGAACGGCCCCGAGATGGCCCGCTACCCGACGTCCGAGGGCCTGACGTCGATCGAGATCCTGGCGCGGGTCCGCGAGCTGAAGGACGACCTCTACGACGCGGTCGATCCGCTGCCGGGGCGGGTTCGTGCGCGGTTCGGGCTGCCCGACCGGGTGGCGGCGCTGCACGCCGGGCACTTCGGGGACCACGAGGCCGGTCGCCGGCGGATGGCCTTCGACGAGCTGCTGCTCGGCCAGCTGGAGTACCTGCGCCGGCGTCACCAGCACGCCGAGGAGCGACCGGCCGCACGGCTCGCCGGGCCGGCGGTCCTGACCGACCGCTGGGTCGACGAGGGGCTGCCGTTCCCGCTGACGGGGGACCAGCGCAAGGCGATCAACGCCAACCTCGAGGCGCTGGCGACCGACCGTCCGCTGCAGCGGCTGTTGATGGGCGAGGTCGGGTCCGGCAAGACGGTGGTCGCGCTCCACGCGATGCTGCGCGCGGTCGAGTGCGGTCACCAGGCGGTGCTGATGGCGCCGACGGAGACGCTCGCCGAGCAGCACTTCCGCACGATCCAGAAGCTGCTGCCCGACGCGCTCGTGCCCGCGGGGCTGTTGACCGGATCGACCCCGGCGGCGCGCCGCCGCACACTGCTCGCCCGGTTGGCCAGCGGCGAGCTGCCGCTGCTGGTCGGCACCCACGCGGTGATCGAGGACCCGGTCGTCTTCCGCTCGCTGGCGGTCGCGGTGGTCGACGAGCAGCACCGCTTCGGCGTGCGTCAGCGCAGCGCGCTCGACCGCAAGGCCGGCGGCGACGGCAGTCACGCGGTCCACATGCTGCACATGACCGCCACGCCGATCCCGCGGACGATGGCGCTGCTGCACTACGGCGACCTCGACGTGACGACCCTGCGCGAGCTGCCCAGCGGGCGGCAGCCGGTCACGACCCACGTCTGCGCCAGCGACCGCGAGCGCGCCCGGGCCTACGAGCGGATCCGCGAGGAGGTCGCCGCCGGCCGCCAGGCGTTCGTCGTCTGCCCGCTCGTCGCGGACAGCGAGTCGCTCGACGCCCGCTCCGCCGTCGCCGAGCACGAGCGGCTCTCGACCACCGAGCTGCGCGAGCTGCGGGTCGAGCTGCTGCACGGCCAGATGCGTCCGGCCGAGAAGCAGGCCGTGATGGAGCGGTTCGCCGCCGGCGACGCGGACGTGCTGGTCGCCACCACGGTGATCGAGGTCGGGATCGACGTCCCCAACGCGACGGTGATGCTGATCGAGAACGCCGAGCGGTTCGGGATCTCGCAGCTGCACCAGCTGCGCGGCCGGGTCGGTCGCGGTCGCGAGAAGGCGACCTGCCTGCTGTTCGGTCCGAAGGGCACCGCGCGCCTGCGGGCCCTGGCCTCGCACGGCGACGGGTTCGCGCTGTCCGAGGTCGACCTCGAGCTGCGCGGCGAGGGCGAGCTGCTGGGCACGCGGCAGTCCGGGATCGCCCGCTACCGGACGGCGCGGCTGCCGGACGACGCCGACCTGCTGGCCCAGGCCCGGGCCGTCGCCGAGCAGCTGCACGAGACCGACCCCGAGCTGGCCGATCCGTTGCACGCGCCGCTGCGCGACGCGCTCGACGGGCACCTGGCCGCTTCCGGGATCGATACCGCCGAGGCGATTCCCGCGTGAGGATCATCGCGGGGGAGCACCGGGGGCGGCGTCTGACGGCGCCGCCGGGGGAGGGCACGCGTCCGACCAGCGACCGCGTGCGCGAGGCGCTGTTCTCGATCCTCGGACCGATGTCCGGGCTGCGGGTGCTCGACCTGTTCGCCGGGACCGGGGCGCTCGGCTTGGAGGCACTCTCGCGCGGGGCCGAGCACGCGACCTTCGTCGAGCGCGACCGCAGCGCGCTGGCCGCGCTACGGCACAACATCGAGACGCTGAGGGTGGCCGCGGACACAGTGCACGTACACCCGCGCGACGCCACGGGCTTCCTCCGCGACGCAGCCGCGCGCGGCGACGCATACGATCTGGTCCTGCTCGACCCGCCGTATCGCGACGTCGACCGGCTCGCACCGGTCCTCGACGCGGGGTTGCGGCCGCTTTTGAGAGAGGGGACGCGGGTGGTAGCCGAGACAGACCGACGACAGCCCCTGCGCCTGGGCCTGCCCCTCGGGGACGAACGGCGCTACGGGGACACCCTGATTCGCATTCACGGAGCATGAAGACCGAGAAGCGCATTGCCGTTGTGCCGGGCAGCTACGACCCGGTCACCTTCGGCCACATCGACATCATCACCCGTGCCGCCGGCCTGTTCGACGAGGTCGTGGTGGCCATCGTCAACCAGTCGGTCCGCAAGAGCACTGCGATGTTCAGCGTCGAGGAACGCACGACGTTCATCGAGGACGCGCTGGCCGAGGCGGGGGTGACCAACGCCCGCGTCGAGCCGTTCTACGAGCTGGTCGTCTCGTTCACGCGGCGGATCGGCGCGCACGTGATCGTCAAGGGCCTGCGCCAGGCCTCGGACTTCGAGTACGAGATGCAGATGGGCCACCTCAACCGCCAGCAGGCGCCGGACATCGAGTCGGTGTTCGTGATGGCCAGCCCGAAGTACGCCTTCCTCTCGTCCAGCTGGGTCAAGGAGCTGGCCCGCTTCGACGGCAAGATCGACGGCCTGGTCCCCGGACCGGTGGTCACCGCCCTAGCCGAGCGCAACGCGGCTCGCGACACGGACTGACGGTCCTTCCGGTCGGCGATCCGGGACCGACGGTCGGTTCCGCCGTCGCGTCCATGGCCCACGTCGCCGACGGCGTTCTGCAAGAAATCGCCCGCCGGACTGGCATTCCCGCCGCTATGCGGGACAATGCGTCGTTCCCGAAAACCCTCACCAATCCGCAGGCCGCGGATCGGTCGACCCGAAGGCCCCCTTCAGATCCGTTACGGCGTCTGAGAAGGAATCGGGTCGGCAACCGCGAAACGGAAGAGTGCCATGGACGTACTGGTCCTCATCGACAAACTCGACGATCTCGTACACAACGCGAAGCCGGTCCCGCTGACGGACCAGGTTCGTGTTGATCGCGAAGAGATCTTCGACATCCTCGACCAGATGCGAGCGACGATCCCGGAAGAGATCAAGCAAGCACGCTGGATCGTGAAGGAACGGCAGGAGATGCTGGCCGAGGCCAAGCGCGAGGCCGAGCGGATCATCAAGGAAGGCAAGGAGCAGCAGGCAGAGCTGGTCTCCGAGCAGGAGGTCGTCAAGCTCTCCGAGCGCGAGGCCGACGACATCATCGACGACGCGCGGGCCCGCGAGCGCGAGATCCGTCTCGGCGCCGAGGACTACGCCGACGAGATCCTCAACACGCTCGAGGTCAACCTGATGAAGTTCATCGCCGCGGTCCGCCGTGGTCGTGAGCGTCTCCAGGGCAAGGACGACGCCGAGCTCGAGGGCGCCGAGCGCTAGACCGGTTCGTTCCGCGATCCCGCGGAACGGATCGCCCGCGTCGCACGTCGCGAAGAGGGAACCGGCACCGAGGCCGGGGAGCACGCGGATAGGATCGTGTTCATGGAGCTCCCCGCGCCGCTCGCCCGCACCGCAGACGTGGTCGGCGGCAAGCTGTTCCTGCTGCGGCAGCTGACCGCGGCCGGGATCGTCCGACCGCTGCCGCCGCTCGTGGTCGCCCGGATGCTGGGCGCGTTGCGGGCGTACGGCCCGACGCCCGCCGCGGGCTACACGGTCAACGCGATCCGTCGTCCCGATCGCCTGGCGATCATCGACGACGCGGGGCAGCTGACCTTCCGCGAGGTCCACGAGCGCTCCAACGCGCTCGCCCGGCAACTGCAGGCGCTCGGCGTCCGCGAGGGCGACGGCGTGGCGATCATGTGCCGCAACCACCGCGGCTTCGTCGAGAGCCTGGTCGCCGCGAGCAAGCTCGGCGCGCACCAGCTGCTGCTGAACACGATGTTCAGCGGTCCCCAGATCCGCGACGTGCTCGACCGTGAGCAGCCGGTCGCGGTGCTCTACGACGAGGAGTTCCACGGACTGGTCGGCGACGACGGCAGCCGCCAGCTGGTCGCCTGGGCCGACCCGACCGTCGAGCCGCGGGCCAGCGACGTGGTCTTCGCCGAGGACCTGATCGCCCAGGGCGTGACCGCCGACCTGACGCCGCCGCGCGAGGTCGGGCGGATGGTGATCCTGACGTCCGGGACCACCGGCACGCCGAAGGGGGCGGCCCGGCAGCAGCCGCGCTCGCTCGATCCGGCGGCGCAGATCCTCTCGCGGATGCCGTTGAAGGGCGAGCAGCGGATCATGCTCGCCGCGCCGATGTTCCACTCGTGGGGCTACCTGCACTTCACGATGGGCTTCGCGCTCGGCTCGACGCTGGTGATGCAGCGGCGGTTCACCCCCGAGGGCACGCTCGAAGCGATCGCGACCCACCGCTGCGAGGTGCTGCCGGTGGTCCCGGTGATGCTCCAGCGGATCCTCGACCTGCCCGACGAGCGGCTCGCGTCGTACGACCTGTCGAGCCTGCGGATCGTGGCGCTCTCGGGGTCGGCGCTGCCCGGGGCGCTGGCGCTGCGGGGGATGGATCGGCTCGGCGACGTGCTCTACAACCTCTACGGCTCGACCGAGGTCGGCTGGGCGACGATCGCCACTCCGGAGGACCTGCGGGCCGCGCCGGGCACGGCGGGCAAGGCGCCCCGCGGCACGACGGTGCGGATCTACGACGACCAGGGGCGCCCGGTCACCACGCCCGGGGTGACGGGCCGGATCTTCGTCGGCAACGACATGCGCTTCGACGGCTACACGGGCGGGGGAGGCAAGGACGCGATCGACGGTCTGCTGTCGTCCGGCGACGTCGGCCACTTCGACGCCGAGCAGCGGCTGTTCGTCGACGGCCGCGACGACGACATGATCGTCTCGGGCGGCGAGAACGTCTTCCCCCGGGAGGTCGAGGACCTGCTGGCCGATCACCCGGCGGTCAAGGAGGTCGCGGTGGTGGGCGTCCCGGATCCGCAGTGGGGCGAGGCGCTCAAGGCCGTCGTGGTGCTGCACGACGGCGCGACCCTGACGCCCGACGAGATCGCGGCGCTGGTCAAGGCCAACCTGGCGGCCTACAAGGTGCCCCGCCGGATCGAGTTCATCGACGAGCTGCCGCGCAACGGCACCGGCAAGGTGCTGAAGCGCGAGCTGCGGGACGACGGCTGAGGCGGGCGAGCGGACGGGTGCGCGTTGCGGTGCCCCGCACCCCGGCCGGCACGGGCCGCCTCAGCCCTTCTGCTGGGCGATCTGGATCAGGTTGCCGCAGGTGTCGTCGAGCACCGCGGTGGTGACCGGCCCGGCGTCGGTGGGGGCCTGGGTGAATCGCACCCCCAGGTCGCGTAGGCGCTCGTACTCGGCCTGGACGTCGTCGACCGCGAACGACGTGAACGGGATGCCGTCGGCGACCAGCGCGTCCTTGTACGGGCGGACCGCCGAGTGGGTGCCTGGTTCGAGCACCAGCTCCGGACCGTCGGGGTCCTGCGGCGAGACGACGGTCAGCCAGCGGAACTCGCCCAGCGGCACGTCGTGCTTCAGCACGAAGCCGAGCGTCTCGGTGTAGAAGTGCAGCGCCTTCTCCTGGTCGTCGACGAGCACGCTCGCCAGGTAGATCCTCATGTGGGTCCTCGTGTCCTTCGGGGTCGGTCGGAACTATCGCGTGGCGGTCGGCGGGAGCGGGGGGGAAGGCGGCGGGTCGGGAGGGGCTAGCGGTCCGCGTCTCCTGCGTCGGCTGCGCGGAGCGCGGAGCCGTGGTCGGGATCAGGGTCGGGTGCCGCCCGGCGGCGCGCGAGCGGGTCGATCGCCCCGACGACGAACACCACGAGTCCTACGGCGGCCATGGGCACGAACGCACGCTCACCGATGGCTGCACCTGCGAGGGGCAGAATGACGCCGGTGGTCATGCCGGCATAGCCGAGCCACGACGTCTCCAAGACGTTGGGAACCGGTCCAACGGGCTGGCCGAGGGCTCGCCGGTCGGCCCGCTCCACCATCTTCGCGACCCGCTTGCGGTATGTGCGTTCTTCGATCAGGGCGACTGTGCCGAACACCAGCAGCCCCGCGGGAAAAGACCATGCGGGAAGTTCCCAGACCACGAAACCCAGGGTCAGGTACAACCCGAGGTAGATGGTGCGCCAGTGCTCCGGCTTCACGCGCTCCAGGTACCGCCGCTCGGGAGCGGTGAGGTCGGCGTCAGGGGGCTGCCTCATCGGAGAAATGTGAGGTAGGCCGTCATACGCGTGGTCCTCAGCCCACCAGGTACGCGATCAAGGCGATCCCCAGGACGACCGCCAACGCCGTCCAGGCGATCTTTCCGAACAGGAGGCTGTCGAGAATGCGGGCCACCCGTTCTGAGGTGGTTTCGTCTCGTCTCGAGGTCATCGCTTCGGGGGCCTTTCGGTTGAAGGAGGCGGATCGTCCGGGTTCGAGAGCGGTCGTCGATCCAGGCTCTTGGTTCGAGCGATCGACAGCCCGACCTGGACGGCGATGACGACGGCCAGAACCATCCCGAGCGATGCGGCCGTGCCCATCGACAAGTACGCCGCGATGAACGCCACGACCACCACGGTGGCGACGGTCACGACGCTGAACCACAGCGGTGCTTCGTCGCGAAACCAGTAGCTCTTCATCTCGGGGAATCGGGAGCGGTTGGCGGTCGACTCCTGATCGTGGTGATCGGAGGACGTCGAGTCGCTGGGCGGCTGCTGGCTAGAGGACGACGTGTCGCTGGGTGGCGGAGTCATGAATCACACCGAGCCGATCAGAGCCACGTCGCGTAGACGATCGCCGCGGCGATGACGGCGAAGACGCCAAGGATTGTGAACCACAGCCACCGCTTCCAGCCCCGTTTCGGGACGCCGATGGCCGCCAATCCGTCGCCTACGAAGTCGCACATTGCCTACAAGATCGGTACCCACACCGGGGCGCCGGAAACTCGGTCGTGTTTCGGGGTCAGTGGGGGTCCGAGCGGCAGCGCGTCCGATATCGGGCTGGGCGGCCGTGGTACCGGGCGGCATGGCCTCACCGGAGTCGTCGGTGGATTGCTCCCAGGAGGACGACCGCCAAGGCGAAGATGAGGCCGGTCACGACGGCGTGCAGGCCATCGCCGAAGAACACCTTCCATACCGCTGCGGCGATGGCGCCCGCCAGCGCGCCCACGAGCAGCGAGTCGCCGACCCGCAGCTGCGGAGTGGGGGTGCTCGAGCTCGATCCTCTCCCGAAGTAGACGCGCACCCGCTCGTTGACCGTCTGCGGCGTTTCGGGGACCTGTCGCTCGTCGCTCATCTGATCGTTCTGCCGATACCCCGGATGGTCACTGGAAAACCAGGGCGTTCCCCTCGCCAGCGGGGAGCCCTACGACGTTTGCCCGTCCCACGCGGGCAAACCGGCGTCTCTCGCCGGTTCCGGCCGCCGACCGGCCGAGCGCGTGCGATCTCGACGCTCATCGCGCTCGAACTGCACCTGCCCGCGCCGCCGGCCCCGCCGACCGCGCGCCGCCGCCCCGCCGACTGCCCACCGCCGCCCCGCCACCCGCCCGACCGCGAACCCCGGCGAGTACCCTTCGTCCATGGAGCCCGCCACGATTCTCGACCTCGCCGGGCTGCGGATGGGCCCCGGCGAGGGCCGCCGCCTGGACCTGCCGATCGCCCTCGACGCGGTCCAGCTCAGCGAGCAGGGGTACACGCCGGAGCCGGCCGTCCCCGAGGCGCAGCTGGACGTCTCGCGGATGCTCGGCGGCGGCTTCGCGCTGCAGCTGCGGTTCGACGCGAAGATCGCCGGACCGTGCATGCGCTGCCTGAAGCCGACCGACGAGCCGATCGAGGTCGACGTCCGCGAGCTCGAGCAGAAGCCGGGACGCCATCCCGCGCCCGAAGACGCGCAGCTCGACAGCGCCTACGTCGACGGCGACGACCTGGACGTCCACCGCTGGGCCAACGACTCGTTCGTCTTCTCGCTGCCGACCCGCGTGCTCTGCAAGGAGGACTGCCTGGGGCTCTGCCCGGAATGCGGGTTCGACCTCAACGAGGACCCCGCCCACAAGCACGCGCCGAAGACCGACCCGCGGCTGGCGGCGCTCGGCGGGATCCGCTTCGACGAGCACGGGAACCTGGTTCAGGACTGAGCCGCGGGACGGCGGGGTCGATCGGCGCGTCCGCCCCGGGCGCCGGGCCACGATGGTCGGGTGCCGTCGAGCGCGGACGGGAACCTCGGCCGATCGGCGCTGTTCCGCTTCGTGACGGCACTGTTGCCGTCAGCCCGCAGTTCTCGCCGGAATAGCGTAGGATCCTGCGTCTTATGGCCGTCCCGAAGCAGAGGCAATCCCACGCGCGCACCGCGAAGCGTCGGGCGAACCACAAGGCTGCGCGCCCCACGGTCAACGAGTGCCCGCAGTGCCACAGCCCGCGTATCCCGCACCGCGTCTGCGGCACCTGTGGCTACTACGACGGCCGCGTGGTCGTCGCGCCGAAGAGCTCGCTCGACTTCTAGGACCCCCGGGTGACGCCGCGCGCGTCACCCTGATCTCCTCGCGAACGTATGCCCGCCACGGTCGCCGTTGATACCACCGGTGCCGATCTCGGCCCGGGTGAAGTCGCCGCCGGCGCCGTGATCGCGGCGCGGCAGGGCGTCCGCGTCCGGCTCTACGGACCGGCCGACGTCCTGCAACCAGTCGTCGAGGGCGTCGCGAACATCGAAGTGATCGATGCTCCGCTCTCGATCGCCAAGGCTCCGGACCCGGCGCTCGCCGTCCGCAGCAACCCCGAGGCCTCGGTCGTCCAGGCGGTTCGTGCCGTCGCGGCGGGGGAGGCCGACGCCTTCGTCGTCGCGGGGGCGACCGGTGCGGCCCTGGCCGCCGGCCTCATGCACGTGCGGCGGGCCAAGGGGATCCACCGTCCGGCCCTCGCGCTGCCGCTGCCCGCACCGTCCGGCCCGGTGACCCTGGTCGACGTCGGCGCCAACGTCGAGGCGCGGCCCGACCACCTGGTCCAGTTCGCGTTCATGGGCGCGGCGATGGCCCGCACCTCGCTCGGCATCGATCGTCCGCGCGTGGCGCTGCTCTCCAACGGCGAGGAAGCCACCAAGGGCACGCCGGACGTCGTCGAGGTCCACCGGCTGCTCTCCGAGCGGCTGGCCGGCCACGCCCAGATCGAGTGGGTCGGCAACGTCGAGGGCGTCGACGTGATCACCGGCGCGGCCGACGTGATCGTCACCGACGGGTTCACCGGCAACGTGACGCTCAAGGTGATCGAGGGCGTGTCGCAGGCCGTCGTCGGCGGGATCCGCGGGGCCGCGATGTCCAACCCGATGGCGATGCTCGGCGGGCTGCTGATGAAGCCGGCCCTCGGTCGGTTCCGCAAGCAGATCGACCCCGAGGGTCCCGGCGGCGCGTACCTGCTGGGCCTGCGGTCGCTCGGCGTGGTCCCGCACGGGCGGTTCACCCGCCACGGCTTCTCGCAGGCGATCCTTCGCGCGGCCCAGGGGGCGGAGCAGCAGGTGATCGACCTGATCCACTCCGACCTCGAAGCCGCGGGTGCGCTGCGCCGTGCGCCCTCGGCGGTGGCCGCCGAGGCTCCCGCAGACCGACCCACCGAGTAGCGTTTGCAGACGATGACGCGCGACGAGGTTCTCAACATCGTTCGGCAGCACCTGGCCGAGGAGCTCGAGGTCGATCCCGCGGCGGTCACCGAGGCGACCCGGCTGCGGGAGGACCTCGAAGCGGATTCGCTCGATCTCTTCACCCTGGTCCAGGAGCTGGACGACAGCTACGGCGTGAAGCTGCCCGACGACGAGGCGGCCCAGATCACCACCGTCGGTCAGGCGATCGACGCCGTCTTGCGCCACCTGCCCGTCACGACCTGATGCAGGAACCGGACGACGACGCCCCGACGCGCAAGCTGCGGGAGCTGCTCGACGCGTTGCCGGAGCCGGCGCGCCGTCCGGTGCTCAGCCACGCCTCCTGGACGATCCGGCGTTCCGAGAGCTACGAGCGGCTGGCCTTCCTCGGCGACAGCGTGCTCGAGCTGGCCGTCTCGACCCACCTGTTCCGCACGCTCGACGCCGAGAAGTTCGGCGCCGGCCGGCTGACCGAGGTCCGCGCGGGAACGGTCTCGGCCGCGCCCTGCCGACGGGTCGCCGAGCGGGTCGGCGTGCCCGAGCGGATGATCGCCGCGGCTCCCGAGAACATGCACAAGCGGGTGCGCGACCTGGTCCGCACCGAGCGCGTGCTGGCGTCGATCTGCGAGGCGATCATCGGTGCCTGCTACCTGGAGTTCGGCTACGAGCGGACGGCCGAGGCGGTCGTCGACGCCTTCGCTCCGGAGCTGGGCGAGGCACTGGACCGTCCGACCGACCACAAGAGCCGGTTGCAGGAGCTGCTGATGGCCGGCGGTCGCACCGTCGAGTACCGCGTAACCGACGAGATCGGCGAGCCGCACGCGCGGACGTTCGTGGTCGACGCGGTGGTCGACGACGCGGTGATCGGGAGCGGTCGCGGCCGCTCGAAGAAGCTCGCGGAGCAAGAGGCGGCTCACGAGGCGCTGGTCTCGCTCCGAGACTGACTCCCCGCCCACCCCGCGCATGCACCTGAAGTCGGTGACCCTGAAGGGCTTCAAGTCCTTCCCCGACCGCACCCGGCTCGAGTTCGACCCGGGGGTGTCGGTGGTCGTCGGCCCGAACGGGTCCGGCAAGAGCAACGTCACCGACGCGATCCTCTGGGCGCTCGGCGAGCAGCGGCCGCTGGCGATCCGCGGGCAGTCGATGCAGGACGTGATCTTCGGCGGCGGCCGGGGCGTCCAGGCCAAGCAGGCCGCCGAGGTCGAGCTGGTGCTCGACAACTCCGACGGCACCGTCGACCTGCCGGTCAGCGAGATCTCGGTGATCCGCCGGCTCGATCGCTCGGGCGACGGCGGCTACCGGCTGAACGGCGCGCGCTGCCGGCTGAGCGACGTCCAGGAGGTGCTCTCCGACACCGGTCTCGGCAAGGAGGCGCACTCCGTGATCTCGCAGGGTCGCGTCGAGGGGATCGTCACCTCGAAGCCGAAGGACCGCCGGCTGCTGATCGAGGAGGCGGCCGGGCTGGGCAAGCACCGCAAGCGCCGCCGTCGCGCCCAGGCCAAGCTCGATCGCACCCGGTCCAACCTGGATCAGGCGCTGCTGGTCGAGCAGGAGGCCCGCAAGCAGCTCGGTCCGCTGAAGCGCCAGGCCGAGGCGGCCGACCTGCACGCGCGACTGGAGCGGCAGACCAACGAGGCCCGCTGGGAGCTGGCCCGCGACGGGCTGCGCGAGCGCGGCGCCCAACGGGTGGCGGCCGAGGCCGAGACGATCGCGGCGAAGGCCGAGCGCGAGACGTTGCAGGAGCAGCTCGACGGGGTGGTCGCCGAGCGGCGTGAGGCCGAGGAAGCGCTGGCCGAGCAGGCGCAGCGCCGTGACCGTCTGGCGTCGCGGGCCCGGCGGGTGGCGTCGTCGACCGAGCGCGTCGGCTTGCGGCTGGAGCGGGTCAGCGACCGCCGCCAGAGCCTCAACGACCGGATCGAGCGCCGGCAGGAGCAGCTCGACGAGCTGCGGGCGGCCGCCGCGGCCGACCGACCCGACGACGCCGGCAGCGACCGGATCGCCGCGCTCGAGGCCGAGCTGGAGGCGCTCGAGGCGGAGCGCCAGGACGTCCTCGCCCGCGAGCTGGCGATCCTCGAGCAGACCCGAGACGCCACGACCGTGCAGGTCGAGCAGGCGCGCGAGGCCGCCGTCGCCGTCCAGGCCTCCGGGGCGGCGTTCGAGGCGCGGGCGAAGGGGATCCGCGAGCAGCGGCGGGAGCTCGAGCAGGCGGTCGAGCGCGCCCGTCGCGAGGCCGCGGCGGTCGGTGCCCAGCTGGCGGCGGCCAACCAGTTCCTGCGCAGCCATGGGTCCAGCGCCGGAGCGGCGCGCGGCACGGGCGGAGTCGCGGCCAGCTCGCTGTCGGACGGGCTGCGGGTCGACGACGGCTGCGAGTTGGCCGTGGCGGCCGCGCTCGACGGCCGGCTCGGCGCGATCGTCGCCTCGGACCCGACGGTCGCCCGCGACCTGCTCGGTCAGGGCGGCCGCGACGGTG
>Ga0265296_1001779_pt1 | contig 23447 bp, 24 predicted proteins | sample MunlanPumphouse1_FD_189073 | JGI IMG/M metagenome (GOLD analysis project Ga0265296, IMG submission 189073) | Groundwater microbial communities from a municipal landfill in Southern Ontario, Canada - Pumphouse #1 | ecosystem: Environmental > Aquatic > Deep subsurface > Groundwater | place... | reverse complement strand
CTGATCATGTTCGCCTTTGGCGCCGGGCCGGTGCGCGGCTTCGCCTGGACGCTGACCATCGGCGTGTTCACCTCCATGTTCTCCTCGGTGATGGTCGCCCAGGTCTTGCTTGGGTACTGGCTCAAAGTCGCCAAGCCCAAAAAACTGCCGATCGCGGAGTGATGGCGATGCGTGGATGGCCTTTCATCAAACTGCTGCCGCACAAGACGAACTTCCACTTCGTGAAGTATGCCTTGCCCGCGGGCATCCTGTCGCTCGTGCTGTGCGTCGCCTCGATCGTCGCCTGCTTCTATCCCGGCCTTGAAATGGGCATCGACTTCAAGGGCGGGGCCGTCATGGAAATGACTGCTCCGGCCGGCCAGTCGATTGACGCGGGCAAGGTTCGCGAAGCGATGAACAAGCTCGAACTGGGCGAAGTCCAGGTCCAGAACATCGACGGCGACCAGCGCGCCATCGTCCGCTTCCAGGTGCCGGACAACGAGGATCAGACCGCCGTCGTGACGCGCGTTCAGAAGGGCATCACCGACGCTGTCGGCCAGGTCGCCTTCTCGGGCACCAGCGTCGTCGGCTCCAAGGTCTCGGGCGAGCTGTTCACCAGCGGCCTGTTGGCTCTGGGCGCAGCCATTCTGCTGATGTTCGGCTACATCTGGTTCCGGTTCGAGCCGCAGTTCGGCTTCGGCGCCATCGCGGGTCTGGTGCACGATGTGATCCTGACCTTTGGTCTGATCGTTCTGTTCAGGCTTGAGTTCAGCCTGAACATGGTCGCGGCCATTCTGACCGTCATCGGCTATTCGATGAACGATACGGTCGTGGTGTTCGACCGCCTGCGTGAGAATCTGCGCAAGTACAAGACCATGCCCCTGCGCGAGGTGATCGACCTGTCGATCAACGAGACCCTGTCGCGGACCATCATCACCGGCGTTACCGCCGTCATGGTGCTGGCGGCGCTGGCGATCTTCGGCGGCGAGGCCCTGTTCGGCTTCTCAATCGCCCTGATGGTCGGCATCATCATCGGCACCTATTCGTCGATCTACGTCGGCGCGCCGATCATCCTGCTGTGGGGCGTCAAGCGCGGCTCCCTCGACGAAGACACCAAGCCGGTCAAGTTCGGCATGGCCAGCCGGCCTTAAGGCGCGGCTCACCTGAAAATGCTCCTCCTTCCCCCCGATGGGGAGGGAGGAGTAAGGTCACGCTTCCTGATTCCGACCCGGGGAGGGGCGCATGGCCAAACTGCTTTCAAACTTCAGAACGACATTCCTGCTCAGCATCCTGCTGGCGGGGGTCATGATCTTCGCCTTCGGTCGCATCGCGCCGGGCGGTTTCGATCTCGGCTTCGCCCAGGCGACTTTCCGCTGGGTGCACGTCGTGGCGGGCATCCTGTGGATCGGCCTGCTCTATTATTTCAACTTCGTGCAGATCCGGGTCATGCCCTCGATCCCCGCCGAGTTGAAGCCCGCCGTCAGCAAGCATATCGCGCCTGAGGCCCTGTTCTGGTTCCGTTGGTCGGCGCTGGTGACGGTGCTGGCGGGTCTGGCCGTCATGTTCACGCGCGGCCACGTCTATGCGGTCGAGGTGCTCAGCTTCGGCTTGGCCGGCGGTCTGAACGCGGGCGATCAGCAGTTCACCCTGATGGGGATCGGCGTCTGGCTGGCCATCGTCATGTTCCTAAACGTCTGGGGGCTGATCTGGCCAAACCAGAAGCGGGCCCTAGGCATCGTCGTCGTCGATGATGACAAGAAGGCCAAGGCCGCCCGCATCGCCATGCTGGGCAGCCGCACCAACCTTCTGCTGTCCCTGCCGATGCTGACCTCGATGGCCATGTATCAGACCCTGTTCAGCTGAGGCTTGCACCGCTTTGCGCAATGGCCGATGGCCTTGCGCAATGACTGTTGATCTCGATTCCCAGGTCCGCGCCGCCGACCCTGACCGCTGGCTGTCCAGCCGGTTTGTGGCTGACGAACAGGCGCGCGCGGACCTGATCGCCCTCTACGCCTTCGAGGCGGAGCTTCTGGCCATTCCCACCCGCGTCACCCAGCCCATGCTGGCCGAGATGCGCTACACGTGGTGGTCCGAGCAGATGGAGGGCGTTTTCGCCAACACGCCTCGCGTCGGCCACCCCGTGCTGGAGGCCCTGACCGCCGCCGTCGCGCGCCGGCATCTGGATCGCGCGCCCTTCGACGCCTTGATCGAGGCGCACATCGGTCGGGTGCATGGGGAGCCGCACGACCTGGACGCCTTCTACGTCGGCCCGATGCAGGTCGCGACCCGGATATTGGCAAGCGGGGGGCACGACGCCCTGGTCGTGAAGCCTGGGCGCGTTTGGGGCCTGGCGCAGACCGGCCGGACAGATGAAGCGAAGGCGCTGCGCGCAGCCGCCAACGCCGCACTCAGAACTCTGCCCGCCGCTGCCTTTCCCGCTATCGCCCATGCCGCGCTGGCGGGCTTTGAGCATCCGGAACCGTTGAAACGTCTCCGTCTGCTGTGGGCGGTGCTGCGCGGTCGCGTCTAATCGCAGAGGCCGCCGATCAGGCGGGCCAGCAGCGCGTTCAAGGTCTTTTGTTCATCGAGCGAGAGTGGCGCGAGGATGTCTCGCGCTGTTTCCTCGTGGCTGGGCATGATGGATTCGATCAGGTTGAAGCCCTTGTCGGTCAGGCGGACCAGGGTGGCGCGGCGGTCGGTCGGATGGGGGCCGCGTTCGACAAGACCCGCCTTCTCCAGCCGGTCGATGCGGGCGGTCATGCCGCCCGACGACATCATCGCCGCCTCGAACAAGGCTGTCGGCGTCAGGCCCTCGCGCGCGCCAGAGCGTCTCAAGGTCGCGAGGGCGTCAAACTCGCCGTGTTGCAGACCATAGCGGGCGAACAGGGGCGTCTGGCGTTCGCGCACCACCAGTTGCGAGGCCTCGTTCAGGCGACCCAGCACCTCCATCGGCAGCATGTCGAGTTCGGGGCGCTGGACGGCCCATTGGGCGGCGGCGCGGGCGGCTCTATCGGGCATGAGTTATCTTGACATCGAGATACTTGAAGTCGAGAGACTAGCGCGATCTTCCAGTGGAGTCTCCTATCATGATCGCACGGTTTGAAGCCGAGCCGGCGCGCGGCGCATCCTTGTTGCTGCTCGGCGCCATCTTCGCCCTGGCGCTGAACCTGCGCCCGGCCATGGCGGCGGTGGGACCGCTGCTGGACCTTATCGAGGGCGCGACGGGGATGGATTCCACCGCCGCCAGTCTGCTGACGACCTTGCCGGTGCTGATGATCGGCCTGGGCGCCCTGTCGATCCGGCCCTTGCGTCGTCGGCTGGGCGAACGGCGCGGCATCCTGCTGGGCGCGCTGCTGATCGGCGGGGCTTGTCTGGTGCGGGCCGTGCTGACGGAAACGGCAGCCCTGATCGCCAGCGCGGCGGTCGTCGGCGTCGGCGTCGCCCTGATCCAGGCCCTGGCGCCGGTTGTGATCAAGCGCGCCTTTCCGACGCGGTTCGGCACGGTGATGGCCCTCTACACCACGGGCATCATGGGCGGGGCGGCCATCGCGGCGGCGACGGCGGCGGGCCTGGCCGAGGCGGTCGGTTGGGCCTGGACCCTGGCGCTGTGGAGCGTGCCGGCCTTTGTGGCGGCGGTCGTCTGGCTGCTGGCCGCACGCGATCCTGCGGCGGAAGAACCGGATCGGCAAGCCGTGGTCGAGGTGGTCCATCCCGAGATTCCCTTCTGGCGTCAGGGGCGGGCGTGGAGCCTGATCGTCATCATGGGGCTGGGCACCTCGGCCTATACGCTGGTCCTGGCCTGGCTGCCGCCCTTCTATGTCGATCTGGGGCAGGCGAGGGCGACGGCGGGCTATCTGCTCAGCGGCATGACGGGGGCCGAGGTCATGGCCGGCATCCTCGTGTCGCTGTTGATCGGACGCTTCCCTGATCGGCGCGGGCCGATCCTGACGGCGCTGGTGTTGGCCCTGATCGGTCTGGCGGGGCTGGTGGTCGCGCCTGTGGCCCTGGCGGTTCCGGTCGTGGTGATCATGGGGCTGGGGATTGGGGCCATCTTCCCCCTGACCCTGATCCTGGCCATGGACCAGATCGACGATCCGGCCCGGTCCGGCGATCTGCTCGCCTTCGTCCAGGGGGGCGGCTACATCATCGCCAGCCTGTCGCCGTTGGCCGCCGGCCTGTTGCGCGACCACATGGTCGACCTGACGGGGGCCTGGATTCTGATGGGCGTCGGCGTGGTGGTTCTGGGCGTGATGACGTTGGCGTTCCGGCCGGGCCTGCCCAAGCTGCGCTGAAGGGTCTTGTTCACGCGAAGGCGTCGTGGATAGTGGGCAGCGACGCCTCGAACCTATGGGAGCGGCATTTGGCAATGGCGCCTTGTTCTCGGGATGTCTGGCGAAATCCAGCGCTTGTCATTCTCGCCGTTGCGACGCTGTTCGGGCTCTTTGGAACATGGGTCGCGTCGCTTGCCGTGCTTTTCGCATTGGACGATCTGGAAAAAAGCGAGGGGTTCGGCTCGGCCCTCGCTTTCGTGATTTTCTACGTTTCCCTATTGGCCTGTCCGCTGTCGGGCTGGGCGACCTTTGTCGTCAGGCGTTATCGCGTCGCCATAATGATCGCCAGCCCGCCATTGCTGCTGGCGATCATTTCAGTTGTGGTCGCAATCCTTAACTAGCGGACGCCGCGTCACGCCAGGCCTTCAGTGCGGCCATGGCGCGGGTGCTTTGCAGGCGTTTCTTGGCGCGGCCGCGTTCCTTGGGATGGATGCGCTTGCCGTCCTCATCGATCTTCGGCGCTTCAAGCGGCGGCAGCAGGCCGTAGTTGATGTTCATCGGCTGGAACTTGGAGCCTTCCAGGTGGCCGCCGGTGATGTGCTCGACCAAAGCGCCCATGGCGGTTTCCGGCGGCGGCGCCGGCAGGTCGCGGCCCAGGGCCTGGGCTGCGGCCATGCGTCCGGTCAGCAGGCCCATGGCGGCGCTTTCGACATAGCCCTCGACCCCCGTGACCTGGCCGGCGAAGCGCAGGCGCGGCATGGATTTCATGCGCAGTTGCTTGTCCAGCAGTTGCGGGCTGTTGAGGTAGGTGTTGCGGTGCAGGCCGCCCAGGCGCGCGAATTGCGCGTTCTGCAAGCCGGGGATCATGCGGAAGGTCTCGGCTTGCGCCCCGTGCTTCAACTTGGTCTGGAAGCCGACCATATTGAACAGGGTGCCCAGCGCATTGTCCTGACGCAGTTGCACTATGGCGTAGGACTTGACCTTGGGATCGCGCGGATTGGTCAGGCCGACGGGCTTCATCGGGCCGTGGCGCAGGGTCTCGCGACCGCGCTCGGCCATGACCTCGATGGGCAGGCAGCCGTCGAAGTAGGGGACGTTCTCCCACTCCTTGAACTCGGCCTTGGGGCCGTCCAGCAGGGCGTCGATGAAGGCCTCGTACTGGGCCTTGTCCATCGGGCAGTTGACGTAGGCGGCGGCGTCACCGCCCGGGCCTTCCTTGTCGTAGCGCGACTGACGCCAGGCGATGTCGAAGTCGATGCTGTCGGCGTGGATGATGGGGGCGATGGCGTCGAAGAAGCTGAGGCTTTCCTCGCCGGTCAGCTTCAGGATGGCGTCGGCCAGGGCAGGCGAGGTCAGAGGGCCGGTGGCCACGATGACGTTGTCCCAGTCTTCCGGCGGCAGGCCGTTGATTTCCTCGCGCACGATGGTCACGAGGGGATGGGCTTCCAGCCGTGCGGTTACGGATTGCGAAAAGCCGTCGCGGTCGACTGCCAGGGCGCCGCCCGCCGGGACCTGATGATCGCCCGCGGCCGCCATGATGATCGAGCCCAGTTCGCGCATTTCCTGATGCAGCAGGCCGACGGCGTTATATTCCCAGTCGTCAGACCGGAAGGAGTTGGAGCAGACCAGCTCGGCCAGGCCGTCGGTGTGGTGGGCATCTGTCTTCACGCCCGGCACGCCGCGCATTTCATGCAGGATGACGGGCACGCCCGCCTGGGCGATCTGCCAGGCGGCTTCGGAACCGGCGAGGCCGCCGCCGATGACATGCACGGGGGCGGGGATGGGGTGGGCGGAGGGGGCTGCGTTCGACATGGCGGCCTTCTAGCCGTCCACGAGCCTCTCGTCAGCCTGTCATAAGCACGCAAGCCGCGACGGGGTGGCGCGTGCTATACGGCGTGGCTTAAGACGGCGGTTCAGAGGAGCCAGTCATGACCACGGCGTTTTCCATCGGCCAGGCCCTGGCCTCCGGCTTCAGACTGACGCGCCGCAGGCCCTTGCAGGTCTGGGCCTGGGGTGTCGTGTCCGTTGCGCCCTCGCTGCTGATCGGGGCGCTGATGCTGCGTGTGTTCGGGTCGATAGCCCTGGCGGACATGGCGTCGCATGAACCCTCCGCCGCCATTATCGGGCAGATGATTCAGTTCCAGGCCTTGTCGGGGCTGGCCAACATTCTGCAGGCGCTGATCTGGGTCGTGGTGACAGCCGCCATCTTCCGGGCCGTGCTTTTCCCCGAGCGTCCGGCGCCCTTCGCGGGTTTGAAGGTGGGCATGGACGAGGTGCGGGTTGCTGTCGTCGGACTGGCCATGATCGTAGGTTTTTACGCCGCGGCTATCGTGATCGGGCTGCTGGCCTTCGCCATCGGCGCGGGTCTGTGGTTCGTGTCAGAGATGGCCGCGGTTATGCTGGGCCTCTTGACGGCTTTAGTGGCGGGAGTGGCCGTCTGGTGCGTCATTCTGCGGGCCTGCCTGATCATGCCCGCCAGCGTGGCCTTGAACGACTTTGCCTTTGTGGCCGGGTGGAGGCTGTCAAAGGGGCAGGTGCTGCGGCTGCTGGGGCTTAGCCTCGCCATCGTCGGGATCGTTCTGGCCATCGAACTGGCCTTGCTGGCGATCATCGCTGTGGTTCTGTTCCTTGTCGCGGGGATTAACGTCTTCAGTCTGGCCGCCATGTTGGAAAACGGCGCGCCGCCGACGGTGAACTGGGGCGTGCTGATCCCCTGGGCGCTGGCGGCTTTCATACCCCTGTCCTGGCTGCAAGGCTTCTTGAGCACGGTGACGATGGCGCCCTATGCCGAGGCCTGCCGGTCGCTGTTGGCGCAAGCGCCGCAGGACGAAACGCGTGTGGTTGGGCTAGGCTGATCGGGAATCAAGGACGACTGCATGACTTTTCCCGCTACCGACTGCGCTTTTGAAGGCTTTCGCCTGACGCGACGCGCGCCCTTGGCCGTCCTGTCATGGGCTGGGGCCTATGCCGTCTTCATCGGGCTGATGTTCATGTTGGTCGGACCGCACTTCGTCACTGTGCTGTCGGTGATCACCGAGATGCAGGCTCAAGGGCAGACCGAGCCTTCGCCAAAAGATGTCGAGCGGCTCGCGCAGGCCTATGGCGTCATCATCGGCTGGGCCATGCCGCTGGGGCTGCTGTTCAGCGCCGTGATCAGCACCGCCATCGCTCGCTCGGTCATTCGCCCGGAAGACCGCAAGTTCGGCTATCTGCGCGTCGGCAAGGACGAACTTCGGGTGCTGGGGGCGAGCCTGCTCGTATCCTTGATCATGTTCGCCGTGACGTTCGCCGGCTTCATGATTGTGACCTTGGCGACCGCGGGGGCCATGGCCCTTCCGGCGCTGTGGCTGGTCGTGGTTCTGCTGTCGCTGGCGATTATCGGCCTGCTGATCTGGCTGTCGGTTCGGCTCAGCCTGGTCGTGCCAAGCACGTTCGCCGAGGGGCGGATCATGTTGAAGCCCGCCTTCGCCATGACGGGCAAGAAGGTCTTCTGGCCGCTGCTGGGCATGGCGATCATCGCCGGAATCTTGGCCATGCTGGTCGGCCTGCTGGGCTCGGCTGTGGCCGCCCCGCTTAGTCTGATGGTGGGCGACTCAGAACAGCTGGTGGCCATGCAAGGCGCCAGCGTTCCCAGCCTGCTGAGCGCCCTGGGGCCCATGCTGGCGGTCTCGCTGGTGGTCCAGGCCGTCTTGTCGGCGGCCCAGATCGTGATCATGTACGCCCCGTTCTCGGCCGCCTATCTGCAGCTCAAAGGCGCACCGCGCGCCTGATGAGGCGAAACGCCTGACCGATCCGGTCAGGCGCTCTTGCGGGCGCGTGGCTTCTTCTCGGCCTTCTGAACCTCGGGCAGGGCGGCCACGCGCGCCTTGCGGCGCTCTTCGTGGCGGTCAAGCACCTCCTTGAGGTACTTTCCGGTCCAGCTTGCGGCGTTGTCCGCCACCTGTTCTGGCGTGCCTACCGCGACGATCTCGCCGCCGCCCTCGCCGCCCTCGGGACCGAAGTCCAGCAGGTAGTCGGCGACCTTGATGACATCCAGATTGTGCTCGATGACGACGATGGTGTTGCCGTTGTCAACCAGTTCCTGAAGCACCTCCAGCAGCTTGCGCGTGTCCTCGAAGTGCAGGCCAGTTGTCGGCTCATCGAGGATGTAGAGGGTCTTGCCGGTGGCGCGGCGGGCCAACTCCTTGGACAGCTTGACCCGCTGGGCCTCGCCGCCGGACAGGGTGGTGGCCGGCTGGCCGACCTTGACGTAGCCCAGGCCCACGCGCTCCAGCGTCAGCATCTTGTCGCGGATCGAGGGCACGGCGTTGAAGAAGCGCGCGGCTTCCTCAACCGTCATGTCCAGAACGTCTGATATGCTCTTGCCCTTGAAGACAATTTCCAAGGTCTCGCGGTTGTAGCGCTTGCCCTTGCAGACGTCGCAGGTGACGTAGACGTCGGGCAGGAAGTGCATCTCGATCTTGATCACGCCGTCGCCCTGACAGGCCTCGCAGCGGCCGCCCTTGACGTTGAAGCTGAAGCGACCGGGGCCGTAGCCACGCGCCTTGGACTCCGGCAGGCCCGCATACCAGTCGCGGATCGGATTGAAGGCGCCGGTATAGGTGGCCGGGTTCGAGCGCGGGGTGCGGCCGATAGGCGACTGGTCGATGTCGATGACCTTGTCGAACTGCTCCAGCCCCTCGATCCGGTCGAAGTTGGCCGGAGCGTCCGAGGCGTTGTGCAGGCGGCGAGCGGCGGCCTTGTACAGGGTCTCGATGGTGAAGGTGGACTTGCCGCCGCCGGACACGCCGGTGACGCAGGTGAACAGGCCGACGGGGATCTCGCCAGTGACGTTCTTCAGGTTGTTGCCGGTGGCGCCGCTGATCTTCAGCATCCGCTTGCGGTCGACCGGACGGCGCCCCTCGGGCGGCAGCTCGATTTCGCGCGCGCCGGTCAGGTATTGGCCGGTCAGGGAGTTGGGGTTGGCCATGACCTCGACGGGCGTGCCCTGGGCGCAGATTTCGCCGCCATGGACGCCGGCGGCCGGGCCCATGTCGATGACATAGTCGGCGGTCATGATGGCCTCTTCGTCATGCTCGACCACAAGGACCGAGTTGCCGAGGTCGCGCAGGCCCCTGAGGCTTTCCAGCAGGCGGGTGTTGTCGCGCTGGTGCAGGCCGATGGACGGCTCGTCCAGCACATAAAGGACGCCGGTCAGGCCCGAGCCGATCTGCGAGGCCAGGCGGATGCGCTGGCTCTCGCCGCCCGACAGGGTGCCGGAGCTGCGCGAAAGGCTGAGGTAGTCCAAGCCCACATTGTTCAGGAAGCGCAGCCGGTCAGTAATTTCCTTGAGGATGCGGCGGCCGATCTCGACCTGCTTGGCGGTCAGGCTCTCTTCCAGGGTAGAGAACCAGAGATAAGCCTTTGAAATCGAGAGCCAGCTGATCTCGGCGATGTCGGCCCCGCCGACCTTGACCGCCAGGGCCTCGGGCTTCAGGCGCTTGCCGCCGCAGACCTCGCACGGCGTCTCGGACTGATAGCGGCCCAGTTCTTCGCGGACCCAGGCGCTGTCGGTCTCGCGCCAGCGGCGTTCCAGGTTGGGCAGGACGCCCTCGAAGGCCTTGGCGACCTCGTATTTCCGAGCGTTGTCGTCATAGACGAACTTGATCTTTTCGCCGCCCGAACCGTGCAGGATGACCTTCTGGGCCTGTTCCGGCAGGTCGCGCCAGGCTTTGTCCATCGAGAAGCCGAAGTGCTGGGCCAGGGACTGCAGGGTCTGGGTGTATAGCGGCGAGGGGCCGCGCGCCCAGGGGGCCACGGCACCCTTGTGCAGGGTCTTGTCGCGGTCCGGGATCACCAGATCAGCATCGAAGGCCAGCTTGACCCCCAGGCCGTCGCAGGTCGGGCAGGCACCGAAGGGGTTGTTGAACGAGAACAGCCGAGGCTCGATCTCGCTGATGGTGAAGCCCGAGACCGGGCAGGCGAACTTCTCGGAGAAGACGATCCGACGCGGCTCTTCGCCCTCGGGGGCATTAGCCCATTCGGCGGTGGCGATGCCGTCGGCCAGATTCAGGGCCGTCTGGATGCTGTCGGCATAGCGAGGCTCAAGACCTGCTTTGGTGACAATGCGATCCACAACAATGTCGATGTCGTGCTTGAACTTCTTGTCGAGCGTCGGCGCATCCTCGATAGCGTAGAATTCGCCGTCGATCTTGAGCCGTTGGAAGCCGTTGCGCTGCCACTCGGCCATTTCCTTCTTGTACTCGCCCTTACGGCCGCGAACGACGGGAGCCAGCAGCAGGATGCGTTCGCCGTCAGGCAGGGCGGTCAGCTTGTCTACCATCTGGCTGACGGTCTGGCTCTCGATCGGCAGGCCGGTGGCGGGCGAATAGGGGACGCCGACGCGCGCCCACAGCAGGCGCATGTAGTCGTGGATTTCCGTGACTGTGCCGACCGTCGAGCGCGGGTTCTTGGACGTGGTCTTCTGTTCGATGGAGATGGCCGGGGACAGGCCCTCGATCAGGTCCACGTCGGGCTTGCCCATCAGTTCCAGGAACTGACGCGCATAGGCGGAGAGGCTCTCGACGTAGCGGCGCTGGCCTTCGGCGTAGATGGTGTCGAAGGCCAGCGAGGACTTGCCCGACCCCGACAGCCCGGTCATGACGACCAGCTTCTCGCGCGGGATATCGACGTCCACGCCCTTGAGGTTGTGCTCGCGGGCGCCGCGAACGCGGATGAAGTTGTGCTTTTCGGTCATGGAATCCGGGAACGCGGGAGACCCCGAAACGGTCCGGGGCGACGACGCTATATGGGGATCAATTCGCGCTTTTCAGCAAGAACAATGTGGGAACATTTTGCGCTAGTCGGGTTTCCACGCGGGCTGCGGGCGAGTGTAGCGTTCGCCGGGGCCGACCAGGACGCCGTTGGCGTTGGCGACGCCCAGTTCGAGGCTTTCGGCGATGCGGCGGGCGCGGACGATGAAATGCTCGGCGGCGACGGGCGGGCAGAGGTCGCGGGCGGTCGCCTCAAAGATCTGCAGCCAGCGGTCGAAGTGGCGGGCGTCGATGGGCAGGGGCAGGTGCTTCGGCATGGGCCGGCCCTGATAGACGCCGGTGGACAGGGCGACCGAGGACCAGAAGAGCTTCATCTGTTCCAGGTGCGGACCCCAGTCTGAGATGCGCTCGGCAAAGATCGGGCCGATGAAGTCGTCATCGCGGACGCGGGCGTAGAAGCCCTCGACCAGGGCGTCGATCAGGGCCTCGTCGATGCCGGTCTCGTCCCGGATCCGCTGGACGGCTGCGGCGCGGCGAACGGCGGCTTCAGCGCGGTCGGGCAGGGGCTTGTCGATGTGGAAGGCGACGGTTCGGTCAGACGCGGTCATGGCTGGAACATAGGCGCGCCGCGCTGCGTTGCAAAAGCGCAGGAGGAGAATTGGGGTTGCGCTGCGCAAGATCAGCACCCATCCTTTCATCAAGCCAACGTATTTGACGAGGAGGCACGACGATCATGATCAGCGCTTTGGAAATCGGTTTCGCCCTTTCCGCTCCGCTGCTGGTGCTCGCCTTTGCCCTCGCTCAACCCAAGCCACAACCCGTCCGCATCCGCACTCGTGACGCTCAACAGCGTCGCGGCCCGCACGCCTGACGGACATTCCCTATTCGATAATCTGAGCCTCGCCTTCGGGCGCGAGCGCACGGCCGTCGTTGGCCGCAACGGCGTGGGCAAGACCACGCTGCTGCGCCTTGTCGCCGGTCTGGCCGAACCCGCAGAGGGAACAGCAGCGCGCGCCGGGACGGTCGGCTGGCTGGCGCAGACCTATGAGCCCGCGCCGGGCGAAACCGTGGCCGAGACCCTGGGCGCGACGGAGCCTCTGGCCCTGCTGGCGCGGGTGCTGGCGGGCGAGGGCTCGGTCGAGGACATGGCCGAGGCGGACTGGACGCTGGAGGCGCGGCTGGATGAGGCCCTGGCCCAGGTCGGGCTGACGGGGCTGGCGCTGGACCGCCTCACAGCCAGTTTGAGCGGGGGCGAACAGACAAGGCTGCGGTTGGCCGGGCTGATGCTGGCCGCGCCCGATCTGATCGTGCTGGACGAGCCGACCAACCATCTGGACGCTGAGGCGCGGGCCTTGGTGGCCGATGTCGTCGGGCGCTGGCCGGGCGGGGTGCTGACCGTCAGTCACGACCGAGGGCTGCTGCGGCGGATGGATCGGATCGTGGAGCTGTCGAGCCTGGGCGCGCGCGTCTACGGCGGCGGCTGGGACCTCTATGTCGAGCGGCGCGAGGCTGAGCGGGCGGCGGCGGAGCGCGATCTGGAAAGCGCCGAGCGCGAGGTCGGGCGGGCGGCGCGCGAGGCGCAGACGGCGCTGGAGAAGAAGGCGAAACGCGACAAGGCCGGACGGGCGCATCGGGCGGGAACGTCCGATCCCAAGATCATGCTCGACGCCAAGGCGCAGCGGGCCGAGGAATCAGGCGCGCGGGAAGGGCGGCTGGCGGAGCGCCGCCGCACCGAGGTCGAGGCGCGGCTAACGGAGGCGCGCGAGCGGGTCGAGCGAGCGCGGCGGCTGTCCGTGCCCATGCCCTCCACGGGGCTGGCGGCGGGCAAGGCCGTGCTGGCGTTGGACGGCGTTGAATGGCGCAGTCCTGAAGGGCGGTTGATCGTCGGGCCTGTGACGCTGCGCCTGACCGGGCTGGAGCGGGTGGCGATCACCGGGCCGAACGGGGCGGGCAAGACAACGCTGCTGAAGCTGATCGCGGGAGAGCTGGAGCCGACGGCGGGGCGGATCGAGCGGCCGGTCGCGGCGGCCTTGCTGGATCAGGCGGCGGCGATCCTAAGGCCGGACGAAACCCTGATCGACGCTTGGCGAAGGCTGAATCCCGAAGGGACGCCGAACGAGGCCCATGCGGCCCTGGCGCGGTTTCTGTTCCGCAATACGGCGGCGCACCGGACGGTCGGGACGCTGTCAGGCGGCGAGCGGCTGAGGGCGGCCCTGGCCTGCGTCATGACGGGGGCGAAGCCGCCGCAATTGTTGATCCTGGACGAGCCGACCAACCATCTGGACCTCGATTCCATCGCGGCCATCGAGGCGGCGCTGGCCGCCTATGACGGGGCGTTGGTGATCGTCACCCATGATCGCGACTTCATGGACAATGTCGGCGCGGATCGGGAGGTTCGGTTGGCGCGGCTAGATTGCACGGGGTCGTGAAAAAAACAGTGCAATTGGTGCAATGGGGAGGACGGAGATTTCTGTCCTTCTCCCGATGGGAGAATGTGGCCCGAAGGGTCGGATGAGGGTTCTTCGAGCGATGTCGGCGGAGGCCGTTGCGCTGCGGCTGACGCCGACGGGAAGGTTGAACCCTCACCCTTTCGCCTGGCCAATCGCTACGCTCTTGGAGGCTCAAGCCCTCTCCCATCGGGAGAGGGAAGGAAGATCGACGTGTCAAAGACCGTCCCTAGTGTGACGCGGACGGGGACCAAGGCTGGCTGAAGGGCTTGGGACGTTCGCAATCCCTGAAAATCCTTGGGATTGGCGCGTCGAGCTAGGATGGAACGTCAGCTCCAGCCGTCGATCACGCCCTGACGGCGGGCGCGGGGGGATGAGGGGGCGATGGTGACAGGCTCGGCCTCGGCGCGGCCGAACAGCCAGCCCTGGCCGTAGCCGACGCCGAGGGTCTGAAGCGCCTGGGCGGCGTCCTCGGTCTCGATCATTTCGGCGATGGTGGTCATGTCGAGTGAGCGGCATAGATCAACCAGATGGCCGATCAGGGTGCGGGTGCGCGGATCTCTGTCGATGCCGCGCACCAGGGCGCCGTCTATCTTGACGGTATCGACGGAGAGGCCGCGCAGATAGTCGAAGGCGGCGGCGCCGGCGCCGAAATCGTCGATACAGACCTTGATCCCCGCGCCGCGCAGGGCGCCGAGACGGCGGTTGGCGGCGGCGATGTCGGCCAGGGCGGCGGTTTCGGTCACTTCGACGATCAGGCGGCGGCGGTTGTCCGGCTCGGAGGCCGTCATCTTCAGCAGGGCTTCGACATAGGCGTCATTGGCCAGCGATGCGCCCGAGACATTGATGGCGATCTTGAGCAGACCGGAGCCAGGTTGGCGCAGGCGGTGGACGATCTTTTCGGCGACGGCGAGGTCAAAGTCCTCGATCAGGGCCAGTTCCTCGGCCATGCGAATCGCCGAGGCCGGGCCGCTGCCCTGGCCGAAGCGGGTCAGGGCCTCGAAGTGGTGCACGGCGCGCGTCTTCAGATCGACCACGGGCTGGTAGAACATCGAGAATTCGCGGTTGCGGACGATGTTGCGGAACCGTTCTGCGTCTTTCAGCGTGCGCGACAGTGAATCGGCGAAGCTGAGTTCAGGCTGGGCCGCATTGTCTTTCAGGCAGGCTTCAATGGCGAACCGCATGGCGCGCAGGGCGCACAAGGGGTCCGAACCGATCGCCAATTCGCTGGAGCGGGATGTCAGGGTCAGACCTTCGGCCAGACCGGCCTCGCGCACCTCGGCTTCCAGGTCGCGTCCGTCCCCGGCGTCCTTGATCAGGGCGTAGCGGTTCGGCGTCAGTCGCCCCGCGCTGGCGCCGTCGTGGGACACTCGTTGCAGGCGCGCGCCCAGACGGGCCGCCATGCGCTCATTCGCGGCGTCGTTGGCGGCGGCTAGGCCCTGAACCTCGATGAAGGCCAGGGCGAGCTTTTGCAGGGCGGCGCCGGACTTGCCGCTTAGCCCCTCGCGGGCGCTGTCCATGAAGCTTGAGGAATCTGAAATCGGCGAGGCGTCCGCTTCAGCGGCGATCTCGAAAGGCGCGCCTTCATAAATGAAGGCGCAGGAAACCGCCGGCGCCAGTTCCGGCAGCATGAAGGCGCGGAACATGGCGCGCCGCACGCGACCGTCGCCGCAATCGACCAGGACTTCCATAGGCTGGCTACGTCCGCCCGCCGAGAGGGCGCTTGCGGCCTCGACGACAGCGGCGCGGCAGGCGGGAGCGAACAGGGCGCTGAGCGGCTGGCCGATCCAGGCGGCGGAGCCTTGCCCGGCGACCGGGCCGGACCCCAGGGCGAAGGCGATCTGACCGGCCCCGTCGACCTCAATCAGGGCGTCGGCGGCGGCGAAGGCCAAGCCAAGGAGGCGGGATTTCAGGCTCATGGCTGAACCATGCGTCGCGGGGCGTTAATAAACCACGGATCGCGACGGGTTTGCGTCAGGCCTTGCGGTTCAGCGCCACGGCGCGGCCGTCGCCCTCGGTGGCGCGGCCAGACGCGCCGTAGCCGACGCCCTGGGCGCGGGCGCCGGCGACCTCGGCGGCGATGGTGCGGACCAAGCCTTCGGACACCTGACGGGCGGCGTCAACGACCGAGGCGTGTTCGGACAGGACGGCCTCGAAAGCCTCAGTCACGGCGAGCAGGGCGTCGCGCTCGGCTGCGGGAATGACCTGAAGGAAGGCGGGTGCGGCCTTGGCCTGGGCCGACTCGCGGCGATAGAGGTTGGCCAGTTCCTGGGTCTCGGCCATGCCCGCGGCGACGTCCTGGGCGCGATGAGCGCGGAAGGCGGCGCTTTCGGCGCTCAGGCGCTGGGTCAGGGCCTGGGTCAGGTTGATCAGCTGCTGGGCGCGAAGGGTGGAGGTCTCGACGTCGGGGGTCACGCGGGCTGTTCCTGCATCTTGAGCATTTCGGACATGACGGTGTCGGCCAGACCGATGCCGCCGGCTTTGACGGCCTGCTTGGCCATGCCGTCGATCAGGAAGCTGCGCCAGGTGGCCTCGCCCTCGCCGCCGCCGAAGGGGCCGTCGGTTTCCAGGCCCTCGAACATGGGCTTTAGCATCTGCGACAGAAAGCTGGCCTCGAAGGCTTGGGCGGTTTCGCGCATCTGTTCCGGCGACTGGCCGCGCTTGGCGGTCGGGTCGGCGGGGCGCAGGAAGCCGGTGGCGACGGGCAGGGCGTCCATTACATCACCTCGATGTCGGCTTGCAGGGCGCCGGCGGCCTTGATGGCTTGCAGGATGCTGATCATGTCGCGCGGGCTGACGCCCAGCGCATTCAGGCCGTTGACCAGGGTCGATAGCGAGGTCCCGCCGTTGACGATGCGCATCTGGCGGCCGGTTTCTTCCTCGACCGAGATGTTCGACTGGGGCACGACAACGGTCTGGCCGCCCCGGCTGAAGGGCTCGGGCTGGCTGACCAGGGGATTTTCCTGAACCGAGACGGTCAGGTTGCCCTGGGCGATGGCGACGGTGGAGATGCGGACGGCGTCGCCCATGACGATGACGCCGTTGACCTCGTCGATGATGACCTTGGCCGGGGTGTCGACCCTGACCGGCAGGTTTTCGACGCGGCTGACGAAGCCGGCCATGCCCATGGTCTGGGGCGCGCGGATGGCGACGACGGTGCCGTTCTCGGCGAAGGCGCTCTCTGGATAGGACTGGTTGATGGCGGCGGCGACGCGCTGGGCCGTGGTGAAGTCGGGGTTGCGCAGGGTCAGGCGCACGACAGGCATGGCCGACAGGTCAAAGCCGGTCTCGCGCTCGACCACGCCGCCCGAGGCGATGCGGCCGGCGGTGGGGACGCCGCGCGTGACGGAAGAGCCGGAACCGCCCGAAGCCGAGACGGCGCCGGTCTGAACCGACCCTTGGGCCACAGCGTAGATCTCGCCGTCGGCGCCTTGCAGGGCCGTGACCAGAAGCGTGCCGCCCAGCAGGCTCTTGGCGTCGCCCATGGCCGAGACGGCGACGTCCAGACGCGAACCCGGCGTGGCGAAGGGCGGCAGGTCGGCGGTGATCATGACCGCCGCGACATTCTTGGTGTTCAGGTTGGCGCCGCGGATGTTGACGCCCTGGCGTTCCATCATCCCTTCCAGCGACTGGCGGGTGAAGGGCGAGTTGCGCAAGGAGTCGCCGGTGCCGTTCAGGCCGACCACCAGGCCGTAGCCGACCAGCTGGTTGGTGCGGACGCCCTCGATGGAGACGATGTCCTTGATGCGCGACTGAGCCTCAGCCGCGTTCGGCGCCGCCGCCAGAATCAGGGCGGCGGAAGCGGAGGCGATAAGGGCGGTGAGCAACTTCTGCATACGACAGACGTCCTGTTGAGGCGTTCGCGATTAACCATGCGAAGTTCGTGCCGTAAGAAAAAGTCTTTGATTTCAGCTCCCGTCAGGTTTTTGCGCCTTGCTCAACGGCAGAATTTGCCGGGGCGTTAACCAAGCGGTGACGGTCGTGGCCGATGGTCCAGGCTGATCGGGAGCATGGATCATGAAGGTCACCGGCCCCTCGGGCACAACATCGTCGCAAGGCTCGCGTCCCACGCGTACGGCGGGCGGCTTCAGCCTGCCGGCCAGCGGCGGGGCATCGGGGCCGGCCTCGGCGGCTGCGACCTCGTCGGCATCCAGTGTGGCGGGGGTGTCCGCGCTCATGGCCCTGCAAGGCGTCGAGGACGCCACAGAGCGTCGTCGTCGGGCGATCAGGCGCGGCGGCGGGCTGCTGGACCGGCTGGATGAACTGAAACTGGCGCTGCTGAACGGTCAGGACGGCGCGCCGGCGCTGGAGCGACTGGCGCGCAGCCTGCGCGAGGAACGTCCCGATGACGCCGATCCGGGGCTGAAGGGCGTGTTGGACCAGATTGATCTGCGCGCCGCCGTGGAAATGGCGAAGGCGGAAGCGGCGCGGGCGCGCGCCTAGACGTCTCGGGATACTGGGCTGAAAATCGGCCTGGCCGGGCGGGGTGAGGACATTTTGCCACACTGCCGCCGCATTTGTTTAGCTGCGCCATATCACGGAGACGCGAACACCATTGCCGCGACTCTCCGGCTTGCCTATACGGCCATTGCGCCGCAGGGGGGCGCAGACAAATGAGCGTGAGTGCGATGAACGCATTAGCGTCTGTGATCGAGGGGGATACGGTGGTTTACCGTCCTACCGACGACGAGCCGTTTATGAACGAGCGGCAGCTGGCCTACTTCAAGGCCAAGCTTCTGGCGTGGAAGGATGAGATCCTTCGCGAATCCAAGGGCACTGTTGTTAATCTGAAAGCCGAGACCGAGAACCACCCGGATCTGGTGGACCGGGCCTCGTCGGAATCCGACCGGGCGCTGGAACTTCGGACCCGTGACCGGCAACGCAAGCTGATCTCCAAGATCGAGGATGCGCTGCGCCGGATCGAGGATGGGTCCTACGGCTATTGTGAGGACACGGGCGAACCGATCGGTCTGGGCCGACTGGAAGCGCGGCCGACGGCAACGATGTCGGTCGAGGCCCAGGAGCGGCACGAACGCCGCGAACGGGTTCATCGCGACGACTGATCTGCACTGATTGGGCGGATCGACTTGACTTGAGCGGACGGCGGCGCGACCAAGCCGCCTTCCTATCGAGGTCGTTGATCCCCCATGTCCGTCAAGGTTCGTTTCGCTCCGTCGCCCACGGGTAAGCTGCACGTCGGCAATGTCCGCACCGCTCTGGTGAATTGGCTGTTCGCCAAGGGGCAAGGCGGCTCTTTCGTTCTGCGCATCGACGACACCGATCTGGCGCGTTCGACGCAAGAGTTCGAGGACGGCATCGAGACCGACCTGACCTGGCTGGGTCTGGTCTGGGACGAGCGCTACAACCAGTCCAAGCGGTTCGACCGCTATGAAGAGGCCGCCGCGCGCCTGAAGGCGTCGGGCCGCCTCTATCCCTGCTACGAAACCTCGGACGAGCTGGATCGCCGCCGCAAGGTGCAGTTATCGCGCGGTCTGCCGCCGATCTATGACCGCGCCGCGCTGGAACTGACCGAGGCCGAGAAGGCCGCCTATGAGGCCGAAGGTCGTCGTCCCCACTGGCGCTTCAAGCTGGACGGCAAGCGCGTCGCCTGGGAAGATCTGGCGCGCGGTCACGCCGAGGTGGACACCGCCTCGATGTCGGACCCGGTGCTGATCCGCGAGGACGGCCTGTTCCTCTATACGCTGCCGTCGGTCGTCGACGACATCGACATGGACATCACCCATATCATCCGGGGCGAGGACCACGTCACCAACACCGGGGCGCAGATCGAGATCTTCGAGGCGCTGGACGCCAAGGTTCCGGGCTTTGCGCATATGCCGCTGCTGGTCGGCGCGGACGGCGCGGCTCTGTCCAAGCGTCTGGGCTCGCTGTCGATCAGCGACATGCGCGATCAGGGCTATGAGCCCATCGCCATCACCAGCCACCTGGGCAAGATCGGCACGTCGGACAATCTGGAGATCGCGGCCTCGGTCGAGGCCCTGGGCCAGGCCTTCGCCTTCTCCAAGATGGGGCGTTCGCCGGCGCGTTACGACACCGCCGACCTGGACCGCCTGAACGCCCAGGCCCTGCACGCCATGACCTATGTCGAGGCGCAGGCGCGTCTGGCGGGGCTGGGCGTCGATCTGGGCGAGGTCTTCTGGGACACGGTGCGGGGCAACCTGAACAAGTTCGCGGACGTGGCCGATATGGCGCGGATCGTCACCGGCCCGGTCACGCCGGTGATCGAGGACCCGGCCTTTGCGGCTGCGGCCCTGGAAGTGCTGCCCGAAGTCATCGACGCCAACGCCTGGTCGGCGTGGACGGCGGCGGTGAAGGAGAAGACCGGCGCCAAGGGCAAGGGTCTGTTCATGCCGCTACGCCTGATCCTGACCGGACAGGCGCACGGACCGGACATGGCGGCCATGGCTCCGCTGATCGGGCGCGAGGCCATCGTGCGTCGCCTGAAGGGCGAGGCGGGCTGAGCCTTCAGACATAGTCGGATACAAGAAAGGCCGCCGTCTCGCGAAGGCGGCCTTTTTCGTTCTAGCGCTGCGGCTGGATCAGCCGGCGTTGCAGGTCGCCAGGGCCTGTTCGTCCAGAGCCTCGCCCTTGTAGCTGAAGGCCGTGACCGGGCCGAGCTTGGCGACGACGCGGCGGCAGGCGCGCGCGGCGGGCTGGTTGGCGCCGCCGGCGGCGGTGCATTCAGCGCCTTCACAACGCCAGGCGGCGCCGTCGACGATGACGCGGCCGGCCGGAGCCTTGGCGGCGTCGGCCAAGGTCAGGGTGGTGGCCGGGGCATTAGCGGCAAAGGCGGGGGCAGCGACAAACAGGGCCGCAGCGACGAGAAGAGCACGCATGGACAAGACTCCGAAATGGGCAGGGCGCACGCCCTTGTGACGCCATAGTCCGTTTTCTTTGGAAACTGTCAATGCGGTTTCGAGGCAACGGATCGGCGTTTACTGACCCACGTTTACTTACCGATGATCATGTTTCAAGTGCGGCGTTTCGTCGGCCTTTTTCATGGCGATGACGGCCTCCTCGACCGTATCGACGCTGATGTAGGCGTCGAGGAAGCTGGCCGGGGTCATGCCTTCCTGCACGCTGTGGCGGATCAGGGCGAAATAGTTTTCCCAGAAACCGTTCAGGTTCAGGAAGATGACCGGCTTGGCGTGCAGATCCAGCCGCTTCCACGACAGCAGTTCGATGGCTTCTTCCAGGGTGCCGATGCCGCCGGGCGCCACGACGAAGACGTCGGATTGATCGTACATCAGCTGCTTGCGCTCATGCATCGAGGTGACGACCACGGTCTCGACGTCGTCGAACAGGCGCTCGCGGCTGCGCAGGAAGGCCGGCATGATGCCGACGACGCGACCGCCCGCCTCGTGCGCCGCGCGCGCCGAGGCCCCCATCAGGCCGACGCCGCCGCCGCCATAGACCAGACGCCAGCCCGCCTGGGCCGTCGCCTTGCCGAAGGCGCTGGCGGCCTGGACGTACTGCGGATCAGCCCCGTCCGACGAACCGCAGAACAGGCAGACCGAACGGCCGTCGAAGGGAGCAATGGTGGCGGGCGGCAAAGACATGGGGCCTCGATACAGGAAGGAAGACAGGGCGGCGTCCGCCGCGCTATCTGATGGACCTAGGCATATCGCTACGCGGGTCAGGATGAAACGTCGGATTGTCGTCGCATGGGCAGGCGTCGTGCTGGCTCTTGCAGGGTGCAGCGCGCCGGTCGAGCGCAACAAGGGCGAGGAAGCCCGTCAGGACGGCGGGTGGACGGCGTCGCCGCGCATCAGCGCCGTCGTGCGTCAGGGCGCGGGTCTGATCGTCCGCGGCGATGCGCCGCCGGGGGCGCGCGTGGTACTGCGCGGCGATCAGGATGTGGCCTTTGCCGCCGGAGCGGACACCGCCGGGCGCTTCGAGCTGCGCGTAGGCGTCTTGCCGTCAGCCATGCTGCTGACGCCAGAGGTTCAGATCGGTCAGTTTCCGGCGCCTGGGCCCGAGCGATTGATCCTGGCGAGCGACGGAGGCGATCTGGCGGCGCTGTTGATCGAGGGCGGAGCCAGTCGTCGGTTGTCCGCCGGTCCTGTGCTGGATTCGGTGGACGACGACGGGCGAGGCTTGCTGGTTTCTGGACGGGCGCAGCCTGGCGCACGGGTGGCCATTTCCGCAGACGGCGGCGTGGCGGTCGAGGCTGTCGCCGACGCGAGCGGTCGCTGGACGGCTGCGCTTTCGGGCGTGGGCGATCGACCGATGGACATCATGGTCGGGGAGGCGACCTTCGCCTATCCGGGGCCGGCAGGCGCTGCGAGCGTTGGTGTGGTCGAGCGGTCGGGATCGGGATGGCGGCTGACGCGCGCCCTGTCGCCGTCGGCGCGGCAGACCAGTTGGTTCCCGGATCTGTGATGTGCCGATCTAGGACAATTTAGATTTCATTAACCAAACACGTTGATCAAAGGCCCTGTCTTCTTTTCTTCGAGGACACCCACCATCACCGAACGAACGACTTTAAGCCCGGCGCGAAATGCGCCGGGTCTTTTTTTGATCGGTCGAGCCCCCTCAGGCTGAGCGATAGGTCAAGGTCGCGACCAGTCCCGACGCCGAACGCGACCATGCCCTTAGGCAGCCGCATACGCACGGCGTCGCAGGGGAGGCTGGAGCGCAGGCTTTCCACCGCAAAGCGCACGGCCCGCCCTATGTCGGCCTGGTTCAGTCCTGGAGCGCTGTCGGCCCGCGCCGTGGACGGAAGCTGATTGATCAGGCGGGACATGGCGGCGATCGCCTCCTTGGAATCGCTCAGGAGGCGCCGATGTCGTCGATCCGCGCGATCCCGCGACCGACCGCCTGGTCGCCCAGGTGTCGGGGGGCGGATGGAACATCTCTGACTTCTCGACGGACGGGTCCAGGGCCCTGGTGCTGAACCGGATGTCGATCAACCATGCGGCGGTCTATGAGCTGGACATCGCCAGCGGCCGCATGACGCCGCTGACTGATCCCGAGGCCCAAGTTTCCTATGTCGATCCGCAGTATGCGCCGAACGGCGCCGTCTGGGCGGCGTCCAACAAGGGGTCCGACTTCCTGCGTCTGGGCCGCATCGAGGGCGGCGACTTCCGCCCGGTGTCGACTGAGGCCCGCTGGGACGTCAGCGACTACGCCATCGCCCCGGACGGCAGCTTCATCGCCTATGCCGTCAACGAGGCCGGTGCGTCCAAGCTGCGGGTTCTGGATGTGGCGAGCGGTGCGGTGCGTGCGGTGGACGGCCTGCCCAACGGCGTCATTCCCTACAGCATAGGCGCGACCATCGACATCGCTCCCTGGGGCGCGATCGGCCTCAGCCTGTCGTCCGCGCGGGTGGCGGGCGACGCTTTCTCGATCGATCCCAAGACCCTGGCCGTGACCCAGTGGACGCACAGCGAGACCGGCGGACTGGACCCCTCGATCAACGTCGAGCCAAGCCTGGTCGAGGTGAAGAGTTTTGACGGCGAGACGGTGTCGGGCTTCCTCTATCAGCCGGACGCGACCAAGTTCCCGGGCAAGCGTCCGTTGATCATCGACATCCACGGCGGCCCGGAAGGCCAGACGCGGCCTGACTTCCTCGGCTCGCAGAACTATCTGCTGAACGAACTGGGCGTGGCGATCTTCTTCCCCAACGTGCGCGGTTCGTCGGGCTATGGCACGCGGTTCGTCAACCTCGATAACGGACCGTTCCAGCGCGAAAATTCGGTGAAGGACATCGGCGCCTTCCTCGACAATCTGGAGAAGAACCCCGGCCTGGACGCCGACCGTTTCGCCGTCACCGGCGTCTCGTACGGCGGCTATATGTGTTACGCTACGGCGGTCCACTACAGTGATCGGTTGAAGGGGGCGAACTGCTATGTCGCCATCTCCAACTTCGTGACCTTCCTGGAGAACACCCAGTCCTATCGCCGCGACCTGCGTCGGGTGGAATACGGCGACGAGCGTGATCCGGCTCAACGCGCGCAGCTACAGGCCATCTCGCCG
>Ga0265296_1001778_pt1 | contig 23449 bp, 29 predicted proteins | sample MunlanPumphouse1_FD_189073 | JGI IMG/M metagenome (GOLD analysis project Ga0265296, IMG submission 189073) | Groundwater microbial communities from a municipal landfill in Southern Ontario, Canada - Pumphouse #1 | ecosystem: Environmental > Aquatic > Deep subsurface > Groundwater | place... | reverse complement strand
CCGCTGCCATAACGGGATAAACCGCTACCGACAGAAGAAATATGATTGCAAAACCAAGGAACAGAATGAGGGATGCACGGGTGGGTTTCATTTTTCACTCCTGATAGCCTCCCGAAAAAAAACACGACCGGAATTATTCAGGAGATATACATTCCAATTCTCCCGGAACTGCCATTAACACGGCGATGAGTGAAAAATAATTTGCTGTTATCTTTTGTTTCGTGGGGATGATTCCTGCACGATTCATTTGAAAATGTTCCTGCGGGGCGTTCGGATTTTTTAAAAAGAGATTTACCGGAGTTTTTTCTGAAATTTACACGATCCCATGAGATTCACCGGACGAAACCGGACTGTGTCCCCATCACGGCGAGTTGTCGTTGCACCGCTTGTCGAGAATGCGCTGGACAACCCGGCGGGAACTGCAGAGATCCCCCTCTGCATACTTTCCGATCCGGACAACCTTTGCCGGAAGGCTTCTTGCTGCCAGCTGGCGGGTAAGGTTCTCTTCGTTGAACATCTGGTTGAACCCGATGGTGATGATATCCGGCCCTGTCTCCTCAATCGGCCGGAACATATCGGTTTTATCCCCGAGCATTGCATGGTCCACGGGTCTGAGGGCAGCAACCATCCGGAGGCGCTGGTCTTCCGGGATGATCGGGTGCGGCTTGTGCTTGACATTGGCATCCCGGGCAACGATCACGAAGAGCTCATCCCCGAGTTTCTTTGATTCTTCAAGATAGTAGACGTGGCCCGGGTGAAGGATGTCGAACGTGCCCGTGGCAACGATGCGACGGGGACTCATACAATCACGTCCAGATCGCAGGGCTCGCCATCGGCCGTGAAACATTTCCAGTTGTCTTTCTCGTACGGGTAGCCGATGATCAGGTGGTACCGGCCGGTCCGGGGGAAAAAATTGACGTCTGCGAGGGACGGACGGAGCACGCCGTTGGGATGGCTGTGGGCACTCCCGGCAACATGAGTGTCGAGCGGCATCATGTCATAGAACAGGGACGCCGAATCTTCGCGCCCGACGGTCCCGGGAAGCAGGTCGATCTCATCCAGGATCCCCTCCCGTTCCCGGAGCACGCCGACAAACTCGTTCGGGTGGCTTTCGCGCCCCATCTCCAGGAGAAGAGAAACAAGTTCCTGCCTGATACCGCGAATCTTCATGGTGCTGTCCCGTGCAGCGGCTGGCGCTGTACAGATCTATGGGTACTGGTCTGCAAAAAACCCTCGTGCGGGAGGATGTCCGCTCCTACCGCTCGACCCTTGCAAGGTCTGCGCTCGTGTCTATGGAGAGATTGGCTCCTGCAAAGGAGGTGGTATTGGGCAGCGTGGTGGCAAGTGCGGGGGTGAGGTCGAGTTCAACGGTCGAATCCGCCGGGGCCGTGAAACCGAGGAGGTGTCCCCCGCGTTTTTTGTCATCGCTGATAAAGTGGAGGTGATACCCGGGCATATTGAGTCCTTTCATGAAGTCCGGCAGGTAGAACCCGACGATGGTTCCCTTCACATCGGTGTACGTGAAGACCGACTGGTTCTTTGCAGCATCGGCAAGGGTGGGATAGGGTTTCTGCTGGGCGGGGATGCTCCTGACCGTGACCGAGGGGAACGTGCCATGGACCCGCACTGCGTAAATCATGTTCTTTGAGGGAATTTTCTGGGATATCAGCGTCGTGAGATCGGTAAAATTCATTGGCTGGGCGACAGGTATCGTTACGTCCCGATCAAAGACCGTGACCGTTGCAAACGGCGTTGTTGTGCTGTCGTTTGCAGGATACACCACCCCGTCGGAGCGGATCTGGTATATTTTCCCGTCGAGCACGACCATCTCGCCATCGAGGGCATCGAATGTCCCGATCCCGAAGTCCCCGTGTTTCTGGAGGTTCTTCACCGGTTCAACGCCTTCAAAGGATCCCTGTGCAAGGGCGTCTATCGTGGATACCTGGTACAGCGTTTCCCGGTCGGAGTATGCCGATGCGGGGGCGATCTTGACCATCTGGGTGTAGACCGCGGCGCCGCAGAAAACGAGTACGACTGCAAGTCCTATGCCAAGAAAAAATTTCAGGTTATCCATGACGAACCTACCCCAACAGGAGAGAAGAAGATCAGTCTTTTCCGGTCACTTTGATGATGTGGTACCCGAACTGGGTCTTGACCGGGCCAACAACCTTGCCGACTTCTTCCTCGAAAGCAACGGTCTCGAACTCCGGGACCATCTGGCCTTTCGTGAACCATCCGAGGTCCCCGCCGCTTTTACCCGACGGGCATTTGGAGAACCGCTTTGCAACTGCTGCGAAGTCCTCACCCGCTTCGATGCGCTTCTTGATCGAGGCGGCTTCCTGTTCGGTTTTTACCAGGATGTGGGATGCACGTGCCTTTTTTGTCATGCTGTACAGGTGCTTTTTTAGAGAAATAAAAGGTTGGTAACCGGGATCAGAACTCCCCGTCCTGCTCGAAGCTCCGCCCGTACCGGATTGCGAGTTCTGCCTTGTAAAGTTCCCGCCCGAGATAGCCGGCATGGTCCAGAAGGGAGACGTCGCCCTTTTCAATAATTGTGTGCAGGACGTCCTGCCAGCGTTTCCCGGATATGGCCCTTCCGTGGATTACCGCGACGATATGTTCGCCCTCTATGCCGATCCGGAAATTCCCTTTCGGATCGTACTCAAGGTCGTCGGGCATTTCTTTCGCCGTGACTGTTGAATCATAGTCGAGCGGAGGCTCGCGGCGCCGGCGCTTCTCCTTGAGGATGAGAAGATCAATCCCGAGATCCTTGGGATAGGGACGGTCCCGCGCAAGCACCATCATTTCGGTTGCGCGCCGCATCTCGCGGACCGATCCCCGGGTCTTGTCCGAATGCTCGCTCGTGAAGATCACTGCCGCCCCCAGTTCCATTGCCATAGCTGCGAGCAGGGCGTTGGTTCCGGGCGAGTCCGCGTCCAGGAGCTCGACAACGTTTCCCGCTCCGAAAAAGAGCGGGTATGCAGATTTTTTGAAATTTTTTAAGGACGTGACAAGACCCGACCCCGCCGGCTGGAGCAGGGGATCGGCAATGATGCAGCGGATACCCGCCCGCTTTGCGAGGGCGATGTTCTTTCTTAACGTGCTCCTGCCCGGTACAACCACTGCTGCGGCACCGGCGCGTGCCACGTCTTCACCGATAACAGGTATGTTCTGTTCCTGGAGGCTGAGTACGATGTCTGCCCGCACGAGTGCTGCCCGGATCAGTGCCGGGTCCTGGGTATCCACCGCGAGGGGACGATCAATTCCTTCAAGATCAGAAAAGACCCGCGCAACATCGCCGGGGACGGCATCGAACCCGAATCCCAGGTCTACGATATCCGCGCCAGCGGAGAAACACGTCTCGACCCTGTCACGGATGTTTTCGCACCGGTGGGCATCCATGATCTCGGCAAGCACTTTCATCCGCGATCCCCCGCCGATCTTCACGCCACGGATACAGAAATCACCCTCCGCTTCCTGTTCGGATTGTTCGACCCGTCTCATTGCTTCTTCTGCCCGTTGTGCTGACAGGAGCTCATCTGCGGGTATGGTACGGGAGAGAGGAATCGAGCCGACAAGGGGCAGGATCAGGGAGAGATCCGCTGCGTGGCGGGGCCCTCTATAGACCGGGACACCGCTCTCGCGCTCCACCTGATCAAAGGATGCAGTGCACATGCCGGGAACAAGGACCAGATCGACCTGCTCGGATTTGAGGATCTCACGCAGCCGGTGCGGGGTTAAAAACGATGCAATCTCCCCGGTGACAACCACGCGGGCGTCAAAGCCTTCCGCAGCTTTTTTCACGGTATTTTCCGTTGCAGCACCGGTGGGGAGGAGGATGCGCATAAGTTCCCTTAATATCAGAGAGATAAAAACACTATGATCAGATGCTGACCTGCGACCTGCATGTACATACCAGTTATTCCAAGGACGGTGAGAGCAGCGTTGAGGAGATCCTCCTGCAAGCCGAGGAGGTGGGCCTGGATGCGATCGCCATAACCGACCACGATACCGTTGACGGGGCAAAAAAAGCGCTTACGATCCCCTCAAGCGTGCTCGTCATCCCGGGCATCGAGGTCTCGACCAGACAGGGGCACCTTCTCGTCCTCGGTGTAACAGAAGTGATCCCCTCCGGGCTCGATGTTGTGGCCACCGTTGAGATTGCCCGCAACATGGGAGCGCTCCTCATCCTTCCCCACCCCTACCATGTCTGGCGGCATGGTGTTGCGCGGCGGAAGAATGCGGGCATGGCGGTTGTCGACGCGGTCGAATCCTTCAACAGCAGGTACATCGTCGGATCCGCCAACAAGAAAGCAGCCCGCATTGCAAAGCGGCTCGGCAAACCCTGCGTGGGCGGGAGCGATGCCCACAATGCCCGGTTTGTCGGGTTTGGCAGGACGTATGTCGAAGCCGAGAAGAACGTCCCGGCGATCCTCGAAGCGATCCGGGCCGGAAACGTCTCATGCGGCGGAAAACAGACGCCGCTGCGTACCTATACCCGCCAGTCGATCAACAACACCTGGAGGAAGATCAAACGGATAACGCGGCACGTGCAGCTCCGGTAAGGCTTGCCTTCCGGGTTTCGTATCTCGGCAGCCGGTTCTTCGGCTCCCAGGTGCAGGCATCCGAGCGGACGGTAGAAGGGGAGTTTGTGGCAGCCTGCCAGAGGCTTTGTCTCTTCGAGGACTGGAGGAAGGCCGGGTTCCTGTTTGCCGGACGGACGGATCGCGGGGTCCATGCACGCGGGCAGGTTGCTGCGTTCACGACCTCGGAACCGGAACGGGCAATTGCCGTCATCAACACCCAGCTGCCCCCCGACTGCTGGTGCACCGGCTATGCCCGGGTCTCCCCGCAGTTCCACCCCCGGTTCGATGCCCGCTCGCGGACGTACCGGTATTATTTTGCCGATGTGCCGGAACATATTGCGGCCATGGACCGGGCAGCGGGACGGTTTCTGGGAACGCATGACTTCTCGAATTTTGCCCGGGTGGAGGACAAGAACCCGCTCCGTACGATCCTCGTGGCCCGCGTGACCGAAGAGGAAGGGTTTGTTTTTCTTGAAGTGACCGCTGAGAGTTTTCTCTGGCACCAGGTCCGCTGCATGGCAACGGCGCTGCTCCGTGCAGGGAATGGTGAAGACGAGGATCTGGTCTCCCGTCTTCTCGCATCAGAAGCAGAACGACCCCTCCAGCCGGCACCTGCCGAAGGTCTCATCCTCTGGGATACGGATTGCGCACTTGAGTGGCAGCCACTTCCTGCGGGTGAGCGCCAGGATGCGTTCCTGGATCACCAGTGCCGTCACCACGCCCTGATGGAAACGGTGTGCCGGATGATGAAACCGTAACAGGATTGCGCAAAAATAACGGCCGGATGCAATACGCAAGTCTTTTTAGAGGTGTTTTTAATAATCATACGTAGGTGCGCTAATGGCAGTCATCAAAAGTATTGATATTATGTCCTGGGCAAAGATCCAAGCCCTTTTCGGTATCGTATTCGGCCTTTTTTACGGTGTTCTCTTCGCGATGATGGGAGCTGCAATCGGGTTCAACAAGGGAATGCCCGGCCTTGAGGCATTTGGTCTCATGTCTATCATCCTCTTCCCGATCGTCTTTGCCATCATGGGGTTCATCTGCGGCGCGATCATGGCATTCCTCTATAACATCTTTGCGAGCAAGATCGGTGGCATCCAGGTCGAACTCGTTTAATAATCCCTTTTTTAACCCTTCAGTCAATCGTCCGTGCACATCCGCTTGCCACTGCCGCTTCCCGTACGGCTTTTGCCACTACAGCTACAACGTCCCTGTTGAGGATTTTAGGCAGGATCCGGTCTTTGCGCGGCCTCTTTACATGCCCTGCAAGGGCGTGCGCTGCGGCAACCTTCATCTCGTCGGATATCCGCGATGCATGGACATCCAGCGCCCCGCGGAAGATCCCCGGGAATGCCAGGGCATAGTTGATCTGGTTGGGATACTCACCCCGCCCGGTGCCGACAATAGCAGCCCCGGCTTCGAGCGCATCGTGGGGGAGGATCTCCGGCATCGGGTTGGCAAGGGCAAAGATGATGGGATCCTCATTCATGGATCGCACCATAGGCTGTGTGATGATCCCCGGTACCGACACCCCGATACAGACGTCCGCTCCTTCCATGGCATCAGCCAGTGTCCCGGTCCGCCCGGTGCGGTTCGTCTCGTCTCCGATGATGAACTTGTACTTGTTGGCATACAGTCCCGGGCGATGTCGGTGGATGATCCCCTCATGGTCGCAGACGATGATATCATCGACCGTGCTGCAAAGGTCGGGATTGTACCCGATGCACTTCAGCATCCGGATGATGGCAAACCCGGCTGCCCCGGCCCCGCAGACCACCACGTTGAGGTCTTCAAACCTCTTCTTCGTGACCCGGCAGGCATTCAGGAGTGCTGCGAGAACCACTACCGCAGTGCCGTGCTGGTCATCGTGCATCACGGGGATACCGATGCCCTGCAGGGACTCCTCAAGTTCGAAACATTTTGGGGCGGCGATGTCTTCCAGGGCAATTCCGCCAAAGACGGGGGCGATGTTCCTGATATCGTCGGCAAACTGGGTGTTGTAACTCTCAAAACAGATGGGGAAGGCATCGATGCCGGCCAGTTTCTTGAAGAGGAGGGCTTTTCCTTCCATCACCGGGATGGCGGCATAGCCCCCGATGTTCCCGAGGGAGAGGACCCGGGAGCCGTCGCTCACGATCGCTATCGTGTTGGCTTTCAGCGTATACTTGTAAGCGAGCGTCTTGTCCCGTGCGATCTCCCGGCAGACGGCGGCAACGCCCGGTGTGTAGGCAAGGGAGAGATCTCTCCGGTCGGCAAGGGCGACTTTGGAATGGACTTCGATCTTTCCCCGGTATTTCTCGTGGAGGGCGAGCGATTCCGCATAGATATCCTTCTTCCTTGCTCCGGCCATGACCTGCACTTCCTTTTTGAATGATGGCGATAGGATGCCATCAATCTTCTTGTGGTAAGGCTCGGATGGCCTGTTTCCCTGTTACACGGGGGGATGCTGGCCGAACTCCCGGTTGATCCAGACCGCTATCGCATCCCGGACCGATCGGTAAGCTCCGGCAATGTCGTCGGATGATCCCTTGACCGTGTGCGGGTCAAGAAAACCATAGTGAATTGTCTTTTTTGCACCGGGAACAATTGGGCAGACCTGATGCGCCCGGTCACAGAGGGTCACTGCGATATCGAAGGACTGCCCGACAAACTCGTCAAGGGTTTTCGAGCGGTGGTGCGAGATATCGATCCCGATCTCCCGCATTGCAGCAATTGCATGCGGGCTTACGGTTGACTGCCGTGTGCCGGCGCTGAAGACTTCATACCGGTCGCCATAATTTGCCCGGAGCAGCCCTTCGGCCATCTGCGACCGGGCAGCATTGGCTGTACAGACGAAGAGGACCCGGATCTTTCCGGTCATTTGGGATCCCCGCAGGATGGTTTGCCCTCTCCTCCACAGCAGGTACTGTCTTCGCCGCCGCAGCTGCACTCCCCGCTGTCCAGATCCTTTCCCCGGAGGGCGGCCCCGATCATGGCCCAGGCACACCCGACCCCGCTCTTGACCTCGATTGCCTGGACGGGGCAGTTTTTCGCACACGCCCCGCATTCCATGCAGGCAGCCGGGTGTGCGAGGCTGACGGTATCGTTCCCCGCAGCGAAGACCGCGTGGGGACAGACTTCCATACAGCGCCGGCAGTTGATGCAGCGGTCGGTATGGAGAATGAGCGTAGTTTCCGTATAGGAATCGAACATCAGATCCACCCCATTAACCGGTTCAGGCCAAGAGCGATTCCCAGTATCGTTCCCGAAATGGCCATGAGAACCATGACCGGGATATACCGGAAGATCTCCTTTTTTACCCCGGTCCGTGATGTGAACGTGGTCGATCCCGTGAAGTTAAGCGCAAGGTACGCGGTGACTGGTGGCATGATGAGGAGCGGCGTGATTGCTCCTGCCGCCTGTGCCCACAAGGGCAGGCCCGGCGCACCTCCCCACAGGAATGCAAACGGGAGTGCCGCAAGGAACCCGAGGAAGAGGCCTTTGGTGGAGAAGTCGTGCGTTGGGAGGACCGGGAGCAGGATCGGGAAAAGAACCGTCCCTGCAACCACTGCGGTAATTGCGGCAAGCGAGGCTGCGGGTCCGGCAAGGAACCAGAGACCGAACACGGCAGCGATGAGCGGGAGCAGGGTGAGGATGAGCTCGACCGGGATCAGGACCATGCGGTCCCGGAGCGGGAACGTCACCCGGCGCATCTCCGGTGTGGCGGTGTGCGATTTGAGGTACTCCGGCAGATCGCATGCCCTGACCGGTCCGTATTCGACGCGAAAACCGGTTCTCCGCAGGACTTCCGGCCACGATACCCCCGGTCCCCCCAGCTGGGGGAGAATGATCTTCTTATGCCCAACGATACCGGCAAGGTCGGAGCGTTCGATCTGCCGCACCAGTTCTTCGGTACCAAACGTGCCCTTGCCTGCGGCGCACCAGACATTGATCCCCTTTGTATCGAGCACGATGATGTACCCGTCAATACCGTTCAGCGCGGATCGCAGGGCGTCAAAACTCAGCGTATAATTGGCGGAAGCAAAGACCGGGGAGTCCGGCGTCGGATTTCCGATCCGGTACAGGCCGGGTTCAACCCGGTGGTTTCCCCTCCTGACGCCCCACCGGGCGAGGAAGTGATCCACCCGGTTGGCCGTTGTTATCGTACTGGTCGTGACCCGGATCTCCTGCGACGGGATTGCATTGCCCTTGCAGGAACATACCGGTGCCGCTGCATCCGGTGAACAGCCGCATGCACGTTGTTGTTTTTGCACATCCATCTTTTTCCTCCATTACACGAGCGGCGGTGAGAACGTTGCCAGGATGAGAAGGCCCTTCTCCCCGGCAATGATCCGGTGTACTCTGTCGGCCGGCATAACGCCCATCGAACCCGGGGAATACGGAATCTCCTTTCCTTCCAGAACACATGTCCCGGCCCCAGAAATCACATCGTGGATCTCCACCATACCCGAGTGGGTGTGGTCGCCGATGGCACAGCCGGGATCGATCCGAACGTGGTGGACGGAGAGCCGCCCGCCCGTATCGCTGCCGGTGATCAGGTGTTTTAAGGCAACTCCCTGGAATTTTGCATGGGGATTCCATGCCAGTGCATCCGAACTGCGTACCTGGTCCGTGAGGGTGATTGTCTGGTGGGTCATGGTCGCTCAATCATTTCAACTTTTATTGAAACAACCTGTGTCGGAGGAGGTGATATACTTTTCCATTTCATATATTTTTGAAATGCCCGCAGGATTCATGACGTGTTGGGCATGCGGGTTCTGTCATGAAGAACTTAAAAAAAAGAGAACGGGATTATTTTACCGGGGCCGTTGTGTTGGCTGCGACAGCTGCTGCAACAGTTACGTTTGCTGTGCATCCCTCTCCACGGAAGAGTGCCCACTCCTCGCAGGAGGTTCCGTTGGTGAATGTGCACATGCCGTACTGGCCGCCATCAGCGTTAGTCTTGATCTCGGTCTTTCCGCCAACCTTACCGCAGTTGACTGATGCGGGGTTTGCCATACCAACGGAACCGGTTACATTTGCCGGTGCTGCGGTGGCTGCTATGGTAGTTGCTGCAACAGTTACGTTTGCCGTGCATCCTTCTCCACGGAAGAGCGCCCACTCCTCGCAGGAGGTTCCGTTGGTGAATGTGCACATGCCGTACTGGCCGCCATCAGCGCTGGTCTTGATCTCGGTCTTTCCACCGATTTTGCCGCAGCTGACCGATGCCGGGTTTGCCATGCCGAGCGAGCTGGGAGCCGCGGTTGCTGCTGCGGTTATTGCGGCTGCACCATCAGTTGTGGGTACAGCGGTTGGGGCGGCTGTCGTGGCCGGTGCCGTGGTGGTTGTCTGAGTACATCCGGAGATGAGCAGGACTGCAAAAACGCAGGCTGCCAGGAGAACAAAAATACTGTTTCTTGACATCATGATAATATCCGGATACGATTTTGAGTCCTTTCTAAAAAAAATGAGCGGAATGGTCGTTACTTACGGTTGCTGGCTTCCATTGCCCCTTTCATATGGGAGACATAGGTTCTGAGTTCAGCATCCATTGCGTCCGGGCGGCCGGTGTTACGGCTGACAATATCGACAATCGCGCTGCCGACAATGATCCCATCAGCTCCCTTTTCAGCCCAGGTCTTTGCATGATCCGGCGTGGAGATGCCAAAACCCAGCGCGAGCGGGAGATCGGTATGCCGGCGCACGCGGTGCAGGAGTGCGATGGCCTCCTCGGATACCGTCTGCCGGACGCCCGTAACCCCGAGGACGGCGACAAGATAGAGGTATCCCCGGGCCCGGGATACGATCCTGTCAATACGGGCATCCGTTGTCGTCTGGGTGATGAGCATGATGGGATCGATCCCGAACTCTGCCGCGGTTTCCGTTACTTCATCCGATTCCTCGAAGGGCATGTCGGCGATCAGGATCCCGTCGACACCCGCTTCCTTTGCCTCACGGTAAAACGTCCGGATGCCGCGCCGGTAGACGATGTTGTAGTACGTGAGGAAGACGATAGGGATTTCCGAATGTTTGCGCAGCTCGCGGACGATGGCAAAGACCGTGTCCGGTGTTGTCCCTGCTGCAAGTGCCCGCTCATCTGCCTTCTGGATGGTCGGGCCGTCCGCCACTGGGTCCGAGAACGGGACCCCGAGTTCGAGGATATCGGTTCCCCCGTCGATGAGGGCCCGGGCCGCCTGGATGCAGGTCTCCTTATCCGGGTCCCCGGCAACCGTGAAGCCGATAAATGCCGGCGAATTGCGGTTCTGGAATGTTTCAGCGATTCGTCCCATCAGTTGACCCCCTGGAGTTTTGCCATCTCCGCCACATCCTTGTCCCCGCGGCCGGAGAGGTTGATTATTACGATATCATCCCTGTCGAAACGGTCCGCGTTTTTCATGACATAGGCGACCGCGTGGGCAGATTCGAGCGCAGGGATGATCCCTTCCTTCTTCGAGAGGAAGCGGAAGGCCTCGATCACGTCCGGATCGTTGGCGGCGGCATACGTGACGCGGTCGGTATCCTTGAGCTTCGAATGCTCGGGACCAACTCCCGGGTAATCGAGACCTGCCGAGATGCTGTGTGTTGGCAGCACCTGGCCGTTTTTGTCCTGGAGCAGGTACGAGAATGCCCCGTGCAGGACTCCCCCCTCGCCGGCACAGAGTGTTGCGCTGTGCTCGCCGGTCTCGATCCCCTTTCCTCCCGCCTCGACGCCCACAAGTTCTACATCATCATCAAGGAACGGGTAAAAGATACCCATCGCGTTCGATCCCCCGCCCACGCAGGCAACAATGCAGTCCGGCAGGTGCCCCTCTTTTTTCATCACCTGGGCGCGGGCTTCCCTCCCGATAACGGACTGGAAGTCCCGCACCATCTCAGGATACGGGTGCGGACCGACAACCGAACCTATCAGGTAATACGTGTCCCGCACGTTCGCCACCCAGTCCCTGAACGCCTCGCTCGTTGCATCCTTGAGCGTACGTGTGCCGGAGGTTACCGGGATGACCTTTGCGCCCATCAGTTCCATGCGGAAGACATTAAGCGCCTGCCTCTTTGTGTCGATCTCGCCCATGTATACTTCCACCGGGAGGCCGAGCGCCGCCCCGACGATCGCGGTCGCTACACCGTGCTGGCCGGCACCGGTCTCGGCGATCAGTCGTTTCTTGCCCATGTGTTTTGCGAGCAGTGCCTGGCCGAGCGTGTTGTTGAGTTTATGGGAGCCGCCGTGCACGAGATCCTCGCGTTTCAGGTAGATCCTGCACCCGAGTTCTTCTGAAATATTCGGGCAGAACGTCAGGGGCGTCTCCCGCCCGGCGTACTCCTTCTGGTATGCGTCAAGGTTCCGGATGAACGCCGGGTCGTTACGGATCTTCTCGTACGCGATCTCCAGTTCCTGGAGTGCGTTCATCATCGTCTCCGGCACGTACTGGCCGCCATATTTCCCGAATCGTCCTTTTTTCCCTGCTGGATTCATGTTATGCACTCCTGCTTGCCTGAATGAACGCTTGCATTTTCTCCGCATCCTTGATCCCCGTCGATGTTTCCACGCCGGTTGCCACATCCACGGCATACGGCCTGACTGCGGCAATGGCATCCGCCACGTTTCCCGGCGTCAGCCCGCCGGCGAGGATGACCGGGATATTCGATCTCCCTGCAATGTTGCGGGCGCGGGAGAGATCCACGGCTTTCCCTTTCCCGTGGCTTTCGTCGACGATGATCGCGCTGCAGTCCTCCGGCAGTGCGTCATGGGGCCCGATCGCCCGGATTATCCGGGGGCCGGGGGCTTCTGTGAAGGTGAACGGGTGGAAGATCTGTACTGCGTCCGGATGGATTGCGAAGATCATCTCCAGTTCCTCCCGTGAACGGGTATGGGTCACGGCAACGGTAGTGGTAAACGGGCCCACGGCATCGAAGATCTCCCGCGCCCGCTCCATTGAAACGGACCGGGGCGATTCCGAGCAGAGCACAACACCGATGGCATCGGCTCCCAGCTGTTCGGCGAGCTGTGCATCCTCCGGGCGGGTGATCCCGCAAATCTTTACGCGCATACGAACTCCTCCAGTTTCTTTCCCGGGCGACTGCTTGCCATGATGGATGAACCTATCAGGAATGCGTCGCAGTAGTTTTTCAGTTCGCGTACATCGTCCGCAGACCGCATTCCGCTCTCGCAGACAACCAGCCTGCCCCTCTCCCGTACCGGTCCCGAAAGGAGCCGGGTTGTCGACCGGTCGATACTCATGGTCGAGAGATTGCGGTTGTTGATCCCGATAAGATCCGCATCCGTGGCAAGAGCCGCCGCTACCTCTGCTTCGGTATGGGTTTCCACGAGCGGTTCAAGATCGTATTCCTGCGCAAGGCTGACGAATGCCGGCAGTCGTTTCCCGAGCACAGCAGCGATCAGGAGAACTGCATCGGCCCCGAGTGCCCGCGATTCGGCGATCTGGCGCTCGTCAACGATGAAGTCCTTGCGGAGCACCGGTATCGTGACTGCCGATTTTACGCGCGCGATGTCCTGCCCCGTTCCCCCGAAGAAGTAGGGTTCGGTCAGAACGGAGATGGCTGTGCACCCCCCGTCTTTGAGGACTCCCGCCATCATCGCCATGTCCACGTTGCGCCGGATGATCCCGCTGCTCGGTGAAGCACACTTGATCTCGGCGATGACTGCGTTGTTCCCGTTCCTGCCGCGGATGGCACCGGCCAGGCTTACTCGTTGCCGTGATGGGGATTCCGGGAATGTTGCCGGGAGGTTGGCAACCCGTTTCTCCGTGCGGCGCACGATCTCGTCGAGGATCATGCTGCCCCCCGGGTTGCATCAACCAGGGCATCGAGCCTGGAGCGGGCGCTGCCTGAATCAATGGACCGTGCGGCCTGTTCAATTCCCTCGTGGAGGTCCCCCGCCATTCCCCCTACATAGATGGCCGCGCCCGCGTTCATCAGGACGATATCGCGTCCTGCCCCCGGTTCCCCGTCAAGGATTTCCCGGGTGATCCGGGCATTGGTCTCTGCACTGCCTCCTACGAGGTCCGCGAGATCCGCGGGGGCAATCCCGAATGTGGCCGGGTTCAGTGAATAGCTCCGGATTGCGCCACGGTAGAGTTCCGATACCACGGTATCGCCGGTGGTCGTTATCTCGTCGAGTCCGTTGCCATGGACCACCATGGCGCGGGAGAGCCCGAGGAGCCGGAGCACCTCTGCCAGGGTCTTTGTCAGGGACTCATCGTAAACCCCGAGCACCTGTGCCTCTGCTCCCGCCGGGTTCGCGAGCGGCCCGAGGATGTTGAAGACGGTCCGGCAGCCAATCTCCTGGCGTGCTGCCATCACGTGGCGCATGGCCGGGTGGTGCTGGGGTGCGAACAGGAATGCGATTCCCGTTTGTTCCACGATGCGTGCCTGCGTTTTCGGATCCACCCCGATGTTGACCCCGAGCGCTGTCAGCACGTCGGCCGAACCGCACCTGCTCGATACGCTCCGGTTCCCGTGCTTGACTACTGGAATCCCGGCCCCGGCAGCAACGAACGCTGCCGTAGTGCTGATATTGAATGTCTGTGCCCCGTCGCCACCGGTCCCGCAGGTGTCCACAAGGATCTTCTGCGTCACCGGTTTCACCGTAACTGCATGGTTGCGCATGACGCTTGCGAATGCTGCAATTTCTTCAGGAGTCTCGCCCTTGAGCCTGAGCGCGGTGAGGAATGCCCCGATCTGTGCCTGCGATGCACCTCCTTCCATGATGGTACCCATGATCTCCGCAGCTTCCGCGCCCGTGAGATCCTGCCGGTCCACGAGCCTGCCGATGGCGCTTTTCAGCATCATCTGGCCATCCCCGTACCGGCAAGGAAATTCCCGATGATCCGGTCCCCGCACGCGGAGAGAACGCTTTCCGGGTGGAACTGAACCCCCTCTATCGGGTAATGCCTGTGCCTCACACCCATGATATACCCGTCATCGAGACTGGTCGCGCTGACGGCGAGTTCTTCCGGCAGGGAATCCTCTTTTGCTACCAGTGAATGGTAGCGGGTTGCAACGAACGGCTCGGTAAGACCGGAGAAGAGCCCTTTCCCATCGTGGCGGATCTCCGAAGTTTTCCCGTGCATCAGGTGCCCTGCCCGCCCTACTTCGCCGCCAAAGGCGGTGCAGATAGCCTGGTGGCCAAGACATACACCAAGCGTCGGGATTGTTTTACTTATGGTGTCCAGGATCTCAAGGCAGACCCCGGCGTCCTCCGGTGTTCCAGGACCCGGCGAAAGAATGATCCGGTCGCAGGCAACTTTCCTGATGCGACGGAGGGGTGTATCGCAGGTGAGGACAATGGGTTCACCCCCGAGTTTTCCCACCTGCTGGTACAGGTTGAAGGTAAAACTGTCGAAACAGTCCACGATCAGCACTTTCATGGGCAGGCCCCCGACTGCTCGATGGCCCGGATCATTGCCGCAGCCTTGTTCTCGGTCTCTTTCCATTCCGAGGCCGGTACCGAGTCTGCCACAATCCCGGCCCCGACCTGTACGGAGGCCCGTCCATTCTGCACAAGAACGGTTCGGATCGCAATGGCGAAATCGAGGTTCCGGTCAAAACCGATATACCCGACTGCTCCGGCATAAATTCCCCGTGAACAGGGCTCCTGTTCGCCAATGATCTGCATTGCCCGGATCTTGGGTGCCCCGGAGACCGTGCCTGCCGGGAAACAGGACCGGAACGCATCGTAGCAGTCGAGGTTGTCTCGGAGGATACCGGTCACGGTCGAGACAATGTGCTGGACATGCGAGAATTTCTCGATGTTCATGAACTCCGTCACTTCAATGGAGCCAAACCGGCAGACCCTGCCAATGTCGTTTCTTGCAAGATCCACAAGCATCGTGTGCTCGGCCCGCTCCTTGGTATCGCGGAGGAGATCGCAAGCCAGTGCATCGTCTTCCGCCGCAGTCCGGCCGCGGGGACGGGTGCCTGCAATAGGGACCGTTGTCACCCTGCGCTTTTCCACCCGGACGAGCATTTCGGGACTTGCCCCGATCACCTGCTCGTCGCCGAAATCAAGGTAATACATATACGGGCTCGGGTTGATCTTCCGGAGCGCAGCGTACAGGCTGAACGGGTCTCCTGTAATTTCGCACTCCATTCTTCGTGAAAGCACTGCCTGGAAAATATCCCCGGCAACGATGTACTCCTTTATCTGCTCCACTGCCTGTTCGAACTGCTCCTGCGATCCGGCAGGAACGACCGGTGCGGCCTGTACTGCGTGACTGCCTGTTCCCGCCCGGGGTGTGCTTCCGCTCCTGAGTGCGTCGACAATGCCCGCAAGGGACCGGATCTTCTCGATGCTCTTCTGGTATTCTCTGGCAAGGTCGGACTCGTAGGTCAGGTGCGGGCTTGAGAAGATGTAGAGTATCCCGTCCCGGTGGTCGAGGACTATGCAGTCCTTTGTCAGCATGAATCGAGCATCTGGTCCGTTTCCTGCCCCGCAGTTCGTTTTCCCCTCCCGTACCTTCTCGAAGAGGGAGTAAACGCAGTCGTAGGCAAAATATCCAACCATCCCGCCGAAGAAACGGGGAGCTTTCACGTTCACGTAGTGGAACCGGGAGAGGATCGATTTGATCCGGTCCACGGGGTCCCTGCCTTCTGGATCCCGGGCAATGGAAACGAACGGCTCGTTGCCCTGAACATCCACGGTATCCCCGACAGAAACCACGAATTCGGGGTCGAGCCCGATGAATGAATAGCGGGCGAGCTTCTCGCTGCCCTCCATGGATTCCAGTAAAAACCCGCACCCGGTCCGGGTGCTCAGGTAGACGTCCAGCGGGCAGAGGTCACCCAGCGGCAGTTCTGCGCACAGCGGGATGATGAGCGGTTTTGGCTGGTTGTTCACCGCTGTTATGAATTCCTCAAGTTCAAGGTTGAAGGTAAGTCCGTTCTTCATAGATGGTTCCTGTTATCCCGGCGCCGGCCGGGAATCTGCATTTTTCATACCCGTTCAAGGCATCCCTTGCACCAGTGGGTGTCCCGGCGTGATGGCTCCGCAGTCCCGGGAAATTATCTGGTTAAATGTAGTCTTTGTACATATTTATACATTGTTGTAATTATTTGACCATTGATGCAGATTTTATTGCAGTGTGTGGGTGTTGGAGCAAAGGAGTGCCTGGGATATCATCGCCAATGAAAATGGGGGAAAAGAGCGGTCTGGTCACTCAATCAAATTCGCCCGGGGCGGGTGACCGGTGCAGCGATAAAAAATGCGTTATTTCTACGGGATGCTTGACTGCCTCCGGAACAGGTAGAGCCCGTAATGTTTGTAATTGACCTCCATACCTTATGATCCCGTGTCCGGATAATTCCGTTTTATGCCGGCAGCATCCGTTAGGGAACCTATTTACCTATCCCCACAAATCCTGTATTACATTTTTGGAGGCACTACAATGTGGCCGTGTCGCGATAAATCGTTGAGCTGGGTTTTTGTATCGCGGATGACCGGGATCATCTGTTTCCTGATCGTGGTGGTACTTGCCAATATCCTCAAGGAGTTCATCAGAAGCCCGATCCTTCTCTCGGGGATCGATTTCCTGAACACCAACTTCTGGCTCCTGCTCGTGATTGGGATCATCATCTTTGTCGCAGACATATTCTCCGCATTCCCGTTCCCGCTCAACCTGCCGTTCCCGGTCATCAAGGCGATTGGCAGCGTCTTCATTGTCGCGTTCGTGCTCCGCGTTTTCGAATGGGTAGATCTCCTCACTACGAACAACCTGTACCACTACTTCTGGCTCCTCTCATTCGTGATCGTTCCGCTCGTCTTCATCCTTGTCCTCGTTACCGGGTATTTCGAGATCATGCGGAAACTCTGGTGGACGCCACGGGCTGAAGGAGACGGTGCGGTTGTACGGGAACCTGATTCTGTTGGATCTGCATCCCCGGTAACCGACGTCAAGTCTTGGGATGAGATCGGGGACGAGTTCCGTCTCATGCTCTATGATCTCGTCCACCGTTTCCGGGATGAGATCCGGAGAAAATAACCGCTCCCCCGAGATACGGAACCCTACCAGTCCGGGTTTTCCTCTCGGAATTTTCTCTCTTTTGCCTCAAGCTCTTCCGCGCTCAGGTGCGCCGGCATACAGATACAGCGGTGCTCGACAAACACCCCTCCCCGGAATGATCCCTGCGGTTCTCCCTGTCCGCATGCCCCAAAACAGTCAGCATCGCAGTCGTGATAGACCTGCGGGAGGCCGGCATTTTCAGCCTCCGCCTTAGCACCTTTCCATGAACCGGTCATGCTGTGGGTATTTGAGAAAAGATTACAAGAGCGTTTCGGCAAAAAGCATCCGCTCGCGGGTTGTATCCCCGAAGGAAACGGTGGTAAAAAAGAAAAATGATTGTGAAATCAGAACCGGGGTTTCCGGTGCTTGGGCAGGCAGTCCCTGCAGTAGACCGGCCTTCCCTCAGTTGGCTTGAAAGGGACTTCGCACTCTTTTCCGCAGTCTGAACAGACTGTTTTTGTCATTTCTCTGGGACCGAAGTTTCTCGGGCCACCAAAACTCTTTCTTTCCATTGTTTTACTCATGCAGTTTTGATCTGCATATATACATCTAACGGTTTTGTATAAATACAGCTGCGCAATCCCGCCCGATTTTATACATGTGGTCGTATTTAAAACAACCAGTAACATCAGGGGATTATTTCACACCCGTTGAATTTTTCGTGCGCGAAATCCCCCTTCCCGATAGTACCGTGTACGATGAGCTCCTGGACCCTGGGGAGTGCAGATAAGAGTGCAGTGCGGAGATTCTCGACCGTCCCGCAGACCAGCTGCCGCTGTGCCGCGCTCCATGGCCGGGTGATGTTGGAATAGAGACACCGCCCACCGCAGAAATCCCGGATATGGCAGGTAGTGCACTCCCCTCCAACCTCTATCCGGTCGAGGACGCAGGGATCCGCGTCCGCAATATGCCCCACGTAGTAAGGTGTCATGCCGATCATGACCGGACAGGGGGCAATGTGACCGTCGGTCATGATGCTGTAGTTCGCATAGCCCGAGCCGCACCGGAGCCGGCTCGCTCTCCCGTGAAGGAGATCGTCCATGGGGTCGAGGAACGGGTACCACCGCGGAACTTTCCCGGTGGATTCCATGCGATCGATCCATGCGGATACCAGGGTCCGGATGCCCGGGTTGTAACTATCAAGGACCCAGTCAGCGAATCGCCTTCGGGTAAAATCCCCGGCAAAGTCTGCGTCCAGCTGCCAGTGGATGGAGGTGAAGGAGTTGTCCGGGTTATCGGCAAGCCAGTTGACCGCGTCCACGATATCGGTCTGCTCGGTTACGGTCATACGGGCGATCAACTCACCGGTGTAACCGTTGGCGCGGATTCGTCGCACCTGCGCAATCACCCTGCGGTATACCCCATTGCCCCGGTTTTTGTCCGTGAGTTCCTCCCTCCCGTCAAGGGAGACGAGGACGGTAGCAAAACGGTTCATGATCTCCGGGGCGAGCCGGTCGAGAAGGAGACCATTGGTCTGCATCATGAACCGCTGCACCGGCGCTTCGCGCACGACCCGGTCGATGAGATCCGCCCTGATAAGCGGCTCACCCCCGTAAAACGTGAGGGTGGCAGTCGGATCCTTACGAAGAAACTTATAAAGAAGCCGGAGATCGTAATCCAGTTCAACCGGGAGATCTGTGTCGATCTCGACGGGTTCTCCCGTTTCCCCCTGCTCCGTTCCCTCTTCCAGTTCTGCGAATGCCTTAGCCCGGCAGTAACTGCAGCAGAGGTTGCAGTTATCGGTCAGGATGAGGTGGAAGTACATGGAAAGCCGGTCATACTATGGGATGCGACGGACGATAAATCTGCGGCGCGGGAACCGTTCCATAGCCAGAGTATTCTTTATCGGGGCACCCGTTCTATCACTACCCGGTAAGGGAATATGACGCCTCCGGATCAGCCATCTCTCTTTTTGTGGAATGCTGCGGATTATTCACGGAGCTCACCGGCCCAGCACCAGTGGGCGCAGGAACTCATTGGCAAACTGCAGCTCCGTGGCAACGAACATGTCCTCGATATCGGTTGCGGGGATGGGAAGATAACTGCGGAGATTGCACAACACCTCCCTTCCGGCGAAGTGGTTGGTATCGATGCATCCCCGGATATGATCCGGTTTGCATCCGATCATTTTTCCCATGATCGATTCCCCAACCTCTCGTTTGTCGAAATGTCAGCGCAGGAGATTACATTCCGGGACCGGTTTGACGTGGTCTTCTCCAATGCTGCACTCCACTGGGTCATGGATCACCGCCCGGTCCTTGCCGGCATCGGACGGTCCCTCTGTCCCGGTGGCCGTCTGCTCATCCAGATGGGAGGCCGGGGCAATGCCGCCCGGATATTTGAGGCGTTTGAGGCACTCCGGCAGCACCCGCCATGGGACCACCGGTTTGCAGGTTTTTCCTTCACCTTCGGGTTCTTTGGCCCGGAAGAATACCGCGCCTGGCTGCATGCGGCAGGTCTTGAACCGGTACGGATAGAACTGATCCCAAAGGACATGGTATACCCGTCCCGTGAAGGTTTCGCCTCCTGGGTCCGGACAACCTGGCTCCCGCACCTGCAGTATCTGCCACCAGATCAGCGGCCGTTGTTCATCGACGCTCTTTATGACAAGTATGGTGCCCTGTATCCTCCGGATGCACAAGGATCTGTCCACATCGGGATGATGCGGCTGGAAGTCGAAGCGAAAAAACGTTCCTGAACCTGTTTTCCGCTGTCGCAACCTATAAACATCTCTCCCGCAATTCTCTGTCATGCCCGATGGATCGTACTTCGCACCGTCAATCGAGACTATGGAGCGGAGCAGTCTCGATGCCCTTATCGATGAGCGGGTGCGATATACCGTCCGGTACGCAGCTGAGCATTCCCCGTTTTACCGGCACTGGTTCCGTGAGAACCAGATCGATCCTTCAAAAATCCGCGTCCACGAAGACCTGCTGGAACTGCCGATCATATCCGGCCGAACAATCCGGGAACACCAGCCGCCCGTAACACCGGAATTTGAGTTCCTGTCTACGGACTGGGGAAATGTCTTCTCCATCCAGGAGACGAGCGGGACAAGCGGCACCCCCAAGGGTTTCTTCCTGACCTGGGAGGACTGGAAGCGGTATGCAGAGAAGTATGCCCGCAGTTTTGTCTCGCAGGGCTTCTCGCAGAGCGACCGGATCGTGGTCTGCGCCTCGTACGGCATGAACGTGGGGGCCAACACCATGACGATAGCTGCCCAGCGCATCGGTATGGGTATCATCCCCATTGGCAAGTGCTCGTTCGAGTCCCGGATCCTCAAAAGATACAAACCGACCGCGATTGTCGGCAGTATTTTCAAGCTCCTGCACCTTGCAAGGCGACTCAAAGCCGAAGGAATCTCACCCTCGGAAACCTCGATTGACAAGCTGGTAGCAGGTGGCGAGAGTTTTGCCGATGAATCCCGAAAGTACCTGGCTGACCTGTGGGGCTGCCCTGTGTACAATACCTATGGTAGTACTGAAGGTACTATGTGCGGTGAATGCACGCAGATTGCAGGACTTCATGTACCGGAGGATCTGGTGCACCTGGATGTCTACGATCCCCGGATGCAGTCGTTCGTCAAAGATGGCGACTGTGGCAGGGGCGTCCTCACCACCCTCCTGCCTGTCGGGGCAAAGGCAGGAATGCTCCTGCTCAACTACGATACAGAGGATACGACCGTTGTCCTCTCCCGGGACCGGTGCGCCTGCGGCCGGACCCACATGCGGATCCACAACCCCGAACGTGAGGCCGAGACCGCATGGATCTTCCAGAACTCCTTAAACCGCGTGGATATCGAGGCCGCGGTCTTCCAGCCCGGGAGCATGGATTACCTGACCGGTGAATACGAGGCGTTCATTTACGATGGCGATCCGCCCGGTGAAGCGATCCTCCGGGTAAGCGTGGAATCTCCCGACCCGGAACACTGCGATACCAGACTCATCGAAGATACCTTCGTGACCCGGTTCCTGAAGCACAAGCCCGGGCTTGCACATCATTATCATGACGGGGACTTCCGGATCCTGCTGAATATCACCCGGGCCGGCGGGCTCGAACTCCATACTCTCAAAGGACGTCCGAAACGGCTGATCGACCGGCGGGAGCACTGACTATGGGCCGGATTCCTGATGAGGGCGGGCTCACCATCATCCAGCTGGTGGTGGCCATTCTCCTGCTGGTCCTCATCACTCACATCCTCATCATGGTATTTTTCCCGGCACCGGGCAAAGGCAATCCCTCGGAAGGGATGATTGGGACATTTGTCGGGGAGTCGGGGTATGCGCTGCGGCCCGTGGGACCGGTCACGGCGTTTTCAGCAGTGGATGGCGACCGCTCGGATGTCACAATCCAGTACCCGAAGCAGGATCCGGATAACCTGGGTGCCGTCCAGATGACGGTCGGGCTCTTTATCGGGGATATGGGCGGCGTTGACTTCGACAAAGTCGGCCTTTACTGGGTCGGTGGCGGCGTGGTGGAGAAGATCCCCCATAAAACCGTGCAGCCCCTTGTCTGCCCGGGCTGGATGATCACGAACCGGTTCGATGTCCCGTCACCAGCTCCTGCCGCCTCAGGAAAACTCCCCCGGAATATTCCGGCTGCCAAAGGGAATGGAAGCAAGCCGGCTGTCGCGTCCCTTACCGGGGCCGATATCCTGTACCCTGAAGAACAGTTCGAGCTCGTGATCTGCCCGGCTAATACCACGCCCCCGTACCAGCAGTTCACCATTACCGTAAATCCCCCCGGGAGCGCCCAGCCCCCGGTTGCGGTGTTAACGGCACCTCCGATGGTACAGCCTGTTATTCCCCTGGGTTTGGAATGATACGATGATACGGAACCAAAACGGGGACAATGCATTTACGGGTCTTGAAGTGGTCATCCTGATCTTCGTGCTTCTTGTTGCCGCAGTGGTGCTTCTCCTATTCCTGGGTGGTGGGCATGGGCCGGCATGGGCCCGGACTTTCCCGGGAGGAATGGTGGCCGACAGCGTGTACGTATCCGGGGATCACATGCAGCCCGTTGGCTCTGTGGTCGGTTTCCCTGTAATCAGCCGAATAAACAACAAACCCCTGATCGTTTTTTCCCGGTCGGATGCCCGGAAACTCGGGGCAGTCCAAGTGATGGTCTCCCTCTTTATCGGGCATACCGGGGCCATTGATATGGATCGCGTGAGCGTGACATGGTCGGGGAATGGATACGCCGAAGAGATTCCCGAATCGGGCGTCCTGCCCCTGGTCTGCCCAAACTGGACAATTGCCGGGAAGTATAACCTGCTTCCAGGACACGTGGCGGATGCGGACAACTGGATGGAGCCCGATGAGGAGTTCGAGATCCTGGTCTGCTCATCCCACGGGTCCCGGCCGGGCGAGATTTTTACCGTGACCCTCAGCCCCGAAGGAACGGCAATGCCCCTATCCCTCACCCGTACCGTCCCCGATAGATTAGATCCGGTTATGCGGTTGGGTTGAAGATCCTCTTGGCCTGCGGCACCCCCTGCCGTCCCGTCATGAAAACCCCTGCACAGGATGCGCTTTCACTTCCGGTGATTCTTACCCCGCGAACCCGCATTTAGGGCGTTTTATGCCAGATAATGGCAGAACGGAGCATTTTTAGGAGGTTTTTAATCGGCGTGATTAGTGCGTCTCAATACCCAAAATACCCCCAGAATTTTGGTAAAAATGGTGACTTCGACGGGCTTTCGACGGAAACCTTTTATATTATCAGGCGTCACCTTTCAATATCAAAACCCAATAGAGGTTTTGAGGTGTTTAAATGGGAACCAAAATTGGAAAAGAAAAGATCCAGCGCGAAAAGGGCTACCTCTACTTTATCGGCAAGGATGGATACGTCTGGGCAGCCCCGATG
>Ga0265296_1001777_pt1 | contig 23471 bp, 21 predicted proteins | sample MunlanPumphouse1_FD_189073 | JGI IMG/M metagenome (GOLD analysis project Ga0265296, IMG submission 189073) | Groundwater microbial communities from a municipal landfill in Southern Ontario, Canada - Pumphouse #1 | ecosystem: Environmental > Aquatic > Deep subsurface > Groundwater | place... | reverse complement strand
TTCCTTAACCCTTCAGGCCAAAACTCCAATAAGATACTAATTTCTTTATTTTCATTAAGCAGTCTTCTCATTCCTTTAAATACTAATTCTTCTGCTCCTTGAACATCCATTTGAACAAAATCAATTCTATTTTCAGATTTAAAATAATCATCAAGACTTATGGTTTCAATATTTTGAGTTTTTCTTTTCCCATCAAGAGAATTGTATATACGATGGTCTCCGCTATGAGAATCGCTAATATAAAGAGTTCCATTACCCGTACGGTCAGATACGGCCATCGGCACAACTACAATATTCTTACATTTATTAACTTTAATATTCTTTCTAAGCATTTCTAAGTTATTTTTATCCGGTTCAAACGCAATAACCTTACCTCTTTTCTCCACTAATTTGCTAAACAATAAACTAGGATAGCCAATGTTTGCTCCGATGTCCAAAACAGTCCACCTTTTTCTTACAGTTTTTTTTAAAAAATCCATTTCTCTTTTTTCCAGCATCCCTAACTTTAATAAAAGCAAAGCAATCATTCTATCAAAAGTATGAGCAGATAAAGTTTGATTGTTAACGGAAATGCCAAATAGAGGAATCACCGCCCTCAACTTATTGTTGATAATGCCTATGATTTTCTTTATGCTTGATGAATTCGCTAAAATAATAATAATTTTCCTTAATATTCCACTTCCTTTCTTCACAATGTTATCAATATTAACTTCTTATTAATTAAAATGCAATCCTAACGCCTTGACAAAGATTGCCTTAAGCTATATAGTTAAAACTATGAAAAGTAAATTGACTTTTGTTTTCAGCTTCTTGCTAATTGCAATACTTGTCTCTAATTTAGTAACAGTCAGCGCGCAAGAAATAACTCCAACCCCAACACAAACACAAGCTGCCCAAACGCATATTGAGTATGACTTAGCATTTCCTGGCATGCTGCCGGATCACCCTCTATATAAGCTAAAGGTTTTACGAGACAAGATAACTGCTGCTTCTATATTCAATTCTCTGAAAAAAATAGATTTTTATGTCTTACAAGCGGATAAAGGAATTTTGGCAACTGCAATGTTAATTGACAAAAATAAAATTGACCTCGCTCAGGAAACGGCATTAAAAGCAGAGAATAATTTCACTTTAATCGCTCCACAATTATACATGCTTCCAAAAAAACCAAATAAAGATTTGTTTAAAAAAATCGAAACTGCCGGACTGAAGCATCAGGAGGTGCTGAAGTCCATAATAAATAGAATTCCAAAAGACAAACAAAAAGTTTTTGAAAACGTTGTTGATTTTTCTAAAAGAAACCTAAAGACAATAGAAGAATATAGAACTCAGCAATAATCCTTTCCTAACCCACATTCTTAAATAAGCAATCCATTACAGGCATTTCTCCTTCTCCTACATCGGAATAATTTCTGAAAGCTATTAATTGATAATTATATTTTTTTGAATACAATAAGCTCATCAAAGATGAAATTGTATAATTCTTGTTATTTTTAATTGTTATTTCCAGCAATAGATACTTCGTTTTACTTAATGCCTGTTTTGCTCCAAGTAGAACAAGATTTTCAAAAGTTTCAACATCAATTTTTAAAATATCAATGTCATGAATCCGCTGTTCATGAATAAAATTATCTAAAGTATTTGTATCGATAGAGAAATTCCCATTATTACTAAATTTACTTATGAGATAATCTTTTGCATCAGCAATCATTTTTTGCTTACCCTCTTTACTAGAAACAGCAAAATTAAATAACTTAGTGTTTAAATCGCCATTAAAGTTTTTAGACAAAAGGCTATATACGGCAGGTACGGGCTCTATTGCATAAATTTTTGAAGACGGATATAGCGACCTAGCCATTTTAGAAAAAAAACCAACATTTGCACCTATATCTATAATTACCTTGGAGTCTTTTACATTGCCTATCCTTAGCCACTCTTGATGCCTGCACAGCATGCTTTGGTAATCTGCCAGCCCATAAGGTGAATCATAGTAGACTTTTTCTCCAAATAATTGTATCGAACTTTTACCAAACTTAAATTTGATAAATAAGTGTTTCAATAATAAAAAATATTTATAGAATATAAATTGTATTTTCTTATTATTTGACCAATTTGAAACTTTAATCAATTTTAAATCTAAATCTATAGACCGTTTTATCAACCACAAAATACTACTATAATGTTGCATATTTTTCATAATGTAATGCGTTTTGTCCTTTTTCTTCTTAAGTCAATTATAATCTATTGAAATAAAGATAAGCATCTCAATTTATCATCATAATTTAATTTAAGAAATAATTTTTCAAAATATTTATATATGCCAAACCGAAATTGAGGTCGGATGAACTAATAAGCATGAGTTCTCGTCATTAATAATCAATCTAATATACCTAGCATTCTCAGCAGCAAAAAGAAATTGCAGAACTCCAATTTCCGGTTGAGGTTTAAACCATGGCGCAAAATAAAAAGCAGTAAAATCGTCCGCCATTCGCTCCCAGCTATCTTTATCCTTCGATATCATAAAGTAACCCTGCGTAGGTAGAGTGCAAGAAGAGGAATCATAATTCACTTGGATTTTAGTTATTCTTTTTATCTCCCCTAAGTCTACCGTCATCATCTTTTCTTCATTTTCAATGTTTTTGGGTGAAATTTTAATTTCATCTTTTTGATATTCCGGTTTTGTGTGAGTCATATCATTTTTCCATATTTTAAGAACCGCAACCCCATCAACATTAAGTTCCCAAACAGGGTTAAGAAACCTCTCTACATACTTACGGTAATACAAATTTTCACGGGTTTGTGAGTGAACCAAATCAATTGCATATTCTCCCTCTCGTTTTAATCCGCTTCTATATCTAGTATTAATTTCCAGATCCGGTCTCAAATCAGTCAGGGGAATATTAGCTAGAAGGCCATAAACCAAGGAAATCTTTGCGTTTTTCTCCGTGTGACTATTAAGCCATGCTGTTCCCTGCCTATAGGTGCTCCCTAAAGAATTACCCCAACCTGGGACATCGCGTTCTTTTGCCCCCTTTAATCCTCCATTTAGATCATTAAAAAATAAGCTTTCATTAGGATGCAGAGTCAAAAGTCTTATGAAGATCGGCAAAAAAGATGCAAAAATCAATAGCTGTAATAAAAATTTTATGGGGATATTTTTGAGCTTTATTTTTTGACTGAGCGTTTTTACTAACCAAAGAGCTCCAAGGCCGCAAAGAATTGCTATAGCCGGTATATATTCCATGATTTGTCTTACTCCTCCGTAGATTCCGGCATTTGGCATAGTAACTCTTAGAAGTGGAAAAATAAACCACCATAAAACTAACACCGATATCTTATCCTTCTCCTTTAAAAAATTTTTAATTACGTATATAAATCCACATAGAGTGAAAAAAAGAATAACAAAAGGTGTTGTATTTGCAATCCATTGTAACGCATAGGTATTAAAATGGAAAAAAGTAATGAAACGCTGATCAAAATTAGGGTTTATCCCAATCCATTTATAATAGTCTACTACCATTAATAAACCTTTGAGCGGATGCGACCAAAAAATTGGCCATGACGCAAAAAAAACTGAAAGACCAACAATAGGATATAAAAGAAATGACAAAAAAATGGGATATTTCTCTTTAATAAATTGGAAAGGGGAAGTTTTAAATTTCTTTACCCATAACATCAAAGCCCAAGGAAATACAATAGCTGGGAAAAATATTATGTTAAATTTAGTAGCAAATCCGAAGGAGAAGAATATACTTGAAAGAATAATCCAACTAATGGATTTTTTTAAAGTATTTGCTATTAGAGAATTGTAAAAAAATAAAATAGTAAAACTATAATAAACTGCCTCAGGTATGTCTTTGGTATTATATCTAGATTCTCCAAGAAACAATGGATATAAAGATAAAGCTATTGCAGAAACAGCGCCCGCGAACATACCAAATCTATTTGATACAAAATAAAATACATATCCAACCAAAAGTGAAGCCAAAAGAATACTATACCAATGATAAGAATCTACATCTCCAATCCAACCCAGCTTTTGGTAAAGTACGAAATTAAAAATAGAAGCTATAACATCACTAAATGCCGGATGACCTATGCCTAATGGTAAATTTCCTCCCTGTGTAAGCAGCTTATTAGACTGCGTAAACTGTTTTTCTAAAAATGAGTAGGTAAAACTATTCTGTTGATATAGACTTCTTCTCGTAGGAGGGTTTGAGTTAAAATCCGAAAAATCTTTCTTGCCTGTTAAATAGAAGTGAATGAAATCTTGACCTCGAAAAAAATGTATTGGTTCATCCCAATTGATGCTGTATTCTTTGACAGTTATAATTCCAACAATAAAAAAAACTACTGCAATTAAGATCCCAATTCGGAAATATTTCTTCATTTATTTTTAACAGCTTGAGCTTTTCTTTTAACTAATACCATAGTCCAAGGGAATGGAGTCTTTACAGCGACCACATCAAATCGTTTGCTAAGAAATTTTATAAATTTTCCCTTTGACCAATGGTTTATATGTCCTTCCGAACTTCCAAAGCGACTTAAATATTTTCCCCTTAAAAAATTTGAAATCCTAAATATGGGTTCGTTAGGAACAGAAATCAGGCAATATTTTTTAGTGACTCTAAATAAAGATTCCAGGCCTTTTTCCGGCTCATCTAGGTGCTCAAAAACTTCCGTGCAAATAATAAGATCAAAAGACTTGTTTTTATAAGGAAGGCCATATATACTTCCCTTCTTAAGCTTTAGATGGGGGTAAGTTTTTCTCCCTATCTTTAAAGCGTCATCTGAAAAATCAATTCCTTCCAAATATTCTCCTATTTGTAAACTTTCAAGCTTGGCTAGACTTACCCCCTCACCACATCCAACATCTAAAATTCTTTTTGGCTTGATGTTTTTAATAAGAGAAAAACCTGTTTTATAAAAATTGTCTATAAGAAATACTTGTAAAGGATTTTTGCTTGTATGTTTTATGTAATTCGTAGTATCCAAAGACATAGATAAAATATTATATCAAAAATGCAAACATGAAGACAGGGTTTATGACATTTAGAAGCATTTATTTTTTACTGTGTTGAATATCGTTTTTCCAAATTTTGAGAATTACAACACTATCAACTTTTTCTTCATATACGGGGACCAATGTCTCAAGATATTGTTTTTTTGCTTCCGGAGTATTCAAATTCCAGCGATAATCTATGACTTCCATGAGATATTCGCCTTGCTTTTTATTTCCCGAATAGTGTGATTCATGAAAATAAATATCTTGCCTTATAAAAATTCTGGGAATGTTGGAAAGAAGACCGTTAACCAATGCAACTTTGCTATTTTTTTCGGCATGAATGTTAATCCAGTCAATACCTCCTTTATATGCGCTGCCCACAGTTGTTCCCCAATCCGGAAAATTTCTCTCCGCTGCGCCACTTAATCCTCCAATAAGTGGATTAAAATAGACATTTTCGTTAGGATGGATGGAAATTAGCTTTAAAGTAATTGGGATAAAAGAGAGGACAATAACAATTTGCAATAACAGTAAAGCTCTTATTTTAAACTTTTTAACAATATAATAATTTAACAATTCAGCAATATATTTAGCCCCGATACCCGCAAGAATAGCCATAGCCGGAATATATTCCATTATCTGTCTTATCCCACCATATATGCCGGCGTTTGGCATTATCACTCTAATAATTGGAACCAGAAACCAGAATAATATAAATAATGAAGTTTTTTCCTTTTCTTTTATTCCCTTCGTAAAGACATACATAATTCCGAATATACTTAGAAAAAGAATAATCAAAGGCGTAGTATAAATAATCCATTGAACTGCATAAGTATTGAAACCAAAAAACATAACTTGACTATCCGCCTGGTAAAAAGTTGTACCAAGTTTTTTATAGTAAGAAACAAATAACAGGAAATGATTTAAAGGACTCTGCCATAAATAAGGCCAAGTACCAAATAGTATTGCAAGTGCAACAATAGGAATAGAAAATAAACTAAAAGTAATAATTTTAGAAAAAGGCCATTTAAAACGGCTTATGTCTTTGAATTTATAGATAACAACCCATGAAACAACCGTGAACGTTGCAAAGACAATATTTAATTTTGTTCCCAGGGCAAATCCTGCGGCAATACCGGTAAGCAGTAACCACTTCCAGCTTTTTTTCGTAATTCCAAAATAGAATGTGATAATCGAAAATGTGTAGAAAGCCATTTCAACCGGATCTTTAATATTGAAATGCGACTCTGAAAATAATAACGGATAAAGAGCAATTGATAGTACGGCAATTAATCCTGCGAAAATTCCATAGAGAGAAGATGTGAATAGAAAAACCGCAAAAACAGCTATAGAGGTAACTCCAATTATAAATAGATGATACGCTTGAATATCGCCAAGCCACCCTAATTTTTGATAAAAAATATAATTAGATAACGAAGCCAGTATCCCATTCAAAGGAGGATGTCCGGAATCATTTTCAAGAAACCATCTATATGTTAAGTGGTTCGGTTCAGAATCATATTGATATATGCTTCTCCTAGGTGATCCTCCATCTCCAAAAGTGATTCCCGTAGGCAACGTACGACCATAAACTCTCGCGTAAGAGGTTTCCAGCCTAAGTAAGCCCCTGTAGTTATCCTTACCTGTTAAAAAAAATCTAAGATAAGCTTGCCCCCTTATGTAATGTACGGGTTCATCCCAATTAATTCCATAATCAGATAGGGTAAAAAGTAAAACAACAAAATATAGCGTAGCCAATATCGCACCGATAATAACTTTTTTCTTTGAAAAAATTTTCATTTTAAATTAGGCTAAAATAAGTTTTTTAAACGCTTCGTAGCTTCTATTCCAATTAAAGCTTTGACTATATTGATAAGCTTCCCTTGAAAGATTTTCCCTTAATTGATTGTCTTTAATTAATCCTATCATCGCTTGAGAAAGCTCGTCTTCGGATGGACTCTTGGATAAAACAATTCCCGTCTTGTTGTTAATTACAGAGTCTCTTAATCCCGTTACGTTACTCACTATTGCCGGAGTGCCACATGCCGCTGCCTCCGTAACAACCATTCCCCATCCTTCCTTAACTGATGGCAGAAGCAACGCCCAAGCCTTTTGCATTAGATTAACTTTTAAATCTTTTATATTTTTATCTATAAAAAAATTATTTTTATTTACAAACTTCACATTTTTTTCCAAATTTTCCTTAATAACTAAATCCTGCAATCTTTTTGCGTCTGGACCGTTTCCAAAAACATATAAGCTTGCTTTCTGATATTTTTCAACGACTTTTTTCAGTGATCTTATACATAAATCTGCCCTTTTATTTTTTACCAATCTGGCAACGAATACGAATAACGGATTTTTACTCTTATTGCCAACTTTTTTATATCGGTCGTGATCAACTCCCAAAGGAAAAGTATTTATATTTTTTTCTTTAACGCCAAATGAAATCAGATCTTCTTTCGTACTCTTCGAATAGCAGATAAATTTTGTATTTGTATAAGTAACATATTCAAATTTCTCTAAAAAATATGCAATGAATGATAATGGCCAAAAAAATTCATAAAATAAAACCTCTTTTGCTAATTGATTAACATAAGCTATGCGGCTTTTTTTATCCACATATAAAGGAGTTTGCCAGCAAATCGTATTTATCATGTCTATTACCTTTTGAGGTTTTTTTGTAAGGCCTGTGTAGTAAAGATAGGCCTGAATATAAACAGTGAATTTATTACCGCGCCTGATTATTTTGACTCCATCAGCAATCTCTTCGTTGAGGCAATTATTGAAACATCTTGAAAAAAAAATTACACTGTGGCCTTCTTTTACCAGACGCCTTGCAAATTCAAAGGCAATTATTTCTGCTCCGCCTGCTTCGGGATTTTTTATATCCTTCCAGTTGAGAATTAAAATATCCATTAGATATTAAAGATGTTTTTGTTTTTCCAAACCCATTCATATAATTTCCTTATTCCAGATTCAACTTCAACTTTGGGTTCCCATCCAAAATCCTTTTTCGCCTTTCCTATATCTGAGACAAAAATCGGCTGGTCCCCCGGACGCCAATCTGAAAATTTAACATCAATTTTTCTTCTAAAAAGTTTCTCTAGAATTGGTTTAAATTCTAACCATATTGACATCGTGTTCTTGCAACCTCCGCCAATATTGTAAATCTGCCCGCGGGTAACACCGATATTATTTGAAGCCTTATCATAAGCGGAAATCAAATCATCTATATATAGCAAATCTCTTACTTGTTTACCATTACCGTAAATTGTAATATTTTTGTTATTGGCTAAGGCGATGATAAACCAAGCGACCCATCCCTGATCTTCAACTCCAAACTGGTGAGGACCATAAATGCAAGATTGTCTAAAAACTATAGTATTTAGATTATAAATACGGGCATAGTCTCTAACGTATTGATCCGCGCATCCCTTACTACACCCATATGGCGAATGAAAATCAAGACCTCTTTTTTCGGATACTCCGTTTGGCAAATTTTCAAATCTATATCTGGTCTTTTCCTCAACAATTTTTAAATCCTTCAGTTCTCCATAAACTTTATTCGTGGAACTATAGATAAAAATAGGATTATTTCCTGATTTTCTTATTGCCTCCAGAATATTAAAAGTTCCCAATGCATTTATTTCAAAATCTTCTCTGGGATTTTCAACTGAGGAAGTAACGGCAACTTGAGCTGCCAAATGAATAATTAAATCAACGTCCTCAACAAGCTCTTTAAGTGCTTTAGAATTTTCTCTTATTTCTCCTTTTACGAGAGAGATGTTTCTCTTAAAACTCTTCTCAAGCCACTCCAAGTTTCTCTTGCTTCCTTTTCTGGAAAAATTATCAAAAATTGCAACCTTATATCCTTTATTCAAATAATATGAAGCTGCGTTAACACCTATAAAGCCGGCACCTCCCGTAATAAGAATTTTTTTACTCATGAATTATCTTCTAATTTTATCATAATAATGGATAATTTTCAGCCTATAAAATATACCTAAAGTATCCCAAAAAGTCTTTAAGATGGCCGAAATTAAGCTTTGTGAAACTATGCTTTTTCCAAAGCTAAAGTTTAGCTCAATTGGCGCCTCAAATATCTTATGGTAACCTAAATAATATGCCACAACTAGTATTTCTATATCGAAAGCAAATTCCTTAACTAAAAGCAGAGGCAAAACATCTTCAACAACTTCTTTTCTAAAAAACTTCATTCCGACCTGAGTATCTTTTACATTAAGACCAAAAAGGATTCGAATAAATACTTGGGAAAGAAAACTTATGGTCCTTCGCACAAAAGGATATATTACTTTTGACTCCGGATGCCTTTTGCTCCCAACAACAATATCCGCATTATTCCACTCTAATTTTTCAAGTAAAATTGGGAGCCCATTGGGATTCAGATCCATTCCGGAATCAATAAATCCAATAATATTACCTTTCGCTCGTTCCATTCCATATCTGATTGCGTACCCTTTTCCATGATTATGTTTATACCCGTATATTGCAATTTTTTTAGATTTTAATCGTTTTGCAATTTCATATGTTTTATCTACAAATCCATCTACTATAACTAGTAACTCATACTTATACCGTGCTGTGTCGAGCGCAGATTTAATGCGTATAATATCTTTAAGTATAGTTTGCTCTTGCCTGTAAGCTGGAACAATAATAGATACCAAATTATTCTTAATAGCTGTTTTCATATTTACCCAAATCGTTTTATCCTATGCTTTTGCTATGCGCTTTCCAATAATGTAAAAATACTACACATAAAGGAAATGATACTCCGGCTATCGATATAAGAATTACTGTCAAAAATGTATCATGGCAAAACCATAATGCAACCGCTTGAAAAATTGCCCCGCCTATTATAGGAAGGAAAACCTTAGTTTTCTTAAGAGATAGATAATAGCTTGTCGTAAGCCACAAGAGTGAATACAGCACCATAAAAATGCCAAATACCCAAAGAGTAGGCCGAATTGAAAGATATTCCCTCTGTTTTAGAAGTAATAGAATGCTAAACTCAGGAAAAATATAGTAAAAAACAGCAATACCAAGAGACGAAACAGCAACTAATATTAGCGCCATAAGGAAAAAATGATTATGCTTTTCGTTACGTGTGCTCTTTTGCACCACTAAAGGGAAAAGCACGGTTGATATTGGAGCGGAAAAAAAATAAATAATTCTTCCCAACAAAGACATACCGGCATATATCCCAGCTTCTTTTGCGGAATAAAAATGCTTTACAAGTACAATATCTGTAGTTATAAAAAGTGTCAAACCCAACATTGCCATAGCAGAAGGAGCTGCGTATAGAAATATCTTCCTTGAACTTATAGCTATTTTCGTAGTCCTCTTTTGGAATACGAATCGTAAAGGAAAAAATGAAAGAATGTATTGCAGAATAGATATTACGACAAACGCAAGTAAGGCTCCTACCACCTTTAATCCTCCTAAAACAAATAAAACACCTGACAAAAATTTAATTACTGCGGAAAAAAAATTAAGAAAAGATATATATCTAAATGATAACCTCCCCATGAGCATTCCCTTATTTAAAGCCGTAATGGAGACAAAGAATACAACAATTCCAACAAGAAGAAGTAAAAACGAGTTGTCAATCTTGAAAAAATATCTGAAATGTTCACCAAAGATAATCATAGATCCCAAAATTATTCCGCCAAAAAACAAGAAAAAAGTATTTAGCTTCCAGTAAAACGCAGCTGCTTTATCTATTTCCTTATTCGCAAAATAAGAACCTGCAAAATGAACAACGGTTGGAATAAAAGAATCCACGGCAAGTGAACATAGTAAGATAATTGATATAAGGGCTGCAACCGTTCCATATTCTTCAACTGAAAGATTTCTTGTCATGAAAAAATTAAACAAGAAATTAAAAATATTACCTACAAATGTTCCCAAGAAAATTACCGCACTCCCTACCATTAGGGGATTAACAAGCACACTCTTTATTGTTTTTTTCATATAATTATTCTTTAAAAAAATAGAAAGCCAATAAAACTTTCGCATTAACTACGACAAGAAGCAGGAATGAAATATTTCGTATATTTCAAGAAACTAAAGTCTTAAATTCATTTCTTATTAATTCCCAAGAAAATAAGGTACCATTAGAAAATTTTACTTTAGCTTCAATATAATTTATTCTTTTTTCGTCTTGTGGATTATAAACCCTAGTTGGAAAATTAAGAAGTATTGCGGGAGCTTTTGAAACAACCAAAAAACCATGCAAAGTATTTTTTGGAACTAATAAGATGTAGGGATCTTTATACGCTTGCATGTAAAAAAGATTTAGCATTCCGTTCGTCAAGGATTTTTTACAGTTATCAGCTATTGCAACTACAATTTCTCCTTGAACTACCAAAAATCTATCTTCCTGCATTGAATGATAATGCCAAACATTTTCGTCTCTAGCTATTCCACTTTTTGTTATGGAATAATATTGCATTGCAAATTTCCTTCCCTTACCGTAGATATCTTTCCAATCAGATCGAAGAGTTTCAACTAACATTCCGGATGCATCCTTATTGATACTTAAGGGATACATAATAATATCCCCAATTAACTTATTCTTGCTTTTATTTTGAAAAGTTATAAAATCCATCATGCTTATTGTATTAAAAACCTTAATTCTTTGCAAAGCCTAGTTCTTTTTCGCAATAATTCCTATATTTCCAGCAGGGATCGACAAGGCTACCTTACGTATTCCAAGCATATTGACAATATAATTAGCAGACTTTTTAACAATAATAGGGAAACCACTCATCTGTATCCAATAATTTAAAGGGTAATTATTAATTAAATCAAATACCTTAACGACCTTAAAATTATTTCTTAAAAATATCTTATTTAAAGTTTTCTTATTAAATAAATAAATATGTTCAATATCGAAAATTGCAGATTTTTCTCCAAACAATTTAACAGATAAACCTTCCGTATCGTGCACCACTACAACAATATATCCATTTTTCTTAAGCATTGAGTACGCGCCTTGGACAAATTCTTCAGGATCAAACATATGGTCTAGGGTGTGAAAACAAAGAATTAGGTTAAAGCTATTCTTTGGGAAAAGATCTAATTTAAAGGTGTCAACCTTAATTTTACCTCGCAAGATTAAGCTTGCTTCTAAAACCATTTTCGAGCTTGGTTCGACTCCAAAAACATTGGGAGTGTAACCTGAATCAACAAGAGTTTTAAGAAAAAAACCATTTCCACAACCAACCTCTAAAACTTTTGGATTTTTCGGAAGATCTTCCTTAACCTGCTTCAATACCTCGGAGTAAGTTCTAATTAGATAAGGAATTTCATCTCTATAGCTACATACGCTCTTTCTATAAAATTTCGATAGTTTTTCAGCTGGAAAAATTGGAGATGAAAAAACCAAACTACATCTTTCACATCTAAGAATTCTATAATGAATTTTGTCAGGCAAACGCCGGGCAGAATACGTTTTTTTGGAAAGATTTTTATTGCTAAAAGTTGCCTTATAAAGCACCCTGACTTGTTGCTTTTGACCGCACAAAGCACATATAATATCAACCATGAATAACATTCTACCACGTAAAAGTGTTTTAATAACAGGAGGTGCTGGATTTATTGGAACAAACCTGATAAAAGAATTGCTTAGGCTTAATTACAGTGTTAACCTTATTTTAAAAAAATCAAGTGATCCTTGGCGGATAAAAGATATTCTAAATAAAATTAAAACTTACCATGTCGATCTTCTCAATAGAAAAAAACTTACAGAAATTATTAACAGCATAAATCCTAACTTTATCATTCATCTGGCAACCTACAGCGACTATCGCAACCAAGCTGATGTAAAAGAAATGACAGATGTTAACATAAAAGGAACATTAAATTTATTACTTGCCAGCAAAAATGTTGATTATAATATATTTATAAATACCGGATCCTCTTCTGAATATGGAATTAAGGATGAACCAATGAAAGAAAATGATTTGCTGGAACCTATTAGTTTCTATGCTGTCACAAAAGCATCTACAACGCTTTTATGTCAAGTATTTGCAAAAGAGTACCAAAAACCCATCGTTACACTAAGGCCATTTTCCGCTTATGGACCGTATGAAAATAAGACCCGTTTTATACCAACCGTAATCAAAGCTATTATTAAGAATAAACCAATTAAACTTACACCAGGAAATCAACGAAGAGATTTTATATACGTAAAAGACATTGTTGATATTTATATCAAAACTTTGTCCTATGGAAAAAAATTATCAGGTCAGATATTAAATATGGGAACCGGAATTGAATATACGAATGACGAAGTAGTAGAAGCACTTTTTAAAGTAACAGGCAAAAAAGTAAACATAGAAAAAGGTGCATTTCCAAAAAGATTGTGGGATACTTCCCATTGGGTCGCAGACATTTCAAAAACTAAAAGGGTATTAAAATGGAAACCTAGATTTGACCTAGAAAAAGGTCTTAGGGAAACATATTTTTGGTTCAAAAATGCATAAATTTAATATAAAGTCATTACCTGTAGAACAGAAACAAACGAGACTTAGAATCTTAGAATTAAGTTATCATTCTAATTTTTCCCATATAGGATCTTGTCTTAGCGCAGTTGACTTGATTGACGCAGTTTATAAAACTAAAAAAGCTCAGGAAAAGTTTATCCTGTCAAATGGACACGCAGGAATTGCATTATATGCAATTTTAGAGAAAAATGGATTAATTAAAAATAAGCAAATTACCGCAAATTTAAATATACACCCTGATAGAAATTTAGACTTAGGAATACATGTATCAAGCGGAAGTCTTGGCCAGGGATTGCCAATTGCACTAGGAATGGCATTTGCAGATAAAAAAGAAAACGTATATTGCATGATAAGCGATGGCGAATGTACGGAAGGAAGTATATGGGAAACACTTAGATTGGTAAGTGAGAAAAAAGTTAACAATTTAAAAATTATATTAAATTCTAACGGATGGGGCGCTTATGACCCAGTCAACACAAATCTTCTTATAAGACGACTAAGGGGATTTGGGATGGAGATAATAAGAGTAAATGGACACAATGTTAAAATGATTTGTAAAGCGCTAAGAACACCAACAACCAAAAGATCTATTCTAATACATGCCCAAACTTCTGTTGAGCAATTTCCCTTCTTGAAAGGACAAGATGCCCACTATCGCGTTATGACCAAAAAAGATTATTCATATTCAGCTAAGTTACTAAAATGATCAAACAAATTGTTAATCCTAAAATTAGGGCTACTTTCGCAAACGAAATACACAAAATAATGTCTAGAAATGATAAAATTTGGATATTGGTTAACGATCTGGGATACAAAATGTGGGACAAAGTAAGACTAGATTTTCCTGATAGATTTATAAACGTAGGAGCAGCAGAGCAAACGCTAATAGGTGTTGGGGTAGGTCTTGCTCTGAGCGGAAAAATTCCTATCGTGTTTAGCATAACAAGTTTTCTTCTATATAGACCATTCGAGACAATAAGGAATTACGTGAATCATGAAAAAATACCTCTTAAGCTTATCGGAGTAGGTAGAGATAAAGACTACTTGCATGATGGAATATCTCATTGGTCTGAGGAAGATAGGAAAGTAATGAATATTTTTCGAAACATTGAAGCGAAGTGGCCAGAAACTTTAGAAGAAATTCCAAGCTTGGTCAGGAAAATGATCAAGAGCAAAAAACCTTGGTATATTAACCTTAAAAGATAAATAATTTAATAATGAAAAATAAAAAAATATCGGCTATTATTGCCTGCTACAAAGATGCTCAAGCAATTCCCATAATGCACAAGAGACTTACTAAGGTATTTAAAAAAATTGGCGTAGGCTATGAAATAATTTTCGTAAACGACGGAAGTCCTGACAATACAGAAAACGTTTTAAAAAAGGTTGTCTCAAGAGATTCCCATACGATAGGCATTAATCATTCAAGAAATTTTTCCTCCCAAATGGCATTTACAAGCGGAATGAATATCGCAACTGGAGATTCTGTCGTTTTATTGGACGGAGATTTGCAGGATCCGCCGGAATTAATTGAAAAATTCTACGAAAAGTGGAAACAAGGTTTTGATGTTGTTTATGGCATAAGAACCAAAAGAGAAGCTCCTTTATATATGGCAATTCTGTATAAATTGTTCTACAGAATATTCCATAAATTATCCTACGTTAAAATTCCTTTGGACGCTGGAGATTTCTCTCTTATTGACAGAAAAGTAATAGATGTTCTTAAGCAATTTCCGGAAAGAGATAGATTTTTAAGAGGACTAAGGGCTTGGGTGGGATTTCAACAAACAGGAATTCCCTACATAAGGCCTGAAAGAATGTTTGGCAAAACAACAAATAGCCTTTTTAAAAATCTTAATTGGGCTACAAAAGGTATATTTTCCTTTTCTTATGTTCCCTTACAAATGATATCCCTATTTTCATTCGTTGTTTTTATAACATCATTAATAGCGATAATTTATCAAATAATAGCACGCCTTGTTTTTCACAATGCGCCTGAAGGAATAACAACAGTATTAATAACAATATTATTTATTGGAGCAATTCAGCTTTTAGGCATAAGCATTTTGGGAGAATATATTGGCAAAATATTTGAAGAGGTAAAGCAGAGACCAAAATATATTGTAAAGAGTATTATGAAAACTTCAAATATTTCCAAGAAGTCTTCAAAATAGATATGAGAATAGCGATAATAGGAGCAGGGTTTACCGGTCTTACCGCTGGCCTCAAACTTCTTAAGAATGGACACCAAGTTGCTATTTTTGAAAAAGATTCCCTTCCGGGCGGTCTTGCGATTGGCTTTAGGAACCAAAAATGGCAATGGACTCTTGAGAAACACTACCATCACTGGTTCGCTAATGACCGTAGTATCCTAGCCCTGGCAAAAGAGATTAAGCATCCCGTGTTTATAAAACAGCCAAAAACATCTGTATATGTTAATGGTAAATTCTACAAACTCGACTCCCCTTCTGATGTATTAAAATTTTCCGAGCTTAGCCTTCTTCAGCGATTAAGAATGGGATTAACTATAGCCCTATTGAAATACAATCCTTTCTGGAAACTCTTAGAACAATATAGGGCCTCCGCTTTTTTGCCTAAAATGATGGGAGAAAAACCATATAAAACCCTATGGAAACCCCTGCTTGTCAAAAAATTTGGGTCATTTGCGCACAACATTTCGCTTGCCTGGTTCTGGGCGCGTATTGTCAAACGAACGCCCTCCTTAGCCTACCCCAAGGGAGGATTTTTGGAATTCGCAAATGCAATTGTCTCTACAATTCAAAAAAAAGGAGGAAAAGTTTTATTCAATAACGAAATAAAAAAAATAAGTACCCAAAAAAATGAAACAGTCAAAATTGATAATTTAACATTCGATAAGGCAATAGTAACTTTGCCCTCCTTCTTATTTGTACTAATAGCTCCACAACTACCAATAGATTACAAGCAAAAGCTTCTAGACCTAAAAGGACTCGGCGCAATAAATCTTATTCTTCGTCTAAAAAAACCTTTTTTCCAAGACAAGACCTATTGGTTAAATATCTGTGATCCAAAATATCCCCTTACGGGAATCGTGGAACATACAAATTTTATGGAAAAAAAATATTACAATAACGAACATCTGGTATATCTCTTAAATTACCTACCTCAAAATCATCCCTTCATGCACATGACTAAAGAAGATTTATTAAAAATCTATGACGGCTTACTTACCAAAATAGACAAGACGTACAAATCACAACTTATAAACACTCATCTTTTTTCTGTTCCCCTTGCGCAACCCATCATTCCGATTAATTATTCAAAACTTATTCCACCATTTAAAACTCCTCTTAAAAATGTTTATCTTGCGAATATTCAACAAGTTTATCCTTGGGACAGAGGCACAAATTATGCGGTAGAGTTGGGGGAAAAAGCTGCAGATGCTATTTTAAAATTGTAACACTTCTGTATACGTCCATTGTTTTATTAGCAGTTTTACTCCACGTGAATTTCCTTGATTGGATTATTCCTTTTTGCGAAAGCTCCTTCCGCAAGCTTGGGTCATTAAATACCTCGCTAATACCATTAGCAATATTATTTACATCGTAAGGATCTACGTATCTTCCGGCTTCCCCCATAACCTCTGCCAAAGAACCTTCCTTTGATGCTACCACAGGGCATCCGCAGCTCATCGCTTCAAGAATTGGCAATCCAAAACCTTCATATATAGAAGGCATAATAAAAAGAGATGCCGCGTTATATAAAGCAATTAAATCTTCCGAAGAAACAAAACCAAGACGAAAAACATTCTTATCCTCTTCTGCCAGCTTCTGAACTTTTACTAAATCTTTATTCCATGGATTTTGCGCATCAATTTCTTTATCAATTAGGGCTTTTCCCACCATTGCAAGGGATATATTAATCTTGGAAGTTGCTTCTATCAGTCTTGGTAAGTTTTTATTCCACGTTGCATCTCCAACATAAAGTATAAATTCTTTAGGAAGACCGTATTTTTTTCTAACATTCTCTACTTTTTCTTTGGAATTTAGAACCTTAAATTCAGAACTTGCAGCCAAATACACAACCTTAATTTTCGCTGGGCTGATACCTGCGTATCCAACAATATCCTTCTTCGAAGATTCAGAATCAGTAATTATTGCTTCTGCATTTCTTAGAGCTAACTTTTGAATTTGCCACTTGAGCTTTCCTTTTAATCCTGACTTAAAATGATTGGGAAAAACTAAAGGAGTTAAGTCATGAACGGTAACAATTTTTTTATTTTTAGAAAATACAGGAAGTGTTAGGAAGAATGGCTCAAAATAAGGATAATGGACAATATCAATGTCTTTTCCCAATGGATCTCCTCTGTTAAAATAGATATATCTATTTTCCGGATAATATTTCTCAAGTGACGCTTGTAAATTTTGCAAGTAGAATCCCGTTCCTCTTACTCGATGTTGTAGGTAATGTCCGCTTTTAAGAGGAGACATATCAATAGCAATATTCATTTTTTAATTGTAGCAAACCTATTGCTTATTAACAAAGCAACAATAAATCCTAAAGAAGCTATAGAAATATAGGTAGCAATCTTTCTTACCAGGGTATCTTTAAAAATTATTTTAACCTTATTTTGTCCCTCGGGAACAAAAAAAGTAAAACGGCCATTTTGAGTGGGCAATAAGAGCTCTTTCTTTTCATTAACATAAACTTCCCAGCCTGGAAAATAAGCTAAATTAGCTTGAATTTCAGAATTAGTATCAGCCTGTATCATAAAAGTATAAAAATTGCCCTTAACTTTATCTGCAACAATTTTCCCAGCACCTTTTATAAATATTGCTCTTTCTTTCTCTTTTGCGGGAATTGATTTTAGATAAACTGTATTAAAAACATTTCCAGGACTATTTGTTCCATCAATAAAATTCGACCTTGTAACGTAATAATTATCATCCCTATACATATAGTAAGCAGGCTTTGCATATCCTATTCCAAGAATATAAGCTATAAATATTAAAAAAATAGCAATAAATAAATTAATATACTTATTTTTAATATTCAAAGAAAAAATACTTCCCACTAAGAAAGATGGAAAAATTATTTCAATACTTAACAGTCTCCATGGAAACTGAAAATAATTCATAAATGGAAGCGTTTGCCACAAAGGCAAAGACACGCCTAACATCAAAAGTAAAACGGAAATAAAACAAACAAAGAAAAAAACTGTATATGGTAATTTGTTGCTTCTTCTTTTTATCTGCAATATTACTATTATTACGCTTAAGAAAATTGCTAATAAGTTTGCAGCTCCAATTTGGTATGAAAGTTCATTTCGTATACCCGCCCCACTAAAGCCTGATCCCCAGGAGGGAATTAAAAGCTGATATAAATCAGGAAAATGAGAAGTAACATCGAAAATTTGCAATCCCGTTACGTATTTCGTCTCATAAATAGCAGGAAGCCAGAAAATTGTTGACAATCCAAGACCAAGAAGTATTAAGTAGAAAGTATTAAGTATTAAGCATTTCCTCTTCTTTTCTATGCAAATTAGAAAAACAATGTATGACAAAGAAAAAATAAAAAACATCAAAGCCAAAATATTATGACTGAATATTATTAACGCCAGGAATATAGATGAGAATATTAAAAATACTTTTCGTTTTGATTTAACAAATTTCGTATAAGCCCACAAAAATGCGGGAAAAAATCCCAACGCCCACACTTCCCCAACAGATCCCCTAATGTAAATATCCACAAAATGGTAAGGGGAAAATGTATAAAATACCGAAGAAACGATACCTCCCAATCTTCCCCAGAATTCCCTCGACCATAAATAAAAAAATACTCCACCAATAACAGTTGCTATAAACATACTAATTTTGAAAGAGTCAATAAAACTGATATTAAAGAGGTGAAGAAAACTAGACATATAGTTAGGCAAGGGATAAACGAAGTTAAATAAAGGCGCTCCAAAACCATTGTTTAAATGGTCTGCCCAACGGGGATATAGATTACCATTATTAATTGATTCATTAAACAGGTAAAATCTTATAATATGGTATTCCCCATCGTGCGTAGGAGGTAATCCTGGATTAAGAAGGGAAAATCCAGCGATTACGGTAAATAAAGCAACTATTATTATCGAGAAGAAATTTTTCCCCATATTTTTTCCTTTATGATTAAAGAAAGCCCAACCAAAAATGGAGGTATAAATGTAACTACAGATTTAATAAAAGGGGATAAGCCTGCATGAGTACCCAAGAGAATAAAAGGAACATATCTAAAAAGGAGCCCAAAAGAAAAAGCTATGGAAATATATACTAATATTTTCTTACTTGGGAATAAGAAAGAAAAAGATAAGAACCATATTGCGTACCAAGGATAAATCTCTTCGCGAATCGGAGAAAGTAAAAACGCAATTAGCATCAGCAGTGATGAAAAAAAATAAACTTTCGTCCAATCAATTCCTCTACCCTTGATCATCCTCCAAATAGCATACATAAATATTGGAATCAGAAGTATAGTTGTATATTTTATAAAAATAGATAAAGCAAAAAATGATATTCCCAAAAATATTTTCTTCTTTGTCAAAAGGAAAAAAGAAAAAAGTACTAGGAAAATCATAACAATATCATTGTGACTACCAATTAACGTCTCTATAGCAACTAGCGGATTGAGAGAGAATAAAATTACAGGAATGATACTTTTTGACATTTTCCAGATAAGAAATCCTGTACCCAGATAAAAAAATGCAACAAAAAGCTTAAAGGCAAAAAGGGTAACGATAAAGTTTCCAAATCCAAAAAAATAGGGAATTCCCGTTAATAATACCCAAAATGGACCATATAGGGCAATTTTATTTGCTGCATGAGTAAATGCCAAAAGCGGATCACCTCCAAACTCTATGGGCATAACTACATAGGGATTCTCGTGATAGAGAAATAATACTTTAGAAGTTGCAATATAATTAAAAATGTCATAAGAAAGCATTGCTGGGTATGAAAAGAATAAGAGCATAACAGTTATACCTAAAAGCACGAATATCTCTCTTAAATTAATCTTCTTCTTTAATCCCAAGCAAATAAAAATACTATAAAAAATAAAGAAAATAAAAATAGAAGATATGTAAAGAATTGTGGTCAGCAAACGATTTGAAAAAGCAACATCAGAATAAACATTTTTTAGATAAAAAAGGTTTGGATCAACAAAGATGTAGGAAAAAATAGTGAGTAAGGATAAAAACGCACAGTATAAAACAATTATAATTTTTTTCATAAATCATTTTTTCTTACATTAATAGAATTTCTTATCGTTCCCCCCATATCTAATGCCGTTGGTAATGCCTTTTCCGGTTGCCAGTTAAATACATCAGGATTGTCTATCTGCATTTTATCTAGAATTTCAATATGCTTTTGCGCTGCTTCATTGAGAATTGTTTTTTTTTGGAGTGTATTTTTACCATCTTTTCCTGCTCTTGCCAGACTGGGTATGATATTTACAAAATATTGGTCTGATTTCTTTAAAGCTTTATATCCCAATAAATACTGTTTGTATTCAAATAGTGTTTTCGCCTCAACCAAATATTTATCTGCCATCTTAAGACTGTAATCGAATTGACCAAAGTCACCAAAATACCAATATTTAGAAATATTTTCGTAAATGAGATGAATTTCATAGAATAAGCTACCTGGCATGCTGGAAGGATATGGCAAAACATAATTAGATTGCGCAAAAACAGAAGTCTTAAAAAAAGTTAAAAATAAAAAAATTAAAAGAAGAACGTAGGCGAATTTTTCATTTTTCATTTTTCATTTTTCATTTTTAATTTTTTATGCCATTCCCAGGCAGTTTTTATAATAGTTTCCAAATCCGAATGTTTTGGACTAAATCCTAATTCCTCTTTAATTTTTCTTGGATCAGCAATTAAACTGCTCGCATCTCCCGACCGCCTTTCTTTAACCTTCACCTTAAGAGTAGATCCGCAAATCCTGTTCACCATTTCGATAAGTTCTTTATTTGAACATCCCGTTCCCGCTCCTACATTATAAAAAAACTTTCCTTTTTCTTTTTGCAATTTATCTATCACTAAAATATGTGCTTCTATAAGATCTCGAACGTGAACATAATCACGAACACACGTTCCATCCTTTGTTTCGTAGTCATCTCCATACAAGCTGAATTCTTTGTTTTCCAAGATAGATTTTATCGCATTAGGAATGATATGAGTTTCAGGATTATGATTTTCGCCCATTGTTCCATCCAATAATGCTCCTGCAGCATTAAAATACCTAAGGCTTACAAAATTCAAACCGTGAGTTTTTTGATACCAAGACAGTATTCGCTCAACCATTAATTTACTTTCCCCATAAGGATTTGTTGGGTTTTTTGGATGGCTCTCGGTAATTGGAATTTCTACTGGGTTTCCATAAACTCCAGCAGTGGAAGAAAAAATAAAATTATTTTGACTACTCTTGACCATGCTTTCAATAATATTAAGAGATGCATTTATATTGTTATCAAAATAGATGTAGGGGTTAGTTATTGATTCTCCCATTGATATATATCCTGCAAAATGTACTACTGCATCAAATTTGTTTTCCGAAAAAATATTTTCTACAAAATCTTTATTTCTTAAATCGCCAACGACAAGTGCTGCTCTCGAATCTATTGCTTCCTTATTCCCTCTTTCCAAACTATCCACAGCAACGACTTGGATATCTTTATCCAATGCTACTTTAACCATAATACTTCCGATATATCCAGCACCACCGGTTATAAGTATTTTCATATTAAATATAAATCATGGTTGAAGTTCAAACCACCAACGTGCATATTGATCGTACATTCGAGCAAACGTAAGGGGTTTCCACCCTGCTTCTAATATAGCAGAATTTGATGCACTTGAAAAATCCCTTACACCAATGCCGCTTAATAGTGGATATTCTTCTTTTTCTGTTAATTCGCTTTTCCTAGGGAATCCGCAATCGTTTTCAACGGCAATTTTTATACCGCTATCGCTAATTTTATTTTTTAGTTCTAGTAAGAAAAGTATCGAGAAAATTGAGGAATTATAATGCCCTGTGTACTTTTCTGCACAAGTATATAAAGTAAATTTTTCATTTGGGTATTTTTGTTCTAATGTAATTATCCCATTACTGATAGTTTTACTAAAAGAGTCTGGTGCAAGTTCGGACACAACTCTTGGATAGGAAAAAAACATAATAACCGGCAACAATGCTAAGCCAATATAAAATTTTTTATATTTTAAATTAATAATCGCAAGCGCTGTAAAGATGAACACGAAAGGTCGTAAGAAATTTAGGTATCCGAAAAATCTTGGACCCCAATAATACCTAATTAGAATAAAATTAAATAAAAATGCTAAAATAAGTACAGCTAAATTTCTCGATAACTTCTTTTTCCATCCCAACCAAATTAAAGAAATTGTGAATATAATAATTATTATATAGCCAAACCATATGGGAACTCCTAATGCATCTGACCAGAAGGATGGCCAGAAATCTCGAACATAGAATAACCATCTATTAGGGACATAAATTGCATTCTTGCCTTCCGTTATGTAAAAGAAGATATTTCTAGTTGTAAACCAATGATTATTCATCTCAAAAATTAGCATAGGAATAAAACTAGCGACTACGCCCAATCCGCTATACACAAAATTTAAGAATTTCCTTTTATATACAATAAGTGTAAGGGGAAGTATCAAAAGTCCGCCCATTTGAAAATGAAGATTCATCCCAACCCCTATAACAAAACCTAATAATAAATTCCACCACTTCGATTTATTCTTTGTTAGAAGTATTAAGAAAATCCAAATTGAAAGTGCTGCAAACAAATTGGTATTATTGTGACTAGTTAAATGCGTTGCAGAAATTATTTGAGCAGGAGAAATAGCAACTAAAAAAGCCAAAACAAGGGCAAAAATATCTCCACCTAAGATT
>Ga0265296_1001776_pt1 | contig 23474 bp, 13 predicted proteins | sample MunlanPumphouse1_FD_189073 | JGI IMG/M metagenome (GOLD analysis project Ga0265296, IMG submission 189073) | Groundwater microbial communities from a municipal landfill in Southern Ontario, Canada - Pumphouse #1 | ecosystem: Environmental > Aquatic > Deep subsurface > Groundwater | place... | reverse complement strand
ATCAAATAATTTTGTGAAATCTTTTCATCTCCGTTTTCAATGCTCAGATATTTTGTCTTGGAGAGTTTTAGCTTCTTCGCAATTTCATCCTCACTCATACCTGACGACTTTCGCATGAAAAGCAAAATCTCCGGTTTAATTTGATATGTTGTTTGCTCTCTCATTGAATGCGAAATTATAAATTTTTATTTTTTAGCAGGGGAAAAAAATTGAAAATCTTCTCTCGGGTTGACTTTGCAAGCTCTTTTGTAAGCTTTGGTCTGGTTTGGCTCGTGGGGCTTTGGCAATGTGCTAACGACTGTGTTGGTGTTATGACTTAAAAATATTTGTCCTATGATATTCCAAATAATGTTCTCTTCCTTCTGTTGTAAGCATTGTGTATTTTTTTTCGTCTGAAATATTCAGTTTTGAACAAGTCATTTTAGAAAGCCAAGGTGAAATTTTTATTTTCTTGTCATTGGTAAATGTTATAAAACCTCTATCGAAAAGAAAGTCGTAAGTAGGAGTGAACATAAAACCATTTTTCGGATCAGTTTTTTCTTTATCATCTGAATCAACCCAAGGTTTAATGTGGCTTGCAATTAAAAGTCGGTCATCTGAAACAAGTGTAATTGGACAAATAGGACATTCATCTAAAAGTGTTTTACGGTATTTTCCTTGTCCAACTCTTGCATAATTTCTTTCTTTCTTTTCATCATCTGAAATTTCTTCCACTGCAATTTTTTCTTCTGCTTGCTTAATTTCAAAAGGATGTTGTACCTCGCCGAAATAGTCAACAAACAAACGGAAATAAAAAATAATTTCTTCATTCGCTGCTTTGAGTTTTATAGAAGATAGATATGTGATGTTTGGCAATGATAATTCGCGAATTAAATCATAAGCTTCACTTTTTGATTTTACATAAACTCTTGTGCCTGCAATTTGGGTTTGCTCAATTAAATTAAACCAAAGAATATCATCTAAATTATTTACTTCATCAATTCGCTCTTTCAATAATTGAGGCATAGTATCCTTGTTACGATAAAACTGTTCAGGATTTTTATATTCTGCTTCGCAATCTTTTAAATATTGTAGTAAATCTTTTTTTAGTAAAAAGCATTTAATATTAAATCCTTTTTCACCGAAAAAATCTCTTGCCTCTTTGTTGTCATTGCCGACATAAAATTTTGCTTCTCCGTTTCCACCACCTATTTTATTGCTCCTCATTACGAAAGAATCAGCAACTGTCATTTTCTCTTTCGTATCAACGATGGTGTAATTTGTGCTATTAATTTTAATTGTTGTCATAAATTATTTTGCAAATTGAGTAATGTCCATTTGTTTGAGTAATGCAATTAAAACATCAACTACAATACTATTGCCAGCTTGACGATACATTTGTGTATCGCTAACTACAATTTTAAAATCATCTCTAAATCCCATTAGTCGCAAGCATTCTTTAGGAGTTAATTTTCTGATTTTTCCTTTGTTATGTGTTACATAGTTGTCAACTCCTGCACGATGCATCTTGTGCATTGTTTGTAACAAAGGTCTTGCAATTTCCAAATCTGTTTTTGTACTCGTCTTAAATTTTTTTGTGCCACCTGCTAAAACATAATCACGGACTTTATCTGATAAGTAATATTTTTCTTCAACTTTACTTACATCAAATACAAACTCGTCAAATTCATTTTCGTCTGCTGATTCAAAAACAAAATCACCGTGCCAGTTGAACTGTTGATTTGCTTTTTGACAAAGCATAATTTCACCATTGATTTGCGTGTAGCGTTTTGTTTTGTTTTTTGAACTGGTAACAAATTTTATCCCTTTTTCTTTCAAAAAATATTTTGAACCCTTGTAGTCCTCTAAAAAATCCTGCATTGTGTGTTCCAGTTTTATTTTTGCAGGAAACTCAAATTGTATATCATGTTCTTTGAATCCAACCACAAAAATTCTTTCTCTGTGTTGTGGTATGCCATAATCTTTACTGTTCAGAATTTTTGAGTATGTATTATAACCTAACTGGTGAAAAACATCTTGCACCACTTTCCATGTTTTTCCGTTGTCGTGATTGGTTAAACCTTTTACATTTTCATAAATAAAAACTTTTGGACGAGTTTCATCAACCACTCTTGCATAATCATAGAATAAAGTTCCTCTTATATCTGCCAGCCCTTTTCTTTTGCCTACCATTGAAAATGCCTGACATGGGCTGCCTCCAACTAATATATCAACTTTCCCTTTGTATTTTTTTGCGGAAAAATTTGTCGCATCATTGTGCCAGTCACTTGCTGCAATTTCATAGTTAGCAAAGTAACTTTGTTTAACAAATGGGTCAATGTCCCCAGCAAAAACTATTGAATGATTTAATTTTAATCTATTCAATGAATGTTCAAATGCTCCGATTCCGCTGAATAAAGTCCCAATGCGTATTTCTCTATTCGGATTAGAAAAAGGTTTTGTTCTCCAGTCGTGAGTTTCAAATAGATTAGGATAGTCCTCAACTATATTAATACTTTCTAATGCTTCATGGTTTATTCCTTTGGTGAAATATTTTACTTTTTGTTCGGCTAATGTAAAAACGGTTGCGTCAAGATTTTTTTCATAAACGCTACGGGCAAATTTTTCACTGATTAACTCTTTTTGCATTTCGTTAATGTCAAGTTTGAATAACTTGCAAAGTTTAGGCAATCGCTTTGTGTCAAATTCCCGTTTTCCGTTTTCAACTTTACTCAAATTTGCGGAATCCATTTTTAACTTTGTTGCAAGTTGAACGAGTGTAAATCCTCTTTGGCTGCGTAACTCCTTTAAATATTGTCCAAAAGTATTTTGCATAGAAACTTGTCAATTTTTGACAAATGTATGGAATCTGTTTTATTTATTGCTAGAAATCGGAATTATTTTATCAACAATTTTTTGTAAATAAAAATCTCTTTGTTTTGATTTCAACTTACACTCCCAAACTGTAATTATTTTCCAGCTCTGCTTTTTCAATTCACGGATATGTTTTTTATCATTAAAAATGTTTTTATCTATTTTTTCTTTCCACCAATTTGTTCTTGTTTTTGGCATTATAAAATATTTGCAATCTTTATGCCCGTGCCAAAAACAACCGTGAATAAAAAAAACTGTTTTGAATTTTGGCAAAACAATATCTGGTTTTCCTGAAAGAGTTTTATCATGAAGTTTAAATCTAAGTCCTTTTGAGTGTAGAAATTTTCTGACTATAATCTCAGGCTTTGTATTCCTGCCTTTGATTCTACTCATATTGTAACTGCGAACTTTCTTTGAGTGAACATCTGTCATACTACAAAGATAAAGATAATATGTGCGTTGGGAAAATTTGGCTCTTTTGCTTTGCCCTTGAGTTGGCTGGTGCGGTAGGCAGTCATAAAATTATTATTTTTCTGTCTTTTCATTTCTCATACACTTTTATTCCGGTTGGCTTTTGTTTTATTGTAGAATTAGCGAAGAACGGGCAACGCTACCCAGGTGTGCAGTTTGAAACACTACCACCATCGATTAAAATCCTTTATGACAATCTTGGGGCTTGCAACATATTGGGAAAATATATTCATAAAAACTTTTGTTTTTGGTTTTAATATCCTTTACATAAATGTTAAAAACCAATTGATTAATAAATAATCCTTTTTTATTATACTCTTTTTCATATTTAAATATTTCAATATTTTTTATTGTTATATAGTAATCAATCAAAGTATCTTTGTTCTGATAATTTGCTTTTAAATCATTGTTTTTTATTGTTTTTTTATTAACTAATATTAAAGTATCTTTACTTAATCTCGGATTTAAAGGAATAATACAATCAATAGTTTCCCCGAGTTTAAATTTCAGAACCAATGATACTTCAAAATCATCAATCGAATCTCCCTGCATCATCATTAATGGACAATTTATACTCATATTCATATTAAAACTCTCAGGCATAGGATTACCATTATAAGGATCTATATTCTCAAAATTAACCGAATGATTTTGTAGAGAATCTGTATAATTCCAAAAATTAAAATTAAAATTTAATCCATTAGAAGCATCAATTTGTGCTTCCATATTATTAAAATAAAAAATAAAAAATAAAAGACTTAATACTTTTTCCATCTTTAAGAATTAAAGTGTTCTTATTTTAAAATATATCAAGGTGTTACAATTTTAAGTTTATCATAATCATAACATTGTCCATGAATATGCGTATCATGGCCGCTCCATGGTTGTGAATTTTTCAAGGCGGAAGTCCATGTGGGTGGTGGTATTATTTTAGTTTTAGGGTCTTCTGCTGATACATGCTTAACTGAAGCTCCTATTGTTTTTATTCCAAAATAAAATAATGATGCAGCAATCTTTTCACTATTTTCCTTATTATAATTTAAAGTACCTGTAGTAGCGGAATTTTTGTCTGTTGATGCAAAAAGCATATCAAAACAGAATCCTGTTCCTGGTGTTTTTTTTCCAGCGGCTGTCCAATAGCTATGTGAACCATCAACCGCATTTAGTTGAGTAAATTGAATTTTTTCATTAGTTTCTTCATTATATTTTTCTGCTGAACCAAATAAAGCAGCAGCCATTTCAGGTATTATATATTTCGACTCACTTGTTAAATTTGTATATTTGGTTATTTTTGGGAATTCGACCATTATAATTGTTGTACCGGCTTTTTTCCCTGCTGCTTCAATTTTTGGAACATTTCTGGCAACTAATTCTATAGTTCCATCTTTCTTAGTAACATAAAAATTATCTGTTTTATCTTTAGTCCCTTTTTTATTTACAGTTCCATCTCTATTTGCCGTATAATCATCATCACCATTAGGATCAATTTTCCATATTGGATTATTATTAAAGCAAGCATAATTACTTACACCTGTTGTTGGTTTCGGGTCTAAATTCCACCGTTTTCCTATTCTCGTGTCATATTCCCAATACATTGCAGTTGTATTTGCTCCAGTAACGCCAGCAATCTCGTCATCCTTTTCCTGCCCATTAAATCCGAACTTATAAGTATTCGATGAGAAGTTTCTCCCCGGCATTTCCATTCCAAACGGATAATAGTCTGTAGCGCTTGTAATGTCAGCAGTATAATAATCTATTGTTCCATTATTGTTGTGCGGTATTTTCTTATCGCTCACAGTAACCAGCACGTTTCCTAAATGGTTTCCTAACTCATATTGCTTATTACCGCGGGTTACAGTGTAATTTGCGCCTGTATTTTTTTGCACCAAAATATTTGGAGTAATCGCAGCGCTGCCTTGGTAAATAATGCCGCCATACAGGTTAGTGCTGTGCATAGTAACACCAGAAGTAATTTCCACAGGTGTTATACCACTTACATTGTTTGTTGCAAATGGTATTTTTATATCCGGCTTATACACACCAATCCTGCTGCTGCCATAAATAGACAACTCCTGCAAACGAAGTTCCTGCGCATTATTGTTTGCAGTGTCTTTACGGTAAATAGCCATTATGTTGCCCTGTGCATCGCGCATATAGTAGTCGCTAAAGTTTTTTGCTGTGTTATTAGCAAAAATAACGCTTTTCTCTATACGCTCTCCCATCGGATTATAAGAAAATTTTATGTTTGGTTTTATGCTGCCAGCAACCCTTATTATTTCTGATACCTTACCGTAATTGTTCCATTTTATTTTGTCTATTTCTTCGCTCTTGTCTTTAGTCAAATTGCCGATTTTATCATATTCGTAATTGCCGGATGTTTGGTTGTCAATATCATCGGCATAGTTAGCGGGAGCGACATTATCCGTTACATACGCCAGCTTGTTAGTGGCGGGATAATAGAAATATTTCAGGTTGTCCATTCCGGATAAAGCGGGTGTAGCATTGCGTTTGAGAGTAAGTATATTGCCGTCGGCATCATAGTTTAGATTCACACTATAAGCATCAGCGGGCAGTAGCGCCATATTGTAGTTATTTGCAGAATCAAGTTTCCATGCCTGTGCTGCTTTAATCCGGTTAAGCTGGTCGTAAGTGTAATTAAAGCCGTTGTTGTCCAAGTTTTGGAGCTGTGTGTACATTCTTGCAATGTTGCCATTGTAAAGATAATTTACTGTTCCTGTGGTTTGTTGCAGCGCATCCAGGCAGGCATTACCGCTTACAGGCTTATAATCATTCTTAAAATAATCGAGCGCATAGCCAAAAGCATCGCGGGCTGTGGCATTGTTCATTGTTCCATAACCGGGTCCGTTAAAAGTATTGCCCAAAAGTTGATTTATATTATACAGAGGATAGGTTACGCCGTTAATGGTTATGTATTGAGGCGATGCGCTCCCTTCGACTCCGCTCAGGGAGCATCCGCCGTCTTGTCCCATATCTGTTTCAGGACTAAGGGCAGCGCCGTTCACGCCTTTTATCCAGCCCTGCAGTGTGTAGAGATAATCGAGTCCCTGCACTTTGTCGGCGCCTAATTCGGTTCGTGCTAATGATCCATGTCGGTAATAAAAATATTCGGCATCGGTATCCCATATCAGCCCGTTGGCGCTGGTTTCAACTCTTGTCAAACGATTTGACGCATCATAGCCGTAGCGATGCATAAACAGGTCGGAAGCGCCCCGCTGGTATGTTACGATGTTTACCTTGCCGCTTTGCAGGTCGTAATCATATTCTATAGTTTTATCTCCTATAACTCCATTGGGATAATCTAAAATTAGTTTATACACGTTGCCCTGAATATCGTAAGTGTAATGCGTTGCGCAAGTGTAATTTTTGCTTGTGAGCTTGTTTTTGTTTTCAAAAATAAATACCGAAGCTACCCTGCTGCGCAGATTTCGTTGTCCCGCACTGCCAAATTTATGGCTGATTGCCGGTGTATAAGCTTCGTCATATTTTGTAAAGGTTATCTCGCTACGGTTTTGCTGATTGTCAATAAAATTATACCAGTTTTCAAAATCACGGGCAAGGGTGGCATTAATGAGAGGAGATTTAATTTTGCCTGTTTCAATAGTACGCCCAAGCTTATCAAACCTGGTATAGCTGAAGAACTGTCCATCCTGTTTTTGCTGTGCATTTTGCGAAGCCACAATTCGTCCTAATCCATCATAGTAAAAATTGCTTTCTCCTGCATCGGGTGTTTTTTGCCAGATAGATTGGTTCAATGTATTGTAACAATATAAAGTTTGTTTAACATGAAGTGGTAAAACCGGAGTATTGTAGCCATGGGAACGGGAAGCCTTTACCTGCGCTGTTTGCGTTGGATTTAATAATTTAACTCCTGCAGGTGGTATGGTTTTTACCAGATCGCCCGCCTGGTCGTAGTAATACAAAGTGTAGTGATATTCTTTGTCTGTATAAGTCATATTAAATACCTCTGCGGCTTTCAGGCATTTGGCATAATATTGTTCCAGCAAGTCGTTTTTAACACTGTCAATCCACGACTGATACAGCAGGGCGGCGTTGCTGTATGCAGTAGCTAACTGCCCATCCACACAATCGTTATAATCAGGATACCCGAATAAAACCCTTATGGTATCGCAAAAGGTAATCTCAGGCGGACATTGGTTGATGGGCCAGCAATCAGCAGAGCCTTTTACATCAACTTCTGAAATATTCACGTTATTATTGACGAACACTTTAAGGGTGAACGCATGAGTAATGCCATTGCTGGCAAAATTAAAATCGGGAGTGATGCTGTTAATGTGTATTAGCTGATTCCAGTTGCTGATGCTTGAATTGGGTTGCAAAGTAATTATACACCCCGCCAGGTCAGTAAGTGGGTTGTAATAAATTTCAACAACAAAATTATTTAGCTCGCTCAGAGTTACATTATAAGCCGTTTGCCCATCTTTTTCTTTTAATACTGCAGGCAGAAGATTAAGAAGTATGGGCGAAGTTGGATTGCCGCCGGATGCAATAAAATGGAAAATGCTGTTAAGATAATTTTTGATGGGTTCTTCATAAGGAGAAGACTGCTGGCATAATAAAGCCGGATCAGCACAATCTTTGAGAAAATCGCATTTGGTTTGTATTTGGATTGTATTAGTAGCTCCATTGGTGTATGTAACTTTTATGCTGAAACTGCAATTGTTATTGTTCGGACAAGCAATATTACTGATGCAACACAGAGATACAGGGGCTACTAATCCTGCTGGGGTTGGCAGGAAAGGAATTATTATGGGACTTCTGCAAGGTTGGAGCGTTATTCGAATACTATTCTTATTGACAACAGCAGCGATAATACCTGTAATACCTGCATTGATAATGGATTGAGGTAATTGTGCGGATGTATAAGTTACAGCTGTATTATTTTGTAATTGAAACAACATAGCGTTTAAAAGAATTAGCAAGCTATCCGCAATTTCACAGGGAATAGTGTCTCCACAGAAAATTGTAGAAAATTGTTGATTGATAGTGTCCGACTGGCTAGCAATAAGCTGAGCATATTCACAAGGGCTGGCGGTATCACTAAGAGAACTAATATCAATAGAAATACCTGCATATTCCAATGCATTAAACATACTGTTCATATTGGTTTCAAAACGTCTGTCTTTTTCAGCATACAGGAAGTTATTACCAGAGGGCAGATTACAAGGTGGTGGTTGATTCCAATAAGGGAAATTTCCCCACCAGTGCCAGTAATGATCTGAGCCAATACAGTTAATATTGCAATTTGTATAATTAGCAAAACCCCTCATATTTTGTTGGATAATTTCATTTTTTGCAGATAAATACAAAGATCGCAGGAAAGTCCATTCCAGGTCGGCTATGCTTGTATCCATACCAAAGTCGTGATTATCGAAATAATCAGGAGGCAGGTTGCACGGGTAAGAGGTTGGATCCATAGCAGGCGGAGGTTGTAAAATCATTGTGTCAGACATGTCCGGTAAAGGATTTTGGTGGGCGCAATAAGCCATTATCATTGCCAATGTATCAATTGGCATAGTAGAGGTATCACAACCGTAGTTTTCAAGTTTGTTTAGTAATTGTAATTTAAGGTTGTGTATTAATTGATTTGCTGAATCTGCAAACCAGGGGTCAGCGTCTATCAGTTTTGTATAAACTTTTGGAATATTTTTGGCAACATAGCCGCTGTCAAGTGCATCCTCAAAATAGCGTGTTGAAAGAATTTTTACATCAAAATCAAGTGTAGAGTCAATAACTGGTTTGTCGCACCATGCGAGCATGCAGTATTCGGGGTGCAGGGGCAGCAGCATCTCGGCATATTCTGGAAGCCAGTTGTCAGCCAAGCTATCATAATCTTGAGGGAAATTATTCGGTAATAGAAAAAAAAGATAAGCCTTGTGTGAAGCAAATTGAGAGGGATATGGTAATTTATTAAATTGGTAAAAAATAGATAGCGGATAGGCGCTGGCATCAACGTTGTTATTAGCATCTCTTACAAATTGTGCATATTGACCACCAGGCGAAATATCTGACAGGAGCATACCACGGATAACATCGCAACGGTTGGGATTGGGCTTGCACCAGGCGGTATCGCAGAGAGCAGTCTGAACGGGCGGCTGAGGACAATTGAAACAACTTCGATAACAATCCATAGTGTCAACCAAAGCAAGCTGGCTTGACAAAATTTCATCCCATTTGCAGGTATCCTTAAACACTTCGGCAACATAAGCAAGCGCCGCCTGTTCGTTTACTTTAATTTTTTTGGTAATAACATAAGTGCCTACATCCAGTGTTTTAATAATTTGACGGGGATAGTCCCCTGTACTGCTATTGTTGCTGCAACTTAAATCTGGCTGATTAGTTGTACTGTTCAATAAATCGCCAATGGTGCCTGTATAGCTGAATAAAGATACATTGCTGCAGCTTTCAACATGATTTAGTGTAATTGAAATGTCATAAATACAATCCAAACAAACAGCTGTTCCATCACATAATTTATCTTTAACGATTTCCGGAATTATATTGTAATCAAATATATATTCAGTATTGTCGGAGGTTACCAAAAATTGATGTTCGGTAATAAGCGTTTTATCATTGGTGTTTAATATATTTTTATTCAACAATGAGATTGTGATGGTGTTCTCGTTTTGATTGTCGAGCGCTTGCAGGTTTGGTGGTGTTTTCCCGGCCAATGCCGTAGCAATGGTTTTGCCCTCGGGGTTGATATATTCAATTGATATTTGTCCGTTCGGGTCTCTTACGGCATTTTTTTGGTATCGCAAAGCATCGCCTGCCTCTGTGCCAAACATACGGTCGAGTTCATACTGATTAGGGGAAGCATAGTAAAATCTGGTTTCAAGCTTTTTGCCTAAGCGGAAAGTATCACCAAGGCCGCTCTGTGCTGCTACCCTCCCCGTATTATCCTGCAAATAACTTAATTGAGTAAAAGGATAACCTTTGGCTTCCGGTAAAAAAGCATTAAAGCCAAGTTTATTGGGATTGTTTTGTGAATAATAAGCAGAGGCTCCCATAATACCATTGTTTAATGCTGATGACAATTTACCGGCATTTGCACAACTATAATTCGGATTGTCAAAATCTTTCCAGTTGTAAGGCTTATTTAAACTGTCGCTGATATTCAAATGGGGCAAAAATTCAATTTTTCCTGAGTTGGCAGGCGTGGGTAAAATATTTACAGCAGGCCTTCCCTGGTAATCATACACCGTTTCACCCGCAATAACTTCTCTAACTTTGTTACCACCGGGAAAAGAACAATTAGATATTGAAGGATTAAGAATTTGTGCGTTAATTGCCTGTCCTGAAGTTGAAGGATTAAGAATTTGCGCGTTATCTGCTTCGCCTAAAGTTGTCGGAGTATCCAGATATGATTGAATAGAGGTGCCGCTTGTGGCAATAGTTCTTTGGATTGAAAATTTATTTTTTTCCAGGTTCACACCTGTAACTGTTTGTCTTGTTCGAAATGTACCATCAAAATAATTTACCACATCACTTCGTTTGCCCTCTTCAGCAAAAGATGAAATAACCTGCCAGTTCATTTTGTCGTCAATATGAGCCTTATTATGATAATAAACATGAGAAAAATTACTTACCAGGCCTTTATCCGCGTTTCCACTCCATTTACAATACACAGGCAGTTCAAGATTATTACCGCCCCTCCCGATGGCTCTCACCCTGTATAAGATATATCCTCTCTCGTATAGCAATGGAAAACGATAGTATGCCTCTTTTAAAGAAATGCGTGTGCTGTTTTCTTTAAAATTAAAGGAAATCTGTGCAGGGTTAAGCGGAACATTAATATCAGCGCTATAATCATCAACAAAGGTGTATTCCAATTCATATTCTTCAGCATCATCCAATGAGCTCCAACTGACAACCATTTCATCGGTTGCGGCATCTCTGCAGGCAATCAAATTACTTACAACAGTATTGTAATTAATCCGTGTGATACTTTCTTTCTGAAAACTTATATTCAGCTCAATGGCATTTTTCAACTTTTCTGTTAAACCGGCAGTATCGGCATTACTGCTGCCATCAACAGCAACATCTGTTATTATTAATTCAACTTTATAGGCGTTGGTGAATGCGTAGATACCCGACACATCGCTTTTTACAAGCGCTCCCGATTTGATATTCAGTTCTAACGAAATCGGTTCGTTAACAGAATCGGAATTATTAATAAGGAAATATTTTAAAAATGCTGTAACTGTAACTTTGGCATCTTTATCAAAGGCAGAATGATTTTTAAGAACAAGCTCTACGGTATTTTGATATGATGTAATTTTGTCTGCGGTATTTAATCCGTTCAGATTAATATTTGGAAGTTCAGCTTCAAAATATATTATGTTGGCAAGTCCAATAAATTCGTAACCGGATTTTACAAAAACAGATTTGGGATATTGCCTGGCTGATACATTTACCGAAACGGTAAACAGAAGTAATAATAAAATGTATCGTATGATTTTCATGGTTATACCTTAAATGGTTAAATTGTTAAATGGCTATATTGTTGTTGGATAACAATTTAACCATATAGCAATTTTGAGCGGGATTATTGCATTTTAGTTAATGCGTTATTACTTTCCCTGAGTGTTATAATTCCTTTTTCAGTTTCTTTTTTTATGCGGATTAACTCACCCTGATTATTGTATTCGTATTTGGCAAAATAATTATTTTCATCCAGTATAAATGTGCGTCTTAAGTTTAAATCATCATATATATTTGAAACCATATTGGCGTCGGCAGGAAAAATTCTTATATCATCATAATAGGTAGTTGCATCCCCTTTTTTGAGTGTTATTGATATGTCGTTGCTGTTTGCAGGAGTATTGAATGTTCCTTCAATTCTTTGCCAACCTTCAATCACGGGACCTTGAGGTTTTAATGTTGTAAGTGTGGTAATGCCAAATAAAATTACTGCCGAGGCATCGCTACAGGATAAGATGGGCTGTGGTTTGTCAACTTTTACCCAGCACGAAAAAACATACTTTTTATTCTTTTCCGGAAAGAAACCGCCTATGCATTTAGTGCAACTTTCGACTTCTTGATAATAATATTCGCAAATCGAATCAGGTGGCATTATGGTAAAAGTAAAATAATCAGATACCTTTAGAGAATATTTTCCAGTATGCGATTGGTAAGTATTAATGGCAGCAGAGCCACCGGTTGTTTTTATCCTTTTTATTTTTATATTTATAAAATTATGTTCACCTTCTTTGATAGGAGGACAATAGGAAGTGACGTAATCTTCAAAACCATCAAAAAAGACTTCGTTATAACCTGCATTGTAGGTTTGCGCTGTTATTAAGGTATTTTTATAACCCAATAAACTGGCAACTTTTCTGCCTATTCTGTCTTCTGTTTCAATGATAAGCCCATCTGCATCAACCAAATTTACTTTCTCCTTCCATTCCCAATTTGCAGAATCAAGCGTCCAGTATGGTGAATGATGTACAGGAAGTGTCCAAAAGTCTTTATACTTTATAAACAACCCTTGTTCTCTGATATTGGTAATTCCACTGCTGATGTTTCCGGAAGTTCTTTCGGTCAAATAAAACCATGTTTTTTTGGGCTTCCAGTTTCCTTTTATCCCTGATAAAAAATCATTTTTACCATATCTTGGTGATAATATATTACATAAATCACAATACATAACTGCATCATCAAAGTACTCAATAGCAGAGCTGTTAAGTATTCTTTTGGGGTTAAAATTTATTTTATTTGCGTTGCTTAAAGGATTTTTGTTCCAGGTAACTACCTGTCCTGCCGAAGCAGATAAAAGATTTTTTGCGCCTGAATTATACACTTGGTAATTGCCAGTTATGGATTGTATAATTTTATTTTCATTTACAAATTCGGGCGTATCATTTACTACCCACAAGCGTTTACCTGAGGTTGTTTCTCTCAATTCATCGCCAACTTTCAGAAATTGTCCAAAAACCTGTGAATTGGATGTATTAAGTTTCAGTTTTGTATTTATGAATGATGGCCCCATTCCTTCATACATCCAATAAGCAGGATATTTGAACAAATAAAGCGTATCATTAAACTCATTGCCGGTTTTGGTTAATAATGCTTCTCCTGTTACCTTGTCAAATGCCAAATTTTCTGTAGTAATAGAAGCGGTTTGGCTATAAACAGTTTTGCTCTTTAATAGCGCATTCCGGTGAATGACTTTGTTTGTAACAATTGATTGAAATTGCTTTTCTTCGGTCATCTCGGAGAAAAGAGGAACTATTATGGGGATAGGAACTATACCAAACATTGATAGATTCAGGTTTCCAGAAAAAACATCTGTTACAGATTTGTCATAACTTGTCCTGCCGTCAATGGTATATTCGACAGATAAACCCATTTGCGTATTTCTGTGGATTTCACCACGCCTATCAATGGTAGTAATAGAATCATTGTTTGGAAAGTATTCCATCTCCTCACCCGAAATTCTATCACCATTTGATGATTTGAATTTTTAAAATAAAAGTATCTTTGTAAATTAAAAAGGTAAAAACCTGAGCTATACACCCAATTTTGGAAACATTTAAGGTTTTACCTGAGCTATAAAGAAGTTAACGGCAAGATTAAAAACACAATACAATGGAAGATAATTTATCAAAACTTATTTCATGTGGACATTGTAGTAACATTTCTCCCATGAAAATTATTGGCAGTGTAAATGACACGGTCACTTATGTTGACCCTGAATGGGGTCCAATGCAAGAAAGCGGAACAATTTATTGTGTATTGGAATGTCCTGCTTGTAAGAAAACCAATATCGTTTCTTATGGCTGGCATGACGGAATGGAATCTGATGACGAGGTTGAATACGAGATTTTATTTCCGCAAGACAACACTTTCCCAATCGGACTTCCAGAAAATATTTTAAGCACATTGAAAGCTGCCGAGAAAATTAAAACGATTAATGTTAACGCTTATGCAATATTACTTGGACGACTACTTGAATTAGTTTGTTTAGACAGAAATGCTAAAGGCGAAACACTTGCTTTAATGCTGAAAGATTTAGCTGACAAAAATGAAATTCCAGAGAAATTGGTTAGTATAGCAAAAGGTCTACGGGACTTTAGAAATATTGGCGCTCATGCAGGACTTGGCGAACTAAGTGAAAAAGAAATTCCAATTGTAAAAGCATTGTGCTCTGCAATACTCGAATATATTTATAGTGCTCCGCACCTTGCGACAATTGCTGAAACTAAACTTAACAGCATAAAAAATAAAACACCCAAAAAGAAAAAATAATTATTTCAGGACTTACGCAAAGTGAAAAAAAGGAAGAAAAAACCGTATTGTTTAAGAATTATCAGATACTATCTGTTGTGTTTTTGGTATCTAATGTTCTAATGTTTACGTAAGTCCTATATTCTTACTTGACAAAATTAAGATAGTAAGAACCTGTGAAAGCAAAACAAAATAAAACAAGCAAATTGATTTCAACTGCGAAAAAATCGGTGAAGGAAGAAAAGCCAAACAAACTTTACTTATGGCGATAACCTTGAAGTCCTCCACAAGTACATAAAAGACGAATCGGTTGATTTGTGTTACATAGACACTCCTTTTAATTCAAAGCGGAATTATAATCAGATATACAACAGAGTGGGCAAGGAAGATAAAGCGCAGGCACAGGCATTTATTGATACCTGAACTTAGGCTTCTTTTGCAGTGTCCTCTATAAGATTTTCTCCGTTACCATTATCATCAATAATCTCTTCCATATCAAGTCCGAATTTTATTGGTTCTATTGTTTCCGCTGCATCACCTAAAAGTGTAGTTTCAATATTCTGTCTGCTATCTGTAATAGAGGAATATGCTTCATTGAGTTTAACAAAAAAATTTTCAACTGAATTGTTGTATTCTGCTACCAATTCTTTTTGTTTTGCAAGAGGAGGGAAAAGTATTATAATATTTTCCACATCTTCATCTGAAATAACTGGGTATGCTGTTTCAGTTATCATTGATTGAAATTGCAAACGACCTAATGATGTTCTTAAAAACAAAGAAATATAGAAAGGGTCTGTTTCTTCCCAATTAAGAACAGTAAGGGAAGTAAAAAAAACAGTGCAGATTTCATTGTCAAAATCTTTTGGAACAGTCAGCACTGCACCCCTTGTTGGTCTTCTTGTGGAAACCAAAATATCACCATACTTCATTAATCTTCTCGCATTATTAGGGGCTTCACTGCCTTTAAATTTACGATAAGCTTTAATCCGTCCTAAATAAACATCAATATTGCTAATTTGGATATACTTTATAATTGCATCTCTGGTTTCCTTTCTATTTCTTTCATTACGATGAGCTGGTGCAATATCTCCCAATCTCTTTACAACAAAACCACTGTTGTTCACAAGAGCAGAAATATCCAAATTGTTATTTTCAACTCGGAACTTTTTCGCCAACTGCGATTTTTTTAAAACGAATTTTTTCTTAACTATTATCATACTTGTTCCCATTTTAATGACTGCATCATAAAGTCAATGCAATCTTGAATTTCAGAGCCAATTCTTTCTCTGCCTGCTGCATCGTATCCAATATTTTCTAATTGATAGAAAGCTGTTTCATAATCTAATTGTTTGTCTGCAACTGAACGAAATTTCTGAAAGAAACACAAACTTGTTTTCGTTGTTGTTCCAAAAGGCGAAAAAGTTTCGGAAGGCAAACTAACAACGCCTTTCAACATCATATTTTCTAACAACCAATCCCTAACAAATTGAACATTAAAGTTTCCTAAATTACCATCTGGCAAAACTATTATCAGTTTGCCGCCAAGTTTTAAAAACTGATAACAACGCTCTATTGCTAAAACTTCAAGAGGTAAAGATTTTTTCTTTTTCCCCAATTCAAACCTACCTAACATTTTTCTTGCTTCCTCTCTCATTAAACTACCGAAAGGAGGATTGGTTAAGATGATGTCAAATATTGCAGGGTCAGTGTTCGTATCACTTGCTATTCCTAAAATGTCAGGGTAGTTATCAAAAGTTAGTAAGGCATCTGTATTTCTTATATTAGAATGTCCATCTTCGTGCATTAACATATCTGTCATTGCAATTCGCACCATTCGTGGAGATTTCTCAATACCGTGCAAGTGAAACATTTTGAATTGATACATAGCATAATCATCAATATCGGGATAATGGCTCATTACATATTCTAATGACTTTGATAAGAAATGTCCACTTCCACAAAACGGATCTATTATTAAATCTTTTGGGTTTGGTCTTGCAATGTCAACAGCAATTCCAACTATTTCGTCAGGCGTAAAATATTGACCCATCCCTGAACGAATTGCACTACCTAATACTTTTTGAAATGCAGCACTCTTTATGTCAACACCTGCATCAATAATTGAATAGTCCTGTAAAACTTCCACTACTCTTGATAAAGCCACATCACTTAAACCGATTGCCTCACGAAATACACCTCTTGAACGGTCATAACCAGGTATTCTTTGAGAATAAACTTTCAAATCATAATCACACGCTTCTTTGTATAAATCTCTAATGTCGGATGCAACCTCCGAAGCATTTCCTTTTCCGTATGTTTGAAAACGAAACTCATATTTCTCATCATCCTTTGACAAACTTGCTGCTCTCTCATCATAAATTTTTGCATAAATAATTTTGCATAATTCATCAAGCGCATTGTCATCGTGTAATCCATCAATATCTCGCATAGCAGAATGACACTCAAATAAAAGATTACTACTTCTTTTAGGAATTGGCTCTAAACCAACTTTCCCTTTATTTGCTTTAACTACATTTATATCTCTTACTAATTTAGCTCTACCGCTATCTAAAGAACCATATTCTGAAATATCTGCAATGTATTCAAAGTCGTTTGGATTAACTTTTTTGCGAATAACTTTTGTGGTTATTCCATTCGTCAATAATCCAATTGTAGCAGTGTGTGTTGATGAAAGATAAGTTTCAATTTGCCTTTCAGCTTTGTCAAATTCTCCTCCTGTTATAGATGCACTTTTTGTTTCAACATAAATGTAAGTTTTGCCTCTGTCATTCTTGATTGAAATGTCACTTTCTTTTTCGGCTGTTGCTACTTGAACAATTTCTTCAACAACAATTCTTTCACCTAACCACGCAGTAGGATATTTATAAGATTCTAAAAGCTCTTTCAAAACCCATTGCCTAACATACTCTTCAATTTGATATTCATCTTTTGTTGGGTTAGCTATTGCCTTTGCTTGTGCTGCTGCAACGTCAGCATTAGAAGAAAGTAGCCAATTTTCAGGTGCTATTTTATAAAACGGTCTTAATATCATCTCTATGTAATTTGTTTATTTTTTATGATGTCAAAAGTAGCAAAATTTTAACAGTTGTCGTCTTTTAAAAATTGTTGTGTCGTTTTTTAGAAATGAAGTTTTGAAAAGAAGGGATTAGAAGCACCACACTTTGATAAACCACAACTGTTTGATAGAAGCACAACTGTTTATGTCACGATTAAAGCCCATCTTTTTTAAAAATTTCAATTAATCTGATGTTATAGGCAGCCAAGCTGTTCATTAGAATTCGAGTCGTTTCAAGTTTGCAGAATCTATTTTAGAAATTCCAATCTTCACCTGCAATTGCATCAGGAAAATCATCGCCTAATTGTGAAAGAAATGAAGATGCTATTGATTTGGTTTCTTTACCTAAATCCCAAGGAACTTTTACACCCATTGTGTAAGCTAAGGTTTTTGGAATTTTGCTAACGCTGGAAATCACTAATTCTTTTTTCGGTCTTGTTATTCCGACAAAAAATAATCTCCGTTGTTCTTCCATAAATCTTGTTGCTTCTTCTCCTTGTAAATCATTATCAATTCTTGGAATCAAACCTTCTACCACTCCGCAAATAATACTGATGTCAGAAGACAGTCCTTTTGATTTGTGAATGCTCATGATACGAACATACTCAACATCTAAAGGCATTTCGGGATTGATAACATTTGAACGGATTTCATTTTGAATGTCGGCAATTGTATTTACATCATCATCCAATTCAGTCAGCAATTCAAGAAAGGGTAATGCCCATGATTCTCGTTTGGGAAATAAGTCAACAATAATTTCAGAAACTTTTTTTTCTTTATACTTTGCGAATAATCCTTGCAATTCTTGAAAACGTTTAATTGTGTGAGTAGAATATTTGATTGAAATTTTCTGTTGGCAAAGCAGTTCAACAGTTTCGTATGGCTCTGTATGATTAGCTTCACAATATTTCATCAGGTTTTCGTAGCCACTCACATTTGCAGTTGTGCTACCGTATCCAAGCCAGCATCTTAAAGCAACACGGTCATGTATATTTATAAGTAAATTCAAAAGAGTCATTGCTACTTGAGCATTCACATTTTCAAATATTTCTTCACTGAAAAAACTGTGTGCCTCAACTCCATGTTCAATCAATCTTTCTTTTATCGAATACCCAATTTGCCTTCTTGAACACATTACTAAAATTTGTCCAGGATTTATTCCATCTTTAATTTTCTTTTTTATGAAATCAACTATTCCGTCTCTTTCATCAGAAAAAGTTGGCCATTGAATAGAATGAATTATTCCCTTAGGATTCTCATCTCTTGGAACTAAATGTCGTGCTTCACGATTCAGATTATTCTGAATAAAAGAATCGGCTGCTTTTACAATTTCTGTTGGGCATCTTCTGCAAATAGTCAAAGGATAGTCAACTGTTCCTTCGTGTTGCTTATTGAAAGTTCTTATTCCTTCTGGGTGTGCATTTCTGAATATCTCATAAATGGATTGGTCCTCGTCACCAATAATCATGAAGTGCGAATTTGAGGCAAGTATGTTTATCAATTCTTGTTCTGCTTTATTTAAGTCCTGATATTCATCAACAAACACATGCTCAAACATTGTTCGTTCTTCTGCCTGTGGATTATTTCTCAAATACTTTAATGCTTCAGGAATAACTTCTCCGATTAGCATTGACTTATGGAATTTGAGATAAGAGATAAGTGTATTTTGAAAAATTTTATCGCTTGCATCTTGTGGCCATCCGGGAGTGTCTGATTGCAACCTTGCCCAAGCTGCCTCAAATGCTTTTATCTTTTTTTCAATTTGTCTTTTTCCTAAGCCCGTTTTCCTTTGCAAATCTCGCATCACGAATTCTATTTCATAATTGAAAAGTGGTCTTGGATGTCTGCCTGTGATTTCTAACACTGCATCTTTCCTGAGAATACTGTAACAGAATGAATGAAGTGTTCCAGCTCTTACTTCTTCAGCTCCTGCATCACCTAACTTCATCAACTCTTTTTTCAAATCTTGTGCTGCTGTTCTTGTAAATGTTGAAAGTAAAATTGATTGAGGGTTAACACCACTTTCAAGTAACCGTGCTATTCTTCTCATTAACGAAAATGTTTTTCCTGAACCTGGTCCAGCAACAACCCTGATTATTCTCTTATCTGAAGATGCAATCGCTAATGCTTGTCGTCCTTCTATATTGTCATTCCACGCCATGTCTTTTTGATAAATGTGATAAAGTTTGAATTAGCACTGTCCCCAAATTGGTTGCCTATAACGACCAGTAATTACCGCAGTATTTTTTTGCGGGGTTTAATGCGACTTCATATCGCCCGGGTTTATCAAATTTATGTGTGATTTTGGCGATCCCATAAACAACGGTATCGCATTTATTATTCAAAGAATAAAGCGGAAACAATTTGCGCTCATTTCCAAAACTCCAAACAAATTTTGCTTCGGCAAATTCTGCTGATGATGTATTGAAAAATTCAATTACTTCTCCTGCAAAATAGTCATCCCTGGCTGTTTCAAAACTAATGGATTGAGCTGTAAGCTTGTTTGCGCTTACGCTGAATATAAAAATAAAAAAGAGCAATTTTAATAACCTATAGTAATTTATCATTGTGAAAGATTTGATTACGAAAGTAAAAAAAAGAAATTAATTATACTTTGAGCGGGGTAAATTCTTTAAAAGACCCAAGTCTCAAGTCTCAAAACCCAAGTCCCAAGACCTGTACTACAGCCACCCTTTGAATTTGGGGCTTGAAATTTGGAATTTGGGACTTTAAAAAATGTATGGTACTTCGGCATGCTCAGCATAAATTTTATCCCGTTTTTAGTATAACAATACAAGGGTGTTTACGGCTGAGGCCATTTTGTTATTTCATAATCAGTATTCCAATAATTAATCCTATTCCCACACCACCAACGCCTATCAGTATTTTTTGACCTTTAGAATTCCATTTTTCTTTTTTAATATAATCGTTAGCTAACTCTAAACTTTTTAAAGACTTTTCTAAAGTTTTTTGAGTATAATCTAAAGTTTTCTGAGTGTTTACAAGAGAACTTTGGGTATAATTAATTAAATCAAGTGTAGTTTTTTCTGATTGTTTACTATTATTCAGTAATTTGTCGTAAGCATTTTGTTGCTCAAACAGTCTTAGCTCAAATGCATTCAATAACTTACTGCTTACGGAATCTTTACCTGATAAAGTTGCTTCATGAATATTTTTGTAGAAACTGTATCTCCCTTTATTCATCAGGTAAATTGTATCACATTCTGTAATTATTGTATCTCCATTTAAAAACATTAAAGGGGATTTATTTGAAGAACAATAATTAACAGGAACTGATTTAATAGTTTTATTCTGACTATATAAATTAGCCGCTATCGTTATAGAAAAAAATAAAAGAAAAACTTTTTTTTTCATAATTCAAATTTTTTAGCTTCATGTATTAAACTATCTTTCTTATCCTCAATTTTTTTTATTTCACTTTTGAATATCTGTAACTCTTCCCAGCTCTTTGCATTCTTTTTGTGTTCTTCAAGCGCTAACAAGTCTCGTTCAGCCTTTAATATTTTCAATTCATTTTCGGTGAATTCAAGTTTTTTTAAGACACCCTGAATAGAGTTTTGAGCATTTTGTAAACTATCTTTTACATCCCTTACTTTACCACTCACATCGTTGATTATTTTAACCGCTTCGTTCAATTTGCTATTACCGGTGAAAACAAAATAAAGCAAAAAGATAGAAATAACTATTAAAACAACACTTAAAATTTTACTAATGTCTTTCATAATTCAATAGTTTAAAATTTTGTAACTAGCAGCAAATATAAAAAAAAGATATTAACAATGATAGGGGTATAAAAAATCGTAACTACTCAGCCACTGTATTAGCCTTAATAGCCACAGATTAAAAATTAGTCTGTTGTTTTTGGTTTGGGGCAGTCCCGCATGTGCGGGATTAAAAGTCAATGGTTAATTGGTACTAACCCAATACCATTAACCTAAAACCAAACTGGCAGCCCTGCCTGCCGGTAGGCAGGTATAGACCATAAACCTAAAACCTTCTGAAGAAAATGTACAAATTTATTCTGTTTTTAGTATAATCTATCTGTGTAATCTGTGGCATATATTTATTTTTTAACATTTTAAATCGGATGAATAGTTACGAAATATTTCATTTTTTAATTCAATTGAAATGCAATGTTACTAATAATTCCGAAAACTTATGAAATGCTCAGCCGTAAACTCTGGGACAACCGTTTTTCTTTTTATACGTCTTAATTAATACTTATTTTTATTGTAATTTTACAAACCCAAAAAGATGGGAAAATAAATCCTTATGAAAAAAAACATAATCAAATGGATATTTATATTGATAGCTTTATTTTTCTTTGAATTTAAGGCTACCGCAACCCATATTATAGGCGGCGAAATGAACTATATTTATCTTGGAAATAATAATTACGAAATCCGATTAACGATTTACAGGGACTGTTTAACGGGGCAAGCGGCTTATGATGATCCTGCAATGGTTGGAATATTTAGTTCATCAGGAACGCTTGTACAGTCATTAAACATTCCTTTTCCTGGTTCAGATACAGTTCAACCTCAGATTAACTATTATTGTGGAATAACTATTCCTACAGATATATGTGTTGAAAGGTCCACATATATATTTCAGGTTAACCTTCCACCAAGTCCTGGCGGTTATACCATAGAATACCAAAGATGTTGCAGAAATGCATCAATACTTAATATAGTGGATCCGGGTGGCACAGGCGATACTTTTTTGGCAACCATACCTGATGTGGCAATTTATGGAAATAACAGCAATCCTGTATTTACAAACTGGCCGCCGGTTTTCGTTTGCCAGGGGTTGCCGATAACCATTGACCATTCGGCGACAGATGCTGACGGGGATTCATTGGCATATTCCCTTTGCACTCCTTATGAAGGAGCTGACGCTTTGTCACCTATGCCTTCTCCAACTGCTTTTACTCCTGTTGCACCTCTTATATGGAATCCACCATATTCCGTAACAGATATGCTTGGCGGAATTCCTGTATTATCAATACAACCATATACAGGACAATTAACCGGTATGCCAAGTACGCTCGGACGATTTGTTGTAGGAATTTGCGTTGAAGAATATAGAAACGGCGTGTATATAGGTGAAACAAAAAGAGATTTCCAATTCAATGTAGTAAATTGTAATATCACCGTTATATCTGCGTTTGCTGTACCAACTGTTTTATGTGACGGCAATGTTCAATTTAACAATTTAAGCACAGGTGCAACGCACTATCACTGGGATTTTGGAATTGATACTTTAACAAACGATACTTCTGTTGTTTTTAACCCGTCATATTTGTATCCTGGACCGGGAACATATACCGTAACACTTATTGCATCTGACAGTAATTGCACAGATACGACAACCGTTGATGTAACAATCCTTCCAGGTTTGACATTAAATGCCGGTACTGATAAATATTTTTGTACCGGTACTAACGGTGTTCAGATTGGATTTATTGATACCTCAGGGACTTACACATATTCATGGTCTCCGGCAACAGATTTAAGCGACTCTACTATTTCAAACCCTATCGCTAATCCCGCCACTACAACTACTTATATTTTAACTAAAACACAAGGTATTTGCAGTGGTCAGGATACGGTTGTTGTTACAGTAATTCCAAATCCCATAGCTAATTTTAATTATTCGCTTGATCCGCAATGCGAGAAAATTATTGGTCATTTTAGCAGTACAAGCCAACTGATTACAGGGGTCGAATGGGTTTTTTCAAATGGTTTTACAAGCACAGATCCTGACTTGACTTATACTTTCAATT
>Ga0265296_1001775_pt1 | contig 23479 bp, 17 predicted proteins | sample MunlanPumphouse1_FD_189073 | JGI IMG/M metagenome (GOLD analysis project Ga0265296, IMG submission 189073) | Groundwater microbial communities from a municipal landfill in Southern Ontario, Canada - Pumphouse #1 | ecosystem: Environmental > Aquatic > Deep subsurface > Groundwater | place... | reverse complement strand
TTTGACCAGGATCGATAGCAATCCTTTTATTTCCTGCGGCCGGCTCCCCGGGCAGATGGCGACGAGAGGCGCCGATCTCTGCTTTTTGGCGACATCCGTTTTTACGATATCGATCAAAGGATGCCCGAAATATATTACATTGGCTCCGGCTTTTTTATATGAATCATATTCTTTTTCGAAGATGGCGACGATCAAGCCGGCAGTCGCAGCTACTTTTTTAACCCCCGCCGGAGTGCCCCATAGCCAATCCTGCGGGGCAATATAATAAACGGTCCTTATCCCAAGCTTCCTTGCTTCTTTTGCCAGGGGCAGATTAAACCCCTGCGAATCAATTAAAATAAGAAGATTGGGGCGTTCTTTCCTCATAAGCCCGATCATCTTTTTATAAGTTAAATAGATAGGAAAAGCATTGGGGAAGGCCTCAAGCAACCCGATGCTTCCGCGGGAAGTTATATCGTATTTTATATCAACCCCTTCGGCGGAAAGCCGTTCGCTGCCCATGCCGAAAAAATAAATATCAGGGTTCAGCTTTTTTAATTCACGGACCAGATAAGCGCCGTGCACATCCCCGGAGACTTCTCCGGCGGAAAGCATGATCTTCATTGAGGTTTTATATGCCGAGTTCCGGCAGGTCCGGGAAGATAAGGTCTTCTTCTATCTCTTCAATGGAAACTTTCTTTGAGATCCCGCGCTTGCTTTCTTTTTCAAGGAAAGCGACTAGGTAGTTTATCTCCTCAAGAGGGCGGAGCCGTTTTTTTAATTCTTCAACGGTTTTTTCCGTTGACTGCTTGGTTTCGTATATAAGCTTGAAAGCTTTTTTAATCTCGGCGATCGCCTCGAGAGAAACTCCGCGGCGCTGAAGGCCGATAGTATTTATTCCGCGCACTTCGGTTGGATTGCCTTCCACAAGCATAAAAGGAGGGATGTCCTGGACCACTTTTGATTGAGCTCCGACCATGGCCAGGCGTCCGATCCTGACAAATTGATGAATCCCGGCCATGCCGCCGATGGTTGCCTGGTCGTCGATCTCCGTATATCCGGCCAGCCCGCAGTATCCGCCGATAACGACTTGATTCCCGATGGTGCAATTGTGGGGAATGTGCGCGTGTACCATAATAAAATTCTCGTTCCCGATGACGGTTTTCTTCCCTTCTCCCGAAGCAAGGTGAATAGTAGAGAATTCCCGTATGATATTTTTATCACCGATGATGACTTCTGACTTTTCGCCCTTATAACGAAGATCTTGAGGGGCGGCGCCGATCGAAACCCCCTGATGGATACGATTTTCCCGCCCGATCTTGGTCCAGCGATTAATCACGACATGCGGGCCGACAATTGTGCCTTCTCCTATTTCAACTTCCGGCCCGATTATCGCGTAAGGACGGATTTGCACCCCGTTTGCCAATTTTGCGGTCGGGTGAATGGTTGCGGTGGGATGAATTTGCGCCCCTTTGGCCCCTCCCTGGTCGACCAGAGAAAAAGTGAAATCTCCCTCGCAAACTAATTCCTCTTCAACCGTTGCCTTTCCCTTCATCTTTCCCAATCCGCGCTTGAACCAAAGAACTTCTACCTCGATCTTTAACTGGTCTCCGGGAACAACCGGGCGCCGGAAACGGACATTATCTATGCCGGCAAAAAATATGATCTTTCCCAGCGAAGAGGGTTGTCTCAAGGCCATTACCGCGCCGACTTGCGCGATGGATTCAACGATCAAGACCCCCGGCATAACCGGCTGTCCGGGAAAATGCCCCTGGAAAAAGGGTTCGTTCATGGTAACATTTTTAATGGCGGTCATCCTTTTCCCTTCTTCAAAATCGAGGATCTTATCGACTAAAAGGAAGGGGTAACGATGAGGAAGAGTTTTCAAAATTTCTTGAATATCTAACATAAAGCGAGCAGCCTCCTTGATAATTCTATGTTCAACTTATGGCCGGATTTAATTGCAAAAACCTCGCCTCTGACCGGCCGTCCGATCAGCGCAAAATCCCCGATCAAGTCAAGCACCTTATGCCTTACCGGTTCATCTTTGAACCTGGGAGCGTTTAGATAGCCATTTTTATCAATGGCCAGAGCATTCTCAAGAGAAGCTCCTTTGGCAAGGCCGCGGCTTTTTAATTGTTCCAGCTCTTCGATCAGTCCAAACGTGCGGGCAGGAGCGATTTCAGCCTCAAATCCGCCGGAATAACTAAATTCCTGTCTTCCGATATAAGGAAAGTCTATCATAAAATTGACCCTAAATCCATTGAAAGGGACTATTCTTATCGAGCTTTGCCCGTCAGTTATTTTAATCTCTGAACTGACGGAAAGCGAATTCTTGGGCTTTCCCAGATCTAAAATACCGGCGCTTTTCAGGGCCTGAAGATATGGGAGGGCGCTGCCGTCAAGCATGGGGAGTTCCCGGGAGGAAAGTTCGATTTCAAGATTATCTATCCCGAGGCCGGATACTGCCGCCATCAAATGTTCGACCACCTGAATTTTTGAAACTGATGTTCCGCGGGATGTGTCGGTCACCAGATCCGCGCGGGCGGGAAATTTTTTGCCCTGAAAAATAAAAAAAATTCCATTATCCGCCCCTGCCGGTTTTAGCGTGACTCTGCAGGACTCTCCCGAATGGATGCCGATGCCGGAAATGGAAACGCTTTTCCCGATTGTTCTTTGATTATCTTGGCTCGGGCCGTCTGATTGGGACATTTGTTTTTTCTCCATAGAGCTTATAATATGACCTGATGGTTTCTTCTTTTATAATATTGCCCTGCGCGTCTTTCACCGTTCTGGCGACCGCGGTCCTAAAAGGCCGATCGCTGGCGAGGATCTGCCTTAAAGTAGCCGGATGGAAAACGCCGTCTCCGCCTAAAAGGAAAATGGATGGGGAAGAAAATTCAACTTTTTTGCCGGTGGGGGTACCGTAGATCCTGAAAGACAGTTTCTTGTTGGTAGCGACCGCCTTAATTAGAATTGAATGCCCGGTGTCGTTCCTGAATTTAAAGTCAACCTGGCCGGGATACACGGTAGCATCTCTTCCCAGGGGATAAATATTAAAATAGAAGGAATGGTTCCGGCGAGAGAGGATCTCAAGATCAGCCAGAGAGACGGAGTTAAAAAGAGTGGTCCCGATCTGGCAGGTTCCGCCGCCCAACTGGGGCACCAGCTCTCCCTGTAAAATGACATAAGCTTCCTTAAAACCTCTTTCCGCGGTAAAATCTCCGATCTTCTCTACCAGCGAGAAAACCTCTCCCGAAAGAAGAAGCGTATTTTCTATCCAGGAAGCGATAAGTTTAATGTTATGAATGCGATTTGGCGAATCATGATTGCCGTAATAAGTTGTAAAGGCCGAAAGACGATATACCGGCGGAGCGGCCCTAAGCTCCCCCTCAGTAACGCGGGGCTTTGAATAATAATCAATGGCCAAAGGCGCGACATTACTGCCGGAACGGAGCGCCTCAATTGCCGCCCTTAATGTTTCATCCACTTTTAAAAGTTTCCCGGGATGGTCGGAGGTAATATGGTAGCCGCCGGTTTCTTCGGATAAAACGATGCCGGCGTCTTTTGGCGGCGAATTAATCTTTTGCGCCAGCTCATTTATTACCTCCCGGGCGAGTTTTTCGTCAAGAGAAAACTTGGCCGGAACGATCAAGGCCTCTTTTGAAAGGCGAGTTTTCAACCCGTTGATGTAATTTTCTTTATGCGTAAGGGAAAAAGCGTAATCGACTGTTTCTTCCGGAATAACGGCAATGCCAAGCTCTTGCGGAGCAAAAGTAAAGACTTCCTTGTCATCCTGAAAAACAACGGTGGGGAGCAGCAGCTCAATATTTGCCTGCTTGATTTTTATGATCGCTTCGTCGCGGGTCAGGAGCGAAACATCCACCTTGCCGATAAATGTGTGCGGAGGGAAAGCTCCTCGCGTTTTGAAGTAATCTATACCTAAAAAAATTGCAGCTACCAGCAATGAAATTGCGGCAACTGCAATTAAAATTCGCAGCGCTAAAGAGGATCTACTCAAGAATCTTGGTTACTGCTCCGGCCCCTACGGTGTGTCCGCCTTCACGGATAGCGAAGCGCATGCTTTCTTCAATGGCGACTTCGTTGATCAGTTCAACGGTCATAATGGTATTGTCTCCGGGCATGACCATCTCAACTTTATCCTGCAGTTTGATCTCTCCGGTAACATCGGTGGTGCCTAGGAAGAATTGCGGCTTGTAGCCGGGGAAGAAAGGAGTATGTCTTCCGCCCTCTTCTTTTGTAAGAACGTAAACCTGGGCTTCAAACTTTTTATGCGGCTTGATCGTCCCCGGCTTTGCGACAACCATCCCTCGTCTCAACTCTTCTTTTTCAACGCCTCTTAACAAGAGGCCCACATTGTCGCCGGCGATCGCTTCGTCCATGGTCTTTCTGAACATTTCTAATCCGGTTACGACCGCTTTTTTATGGGAGCCAAGACCGATGATCTCGACTTCCTCGTTGACCTTGATCTTTCCTCTGGTGACCCTGCCGGTGCCGACGGTCCCGCGGCCGGTGATAGTAAATACGTCTTCGATCGGCATCAGGAAAGGCTTATCAACCGGCCTTTCAGGATCAGGGATGTAGGTGTCGAGCGCGTCCAGAAGCTCCTGAATGGGCTTGGTGGCCGCGGCATCGGTCGGGTTTTCCATTGCCTTTAAGGCTGAACCGCGGATGATCGGGATCTTGTCTCCCGGGAATTCGTATTTTTTAAGCAGATCGCGGGTCTCAACTTCGACCAGGTCGATCAATTCGGGATCGTCGACCATGTCGCATTTATTGAGGAAAACGACGATATAAGGAACATTGACCTGACGGGCAAGCAGGATGTGCTCGCGGGTCTGGGGCATCGGCCCGTCGGCGGCGGAAACGACCAATATCGCTCCGTCCATCTGCGCGGCGCCGATGACCATGTTCTTAACATAGTCCGCGTGGCCGGGGCAGTCGATGTGCGCGTAGTGCCTTTTAACGGTCTCGTATTCCACATGGGCGATCGCGATGGTGATACCGCGGGCTTTTTCTTCCGGCGCGGAGTCGATCTCGTCGAACTTCTTGGCTTTAGCCATACCCTTGGTTGCCAGATAACTTGTGATCGCTGATGTTAATGTCGTTTTCCCGTGATCAACGTGTCCGATCGTTCCCACATTCATATGCGGTTTTTTTCTTTCAAACTTTTCCCTTGCCATAATTATAGTCCTCCTTCAATAATTTGAGTCAAAGTTAATTTTACCTTACGGGTAAATTACTGTCAAGTGAATAAAGACAAGCCCGCGAGCGGGATCGAACCGCTGACCTCGTCCTTACCAAGGACGTGCTCTACCAACTGAGCTACACGGGCTTATATTAGAGCAGATCGCTCTTTCTTAGTATGGGATCAAAATCGTAGTTCTTAAGCGCTTCTGCCGCCCCTTCTTCCCTATCTACGACCGAAACAACCTTAACGACTTTGGCCCCAAAGGATTCAACCGCTTCGATCGCCTGTAGAGCGGAGGCCCCGGAGGTTGAAACATCTTCGACAATGACAACCTTCCACCCGGGCTCGATCAGTCCCTCAATCTTTTGTTTTGTCCCATGTTCTTTTTCTTTTTTTCTGACAATAAATCCCGGGATCTCGCTCAAGGCAACGACCGCCGCAGTTATCGGATCGGCCCCAAGCGTCAATCCGCCGATGGAATCGATCTTCAACCCCTTGATCTTTTCGATAATGATCTTGGCGATAAGCCTTGCTCCCTTTGGATGAAGGGTCGCTCTTCGGCAATCAATGTACAAATTACTTTTTTTGCCGGAGGAAAGGACAAATTCTCCGGTTTTTACGGCGCCGAGCTCGAACAAAAGTTTTATTAATTCTTCTTTCATCAAAAATGATTTTATCAAATTGACACTGCATTAACAAGTAATTATAATAGAAAAATGAAAGGGGCCGTCTTTTTAATCGTCTTTATTTTGCTTGCCATACCGGCCTCCGCTGCAACTTTTACCGTAACAAACTGCGCCTCTGCCACAACGGAAGGAGGGGCTTTGCCATGGGCGGTTTATCAGGCGAACGGGTTAACCGAACCATCCATTATCGATTTCAATATCCCAACTATTGAATCGGGATATACGACCCAGGTCGGAGCCAGCTTTTGGGAAATCGTGCCGACTGATAGTCTAATCATCGTAAAGAATAAAATACAAATTATGGGAAGCACCCAGTCCAGCAATCAAGGAGAAACAAACCCCTATGGCCCGGAAATCGTGATCGATGCGTCGGCGCTGCCGGCAGGCGCATCGGCGCTTGAGATCTCCGGATGTAATGACTGCACCATAGAAGGACTGGCAATAACTAATTCAAAATCCCACGGAATACATATATTAAGCGGGAACCGGGAACACATTTATAATTGTTATCTTGGCGTGGATGCCGCCGGCGAAACGAAAGCGGGGAATGCCGGGGATGGAATATTTATTGAAAGCAGTATCGGCAATTTGATCGGCGGGGGGAATTTGATTTCCGGAAATGGTCAAAATGGCATTGAATTTAACCTGTCAACGGATACCACCGTCAGCAATAACATTATTGGGGCGGACCGCACGAGGGCGTCCGATCTCGGGAATGGCGCCTGCGGCATATTTATGCATGACGTATCCGCCAGCCAATATGTTGCAGGAGGGAATATTCTGGCGTTTAACGGGCAAGACGGGATTAAACTCGACGGTTCAGGGACAAACTCAACCACTCTTACGCAAAACTCTTATTTTTCAAATGCCGGACAAGGAATAAAATTGGCCAACGCCGCGAATGGATCGATAAATTATCCAACGATCGGGACGTCGGAATATTGCAGTTCGCTAAACTTGCTTTATGTTCAGGGGGAAGGGCCGGCAAGTTCGGAAATTGAAATAATGAAAACGGCGGTCCCGGAAGATGCGGACGAAAGAGGAGAAGGAAAAACTTCTCTCGGGTTTGGATTGTCAGACGGAAACGGCAAATGGTTTACCTATCTTTCGACCAATGAGGCCCAACCGGGAGATAAATTATGCGCGACCGCGACTGATAATAATGGCAACACCTCGGAATTTTCGAATAATGCGGCGGTTGTGACCGGGACGACGGTTTACCGGCCGGATGCGATTATAGGGACGCAAGCCGACGGTTCAGATTACGCAGGGGAAAATATATTCAACGCCACGGGGGATGGGCAGGCACAGGGAAAAACGATCTACCTTGGAGAAGCGTCAATATATTATCTGAAAATAAAAAATTCCGGCAATATAAGCCCGGACCAGGCCGTTATTTCCGGCACCGGAAACTCAACGGACTGGGAGATCAGTTATTATGACTCAAAGACCGGAAGCAACGAGATCACGTCACAGATAACCGGAAGCGGATGGACAACTCCAGACATCAGTTCGGCGGAATCATTAGAGATCAAATTCATAGTAAAATCTTTAGGGACAGCGGACTCGACCAAAGAAGTTATTGTAAAAGCGGCTTCGGCTTCCAATTCGTCAAGGTATGATATTGTGAAGGCAACAACTTCTGCCGTTAGGGCAACCGCCCCCGACCGGTATTCTTTTACAGTTTCAGCCCCCGTGACGGCTGAAGCCGGAAAGCTTTTTCCCGTTACGATAACGGCAAAAAACCAATCAGGGCAGACCACAACGGAAGTTTCGGGCAAGACCTCCCTGGCCGTTGATGCAGGCAGGATTAATGTGACCTCGATCGAAGCGGCGCAATTTGCCGATGACGGCGTCTGGCAGGGCGATATTTCCTTATCATATGTGGGGAATAGAACGATAACTATAACGAATGACTATATCAGCGGGACGGCAACTTTTCAAATTGCCGTTTCTGTCCCTCCGGAGGTAGCGGAGGGAGGGCTTAGCCGGTTCGGACCAAACCCATACAGTCCTTTAAGCGGAAAGGACGCGATTATCTGGTACTGGCTGAATGAAGAAAAAGAAACAACGGCGTTTATTTTTAATATGCAAGGGGAACTGATCTTTAAAAAGATTTCAATTGCCGGACAACCCGGGGGGAATGCCGGAATTAATTCGGTCAGCTGGAACGGCCGCAATAGTTTTGGCGAAATCCTGGAAAATGGCGTATATTTACTGAAAATTGCGCAGGGGAGTAAAGTCCTTTACAACGGGAAGATTATTATTTTGAAGTAGCCGCGACCGCTTTATTTGCTTCTCTTTCTGCCAGGATGTCTCCGACCGGGATATACGCCCAACCGGAATATTTCATACAAATAGGTCCCAAATTGAACTGGATCTTTACTTTATACCAATTGGCATCTTCTGAAACGTCAAGCATTTTTACTTCTATAGGCAGGTTGTAAACAATGGAGCTGTTGCCGTCAGGCTTGGAATAGAGGCTTTTTACCTGATGGCTATAGGGGTCGGCGGCAAAAACAGGCGCAAAAATACCTGATATTAAAGCAAAAAATATAAGCAGAATAACGGCTTTTTTCATAGCTCTTTCCTCTACCTATATATCGGTTTTGCGGGAGGAAAACTTGCTAGAATTTAAAGATCTCTTTTACCTTGCTTTTTGCGTCCTCTTTGAGCTGTTTGGCGGATTCTTCGGCCTTTTGCTTTGCTTCTTCTTCAAGTCTTTTCTTTTCGGCGTCCACTTTTGTTTCAATCTCAACTTTTTTGGCCTCGATCTTCACTTTTAATTTACCGATTGCCGCTTCGATCGGTTTTTCAAATTTGGGGATGGGGATGGGTTTTGCCAGCGGGCCCTGAAGCTCAAAGTCAACAGAAGTAAGCCCTTTTTCATCTTTAAAGATGGATAGTTCATGGGGCAGGTCTTTGGCAACCTCCGGGCTGAATTTCAATGTCAGTCGATTGCCGCCAATGTATACTCCTTTCGTAAAGTCCAGTCCTCCGGAAAATAAAATCTGAACGTCGGTATTCTGGATCGACAATTTTTTAACATCCAGCCTTTTATTCGCCAAGGCAACTTCCGCCCTCAAGCCCCTTACCAGCAAATCCTGTTTAAGCATATTAAGATTGTATTTTTCACCGATGCTTTCAAGCGATTTAATTCTTTTTAGCCTGCCGTCCGACAATAAAACTATCCCGGAGGCGGATAAATTATCAAAAACAGCGGGCATTTCAACTCCCGAACCTTTTACGGAAAGAGAAACATCCAGCTTGCCTTCTACTTTTCCTTTCATGTCAAGAAGATCGGGCAGAAAGGAATCAATTACGTCATTTGTCAGCTTGGTCGCGGTCAGCCCTGACAAATTAAATTCGCCGATATTATATGAAAGGGCGGGAAGGTTAAAGACGCCCTTGGCGGAAAGTTTGCCGCTATAAGCGCGGATTTCTTTGATGTCAAAAGAAAGGACCTGTTTTTTTAATCCCAGGGACAAGCGGAGCGAGTCCATGGATAGTTGTGCCAGCGTAATATTTTTTAGATCAGCGGAACCGCTTATGGCCAGGTCTTTGGGGATTGACGAGAAAGTGCTTTTTAATGATTGGGTCAGCGAGCCCGCGGCCGCCTTGGTCTTTTTCTCTTTTGACGGGGCAGAGGCAAAAATCGCGAGAAAAGGATCGAGCGCCAGCTTTTCCGACGATAAAGAGAGGTTAATATTATTTCCTTTCCGGACCTGTATATTTGCGGCGAGGCTTTCCCCTGCGACGGACAGAACAAGATCGGGAACTTTAATGGTTTGCGACGGCAGATCGATGTTTATGCTTCCGGATAGGGAAAGAGGCACATCTTTCCCCTGATAGGTGCCGGTGGCGGAAGCTTTTACCTTTACCGGAGTAAGGAGGGCAAGCGTAATATTTGAAACCTGAACATTTAAGTCTTTAAGATCGTTCTCGCTGCCGGCGGCATAATCAATATAAACGATCTTCCCTTGTTTTATGGTGAAAGTATTGACGATCAGGTCGATTGGGACGGGGCCGGCCGATTTGGACTTTTCAAGCGGGATGACCCTAACTTCTTTTATCTGTTTACCCTTTCTTCCCCTTTTGGTCACGGACACGGTTTTAACTTCCGGACCGAACATATCGGAAAAGTTGAATTCTCCCCCCCGAGATTTTTCGATAACTATCTGCGGCTTTACAAGCGTCGCTTCCGGGATTATGATCTTCCCCTTAAAAAGCGGCCAGAAGGCGTAACGCAGCTCGATCGCGGAAGCGGAAATAAACGGCCGGTCGTCATATCCTTTTCGATTGCTGATAGTCAGCCCCTTTAATTTTATTCCGGAAAAGAGATTGAACGAAACCCCTTCTATTTTTACGTTTCTGTGCAGTTGTTCGGACAATTTAGCGGCGGCAAAATCTTTTATCTTGTTTAACGGCAAGAAGAAATATAAGGACAAGGATACAATTATTATTAGAGCAAGAAACGCGCCGATTGGGATAGTGACCCATTTGACATATTTATTCATTAACGATCACCTCGGGATGAATTATAGCATATTATGTTTTTGCCGTTCTTCTAAAAGCTTCTAAATGTATCATTAGAACCGAAACATCGGCGGGAGAAACCCCCGCAATCCTTGAGGCCTGGCCGATGGAGACCGGTCGATGGCGATCGAGTTTTATTATTGATTCATTTGAAAGCCCCTTCAGCTTTTTATAATCGACCCATTCGGGGATGCGATGATGTTCAAGCTGTTTGAGCCTTTCGATCTGGACCATTTGGCGCTTGATGTACCCGTCATATTTTTTTGTGATCTCTATTTGCTCCCCTGTTTCCGGCGATATCGGGGCATTATTCTCGACGGCCGCGCTCTTTTTTTGAAAAGCCTGATATCTTTCTTTTGAAATAAGGCCGACCGCGTATCCTTTTTCCGTAAGCCGCAGATCGGCATTGTCCTGGCGGAGCAAGAGCCGGTATTCGGAGCGGGAAGTCAGCATTCTGTACGGCTCGAGTATTTCTTTAGTTATAAGATCGTCGATCAAGGTCCCGATATAAGAATCGCCCCGGCCGAGAATTAAGGGTTTTCTTTTTTTGACTTTCATGGCGGCATTGATGCCGGCGACTATTCCCTGCGCGGCGGCTTCTTCATAACCCGAAGTTCCGTTTATCTGCCCGGCGCAGAACAGGCCGTCAACTTCTTTGGCCTCCAGCGAATATCCCAACTGGGAAGGGAGAACATAATCATATTCGACCGCGTAGCCGGGCCGGATCATTTCAACTTTTTCCAATCCAGGCATGGTCTTCAAAAAAGCGAGCTGGACATCCTCGGGAAGAGAGGTAGACATTCCCTGCGCGTACATTTCATTTGTATCTCTCCCGCATGGTTCGATAAAACATTGATGGCTGTCTTTATCGGGGAAGCGTACCACCTTGTCTTCAATGCTCGGGCAGTATCTTGGCCCGACCCCCTGGATTTTTCCCGTGAAAAGAGGGGAACGGTGAAGATTTTTCCTGATAATATTGTGCGTTTTTTTGTTTGTCGAGGTTAGATGGCAGGGGAGTTGGGGGAGGGAAGTGGCATCGTTTGCCGGTATGCCGGTTAGCCCGTATGCCCGTGAGTATTCCCAGACGAAAGAGAACATTTTTGGCGGCTCGTCGCCGGGATGAACCGTCATTTTTGAAAAGTCGATAGACTTTTTGTTTAACCTCGCGGGCGTGCCGGTTTTTAATCTGCCAAGCTTAAGGCCGGTCTTTTTTAATGAATCGGAAAGCCCTTTGGCCGGAAGCTCTCCCATTCTTCCCGCTTCCTGATGTTTTAGCCCGACATGTATTTTACCGTTCAGGAATGTTCCGGTCGTAACAATGACCGTTTTCCCGTGGTAAACGACATCAAGGCTTGTTTTAACTCCCGCGACCTGGCGCTTTTTATTGACCAAGATTTCTTCAACTGCCGCCTGTTTTATATCAAGATTTTCCTGTTCTTCGAGGATCTTTTTCATCACGCGATGATATTGCTTTCTGTCCGACTGCGCGCGCAATGCCCAGACTGCCGGGCCTTTTGTGGTATTTAGCATTTTCATTTGGAGAAAAGTAAGATCGGTCGAAATTCCAATCTGTCCGCCGAGCGCATCGACTTCTCTTATCAGCTGTGATTTGGCGGGGCCGCCCATGGCGGGATTGCAAGACATGAAGGCAATAGTGTCCACGTTCATGGTCAACATGAGAGTTTTGCAGCCCAAACGGGCCGCCGCCAGCGCGGCTTCGATCCCCGCGTGCCCTGCTCCGACAACTATCACATCATACGCTTTTCCGTAATTGATAAGGGACATAGAGGATTTTATTATAACATTTTCTTGAAATTACGGGAAATATTAGACGATAGATTAGATAGAAAATGCAAGTAAAAATACAAACTAATTCAATGCAATGTTCGGCTATTCCTGTACATCTTCTTCAATCATATGCCAGGCCGGGCAGTTTGCCTGTGGCCGGAAAAGTCTTTTTCCCCTCCGCCTCAATTTGTTCTGTCGGGGCGGGCGCATTAAAAGTCGTTAGCGACGGGGATAATAGATATCAGATGCTAATAGCTGATTGCGGAAAACTTCCCGACGATCATCCAGCCGTAAATTATGTAAGAGATCTGGCAAAAAGAGTTTGTCCCGGATTTGACGGAAAAATTGTGGTTATGCCTAATTATCCGGAATCAAACGGATTTGTAATGTCGGGGCAAAACGCCGTTTGCTTGTCCGTCAAGCTGTTAAATGAGCTGAAGTATGAAGAGGAACTGGCGTTTGTTCTTTCTCATGAATTGGTGCATGCCAACGAAAAGCATGCCGAAACCCGGGGAAGAGATCCGCTGGAACAGGCGGGGATAATGCGCGGGCATGAAACCGAGGCTGACTTTGTAGGCGTGGATGCGGTTGACGGGGCCGGGATCAATCCATACGGCGGAGTTGAATTTTTTAGGAGCAGAGCAAAAAAAGAAAATGGATCGTCTTTTTCTCACGGATCGAGCCAGGACCGGGAATTGAACCTGCTTTCTGCGGTCCCTCACCGTGATCTGGAAAATCTATCGCACGTATTAACCCCTTTGCCGGACTATATTAAAAACTTGAGCGCCGGCCAGCCGCTTTCAAAGCGGGTTTTATCTGACGAGCAGTTTGAAAAGATCGCAAAAACGGCGAATATCTATCAGATACGAGTGATGATGAAAACCGCGAAAGATAAAAGGAAAGCAGTATTGATCGAAAGGATGCACGATTATGTAAAAAAACTTCTTTTGCGAAAAGGAATGCCGGTTGAATATTCAAAAGTCTGCCTGGGATTTTTATGCGTTAACGAGGAAACATTTCCAGACGATGAGTTGACCTGGTTTTCAATAAACGGGGCAAAAGTGTTGCTTGGCGGCGAGATCGGAATGGCGCCTCTTGAGGCGGGGAATGCCGATGGATACTGCAGGCAGTTTGCTGACTTCTTTTTAAAACACTCTTTGGCCAAAGGCGCAAAAGAATATCTAAAATACAAATGTGCGTTATTCCATGAAATAAGCGATAAACTGCCGGCTTGCTTAACTGAAGACGAAACTAGAAAATATTTAACGGAATTAATTGTAAAAGAAGGGCTGGCGCCGGGAAAATACGCGGAAGAGATCGAATTGCTGGCGGCAAAGCGCAATATTGGATATGTCAATCTATTGGTGTGGAGCTGCGAATTTTTTACCGACATAACGGCGAGGAGGCTTGTCGGAGATTTTGGCAAATATTATGGATGGAACATGGCGGCGGCAAGATCGATCGGAAAAACCATGGATGCAGCGTTTATTGCAATGGAGGGACGCCATGTTCACTTTGAAGGCGCCTGGATAAACGAACCATTTAAAGGCATGGAGCTTTACGACAGGAAGCTTTCTGCTCTTGAACAAAATAGAAATGAGATCGATCTTTCGCTGGGAATTCTTTTTAGCTTTTATCAGGGCGTAATGCTTGAGCACGAACAACACCAATATTCAGCCAGTCACGAATACGATACCAAAGGGCAGAAAATTGAGAACGCGGAAGCCGTCATGAAAAGGTGGGGGGGGAAACACGAGAATGATTGCCAAAAAGCAAGCAGGCGATTTGAATCGCTGATGGAATGTTTGTTGAGCAGGAGACACCCGCATTTATCCAAAGATCAAAAAGAGCTGATAAAAAAGATCTTTATGTCAAAGCCCGACCAGAAGGCCAGCATCAATCTTAGCGCAACCCCGGTTGAAGATCTGAATGCCCTTTTTGAAGTTTTTAGGGCGGAGGGCTTGTGGCCGGAAATGATCTTTGGCTTTTACGGGGAACGGGAGCAAGTGCGCTATACACATTCGAACTGCAATGACTATAGAAGGGATAAACCTAAAACAAAAAATCCTATATATCTATACCAGGATATTGTCTATTGTTCGAGCGAAAAAGATTATGAAGAAAAACTGCGGGCATTATTCAGGATCGGCGCATACGAGAATCTTTTTAAAGGATTTATTGGGGAAGGGGATCTTAAACCGAAAAGGGAAGCCGCTGACATAAGAAAACTGGAAAGGATGAACGAGATCTATAGAGAAGCGGTTCGCGGCAGAGCCGGCCTCATGGCAATCCGGGGCTTCCCCGCCGATGTTCGGGTTTCTTTAAGACAGCTGGTAAGATCTGAAATTCCGCTAAAAGAGAAAATGGGAATGCTCTCTTCGTTGAACCTGCTGCATGATGAGGGGCTGGTAACTTCGGAGTCGTTTGAGAATAAGCAGATGTATGCGAATTTTGTCAGAGAAAGCGTTCCGCAGGTCGGATCTTTTGAAAGCAGGATGGTTTTAACGCTCCTTATACCGGATAAAGTCGAAAGAAGAATCATACAGCGTCATTTGCTTTTAACGAGAATAAAAGAACTTGATTTTGATAAGGCGGTTGAATTTCTTGAACAATATGATTATCTCCGCGAAGAATCGCTTTTCCCCGCGCTGGAATATTTTTATGAACATATGCCCAAGACAATTGAAGAACATGAACGCGCATTGGAGTTGGCCGGCAAAAGATTAAAAAACAAGGAACGCGCGTCAGATCTTGGGATATTATCAATGGCAGAATCCGCAGGCCATGGATATTTATCGGGGGCAGAAATGCTGGCGGCCGGATTGGCCAGCGGAACCGACGAGCGGCGATTTAAAGGATACTTGTTTGAACCCTGGGTAAAAGCGTTTGATATCGGTCATGCAGATGCAAGCCTATTGCGCTTAAGCCCCGACCATAGCAGTTATTTCCCTTCTGCTAAATGGCTAAGAGGAGCGACAGAATTATATGCCAGGGCGGGGGCCTGGGCTAATTTGCATACATCAGGATCGGAATATAGAAGCCCCCTGACATATTTTTACGGCTGTTGGGATCGCCGCCATGAAGCAATAGGTCATAGCTTGGCCCCTTCATTTGTTGATGTGGTCCAGGATGCATATACGATGGACTCTTACAGCAAAGAAATGCTGATAAGGCGAGGCCTGATCGGCGATGAGGGCGTATTAAAAGAAAAAAGCAAAAGACATGAGCTGGCAGATCAACTGCTGGAATACCGGTTAAAGGCCGATTCACAATCTGATCTTAAAGGGACAATCTCTGAAGTTATTCATGCTTTGATGGAGCAGGGTGAAGATGGGGAGATATATCCGTTATTAAGCGCGATCTTGAGGGATAATTTTCTAGTGCCGCCGGAAGAAGAATATCCATATCATCTACTTGCGGAAGAAAAAGCCGGGGAAGCATTTGCGCAGGCTCAAGCAGAGTATCTTGATGAGCATGCTGGTGCAGCGGATCAAAGCTCGCCCGATTTTTACTTTGATGAATTTAGCGACGAAAAAACACTTAATGCTTTGTATAAAGCAATAAGCGGGAAAAGCCAGGGGTCGAGCCTATATGCCCTTAATAAGAAATTAACTACACCGGGATACTATCATTGGTGGAAAACCAAACATGAAAATATCGCGTTATCGCCAAGAGCGCAGGATCTGGTTTTGATCGCCAGCGAATATATGCATAGGCAATATGAATATCTGTCAGCAGAGGAACAAAAGAACATAAGAGAGCTTAGCCGTGAATTGCTGGAAATCACATATCCAGAATGTCCAAAAAGAGCGGACAGAAAAGAAACACTTTCCAGAAGAGCGGCAATTGCCAAGAAATGGCTTGGGCCGCATCGGGACAGATTAATAGCGCAAATGGGCGAAGAAACATTATACGCAATGATCGGGGAAGTGGTGGACAGGAGAAAATACGAAGAAGTGGTGGAGAGAAAGAAGGAGGCCAAATTATTTTCTTTGTTCGGCCTACCGCCAGCACAGCCTCATCCTGCCATGATGCCGATCGAACTCACCCTGCAGGGAGTGCAGACTTTAAGCCCGGTTGGCGTGCGCGGGCTTCAACTTTTGGGGCAATATGCTGATGAGATCCCGGAAGAATATCAGGAGCAGTTTGAGCAGGTTTACGATTCAATGAAAGGCCAAACGCGATTGTCTGGATACGCAATTTTAAAAAGAGAGGCAAAGCGCAACGGGCTGAACCTGAACAACCAATTATTTAAAGAGATCGCAGTTTTGGGAGAGCGGATAGGGGGAGGCTCGCTGGTTTCAGTTTATAAGATCACATTGATAAATGGGGACGAACTGGTTTTAAAGGTTTCCAACCCCAATTCTCTTTTCAGAACGGAGTCGGCAATGAGGATCGTAAGAAAAGTTGTGGATGAACTGGCATTGAAGCATCCGGAAAGAGCTTCCGACTATGCCGCGGTCCGAATGATGTTTGAGGATATCGCGGAGTGGATCGTGCGGGATTTCAAAGACGAAAGATTTTACGAAAATGACCGGGCCGTCTATCAAAGATACCACGGCTATGGGAACGGCGGGCCTTTTACCATACGCATACCGAAGCACAGAGAGCTTCAAGGCCCGTATCTTAGGGCGGAAGAATTTGTTAACGGGCAAAACCTTACAAAAGTAAGGATCGAAGGGAAAGAAAAACCGATCGAAGGAGGGCGCATGGTTTCCGCGGAAGAGTTTAAGGAGCTAGTTTGCCTGTCCGCCCAGGTATATCTGGACATGATCCTGTCCGGCTTGGTACATTCTGATCTAAGCCCCGGGAATATCAGCATAACCGCAGAAAACGAAGTGGCATTGCTCGACCGCAGTTTTTACCTTGAACTGACGCCGACCGATATTTCATTAATAAAAAACATAACGGCGTCTGTAAATGACCCTGCGCAATTGGCCGATAAAATTGCAGAGTATCTGGTCAGTCTTCCGTCAAATAAGGAAAAAGCCGGGCAGAAAAGCGCGCTGGCCAAACTGGCCAAAGAGGCATTAGAAGGACGCTCTGATAATTGGGAAAAAGCGCTGATCCAGACTCTTGTAAAAATAAAGAAAGCGGGATTTAAAGTCCCGATAGAGTTCACACTGCTCATAAAAAATCTTAAGGTCTTGAATAATATGGCAAAAAGAGCAGGGTTTGAGTCTCTTTTGGAATGCACGATGTTCAGGCCGAACGACAAATTGTTTGAAAAGATTTTTTAGCCCCGGCTGTCCTGGATCACATAGACTATCATGACCAAGAGGGATAGATATAGCAATTTTAACTGAAATTATAAAATTTGAAGGACGATATTAAATTAATGAATGTTAATTACACGCGAATCCAACTTGGCTATCTCCCTCCCACATATAATGGTTTCAGGTTCGGCAAAAAAGGCCCAAACCCAATACCGGTAATAATCGGAGCCAGGGAAACACAGGGGAAGGACCAAAGCGCTTTTGAGCTTCCTCCTGATGATATGGCGGGGCTGGATATATTGCTTCATTTGGCAAGGCCGTTTCCTCAGTGGGCGATAATCCCGGCGGTTATTGACGGCGGAACGGTTAATACTACCGGTAATATGATACCAAATTCAATAAAAATGGCGGCCAGGAAATTGGGGGAAAAATATTTTCACCAAATAGTAGAACAATACGGCGCCGGACTGTTTTTGAGTGATCTGGAAAAAGATGACGAGTGGATTGATGGAGCCAAGGGCTCTGACCTGGGGAGGAGCGAGATTAATCCAATGCGCTGGTTCCAATTTGGCATTCCACAGGGGAAAGTGTATTTGATAAACCTATTCGAAAAGAATGGGGACGAAAGAACTAGTGAGGCAATCGCAGAAACGATGATCAAGCTATCAGGCCAGAATCTTTCCTAACCCCTGGCATCCCTGATAATGTAAACTATCCCGATCGTTGTTCCCAAGTCCCCTCTTATTTTATTGGCATTGATCATTGAGGGGATCTTTTCGCCGAGCGGATCGATCATATCGGCGGAGAATCGCTCAACCTCAAGATTTTTATAAACAACCTCTTCATATAGTTTTTTGTATTTTTCTTTATCAAGGAACAGATCATTCATAGGACGGCCAATTATCTCCTCTTTTGGAGCTTTAAAATATTTATGCGCTTCTTCATTTAAAAGCAGGATGCGGCCGTCAAGATCGGTGACCAGCATGGAATCGGGCATGGTTTCAATTATTATATCGGCGGCCAGCGCGGGAGAGATGGCGAAAAGCGCGTAATTCCTCATCGCCAGATAGATAAAGAATATCATTGCCGCAATGTCAAAAACGCAAGTCGGGGGAAACATCCTGTATCCCATTACCAAGGGAAGGACTTCATCCGCCAACACTCCGATGACCGCCGGGAAAAAAGAACCGATTACGATCAAATTTGCCTGCGACCTGACCACCGACTGCGAACAAGATTTTGAGTGGCAAAAAAGAAGGCTCATTCCCCACGATATATACGCGACCATATTTAAAACAAACAGCCAGGAAAGCAAAGCCGGCTGGCTGGCAATGCCAAAATGGAATATTTCCATTCTGACAGTCATTAGGCTTGTGAATAGAAAAAGAAAGCTTAAAATTGAAGCGGGCAGATAAAGGGCGGCAAGGGAGAAGCGTTTTTTTAAAAAGGCTTCCTTCCCGGCAAAGATTAAACAGAAATGAGCGAAAATGGGAAAAACAAAAGACCACGCGATCCCGCTTAAGCGATGGATAAAGCCGGCCAGCTCAAGAGTAAAAGCAATGCGCACCGAATACTCAAAAATACAGGCCAAGAAAGCCAATAATGCGAAACGCGCAAAAAACTGCGCGGTGCGGTTTTCATAGTGCCGGCTGAAGATGTCAAACGCAAAAAGCAAAATGAAAAGCGAGGCCGCAAGCTCAAAATAAGGGAAAAGCATCATATTGAGGAATAGTATATGGTATAATTGTGTCATGAGCAAGCCCAAATACCATCGCATCCTCCTCAAGCTTTCCGGTGAAATTTTCGGCGGCAAACAAAAGTACGGGTTGGACCCGGATATAATTGAAACCATCGCCAAAGAAATTAAAAAAGTGAAAGAAAAAGGAACCCAGATCGCAGTTGTGGTCGGCGGCGGGAATATTTTTCGCGGACTGACGGGCTCTTCCGCCGGAATGGACCGGGCGACTGGCGATTATATGGGAATGCTGGCGACGGTCATCAACGCGCTGGCCTTGCAGGACGCGCTTGAGAGAATGGGCGCTTACGCGAGGGTGCAGACCGCGATCGAAATGCGGCAGGTGGCGGAACCGTTTATCCGCAGAAAAGCGATCCGGCACATGGAAAAGGGGAGGATAATTATTCTGGCGGCGGGGACCGGGAATCCTTATTTTTCAACCGATACCACTGCGGCGCTGCGCGCGGCAGAGCTTGATGCCGAAGTCATTATTAAAGCTACAAAAGTTGACGGAGTGTTTGACAAAGATCCGATGAAATTCAAGAACGCAAAGAAATACAGCCAATTGTCTTATCTTGAAATTCTTAACAAAGGATTAAAGATCATGGATTCAACCGCGGCCTCCCTCTGCATGGACAATCACATACCGATAATCGTCCTTAACCTGTTAAGGACGGGGAATATCGAAAAAGCAGTGATCGGATCTAAAGTTGGAACGCTTATTTCTTCTCAAACAACAAATAATTAGGGGGAAATTTATGGCAGATATAATAAAAGATACCGAAGCAAAAATGAAAAAAGCAATAGAAGTGTTAAAGCAAAAATATGCCGCGGTGCGCACCGGAAGGGCGTCGGCGGCGCTGGTCGAGCATTTAAAAGTGGAATATTACGGGTCTCAGGTCTCTTTGCAGCAGCTGGCCGGGATCACCGTTCCGGAAGCGCACACTATTACGATCCAGGCGTATGATAAAGGAGCGGTAAAAGACATTGAAAAAGCAATCCAAAAATCCGAACTTGGCGTTACCCCAAAGACCGAAGGGGGCGTGATCCGCCTGAACCTTCCTCCGTTAAACGAAGAAAGGCGCAAGGAATTGGTAAAAATCGTAAAAAAAGAAGCGGAAGAAGCAAAAGTCGTGATCCGTAATATCCGCAGGGAAGGAATGGACGACTTGAAGGCCAGCAAGGATAAAAAAGAAATATCTGAAGACGTCGCAAAAATAAAAGAAGAAGAAATCCAAAAACTGATCGACCGGGAAACGGTCGAGATCGAGAAAGTATTGGCCGCTAAAGAAAAAGAAATAATGGAGGTTTGAAGCGACTTCATGACCTCTAGACCTCAAGACCTCAAGACCATCCCCCAACACATAGCAATTATCATGGACGGCAACGGCCGATGGGCTAAGAAGCGGGGACTGCCGAGGGCAGAGGGACACCGGAGGGGGGCCGAATCGCTGCGCGAGATCGTGAAAGCCTGCAATGAACTTGGAGTAAAACATCTTACCGTTTACGCGTTTTCCACCGAAAACTGGGCGCGGCCAAAAGAAGAAGTAAAGTTCCTGATGAACCTTTTTTTGGAAGCAATAAACACGGAAGTCGAAAAACTGCATAAAAACAACGTTCGCATCCGCTTTCTCGGCCGGCTTGAAGGATTTTCCGATCAGCTGCGGGAAAAAATGAATTGGGCGATGGAACTCACAAAAGACAACGCGAAGGGGAACCTCAACGTTATGGTCAATTACGGGGGCAGGGCGGAGCTGGTGGATGCAGTGAATGAGATGGCGGGAAGCAGAGCGTTGAATACAGAGCATAAGATAGAAGAAAAAGACATCCAGGCCCATCTTTATACGAGAGATATCCCAGATCCTGATCTTCTAATCCGCACCGCCAACGAAATGAGAATATCAAATTTTTTATTATGGCAAATTGCGTACTCGGAAATATATGTCACGGATATTTATTGGCCGGATTTTAGAAAACCGGAGCTGATCAAGGCGATTGAAGAATACGGGAAAAGAGAGCGAAGGTTCGGAAAAACGTCGGAGCAATTATAATGAAAGCGAGAATTATAACAATATTAATAGCGGTCCCGATAGTTTTTGCCTGCACCTACTACGGCGGGCTGCCGTTCTTATTGCTGGTGCTGGCGCTGACCTTGGCATCCATCAATGAATTTTATAATATGATGATGAAAAAGGGATATTTCCCGGCTTACTGGGTGGGCAATGCGATCGCGATTTTTTTCATCGTCTTTGCCCATTACGCGATCGGAAGGCATTGGGAACCCGCGCAATCGGCCATTCTTACGACCGCGGTAACCGTTGCGGCAATGTCCGGAATATTCTTAAAAAGAGAAAAGGATACGATTGTCGATGTGGCGGTAACCATTCTGGGAATGATATATGTTGGCTGGTTCTTCAGTTATTTGATCTTCATCCGTTCGCTTACCATTCATGGCGGATACCTTTTTTTCCTCATGCTTACCATTTGGGCGAACGATATCGTTGCCTATCTGATCGGAAGATTTTTTGGCAAGCACAAGCTTGCTCCGCAGATCTCTCCCAACAAAACCTGGGAAGGGGCGATCGCAGGGCTCTTAACCTGCGTAGCGGCGGCCGAAATATTTTCGGGGATTGCCATGATCAACGGAACTCATGCTCTAATATTGGGAGCATTGATCGGAATCATGGCGCAGCTTGCCGACCTGGTTGAATCGTTGATAAAAAGAGACGCGGGAGTAAAAGATTCATCAAACATTCTTCCCGGCCATGGAGGAGTTTTGGACAGAATGGACTCCTTTATTCTGACCGCGCCTTTGATGTATTATTACGTAGTGTGGTTCATACTAAAATGACAAATGACAAATTAAGGAATTTAATTAATAGTGCTTTAAAAGAAGACATCGGTTCGGGCGATATAACGACCAATGCGATCATTCCTGCCGGACAAAAGGCAAAGGCGGCGATCAGGGCGAAAGAAGCCGGAGTAATTTGTGGGCTTGATGTTGCCGCCGATGTTTTTAAAAAGATCGACAGGCGAATAAAACTTTTAAAAAAAGTAAAAGACGGAGCAAAAGTTAAAAATGGCCAGATCGTTGCGGTCGTATCCGGTCCGGCTCGCGGGATCTTAACCGGCGAACGCGTCGCTTTGAACTTCCTCCAGCACTTATCCGGCATCGCAACGCTTACGCGTAAATTCAAAATCCAAATTTCAAAATCCAAAAATAATGTGAAACTGCTGGATACGCGAAAAACAATCCCCGGGCTTCGCGTGCTGGAAAAGTCTGCCGTGAAAACGGGCGGCGGAGTTAATCATCGGCTGGGGCTTTATGATGCGATCTTAATTAAAGATAACCATATCAAATTGGCGGGTGGGATCGGCAAGGCCATCGAAAAGGCAAAGGCTAAGGCAAAAGGAATTGAGGTTGAAACAAAAACTATTTCCGAAGTGAAAAAGGCAATTGGACTCAAAGTTGACAGAATTCTTTTGGATAATATGAGTTTAAAAGTTTTGTGCGAAGCGGTCAAGCTGTGCAAAAAGGCAAAAATAAAAACTGAAGCGTCCGGTGGAATTAATTTGAACAATGTGGCCGCAATCGCGAAGACAGGGGTTGATTTTATATCGATCGGCGCGCTTACGCACTCGGCCAAAGCTTTGGATATCAGCTTAAAGGCGATGTAATCTTTGGCCCTTCAATTTTTAAAAAATAGCTTGACAAAACTCTTTCTCGATGTAAACATTGGGAAATGTCTGCTATAAAAACCAGGAGGAAGTTTATGAAGAAATGGCTGGCCTTGTCTTGTTTCTTGGCTCTTATCGTTTTAGTTTCAGGATGCGGACGCGCAATAGGCCCCACCACCACCGAGGTCCCGCCCTCCCCTGTAATCCCAACCAGCGTAACTTTCATGGGAGCGGGAGCTGCCTCTTCCTCGGATCTTGCAAAACTTGGCACCACTACTTTGGGAATTGAAACAAAAGAAGAACGCGACATAAGGATCTCAAGTTTGAAAGCTCGGGGATTTGATGATGCCAGCATAAAAGCTATGAATTTAAGGCTGTTAGCCGTGAGCGATGCCACCGCCACCTTAAATAAAATAAACAGCGATGGAAGTTATACTCCCCTGGCAAGCGCAACGGTTTCGTCAACCAACGGCGCTTACAGCATACCGTATACCAATTACAATACTGCAGACGCTTATTTAATAACGATTACAAAAACCGCAACTGATGTTGCGAAAGAGTTGGTGTTGGAAATACCGGTATCTAAAACCGCAACCGCTGGCAGTTTTGCGCTTTCCGGCCTTAATTTGTCTCCGCAAACAACCCTTCT
>Ga0265296_1001774_pt1 | contig 23485 bp, 14 predicted proteins | sample MunlanPumphouse1_FD_189073 | JGI IMG/M metagenome (GOLD analysis project Ga0265296, IMG submission 189073) | Groundwater microbial communities from a municipal landfill in Southern Ontario, Canada - Pumphouse #1 | ecosystem: Environmental > Aquatic > Deep subsurface > Groundwater | place... | reverse complement strand
ATCTGTTACTTTTTGCTTCTGATAAAAATAGAACCGACCGGGTAATTCATCTCGAAACGATTGTTAATTGGGGCGATGATTGGAGATATTTTTTGGGTTATTCGGAACCGCCGGCCACTTGGCGAACCACGGATTTTGATGATTCCGCCTGGTTGACAGGACCGAGTGGTTTCGGATTCGGTGACGATGATGCTACGGATGTCGGACCGGCCGATCCGTTCACCGCACCACCTGTTTCCATATTTATGCGCAAAATTTTTACGGTTGACGCTAATTCGGTACAGGGAATGATTCTTCATATCGATTATGATGACGGATTCGTCGCATATCTGAACGGGACGGAAATTGCCCGTGCCAACGTGGGAATCAGTGGGGATATTACTTCTTATGACACTTTTGCCGATGTCGATCATGAGGCGCAAATCTACAGCGGCGGAAAACCCGATGAATTTCGAATTGATAATTTCTCCTCGCTTTTACGAGACGGGGAAAATATCCTGGCGATCCAGGTGCACAACTCACAGCAATATTCTTCCGATATGACACTGATCCCTTTTTTAACGCTGGAAATGAACAGTGTACCGATTAATTCAAGAGGCGTTGCATCGATACTGGGCTTGGAAATTCCACATCTCCACACGAATTTCAAATTAAGTTCTTCCGGCGAACAGATAGTTATATTCGATTTCCGGGGCGTTTTGGTTGATTCGATAACTTTCGGAGCGATTCCGGTGGATTATTCTTTCGGGCGAAAGCCCGATGGCGGAAATCAGTGGTTGTTTTTTGACGATCCTACACCGGGCGGCCCCAACGGTTCAACCGCTTATCTGGGACAGGTCGAAGCACCGCAGGTATCGAAAGCGGGCGGTTTTTATACCGGGCCGATTGAGATTTTGATAAATTCCACTGCCGGTGCGGAAAGTTTTTTTACCCGGGACGGCTCTACACCAACCATGATATCGAACCGATATACGGCGCCGATTTCTATCGATTCAACAAGCATTTTGCGTGTTCGTAGTTTCAGCGATGGATATTTACCGAGTCAGGTTATAACACAGACCTATTTGATCGGCACGGATTTCACTTTACCGGTTGTGTCTCTGACAACAGATCCCGGAAATTTCTTTGATCCCGACACTGGTATATATGTTTTCGGACAAAATGCCGACACGGTGAATTATCCGTATTGGGGCTCGAATTTCTGGGAGGATTGGGAACGGCCGGTCCATGTGGAATTTTTCGAACCCGACGGGAATGGTGGATTTGCTCTAGACGCCGGTGTGCAGATATTTGGTTCATGGAGCCGTTTGTACCCGCAGAAATCGCTGGCGATTTTTGCCCGGGGACGCTACGGCACTGATGCGATTGATTACCCGGTTTTTCCGGATCTGCCGATCGATTCGTATCAGGCCCTGGTACTGAGAAATTCCGGTCAGGATTGGGGACATGCGCATTTTCGGGATATGATGATACACGATTTAGTGGCCAAAGCAACCGACTTAGATGTACAGGCCGGTCGACCGGCGATCGTGTTGTTAAACGGTCAGAATTGGGGCATATATAATATCCGGGAAAAAATCAATGAGCATTATATAGCCTCTCACTATAATGTTGACTCTGATGATATAGATATGATTGCTGAGGATGATGAGGTTTTGTACGGTGACAGGCTCCACTATCAGGCATTAATGGATTTTGTGAATACTAATGACCTGAGCGACTCAATGAATTATGCCACCATACAAACGATGATGGATGTGGACAATTTTCTGAATTATATTGCCGTAGAAATATTCATTGGTAATTCCGATTGGCCCTGGAATAATGTGAAAATCTGGCGCCCGCGAACGGACACCGGTCGCTGGCGGTGGATCTTGTATGATACGGACTACGGCTTTCATTGCGGTCACTATACCGCGGCTACGAATACTTTCCTGGAAATGGATAATGAGGAAAACGATACGGCGCTTCTCTTTTCCAAGTTGATGGAAAATAAGGACTGTGAAATAGATTTTATCACCAGGTTCGCGGATCTTCTGAATACAATATTCCATCCGTACTATCTGACTCAGGAAATCAACAGGTGGAGGAACCTTTTATCGCACGATATGCCATATCATATTCAAAGATGGCAACGCAGTTTTTCCGGCCCCTGGTGGTTGGGGAAGTCGATCGATTCGATGGATGAATGGGACGCCAACATTCAGGTCGCTCTGGAATTCGGAATGGAGCGGGGCGGGTATGTTCGCCAGCATATCAACGATGAATTTGGTCCGACGAACAGTCAAACAGTTACGATTTCATTGAATGTCATTCCTGCCTGTGCCGGTAAAATCAAGATCAACACGATATCGCCCTATGATTATCCGTGGAGTGGAAAATATTTTTCGCAAGTTCCGATTCGTCTGAGCGCCATTCCGGAAAGAGGCTACCGCTTTGCCGGTTGGACGGGCATTGAAGGAGATTCGACGTCCGTACGAATTAATTGTATAGATGGACAGCAGATAACGGCACTGTTCGAAGCGGACAGTACTTCGTCAGTAACAGTGGTGATTAATGAGATCAACTACAAATCGGAGTCGTCTTTCGATCCGGGCGATTGGATTGAATTATACAATCCCGGGGAGACTTCCCTGGATTTGAGCGGTTGGGTATTTCAAGATTCCGAAGACGATCACGCTTTTGAACTGCCGTCGCAGACAATTCTTCCACCCGATGGCTACTGTGTGATTTGTAACGATACCGTAGCTTTTCGAATGTTATTTCCGTCTGTTAGGAATATTGTCGGCAATGTGGATTTCGGGCTGAGCAGTGCAGGCGAATTAATCCGGTTATACGACGATTCCGGGATTCTTGTCGATTCTGTGCGTTACCGTAGTGATCTGCCCTGGCCGACAGAATCCAATGGCGGCGGAGCGACTTTGGCATTAATTGATCCACTGTTAAATAATGCCTTGCCAGAGAACTGGGCAGCTTCGGAACCCTATGGTACACCCGGTGCGGAAAACAATGAGACCGACGTCGAAAAGAGTAGCGATTTATCTGAAATCCCGACGACGTTTTCGCTGAATCAAAATTATCCGAATCCTTTTAACGCTTCTACCATGATTTCATTCACTCTTCCGATTGACTGCTTCGTCGAGATCGCTGTTTTCGATCTGAAGGGAAAAGATATGATACAATTAGTAAAGCGGGAAATGCCGGTGGGTTATCATCGAATCGAGTGGAGCGGTACAGATAAATGGGGAAATTTAGTCAGCTCTGGCCTGTATCTTTATGTTCTGAAAGCCGGTAATTACCGAGAATGCCGGAAAATGGTACTGTTGCGATAGGTACTAACAGGTTTGCTTTCTGTCAATCCTTCCACCAAACTCTGGGTATTGAATTCATTCCGGGAAAGATTGTCCTTAAATGAAAAGGCTAAATATTCAACGCGAATATCCATTCCCTTCGAAAAACTGCCGGCTACTTGCTGATCGAATCGGGTGTTGATATTTACAGGGTTTCGAAATTTCTTAACCATTCCTCTGTGACTGTCACCGAAAAACATTATGCTGACCTTTTAAGAAAGATTACACAAAAATCTCAGAAACTCTGGAAGACAAGGTCAATAGCGATACGCATATGATACGCACGGATGGTACAAAAACAGACCAAATCATTGCAGATTTTGATGCCGTAAAAGGCCCGATATTAGATATTAAAATGATATCTGATGGTGTTGACCTACAAGAGGTTATGATAATTTGTGGCGAGGGACGGAATTGAACCGCCGACACAGGGATTTTCAGTCCCCTGCTCTACCGACTGAGCTACCTCGCCACTTGCTAAAAAGCGCGTTAATTTATCATTTATTCCTTCAAAATGAAAAAATATTTTTACCGCTTGTCGCGGCTCCGATTTTCGGTTATATTCCCGCGTACTTTGTCAGTCGTTTTATTGAGTCATTTCTAATAGAGGAATCGAAACCATGTTACTCCAAACCGTTTTGATTGTCTTCAAAGATACGCTGATCATTTCCGGCTTCGTATTCATCATGATGCTGGCGATCGAATATTTGAATGTTCAGACGCGCGGCGATTGGCAAAGTTTTCTCGTATCCAGCCCATGGACGCAATATCTGTTTTGCGCACTGATGGGCGCCGTCCCGGGCTGTTTGGGCTCGTTCGCCGTCGTGACGCTTTACACGCATCGTATCGTATCGTTCGGCGCTGTCATCACGACGATGATCGCCACGATTGGCGACGAGGCTTTCGTTATGCTGGCGCTCTTTCCCGGGAAAGCGGTTCTGCTGACGGTCATTCTCGTCGCGATCGGAATTGTATCCGGCGTCCTGACGGATTTATTGATGCGGCGGAAAACCGATACCAGCCGCGAGTGCGCCGTTTTGCCGCTTCATCCGGAATACTGCAATTGCTTCGTTCCGCGCGAAATCCTGCCGCAGATACGCCGCTGTTCTCTGGAAAGATTCCTGCTGATCGTCTTTATGATTTTGGCGCTGGTATCGATCGGCGGCGGTTACATCATTTCCGAAGGCTGGGGCTGGGAGCGAATTACGTTATTCGCCTCCGCGATTCTGGGCTTGTTCATCGTCGTTACGGTTCCCGACCATTTTCTTCAGGAACATCTGTGGGATCACGTCGCGAAAAAGCATCTGCCTAACATTTTCCTCTGGACGTTCGGCTCTCTGCTTGTCATCGAATTGCTGATGCAGAACTTCGACATCGAAAAGACGATCGGAGATAATTATTTCGTTGTTTTATTGGTTGCGTGTCTGGTCGGGTTGATCCCGGAATCCGGCCCGCACCTGATTTTCGTCTCGCTGTATGCCGAGGGTTTGATCCCGTTCAGTGTTTTGTTAGCCAGTTCAATCGTTCAGGACGGTCACGGGATGTTGCCGATGCTGGCGCATTCACGCCGGATTTTCGCGAAGATCAAAATCATCAACTTCGCCATCGCTTTTATCATTGGCGCGGTTTGTCTGTTTTTCGGTTTTTGAAGCCGCCAATCTTTACCTGAACAAAGTGGTTCGTTCGTCGATCATTTCCCGGATTTCCGGCAGAAGAAAGACGTTGGACAGGTCCATTTCGCTGAGTGCGCGGAATAAAAAATCGATCTGCTGTTCGAGCGGGGTGAATTTATTGACGACCACTTTTTTGTCTTTCAGGACGACGCACGTGCCGGCATGGAAATCGCCCTGCCCGATGACGACGGTGTAGCCGATTTTGGTAAAAACCGCTTCCAATTCCGTCCGCAACGACAGCATTTTCGGCTTACTCTGGTTTTTCAGGTTTATCACGTTTTACAAATGTTCCACCCGTTTTTCGCGTTCCAGCAAATCGACGAGGTCTTTGACTTTCTCGGATTCGTTCCGGTGAACGATGAGAATCGAGTCTTTGGACTGGATAACGATGAGGTCTTTGACGCCGATCGTGGCGACAACATTCTTCCGCGAATAGACGTAACAGCCGCTGGAATCGATGGCGGTAATGTCGCCGATCAGGATGTTGTTGTTTTCATCTTTCGGCATGAGTTCGTAAACGGCATCCCACGAGCCGACGTCGCTCCAGTCGAAATTTCCCGCGACGACATAGACATTTTTCGCTTTTTCCATAACGCCATAATCGATGGAAACGCCGCGAATCGTTGCCCACTGGGTTTTCAGAACCGCATCATAATTGGGTGTGCCGATAGCTCTGGCTATTTCCTGAAGGCTGTCGTGCAATTCGGGCAGGAAGAGTTTGATCGCGTTCATGATGCTGGCGCCTTTCCAGATGAACATGCCGCTGTTCCAGAGAAATTCGCCGCTTTCCAAGAATCGAATCGCCGTCCGCAGAAGCGGTTTTTCGGCAAATGTTTTGACCTTATAGACATCTTCATCGACAGGCGCGACGCTTTTGTCCATCTGAATATAACCGTAGCCGGTTGCGGGTCGGGTCGGAGTAATTCCGAAAGTCACCAGCGCGACGTGATCTCTGGCGAAGCGATAGCCGGTCATCACCGAGTTTTTAAATGCGCCAACGTCCGAAATCAGATGATCGGACGGGAAAATCCCGATAACCGCGTTTGGGTCTTTGTCCATGATAATCGCCGCAACGAGTCCGATCGCCGGGGCTGTGTTTTTGCCGCTCGGTTCGACGACCACGTTCTTTTCGGGAATTTCGGTGAGGTCTCGCAGAATCGCTTCTTTCAGCGACGATCCGGCGATGACGTAGATTTTTTTCTCGTCGCAGATTTGACGAAGCCGCTCGTAGGTCAGTTTCAGCATCGACTGCTCGCCGACAATATTCAGGAGTTGTTTCGGGCGTTCGCGCCGACTTCGCGGCCAGAAGCGTTTTCCGACACCGCCTGCTATGATCACTGCATACATTATTTCACCCCGTGCTTAAAGGTTAATTTCAATCGTGCCCGTAAAAACGGATTTCGTGGGCCCGCGCAACCAAAATGCTCCATCTGTTTCGTCGATTTGCAATTCGCCGCCTCTGGCGATCAATCGGATCGGGAATGCCTGATCGGACAATTTTGAAATGACGTAAGCCGCCGCCGTCGCGCCGGTTCCGCACGCCAAGGTTTCGTCTTCGACGCCGCGCTCGTAAGTTCGAATCGCCCAGCACTCGTCATCGTTCTGTTCGATAAAATCCACATTCGCGTCAAAGGTTTTTCGGAGTTTAGGCGCGATATTCCGGATGTCGATCTGCGCCAGATTTTTAGTTAAAACTACCACATGCGGCACGCCGGTATCGACGAGAAAAACGTCGTTCCCATTGAACGTTTCGGTTTCCATTCCGGCGGGTTTGTGCACGGTAACGGCGATATTTCCGTCTCTGTAAATACCGAAATGCTCGCCGTCCGCCGCGGAAAAACGATATGATTCCTTGACGCAGATCGCGCAGTCATGAACGAAAAGAACCGCCGCGCGGCTGCCGTTTCCGCACATCGCCGGCCCCGAGCCGTCCGGATTGAAGTACGCCATTTCGAAGTCGCATTCCGGATGACTTCGGATGAAAATCGTTCCGTCGCCGCCGATTCCGAATCGCCTGTCGCAGAAATTTTGCGCGAGTTCCGAAGCATTCGACTGAAAATCCGCCGCGCGATCGTCGATGAGAACAAAATCGTTGCCCGCGGCTGTAATTTTCCAGAACGGAATCTTCATCGTCAGTATTTCAACTCCACTTCGGCCGTTTCCCAGCGGGATCGGATGGTGATCGCGTTGGGTAAATCTTTATAAGGTTCGGCGATTTGATAGGGAATGATTTGCCCGGCGTCGTAGGCTTCATTCCCGTTTCGGTCGAACCAGATGCGCGCGCTGTATTTCCCGGGTAGAAGTGACGGAAAGGCAAATTTTCCCGTACTGTCCGGGTGTGTTTGCCGCTGAAAATTTTCAGTAGATAGTTGAACCGCGACGATCAGTTTTCGAAAATCGATGGTCGTGTCCGTTTTGACGACGCCGCTGACCGAGCCGAACTGGTTGATGTCAACGGCGCCGAACGTCTGTGTGATCACGGAATCTTTGAAGAAGTTGCCCGCGGCGTCTTTCCATTTTTGGCTGAGAAATATGAGTGTATAATTCGATGCCGATTTCAGCGGATCTTTCGGCGTCAGAATGAGTGAATTTCCGTCGAGCCAGCTGTCCGTGATCGGAACATTGACGCTGTCTCTCTCGAGTAAAAGAATTTTTTGCCGGATCGAGTCGAGGATCACCGGCTCGGAAAAGTTCAGGACGATTGATTCACTTAGCCCGAAGTTTTTTCCGCGATTGAGCGGCTTCGTGTTGGCTAATCGCGGTTTCAGTGTATCTGTTTGCGCGCGCCAGCTAAATTCGACCGGACTCTTGCCTGGCTTCAGATCGTCGCCGGTTTCGTCACGCAGATTTTGGATGTCGATGGAATAGGTCGTATCCGGTTTTAATCCGTCAACTTGCAGAAAAACCTCTTTAGGGGAACCCGCGTCCGTCCATGTTTTCAGGACATTCGGAGTTCCGGCGCCGACGATGCGGAACGTCGCGTCTTTCAGATTCGTATCGGGAACAGATCGTGTGAAGTTCAATTCCAAACTGTTGTTCGCCGGAACGGCCGTCAAAAGCCGAAATGGTCGGAGCGACATTTTATCCAACCGGAAATCGATGCCGGTTACGGCGTCGCGGCGATGACGGATGACGATATTTTCCGTCTGCTGAACGCCCAGCGGATCCTCTTCCGAAAGGAAAAATGTTCCCGGCTTCGCGGCAGGCGGTATGTGCGCAATCAGCCGGTATTCGCCGACCGGTAGATTGCTGATTTCATAAGAACCGGCGCCCGTGACCGCGGCGGCGTAGTCCGGTTTCTGACCGGGAAGCGAGTCAGGAAAAGCGGTCTGTTTTCTAAAAACCCAGATCATTGTCGCCTTTTTCTCGGGAATTTGATAGACGGTTCCGCTGATTTTTCCTTCGTCCAGAGAATCGCCGGTGGAAAATGCCAGTTTGACATCGTCGCTGGTCGGATTCTTTTGGTAATCCTGCAGATTTCGTGCATAACTGAAGATGTAGGTTGTGTTGGCCTGAAGCGGTTCCAAAAGTCCGATCGAGACTTTTTTTCGCGTCGTTTTGATGACCGGAGTCGTTTTCAGGCGCGGTGAAACGATCAATGTTCCTTCGGCGGTGCGCGGATTGATCGTTTCCGAAAAGGTCAATTCGATCTTCGGCTTGAGAGCGACCCGGATCGATCCGTTTTCCGGAACAACCGAGACCAATTGCGGTCCGATCACATCGACTGGCCCGCCGCCCGGCGGTCCCTGCGCGGCGCAACCTACCAGCGCGATGATAACACCAGCGATCGATCCACTCCGGATCCATCGCATCAAAATCCATTTATTTTCAGTCCGGTTCAATGACATCTCTTGATTAGAATTGATCGGAAAAGAAGCGGCGACCGTTCAAATGATCGCCAGTTCTTTGCCGATTTTATAAAATTTTTCCAGTACAAAATCCAACTGTTCCTGACGATGCGTCGCGATATAACTGGTCCTGAGACGTGAAGAATTTCCCGGCACGGCAGGACTGACGACGGCGTTCGTGTAAACTCCTTCGTTGAACAGCTTTTTCCAGAACGTGAACGTCTTCATGTTGTCGCCGATGACGATCGGAATGACGGGCGTTTCGCTCGTCGAAGTGTCGAATCCCATTCCCCGATATTCTTTTCGCATAAAATTGCCGATTTCGATGAGTTTCTGCCGGCGTTCCGGTTCGGATTGGATGATCTGCAGAGCGGCGCGCGCCCCGGCAACGATGCTGGGCGGCAGGCTGGCGGTGAAAATCATCGCCCGCGAATTGTGTTTGATGTAATCGACGACGTCGGCGTTTCCCGCAATGAAACCGCCGACCGCACCGAACGATTTGGAAAACGTTCCCATGATCAGATCGACCTGAGACGTTAGCCCGAAATGCGCCGCAGTACCGTCGCCATTCGGACCGAGAACGCCCAGCGAGTGCGCGTCGTCCACCATTAGCCGCGCGCCGTATTTTTGAACGATCGGGCAAATTTCGGGAAGTTTGGCGATGTCGCCTTCCATCGAAAAAATCCCATCGACGACGACGAGTGTTCCGGAATTTTCCGGGATGCCCGCGAGCGTTTTCTCCAGATCGGCCGTGTCGTTATGCTGAAAACGATGGATAACGGCGCCCGAAAGCAAACACCCGTCAAAGATGCTGGCGTGATCCAATTTATCGATGACGACGGCGTCGGTTCTGCCCAACAGCGCCGAAATAACGCCGAGGTTCACCAAATATCCGGTCGAGAAAATTAGCGCCGATTCCTTTCCGACAAAATCCGCCAATTCTTTCTCGAACGCCTCGTGAATATCGAGCGTTCCGTTCAAAAAGCGACTGCCGGTACTTCCGGTGCCGTATTCGTGCAAAGCCTTTTCTGCCGCAGAGATGACTTTCGGGTGATGCGTTAATCCGAGATAATTGTTCGATCCGATCATGATCTTGGGCGCGCCATTGTAAATCATGACGGTGTCGTCGCCTCCGGAGAACGGAATAAAATAGGGATAATATCCATCGGCTTTGGCCTCTTTGACCGCCGTGTATTCAAAGCATTTCTTGAACAAATCCATCGTGAAACCTCACTTTCATCAATAAAATCGCCGATAATTTACCGTGTCATCGGATGAATTGCAATGTTCCACTCTCCGTTGGAAGTTGCAGGTTGTCCGAATGGCCGCGAAACGAAAATTGATACGGGAAAATGCGCCGGGTTTGATTACATTTTATACGATATGAGACGAGAATTTGGAGGATTCATGAGACGGCAACCATGCAGGATTTTTGCAATCAGCTGGATGATATTGGCGATAAGCGGGCTTTCATTTGCCGAAGACTGGCGGACGGATTATGAAAAATTCGGCTTTCTGGAAACGCCGCGTTACAAAGAAACCGTCCGGTTTTGTCAACGATTGGACGAAGCGTCTGCGTCCGTGCTCTTTACGCGTTTCGGTGTCACGCCGCAGGGACGAGACTTGCCGCTATTGATTTTTGACTCCGACGGGAATTTTACGCCGGAAAAACAGAAGCAAAGCGGAAAGGCGCTCGTCATGTTCATCGCCGGAATCCACGCCGGAGAAATCGACGGCAAAGACGCCGGACTGATGCTCCTACGCGACATGATCGTCGATGGAAAATATGCGGAATTGATGAAAAATATTACCCTGTTGTTCATCCCGATTTTCAATGTCGATGGGCACGAACGATTTTCGCCGTACAACCGGTTCAATCAAAACGGCCCTAAAGAAATGGGCTGGCGCGTCACGGCGCAGAATTATAATCTCAACCGTGATTTTTCGAAAGCCGATTCGCCGGAAATGCGCGCGTGGCTGGAACTTTTCCGTGATTGGCTGCCGGATTTGATCGTCGATAGTCACGTCACCGACGGCGCCGATTATCAATACGCGGTGACTTACGGAATGGAACAGCATGTCGGCGCGATTGCCGAACCGGTGCGGAAATGGAATGTCGAAACGTTCCTGCCGATGTTGAAAAAAGGTCTGGAATCGGACGGATTTCCGCTGGGCGTTTACGTCATTCAAAGGGATGAGAAGGAGTTTTCCAAAGGGCTTTCGTACGGTGTCGCGTCGCCGCGCTTTTCCAACGGCTATGGCGCGATTCAAAATCGTCCGTGCATCCTCATCGAGACGCACATGTTCAAGGATTACAAAACGCGCGTTTCCGCCACCTATCAGGTTTTCAAAAACGTTCTGGCTGTCGTCGGCGAAAAACGCTCCGTTTTGAAAAAAGCCGTAGCAGACGGCGATGCGGAGACGGCGGCAATTCCTGCCGGCGCCTCGATTCCGCTCAATTTCTGCGTGACATCGGACAGTGTTTTCATCGACTTCAAAGGCTTCGGCTACCGGAAAGAATTCAGTGACGTTTCCGGAACCGATCGCGTGATCTGGACGGGAAAACCGGTCGATTACCGAATACCGTTCTTTACGAAAGTCGTTCCGACGGCGAGCGCCGAAATGCCGTACGCCTATATCATTCCGGCTGAATTCAAACCGATCGTCGATATTTTGAAACTTCACGGTGCAAAAATAAACCAGCTTAAAACGGAGCAGAAACTGAAAGTCGCTTCGTATAAATTTTCCAATGTTTCGTGGCAAAGTACGCCGTCCGAAGGCAGACATCCGGTCAACTTTTCGATTGCCGACACGACGTTTGAAACGACTTTTCCGGTCGGTTCGTTTGTCGTCATCATGAATCAGCGGACGAACCGGATCGTGACGCATTTGCTGGAACCGGAAGCGGTCGATTCATTCGTCAAGTGGGGATTTTTCGACGGGATTTTTGAGCAAAAAGAGTACGGTGAACTTTACGTTCTGGAAGATACCGCGCGGAAAATGTTGAAGGAAAATCCCGAACTGAAACGCGAATTCGAGAAGAAGATCGCCGCCGATCCGCAATTCGCGGGCGATCCGCTTCAGCGTCTGTTTTTCTTCTTCGACCGCTCGCCGTTCCGCGACGACCAACTCAATTTATATCCGATTTCAAAAGTGATTCAGCCGGTTGAATTGAATATCGAGGCGTCTGAAAAGTGATAATAGTCGATTAAAGACCGCTTAAACGTTCCCAAAGGAGGTTGAAATGAAACCGCGTCGCTTGGTCGAAATCATTCTCACACTCATAATTCTTTCCGGCGTCGCTGTGCCGGAAAAACGCCCGATGTCGCCGGAAGACTTGTATCAAATCAAAGCTGTTTCCGATCCGCAGGTTTCGCCGGACGGGAAATGGATCGCCTACACTATTGCGGTTCCCGATCTCGCGAAGAATCGCTATTTCGACGATATTTGGTTGGTTCCGACGGATGGTGGTGTGTCGAAACCGCTCACGACCGACCCGGAAAACGACTATTCGCCGCGCTGGTCGCCTGACGGAAAGCAGATTGCGTTCATTTCGGAGCGCAACGGAACGCCCAATCTGTTTCTGATTTCATTAGATGGCGGCGAGGCAAAACAGGTGACCTTTTCAGAAACAGGACTTTATTCACCGATCTGGTCTAATGACGGAAAACGGCTTATTTGCGGTTCGCGCGTGCTTCCTGCCGGGAAAAATACGGCCGAGAATTGGACGAAAAACGAATTACCGGAATGCAACGCCAGAACCATCGACCGCCTGCTTTTTCGGCAGTGGGACACATGGCTCGGCGATGAAAGAAATCACGTTTTTCTCGTCAATCCGGAAGACGGAGCGATAAAAGATTTGACGCCGGGTGATTTCGATACGCCGCCCGTCTCGCTTTCCAGTTCACACGATTTCGACATTTCGCCGGACGGCGCCGAAATCTGCTACACAAAAACCGAAGGAACGATACTCGCCGTCAGCACGAATCACGATCTCTTCACTGTCGATATTCCAACCGGTAAAACGACGAAAATCACGTCGAATCCGGCGTTGGACGGTCAGCCGCATTATTCGCCCGACGGTCGCTATATCGCTTATACCTCGATGACCAAAGTCAATTACGAATCCGACCGCGAAGTGTTGACGCTTTACGAACACAAAACCGGAAAAACGGTCCGGTTGACCGAAAATCTCGATCGATCCGTCGGACAAATTTTATGGTCGCCGGATAGCCGTCAACTTTTTTTCACGGCGGAAGATCAGGGACACGGTGCGATTTATGCTGTCGATTTATCCGGGAATTTCCGGAAAATAACTGATGACGGATTCAACACGCACATCGATATTACCCCGGATGGCGAAACGCTGGTTTTCCAAAAAGGCTACAACCATAAGCCGTACGAGATTTACTCCCAACCGGTGACTGGCGAAAAACCGACGCAGTTAACATGGGCCAATCGTGAATTTGATGAAACGTTCGAATTGCCGCAGGTCGAGGAATTTTGGTTTCCCGGCGCCAATAACGACATGGTTCACGGATTTCTCCTGAGACCGCCGCATTTTGACCCAAAGAAAAAATATCCGGTGGTTCTGACGATTCACGGCGGCCCACAAAATATGTGGGGCGACCGATTTATGCTCAGCTGGTTCACGATGCAACTGATCGCGTCGCCCGGCTATGTCTGCGTCTTCATCAACCAGCGCGGGAGTACCGGTTACAGCTCAAAATTCCGTGAAGAGGTCAGCCGTGACTACGGCGGAAAATGTTACGAAGATTTGGTCAAAGGGTTGGATTTCGTCATTGCCAAATATGGTTTTATCGATAAAGACCGGCAGGCGGTGATCGGTGGTTCGTTCGGCGGATATTCCGTCAATTGGCTCATCGGACACACGAACCGGTTCAAGTGCGCCGTCAGTCACGCGGGACTGTACAATCTGACGAGTTTTTATGGCGCGACGGAAGAACTCTGGTATCCCGCGTGGGACATGGGAACGACGCCGTGGGACGAGCCGGAACTTTACGATAAATGGTCGCCGCATCGCTTCGCAAAAAACTTCCGGACGCCAACGCTCGTGACGCAGGGCGAACTGGATTTCCGTGTGCCGGTTGGTGAAAGCCTTCAACTTTTCACCGCGCTTCAGCGGCAGGGAGTTCCGTCGCGGTTAGTCATTTTCCCGGACGAAGGACACGAGATTCTCGGCTTGCAGAACAACGTTCGTTGGTGGAAGGAAATGCACCGCTGGCTGGCTGATTATCTGAAGTGATTTGGCATTAGACGATTTGTTCCGAGTTCCGGGTTCCGCGTTCTGTGTTTCTTCAAATGCCCAATGACTAATGACCCGATGATTATCATCAATACCGGATCGTCATGGTAAAATTCCCGGCATCCGGCGTCCTAACCTCGATCATCTTTTCATTCGATAGAAAAGTCCAGCATTCGCGGATTTTCGCCGATGTTTCGGATGGTTTGATCGTCGGTAATTCTTTGGCTCCAACGAAAACTTTTATCGGTTTTTTATCGGAAATGATTCTGAACCGATAATTCTTCCGATCCGGCGTAAATCCTGTTTGTTCTTTCTTGACGACAATCGCCAGCGCGTCGCTTTTTTCTTCGATGGTGAAATTGACAACTGAATAGCGCCCGATCTCGTATTCGTACGAATTGCCGTCGTCTTCGTACAGCGAGTAAGAACTTTTCGCGGACGGGAAAATAGTCAGGATCGTCGTTTCGACCGGCTTCTCGCCGACGAACTGCTGAACTTCCTGCATGGGAAGTATGCCGCCCGATTTCAGAAAGAAAGGAACCCGTTCCAGCGGCGCCTCGACGGTCAGCCACTGATTCCCGGGATAGATTTTTCCGGTATTCATTTCATACCAGCGTCCTTCAGGCAAATAGAGACGTTTCGCGTTGTCCGATTCCGATAAAACCGGCGCGACGAGCAGATTTTCGCCGACCATGAATTGAAATTGCGCCTGATCGTTCCAGCACTCCGGATCGTTCTGAAATTCGAGAAACATCGATCGCATAAGCGGCAAGCCAGTCTGCGTCGCCTGATGAAATTCGCTGTAAAGATACGGCAATATCCGATAGCGCAGATTGATGATTTCCCGGACGGTATTTTCGACATCTTCACCGAATGCCCACGGCTCTTTGGCTTTGGTTCCGTACGCCGAATGTTGTCTGAAAAGCGGCGTGAAAGCGCCGAGTTGCATCCACCGCACATAAAGCCTTTGCGACGCCTCGCCCATGAATCCGCCGACGTCCGCACCGACGAGCGGAACGCCGTTCAAACCGAGATTTTGCGACATCACGCAGGCGTACCGGAGATGATCTTCGTTGGAGAGATTGTCGCCTGTCCAAACAGCCGAATACCGTTGAATACCGGAAAAACCGGCGCGAGTCAATATAAAATGCCGCTGATCCGAAAAACGCCGCAGGCCGGTTCGCGTTGCTTTGGCCATTTCCAGCGCATAGACGTTGTGGATTTTTTTATGATCGGCGCCTCTGCCATTGCCGTTAAAGCGGACGATGTCCGGGAAGTGACTTCCCCAAACGGCAGGTTCGTTCATGTCGTTCCAGAAACCGGCGACGCCGTCTTTCATCAGCGCGGACAACTTCTCGCCCCACCAATCCCGCGTTTCTTTTTTTGTGAAATCCGGGAAAAACGCCCAGCTCGGCCAGACCTCGCCCTGATACAACTCGCCGTCCGGATATTTCACGAACAAGTCTTTCGCGATGCCTTCTTTCGCGGCGAAATAAGTCGTGTCGGCTTTCACGCCCGGATCGATAATGGGAATGACTTTGAAACCGTTCATTTTCAAATCGGCGATCAACTTTGGCGGGTCGGGGAAGCGATTTTTATCCCAGGTGAACACGCGGTAACCGTCCATATAATGAATGTCGAGGTAGATGACATCGCACGGGATCTGTTTTTTTCGGAAGTTGTCCGCCAGCGCCCGGACTGTCGATTCCGGGTAATAACTCCACCGGCATTGCTGGTAGCCGAACGCCCATTTCGGCGGCATTTCCGCTTTTCCCGTCAGTTCGGAATAAGACGACAGCACGCGCTTCATTTCGGGTCCGTAGATGAAGTAATAATCCATCTCGCCATGGTCGGCGCCGAATGAATAAAACCGGTTGTTGCTCGCACCGAAATTGAAATGCGAGCGGTATGTGTTGTCGAAGAAAATGCCGTAGGCTTTTCCGTTTCTGACGCCGTAAAAAAATGGAATGGAAACGTACAATTCGTCGGTTCGCTCGGTGTAGCCGGGGAAATCGGTGTTCCAGAGCGTGTATTCGTTGCCGGTTTTTCGCAGGCCGTCACTTTTCTCGCCCAGCCCGTAGAAATTCTCGCCATCCAATCGTTTTTTATAACAGCGAACTTCGTCGTTGTCGAAACAGACGCCGAATGACGCATCGTCGGCGTTGAGCAGATTCATTTCCTTGTCGAAAATCGAAATCCGGCACGGCTTTTTTGCGATATGAACGATCAGTTCGCCCGTCGAAAGAACAAAGCGGTTCGGCTCTTCTTTCAGTACGAAGTCGGACTTATCGGGCATTTCAGCGATGACTGCGTACGACGGAGATTCGCTGAACGATTCGCTGTTCGTGTACCGGAGCCGAAGGACATTTCCGCTCAAAACATAAACGGTAAATTTTCCGTTGTCAAGCCGGAATTCGACGCGGTTTGGAAACGGCTGGTGACTGACGATATTTCCGACGAACATGGGTTCACCGAGTAACAATGCGCTGAAGATGAAAACGAACAAAAAAAGTGCGGATATTCGACTCATGACATCTCCGATATTTCAAATGATGGCCGACTGAAATCACTTCCGACGGTTGAATTTTAGAATGGTTTCTACAATTTTCCATTGAGAAAAATATATCGAGCCACGCGGGCAATCGCAACGAAAATTTCCCCTTACAAAGACGCGATCGGTATGAATTGGCGTTTGACTTACAGGCAATACGCCCTCCTAAGTACATTTTCTGAATCAATTTTCCTTATTGAAAAATCGACGATTCCGTTCTAACTTTGGCGCGCTATTTATTATTCAATCGTATTCTTCAGAACAATAAGGAGGAAAATAGAATATGAGTTTGAAATATATGTTTCTGATTGCGCCGATTGGTTCGATTATCGCACTGATTGCCGCATACATTTTTCACAAAATGATGCTCAAGGGCGATCCCGGCAACGACAAAATGCAGAAAATCGCCGGCGCTGTCCGGAAAGGCGCGTTTACTTACATCAAGCAACAGTACAAAATCGTTGCGCTGGTGTTCGTCATCATTTTTTGCGTTTTTTTCTTCATGTCCTATGTTCTGCACGTTCAGAATAAGTGGGTGCCGTTCTCATTCCTGACGGGTGGTTTCTTTTCCGGCCTGGCTGGATTTTTCGGGCTGAATACCGCGACGTTGGCGTCCAACCGTACGGCTGAAGGCGCGCGGAAATCGCTGAATGCCGGTCTGAGAATCGCCTTCCGTTCCGGTGCCGTGATGGGTTTGGTTGTCGTCGGACTCGGGCTGCTGGATATTTCGATGTGGTTCACGATTCTGTACTGGCTGGTTCCGCGGCTCGGCTATCAGGCGATGAGTCTCGCCGCGATCACGACAACGATGCTGACCTTTGGAATGGGTGCGTCTTTGCAGGCGCTCTTTGCGCGTGTCGGCGGCGGAATTTTTACCAAAGCGGCTGACGTTGGCGCCGATCTTGTCGGTAAAGTCGAAGCCGGAATTCCCGAAGACGATCCGCGCAATCCCGCGACGATTGCGGACAACGTCGGCGATAACGTCGGCGATGTCGCCGGAATGGGCGCCGATTTGTACGAGTCCTACTGTGGTTCGATTCTGGCAACCGCCGCGCTGGGTGTTGCGGCTTTCAACGGTTCGCCGTTTGAAAAAGTCTTGGCGGCATTGCTCGCTCCGATGATCGTCGCCGGCATGGGAAATTTGTTTTCCGTTATGGGCGCGTTTGCAGTTCGGACAGGTGAAAACGCCGATCAACGGTCGCTTCTAAAGGCGTTGGCGCGCGGCGTCAACCTGAGCGTCGTCCTGATCACCATTTTTACCGTTGGTCTGCTTTATATGCTGAAATTGCCGATGGGCATCGCGGGTTCCGTCATCACCGGATTGCTCACGGGCTGGACGATCGGTAAACTCACGGAATATTACACGTCGCAGTCTTATAAACCGACGCGCTGGATCGCTGAACAGGCGAAAACCGGTCCCGCGACGGTGATCATTGGCGGCCTGTCCACCGGAATGCTTTCGACCGGTTTTCCCGTGATTGTCACCTGTCTGGGAATCGGTTTCAGTTACGCATTTGCGGGCGGTTTCGGCAGTGCCCCGAATCATATCAGTCTTGGCTTGTATGGAATTAGTTTTGCATCGATCGGAATGCTTTCGACGCTGGGAATCACGCTGGCGACCGATGCCTATGGCCCGATTGCCGATAACGCCGGCGGGAACGCCGAAATGAGCGATCTGCCGAAAGAAGTGCGTCAAAGAACCGACGCGCTGGATTCATTGGGCAATACGACTGCCGCGACGGGAAAAGGTTTTGCCATCGGTTCGGCGGCTTTGACGGCAATGGCGCTGATTGCGGCTTACATCGAGGAAATCAAGGCACAATTCTCGCATATTATCATCGACGGCGGCATGATCAGAGAACTTCTGACCAGTTTGAACATTTCCTTCGATCCGAACGCCTCGCTGGATTCCTTACATGAAATCGTCGCCAGCACGGTGACGCTGACCAATTGGGTCGATTACTACAATATTACGTTACTCAATCCGCGCGTGTTGATCGGCTCATTTCTGGGCGCGATGATCACATTCGTTTTCGCCGCGCTGACAATGAAAGCCGTCGGCCGCGCCGCCGGAACCATGGTCGAGGAAGTTCGTCGTCAATTCCGCGAAAAACCGGGCATCATGCAAGGCAAAGACGAGCCGGATTACGAGCGGTGCGTTTCCATCAGCACGAAAGGCGCTCAACACGAAATGATTCTGCCGTCTCTGCTGGTGATTATGGTTCCGGTCGTTGCCGGATTAGTTCTCGGCGTTGCAGGCGTACTTGGAGTACTGTTCGGCGGACTGACCACAGGTTTTGTTCTGGCGGTCATGCTGAATAACGCCGGCGGAGCATGGGACAATGCCAAGAAATATATCGAGGAAGGCAACCTCGGCGGGAAAGGTTCGTACGCGCACAAAGCCGCTGTCGTGGGCGACACTGTCGGCGATCCGTGCAAAGACACCGCCGGTCCCTGCCTGAACATCGTCATCAAACTGATGTCCACGGTTTCCATCGTGACTGTCGGTTTGGCGGTGAAATTCGGCCCGGTGATCGGTCAGTTGATCGGAATCGGTCCTCGGTAATCTGTAGATAAATTTCGTTATGAACGACCGGCAGTAGCGATATTGCCGGTCGTTCAGTGCGAGCCTTTCTAATTTGTCAGGTCGCTATCTGGCTGTTGTTATCGGTTTCTGCTTTTTAATGGGAGGAATACAGATTTGAAAAGAAGTCTTTCAATTGTCATTCTGATTATCGGAATCGCTTTTGGACAATCGACGGTTCCGGCGGATTTAAAATTGGACGAATCGCTTTCGATTCAACTTCGGGAAATCGTCGCCGACCCCGGTTTGGATAAAGATTTTGATGTCGGTGAAGACGGCATCGAGCAGATTTCGCTCGCCGTGATCGATTTGAGCGGACAGGAACCGCGTCTCGGCAGTGTGAATCCGGACAATTTCATCTATCCCGCTTCCGTCTATAAAATGTACGTCGCGGCGGAAGTTTTAAATCAGATTTCGCAGGGCAAATACGGATTGACGACACCGGTTGTCGCCGACTCGCCGAATGTCGTTGACCGCAGTAAAGAAATTCTGCACGATCCTCGCCCGTTGCTCGTCGAAGGCGACACGGTCACGGTCGGCTATTTACTCGATTTGATGATTACGCGGAGCGACAATTCCGCCGCGAACTGCTTGATCGACCTCGCCAAGCGGGAAAATATCAATCTGCTGATTCACCGGTATGGCTGGCAGGGAAGCGAAGTGACGCGCAAGTTTCTCAAGCGCAAGTACGAAGACCCCGGTTACGGGAAAATCCGCGGCACAGAAACCTGCGCCCGGCATGCGGCGGAATTTATGTACCGGATCGAAACCGATCGGTTGGTCAATCCGTGGGTCAGCAAGCAGATGAAAAGCTTGCTTGGCAGGCAGTTGGACAACCGGAAATTGGCGTCCGGACTGCCGGTCAACGCGATGTTTTATCATAAAACCGGTTGGTTTTCGTATTGGACGAACGATGTGGGAATCGTCGATGATGGTAATGACCGGTACGTCATCGCCTGCTTCGTTCCGGTCGAAGAAGAACTCGTTTCGGAGAAATACAAAGAACTCTCAGCGCGGATTTTTGGGTTGATGAGCCAGCGGCAAAATCGGTAAATCAACAAAGCGGGTTTTTTGTCTTCCCAAATGTCCGTTCGGCGCGAATACCCACCGCCGCGCCGGATTTTTCATTTCATTTTGATTTCTTTACGACTATATTTCCGGCAATTGCTTTGGTTTTTCTCGTTGTTAGAATGTTCGTGAATAGTCAATCAGGAGGAATGAGTAATGTTTAAAAACCATCCCAAAGGTTTAGCGGTCGCTTTCTTTGCCAACATGGGCGAGCGGTTCGGATTTTACACAATGATGGCGTGTCTGGTATTTTTCTTGCAGGCGAGATTTGCGCTGGCGGAAGATCAGGCAGGACATATTTACGCGTGGTTCTATTTTCTCATCTACGGTCTGGCTTTGGTCGGCGGTTTGATAGCCGACAAAACCCAGAATTATAAAGGCACGATTCTCATCGGCATCATCGTCATGTTGCTTGGCTATGGGGTGATGTCGGTTCCCGGTATGGGACTAAAAGTGACGATTGCCGGATTGATGGTGATCGCGCTCGGCAACGGCCTGTTCAAAGGCAATCTTCAGGCGCTCGTCGGACAACTCTATGACGATCCGAAATATTCAAAACTTCGGGACTCCGCTTTTAGCCTGTTTTACATGGGCATCAATATCGGAGCGTTCTTCGCACCCAGCGCCGCCAACGGCATCCGCAACTGGTTTTTGAAAACGCAGGGCTTCGTCTATGACGCCGATCTGCCGGGGCTGTGCAACAGTTTTATCGGCGGTACGCTGACCGACACGTCGAATCTTCAGGTTTTAGCCGATAAGGTCACCGGTGCGCCGGTTGCCGATCTGAGCATATTCACGCATAATTATATCAACGCTTTTTCGACCGGTTACAATTATGCGTTCGCAATCGCCGCCGGGGCAATGATCGTCAGCCTGTTGATTTACACACTCTTCAAGCGTCAACTTCCCGACCGGAAGAAAATGGTTGAGAAGAACAAGGATATCATTCAGATGCCGTGGGCGGAAGAGAGACAGCGAATCGTCGCCTTGCTATTGGTTTTCTTCGTTGTGGTCTTCTTTTGGATGTCCTTCCATCAAAATGGCTTGACGATGTCTTACTTCGCGCGGGATTATACCGCAAAAGCGGTTGGTCCGATTACCAATCTTTTCTTTGAGTTGAAATCCTTCCTGTCGCTGATTGCCGCGATCATCGGATTGGTTTTCCTTATCCGGAAATCGGATAAACTCATGCCGCGACTCATCGGCGGTGCGCTGATGTTAGTCGGTGGTTATCTGACATACTTTTTCTATTCCCAATATGCGCCCAGCAATCCTATCGAACCGGAAATTTTTCAGCATTTCAACCCGATCTTCATCGTGTTTTTGACGCCGGTTGTAGTCTGGTTCTTCGGCTATTTGCGCAAGAGAGACAAAGAGCCTTCAGCGCCTAAGAAAATCGGCTTCGGGATGATTCTCGCCGCGCTGGGTTTTCTCGTGATGCTGGTCGGCTCGATTCATCTGCTTTCGCCGTCGGCGCTCGGCGCGACGGTCTCGCCAGACAGGGTTTCGCCTTATTGGCTGATCAATTCGTATTTTATTCTGACGATTGCGGAACTTTTCCTCAGTCCGATGGGAATTTCATTCGTTTCCAAAGTCGCTCCGCCAAGATTTCAGGGCTTGATGCAGGGCGGATGGCTTGGTGCGACGGCAATCGGCAACAGCCTTCTTTTCATCGGCAGTTCGATGTGGGTCAAAGTCGAACTCTGGCAGTTATGGTCGATTTTCGTGATCTGCTGTCTGCTGTCCGCGGCATTCATCTTTTCCGTGATGAAGCGTCTGGAGCGCGTCACTCAGTAAGCATCTAATTTCAGCGCGTCAGTCGACGATATTTACTTTCTGCTGGACACAACGGTTCAGCCATAGATCGTCGCGATTTTGGCATTGACACTGATTTGATCGGTAAAAATTTATCCGATCCGGTTTCATAACAGTTGTAAATCGGAAAGGTCGGAAGTATATTCCAATGTGGTTTTTGAGGTCTGAATTTAGAAGGAGCAAGTCATGAAAAAGCTGTTGCTGGTTTTTTTATTCATTGTTGGCGTCTCATACGCTCAGATTCAGGTATCCGTCTGGACAGATAAATCCGCATATACTCAGGAGGATACGATTTCGATCACCGTCACTGCCTACAATCCGACTATCGATACCGTCTGGCTGGAATTTTCATCGGCCTGTCAGGGAAATTATCTGATTGACGATCTCAACTGGATACAGAACGTCGTTTGCGCGACGGTCTTGACCTTTCGGAAAATCGATCCGCTTAGCGGCTTCAACTGGCAATTCAGGTATCCCGATCCTCATAGAACTTTTCCGACGCTTTCCGCCGGTTCGCACCGGGTCGTCGGAGAGGTGCTGGGTTATATGCGCTCGGAAGCGGTGACGATTTCCATCGAAGCTAAAATTGATGTCAAGCAACCGTCCAGCCGAGCATGCGATTTCCAACTCAACCAGAATTATCCGAACCCGTTTAACGCGACGACGGTCATTATTTATCAGATTCCACGGGCAGGGTTGGTCAGGATGACGATTCATGATATTTTGGGCCGAAAAATTCTGACAATTGTTGATGGCAACCAGTCGGCTGGCGAACATGTCGTTTGCATCAAATCCGATCCGTTACCGAGCGGAAATTACTGGTGTCGCATAAAATACGAAGACCAGAGCCGGACGCGGCAGATGACGGTGGCGAGATAGATTACGATGAGCAATCTGAATATAGAGGGATAATTTTCCTGCAAACTCCGGTGAGCTTTGTACAAAGCATCTCTACACGGGAGCGTTGAGACGAAAATCGAAAAAAGGCGTTCATAAAAGTTCAGTACCAGTCAGCGTCTGAAAATTTTCTCCGAAACCTGTTTGGCCCCACTGCATTCCGCTGAAAACTGATTTTAATTCAGGCAACTTACTGTTACCAAATTTGCGTCAGGTTGGGTATATATCTGCTCTTTTTTGATGCAGTTAAAGATAAATCCATGAAGAAAAAGATATTATTGGTGATAGGCATCGTATTTTGTGTAATACTGGTTTGGCGTCTTTACGTTCTGTTTTTCGTTGCAGATGATAAAAAATCAGCGCGTCAAAGTCGGTAAACTCCCGGAACTCGAATTAGCCGCCGTCGAGGCGGAAGTCGCCGCCCGGAAAAGCG